>Ga0307375_10006038_pt1 | contig 11271 bp, 17 predicted proteins | sample TR1MG_FD_202531 | JGI IMG/M metagenome (GOLD analysis project Ga0307375, IMG submission 202531) | Soil microbial communities from Risofladan, Vaasa, Finland - TR-1 | ecosystem: Environmental > Terrestrial > Soil > Coastal area > Acid sulfate soil | place: Finland: Risofladan, Vaasa | collected...
TGATCTACATATTCTTCAATGTAACCAAATGGTGTTCTAATCATACCTCAACCTCTTTAGTCAACGGCATCCACTCGCCATATGTTTTGGTTTCCTTGTTGAAGAAGGTGTATTCGTAATGATATTCGTGTCCAGTGGAATAATCAAGATACATTTCTCCATAAATATCCCTATACACAACAACACAATCCTTAGTTGCTTCAATACAAAGCATATCTTCAAATGTCATTGGTACTATTTTTGTTTTTGGTTCTTCGATGAACTCAGCGTATTTCCAGTTGTAGCTTTCAAATTCTTCATCATTCTTAAAGCTTTCCTCGTGCCCTGATATTACAGTCAGATAAATTCCATTTGAATATACCCCATAAACGAGTCTTTTTTTTATTTTATATTCTACTTCTTCTTCACTATTGCCAACCCATGCCCATTGGCATTTTGTTCTGTCTATTATATTTAGGTTATTCATAATCACCACCATTGAAATTATCGGCTCTTTCTGAAAATTTATTATGATGTAAAGAAACTAGCGACTCAACCTTTGTTAATCTTTCACCAATACCTCTAATTATATCAACTAATTCAAGTATAGAATCACTAAGCTTGTCGCTTTTTTCATCTACATTTTCAGCAATTAATATTATAGCACCCCTAATATCTTCAACTCTTTTTTCAATAATTTTTATTCTATCTCTTTCTACCATGATTTGATCCTTTTAATTGTTTTGTTTGTTTTCTATTTGATTTTTAATTTTTCCAGCAGAGAGGCTATTATAAGCCCCTTCTCTCGGTTGCTGTATTCTTTTCGCTTAAACTTTTTAAGAGTCTCTAGCTCTTGTGTAGCCCTGCAAAGCTCTATGAATAAGCGGTTCTTGCTCTTTTTAGGTTTCATTAAGTAATCTTTTTAGATTATCTTTCTGTTTAACTTTTGTAAATTTTCCAAGAGAATCAATAAGCCTCAAAAGTTTTTCTTTTGAAGGTTCTGGTAAATTATTTTTCCCTGAATCTGCGCCAATATTTATTTGCCTCGCTTGAGTATGAGCTAACAAATAATGAAAAGATGGAAATCCAAAATCCATAATAGGCTCAACAGTAACATATTGATTGTGTAAAAACGGGTTTTCCTTAATTATCCAAGCTCTTTCTTGAGGGCTAACTGTATCTCCCATATAGTTGTTTTCTCTATTTGATTCTATTGTTACACAAAAAGAAAACTTTTCAAAAAACAAATATCTATCACCAATATCTAGAGAGTTTGCAAATTCAACAAATCTAGCAGGATTTTTTGTTTGAACAAAATATCTATTCTCTGGCCATAACATGCAATGGTTAAAAACTCTTTTAATCCACTCTAATGGTATGTTGGTACACCAAATATCAGTACTTGAGCCAATAAAAATATATTTGTTTACACCTAAATTAGTCCCCATCTCTTTTTCAACAAATTGAAGATCTCTCATTTCTGGGAATCTATCCCAAATACTATGCATGTAACAGTATTTACATTGATGCGAACAGGTTCCTCTAATTGGATTCCATGTATGTGTTATAAAATCATACATATTACCAGTTGATTTATTTAAAGCCATTTATTTCCTCTTTTATATTGTAACCATTGTTTATTTAATCACTGTTTTACATATACTATTCAAACGTTGCAGAGGCTCATGATACAGCTATCGCACTACATAAAGCAGTAATAACTGTAATCTGATCTACCCAATACGAGACTGAGGACATTGACCAGCAGAAGGCTATTCGCCAACAACATTTCGATAAGCTCTAACATATTGGTATTGGCTCCTCACCTCACACATGGAACACTATCGAAACTCCGCACAGAACCTTTCGGAACAAAGTTTAAAATCAAATCGCAAAAACTATAAATGATACGACAAAACGTCCATTCTTGTTTGCTGTATGTAAAGAGATTGTATATAAGAATCTTTACACTTTCCATTTATGACTCTCCCTAGTAGGGAAAGTGGTGGACACTCTGCTAAGAGAGTCGGAGGGAGTTTGACCGCTAAATCTTATTCCGTCCACAAAACCAAATTAAATACTTTTAAATATATAGTCAACAAAAAAGATTAAAAAATAAAAAATAATCATATAAATATCATTCCAATTGTAAACTATTGTAAATAAATATATAAATGTTTGTTATTTATATATTTATTATACACAACTATATTTTTATTATGTATATTATCTCTATAGCAATTAACAACCAAACAATCGAGGATAAAATGACATACAACCAGATAGACCATAAAGACTACATTGATAGTGTTAAAAGAAAAGCGCTTATATATGATTTCGAGCTATCTAGTGATATAGATAGCCATCAAATATTGCGAGACATAGAGATCTTAAAAAATGGTGAAAGAGTATATCAAGGCTCTCTTCAGGGTGTAGAAGGGTTTTTAAAATGTTGCGCCTATTTAAATATAAGAGTTAATTAACTAATTATAATTTAATCGGCTCTTCGGAGCCAGAAGAGGAAAAAATGCTTTACAACCTAATACAATGCTACAACCTATCATCAAAAAAACTAACATTAGAAGTTTACGAATCAAAAGTCAATTCAAATAAACTCGTAATTCCTTCATTAATCGCAACTGATAACCTAATCTACGTTGGTTATTAATGCGAAAATCAACAACAATAATAATGCGCAAAGGCGATGAGATAATCACTTATAGCTCATGGGAACAGGTTCAGATCTGTAATCCAGAGCTAAGGGCTCAGAGTTTGCGCCAGAAATGGAGCAATAGAGGAAACTCTGAATCAATAAAATACAAACACTATACATTTTCAAAATGTGTAGATAATCAACCAATAAAATCGGGGAATAAATGAAAAATAAAATAATGTACCAGATGCAAGTGAGAAGAGAATATAATTTAGAAATTATACCAGTTAGCGCAACTTCTGAAGAGGTCGCCATTGATATACTTATGAGCCGTGGAATCAAGAGGGCGTATATTATTGGCGCAACGGTGGGTTACTAATGGATACTAATAAAAAGATTGTTGTGTGCGATATCGACGGAACCATTGCTAAAATGTCGACTCAAAGAAAACAGTTTATTGACGAAAAAAGAAATGATTGGGATTATTTTTATTCCCTTTGCTTTAATGATGATCCGATTTTCGATATCATAAATATTATTAGGCAACTGGATCACTGCGCAAGTAACATAGTTTTTTGCACAGGTAGACGTGAAGAAGTGAGAGGTTTAACGGAACAATGGATTAAAAAATACTTTCCTTATATGTCAAAAATTGAGTTAATAATGCGACCAAATGGTGATCATAGGTGTGATTCTTCTGTAAAGCCAGCGATTTTAGCTAAGGCAGGTTACACAACTGAAAATGTTATATGTATATTCGAAGACAGGTCAAGAGTCGTTAAAAGATGGCGTGAACTTGGATTTACGTGCGTTCAGGTTGCTGAAGGAGATTTTTAATGGATACTAAATCATTATTATCATTCATATCATTTGCTGGATTTTTAATACTCTCTATGGTGTTTTTTATTTCAACAATGATCAATCAGGGGGTATTATAATATGGACACAGGATATCTAATACTTGAAAGCTACGGTTGCAGAAAATACGATTACCATAATGATGTGATTGTATCTGGTATGTACTCGAACGTAATAACTAAACGCTCGCCTGATGGGCAATTCAGGGTAAAAATAAACGGAAATATTATAACAATCAAAGATAGCTACATAAATAAAATGAAAGAAAAACGCTTGAATGATCTTAAATATGTTGAGCTCCACAAAAATAAACTTGATCACGAGAAGTTTAAAAAAGCAGTACTGAAAGGTATTACTTTTCATAATTTAGCCCGAATGTTTGGAGTGAATAAAAATAAATGCAGACATCTTGTTGAAGATATGGGACTTTCTAAATTGATGTTGAGCTAAAAATGAAGCCTGAGAGATCAGGCTTTTTTATTATGTAATCCTAAATTCATGATCAGGATATTTAATTAAAAACAATCTATACTTTATTTTAAATTCAGGAGTTTGAAAGCCTTTTGAATCTTCTACTATTAATTTGCCGTTTTCAAAATAAGTAAAATCAGCTTTATAAATTATCTTTCTAAGAGTTTTTCCATTGTGCTTTAATGTTGGTATTAGATCAAAAGATACCTGTCTTTTTAAATCTTTAATCAATCCAGATTTTTCCATAAACAAAAGAGAGCACCACCTCTGATACTCTCTCTTTGAATCGAATGTCAACCCAGAAACTTTTACTTTTTTGTTACGGTATTTATTCATTTTCATCATCATATATTGATTTTCTAAATTGTCGCTCATCTTCCAAATGAGATCTCAATATTATCAAAAGAAAACTTGATAGTATTAGTATGAATATTATTGTTCCTATTATCATATTAGTGATCGTTCCTTTTTGTAAAGTTTAATGTTCCTCTCAATGCTTTCTTTGCTTAATCCGCTAATTGTGGTCTCGTAATTTTTTATAAACCATTTGTAAAAAGAGTTTTTTGATATTCCATATCTATCTTTCCATTTTTGATTTTCCTCCCTTGATCTTATCGTATTGTATGGAATTCCATTTTCTTTTTTATATTTTGAATTTCTTTTTATGTAAGACTCTCTGTCTGATTTTTTGCAGCATATCTTGCATATTGTTTTAAATCCATCTTTTGAGTTATTATCAAAATGATAATCTATCACTTCTTTAGGCTCATTACATTTTGTACAAATTTTCATACTATCTTTTTATTTTCGGATTTACACGATAAACCCCAGCCATTTTCTCATCTTTAATTGCATAGCCAGAATCGACGAGACTCTTAAATGCAACCATTACCGAATTTTCACGATAGTTTTTTTTCGTCACAGAAGACCAGTGCAGCTCTTTCTTCTGCCATAGCATAGCCCAGCATGTTTTTTTAACCAATCCCTGTATAGAAGCTTGAACTATTCTATTTGTTATCTCTTTCTCCATATTATCCCCTTCTTAAAAAATTGATATTTGCAACGTTTCTTGTTCAATTCTGGCTATACTCTTCTCAAAATACTCAGAATCTAATTCATAGCCTACAAACTCACCACCTTTCTGGAAGTAGTGCCATGCTATTGCGTGACTTGCTGAACCTAGGTGAGTATCTAGTATTTTATGTTCTGGGCTTGAGTAGTTCTGTAATAGCCATGAGTATAATTTTACTGGCTTTTGGGTGGGGTGTATGCGGCGCTCCTTTTCTGCCTTCTTAAATCCAACCCATAAGAACTCAAACTTATTACATTTTTTATCAAAACTACTCCACGCTAACTCACACATTGATAAATGCTCTTTTATGTCTGCTTTTTTATCCCAAACAATCCACCCTTTAGATGGTTTTAAAAAGTTGGTAAAATAATTACCACCCCATATAATTTGATTTTTTGAAACTCTCAAAAGCTCTAAAAAATAAGCCTCTTTCGGAGGTTTGCTATCATCAAAACTTTTATATTGTTTACTTGTCGGGTTTGCCCACTTTGATGTCGGTCTGTCTCCGCTTACATTCCTCTGGCCACTCTCGCCTATCCCATAAGGAGGATCAACAATAGCCAAATCAAAGTAATTATCTGGATACTCAGCCATGCCTTCCATACAGTCGCCGTTATATAGTTTCATGTTGTCTTTTATGTATTCTTTCATTTATAACTCTAGTCAATCCCATAAACCAATACTACTAATTAAAAATATTATAGTCAATAAATTAATTGAAATTTAATTTAAAAATACATTGACTATTTAAAAAACTATTTATAATATTGTTTAAGGATCAAATAAAATCGAGGAAAAGAATGAACATAATTAAAATTAAAAAACTTGTATTACAAAACTTCAAGGGCGCAAAGTCAATATCTTTGAGCTTTGAAAACAAAGAAACTTTTATTCATGGCGATAATGGAACGTGTAAAACAACTATCTCTGATGCAATAAATTATTTGCTTCGTGGTAAAAACTCAAAAGGTGAGCCAGACACAAGCTTTAGCATTAAGCCGCTTGATGAAAACAACAATGAGATACATAGATTATCTTCTATTGTGGATGCAACTATAGATATTAATGGAGTTGAGCGAAAAATAAAAAAAGACTATCATGAAATATGGGGTAAATCTGGCGACCCAGTTGAACAGATAATGAAGGGTCACACTACAGATTATTACATTGACGATATAAAGCGAAAAACCAAAAAGCAGTTTGATTCTGAGATTGAAGAAATTATGGGCGTATCTCAAAACACTGTTGTAATGCTGTCTAACCCAATGTATTTTTTATCACAAATACATTGGAGCGAAAAAAGAAAGACACTTTGCGACATTGCAGGTGAGGTTAACTATAGTGATATAATAACGCTACCTGAATTTAATGAACTCTCAAATCATTTTGATATCAATATTCACGATGTTGAAACGTTTAAAAAACACTGTAAAACTCAATTGTCAATGATTGAGACTGAAAAAGTAAAAATACCGACTCAGCTGGGGGTGCTCGACTCTCAAGATGCGGAAATAAATCTTATTGATTTTAAGGTTGTCGAATCTGAGATTGAAGAACTTAAAAAAGAAATAATCTCCATTAATGAGCAGATTAAAACGCTAACAGATTCAACGGCTAAAGATTCCATCAAGATTGAATTTTCAGATAGAATAAATAAATTAAATGTAAAGATTCTTGAAATTAGATCAAAAATAAATTCACTAGAATCTCAAAAAGAATTGATAGTCTCTAATGCGAAAAAAGAAATTAGGCAAGAGATTGAGCAATCTAACTCAAAAGCTGATACGCTTAAAAATGAATTAAGAACACTAACTTTTGCACATGATTCAAATTCCACAAATTACGGTAAAAATGAATTAGTGCTTAGTGGCCTAAACTCAAGGCGTGAAAAACTCAGAAAACAATTTGCCGACATTGGAGCAGAACAATTTGATTTCCTTCATGTTTTAAGTTGTTCAGAGTGCGGAAAATCTTATACCGAAGCAGAGCTGTCTACTGCAAAAGAAAACGCTGAGAACTCTTTCAAGGAGAAAAAGCAAGCACGTAAAGACTCGATTCAAAAAGAAGGAATTGAGCTAAAAGAAAAATGCGAAAAACTTGAAAAGGAAATGAAAGTTTCTCAAGCTCAGGGTGATGAACTTTTCAGCAAGATAATTGACAAGAAAAAAGCTATTTCTGAAATTGAAAAAGAAATTGCTTCGCTTGAATTGAAGCTAAATGAAACTAATGTTGATACAAAAGAAATTGATTTACTTGTTTCAGAACATGGAGAATCAATAAAAGAATATGAATTGTGTATTGAGGATCTTTCAAAAGAACGTGATGAAAAAATCAAGTCTCTTTCTTCTGAGTCAACACATGAGCAGAAAGTTTTATTGATGAAAGCAATTTCAGAAAAGCAAGATTTATTAAAAGAAAAAGAAATTATTTTTCTGAAAAAATCAAAGCTCCAAGATAACGAAAAAGATCGTCAAAAATATCTTGCAGCTGAAAAAGAATTAAATGAGAAACATCAGCACTGGTCACGCCTTGAGCACCTTATAACAATGCTAATAAGAGAGTACGTGTCTCGTGTTGATGATTCAGTCAACAAAATGTTTAAACTCGTTAAATTCAAACTTTTTAAAGATCTTCAAAATGGCGGACAAGAAGAGGTTTGTGTCGCAATTGTTGACGGTGTGCCAGATGGTGACATTAATACTGCTAAATATATTAACGCTGGAATTGATATTATCAATGCACTAAGTGAGCATTATCAAACAAGACTGCCTATAATAATTGATAACCGTGAATCAATAACTGAGATAATCGAAACAGAGTCCCAGATAATTAATTTAGTTAAAGATAAGCAATATAAAGTATTGACATTAATAAAATAAATTAGTAGTATTACATAGTATAAGGATCGAATCTTATAATACTAAAACTTTAAAATAAATCTGGCCATGGCTTACTATCGAAGTTCCTCGATCCTCTTTGATAATTACTGTAAGCTGTGGCCTATCTAGGAGCGGTAGAAATTATGAGTGAATTAACGAATTACGAAAAGAAAGATCAAAATCAAATATCTTTAATGCAAGACGGAGGGCTTGAGAAAGTCTGGCGTGTTGCATCAATGTTTTCAAAGTCTGATATTGTGCCGAAGCAATACAAAGGAAAGATTGAAAACTGTGCTATAGCAATTGATATGGCTGTTAATATGGGGATATCTCCATTAACAGTAATGCAGAACCTTGATATCATACAGGGAAAGCCTTCATGGTCTTCTCAGTACATAATTGCCATGATCAATAGTTCAGGCCGCTTTGAGCCTTTAAAATGGAAAATAGAAAAAACTAATGTAAATCTAAAAGGCACTGAGTATGATGAAAGCGCATGGGATAATTCATCAAAATCAATGAGCCACAAAACATTGAAATTTACTAAAGATTTAATGAATATTGAGTTTACGGCTTATGCAAAAGATATTAAAACGGGAGATGTTCTTGAGTCTCCTACTGTAAGTATTGAAATGGCGATCAAAGAGGGATGGTACACGAAGTCTGGTTCAAAATGGCAAACGATCACTGAGCTTATGGGTAGGTATCGTTCAGCCGCTTTCTTTGGTAGGTTGTATTGCCCAGATATCATACAAGGATTTCATTCAAAAGAAGAGATTCAGGATGTTGAATATTCGATTGTTGATCCTGAGGAAGCAAGTAAGAAAGTTGTTTCTGAAAACGCAAACAAAGAAACGCTTGAGCCTGAATGTGAAGACGGGCAAATAGTTGATGAGCAAACAGGTGAAGTTTTTGAAGAACCCGTAGCTGAAGAGCCGGGTTTTTAATAAAAAAGATGTAGTGTAGCTCAGTTGGTTAGAGAGAGATACGGGTTCTAACGTATTAGGTCGCTGGTTCAAGTCCAGCCACTACATTTATTAAATAAAGGGGATGTAGCTCAATTGGTTAGAGCAAGTCACTCATAATGACGAGGTAGTAGGTTCAAATCCTACCATCCCCATATAACAATAAAGAATGCGATAAACACGCACTTAGTTTTTATAAAAAATGGAAAAATGCTAGTGGATTAAGTGCGTGTTTTTTATAAATTAACAAACTCATAAAGGATCGAACCTATGAATTATATTTACAAAATAGATTACAGAATTAAATCATCTGATGACATAATTACATGTATCGCTAAAAATGATGATGAATTGAAGCTTGCAATAATAAATCTTAGCTCAGCCAACCAGAGATCATGTGTTAAAATAAAAGAACGCTGGGTTGATATACAAGGATATTATGGCCGTTATCAAGTTTCTAATTTTGGCCGTGTAAAATCGTTTATCGGTAATGAAAACAGAGTATTAGAGCAATGTGAGAATCATAATGGATACTTGAGGGTCTGCCTTTATGACCTACTTGGAAATCAAAGAACACATAGGGTGCATCGTTTAGTTGCTCAAACGTTTTTACCAAATCCTGATGATTTACCTGAAGTTGATCACATTCAAGGTGACAGAAAATGTAATTACTCTTTTATGTTACGCTGGGCGACAAGTGAAGAAAATTCTTTCAGAAAGCCAGTTGCACAGTTTTTCAAGAATGGAAATTTTAAGACTCTTTTCAAGTCTGCCATTGATGCGCAAAGAAAAGGGTTTCTGGCTTCTCATATTTCTGAATGCTGCAATGGTAAAAGAAAAACTCATAGTAATTATATTTGGAGATTTGTTTAAATGTTTAATGTAAAAATAGAGTGCATAGCAAGCTCAAGTAAAGGCAATTGCTTCATAATTGAAGCTTATAAAACGAAAATAATGATTGAATGTGGATTAAATATCAATACTATTGCAAAGTATATTAATTTTGATTTTGGTTCATTTGATGCGTGCTTAATAAGTCATTCACATAACGACCATTGCAAGTCAGCTTTTGAACTCGCCTCTCGTGGAGTTGAAATTTATGCGGATAAAAGCGTATTATCAAAATTCAAAAAACACCATAGATTCAACGAGATAAAGAAAAAAACTTTTAGTATTGGTGAATTTACAATAACGGCCTTTGAGGTTGATCACGATGTAAAAAACTATGGCTTTATGATTGATTCAACATTGAGTGGAGAGCGGATAGTGTTTATAATTGATACATTTTACTCTCCCGTTACCTTTAAAGATGTTACTCATTTTATCATTGAAGCAAACCATAGTGAATCAATTCTAAAACAGAATATCGAAAAGTCAGAATCAAACATGCATCTTAAAAGATTGTGGACTTCGCATATGAGCATTGAACGCACTTGTGAGCTACTCAAAGCGAATGACTTACAAGATGTAAAAGAGATATATTTAACGCACCTGAGCGCATCCAATGGCAACGGTGAACAGTTTAAGAAACAAGTTGAAGAACTTACAGGAAAAAAGGTTATTGTATGTGGCTGTTAATTCATAAAGACAAGCTAAATATCGTGTCAATCGTAGATTTTGGGACTACTGAATCATATGTTCAAAAAGAGCTAGATAGAACTGTTAACCGTGGAGCGAATAGAGCGGAGTTTCGTATTGTGAAATATGATCTCGCTTCAATTGATGTAGTTGCAGTTTTACAGAATCACCTAAACAATTAAAGTTTAAACGGCACCAAAACACATATAAACAAACTTATGCTATAGTTTTTTATAATGGTGCCGTTTTTAAAGGAATTTATGACAGAGGAAAAATTCAAAGAGACTTTCGGTAGAACAGCATCGGGAGTAAATATACTGATAGCGCAAGCGGTTGAGCCAGTAAGAGCAAGATATCTCGATCCTAAGAATGCATCAAAAGGATCACATAGAGAGATTGAATCAATAAAGATGTATAGATACATCCAGCAGGAGGCATTAGAAGCCCATCAAGCATATCGTAACAATGAGGGCATTCAAAGGGAAATAGAAGAGATTTCAGATATAATACTATTCTCACTATTTAGAATTGATCAACTAATAGAACAGAAACAAAAACTCAAGGATTAAAAACCTTTAAATCATCAGCGTATATGTTGAACTCAACGTGTAGCCAAGTAGGCGTTAATTGCGGGTTCTCGATGCGCTCTATTCCATATTTTTGATAGTTATCCATAATTAGATTGAGTAAAATTGGTCTATAATTACACTTAAGATCGAAAGTATTGCCGCTTTTATGTCTGCTAAATTTTGCACCTACTGGACAATCAACGGAGCGTAAACCTGAACATTCAAACATTCGGCCTTCATAAAAGCC
>Ga0307375_10006040_pt1 | contig 11269 bp, 9 predicted proteins | sample TR1MG_FD_202531 | JGI IMG/M metagenome (GOLD analysis project Ga0307375, IMG submission 202531) | Soil microbial communities from Risofladan, Vaasa, Finland - TR-1 | ecosystem: Environmental > Terrestrial > Soil > Coastal area > Acid sulfate soil | place: Finland: Risofladan, Vaasa | collected...
GATCCTATGCTTTGCGTTACGGGGCACCAGTAGGTCTTGGATTGCTAGTCGGCGCCATCGTAGGTCTCAATCGCATTCAGAAGCATTTGCAGCGCATGGCCTATGACCTTCCTCCTTCTCCCTTGACCAACGTTTACAGAAACAAGTTGTACGTATCAGGATGCATTTCCAGACCTACGGATTAGAGTGGAAGCACTGACGTGATACCTTTGCGCCCGTTCGGTTCCTGACGCCCCCTCGCTCCCTTTGTGTGCCTATTTTGCTCCATCCAGTGTTCGTTATCGTATCCCTGCTCCATCTCCACAGGCAGCTACACCATCCACCAGCAATGAATCCAAGGAGAGCTGAACTAAGTGCGTGCCCATTCTACCCCGTTTCTATCCCCTCTTTGTGCACTGTCGACCCATTCTATCCTGCCACCTTGCGTGGAAACCCCAAAGCCTGCCGTTAATCTCAGAGTCGGACACTTGAATGACAACTCTGCTTCAAAACAGCGCGAGAATCCCTTTCCTCCTTTTCCTCCATCTGCACTGTCACGCTTTGTCAATTCTTGGACGACTTAGTCTCTTACCGATACAATTTTGTGTGTTCCACAGTATTTGGGATGTAGTACACCTCTCAGTTCGGCGCTGTCAGAAATGGACAGAGTAGAACAAAATTGGTTCTTCATAGCACACCTCTGGTCGTTGAAGCACATCCTCTTCGACAAACACCTGATTCTTCAGTGGTGTCAGAGAGTGAGACTCAGTCCAAGGAGCGTGGTGAGGGACGAGGCCGATATTCGTCTGCCTCCAGATTCAACCCTCTCAGTCGCTCTCCTGTATCGATCTTCCATGGGTTCCAATGTATTTCATAGATCTCACTCGCATATTATCATATTCTACGGGGATTTGGTGAAGACCGAGGCAACATCACGGGTCCGGTTTGATCAGCCTGCAGATGGCGATATTGTGATGGAATGGGAGCAGGCTGCATTTCTGATCAGATTCAAATACTACTTCGCCACGTTTCTATTGAAATCCTTCAGAGTACAGCCACTCCGAAGATCCTGCCAACTTTGTCGAAATTTCGTGAAAGTAATGGACATTTCCCTTGGCCTCTCTGGAAAGCGGGTGGAGAAGTGCATGGAGTCGTTGAGGACTCGTCTTCTCGTCTTGCCATTCTCCCCCGCAGAACTCTGTGGTTCAAAGATCTTCCGCTTGTGGTGTACACCTGGTTTTATTGAAGTCTACGAGAATCCTAGCTGCTGTAGTTCAACATGGCCGATCAAGAGGCAATCTTCGCTCACATACGCAGTAACATCACTCAAACACTTCTCGCTGCTGAAGATGCAAGAAGTACGTAGCACTTTGATGATTTTGGAGGCCCTTAGGAGGATATGGCTTGGAATTGGGCGCCTGGTTTGTGACATCACGCAGTTTTAGGAGATAATCAGGATTCAGCGATTTTGGCCTTGTCTCTGCCGCCTTGTGGTCTGAATTTGCGTTCATCGTGTGCCCAATTGATTCTTTTATGATATCCATGTCATTTGGAGGTGATTTGCTGACGATGTGTCTCCTTTTCCATGATTCCTTCCGAGTGCAGACAAGGCCGCTTCCGAACAAGCCGTACAGCAATACACAGAATGGGAGAACCAATATTTCGTACGTAGCTCTTTGCCTCTCTGTGTTGCATCTCAGGAAGATTGAATACGGCTCGAAGAAGTACCTGGTGGTCCAGAAATGGGATTCGGCCGCAGCGGCTATTTCCGCGCAATGACCCTTCTCTCTTCGCTTCTCTCTCGGCCCATGTTCCCTCCCCACCTGCCCTCTTTTCCCCTCCATACGTCTTCAATGGTTCTTTTGAGCATCATACACTTGGATTTTCCCACATATAGGCATCAATTTCCTTCAAATTGCCCCACGAACACCATAACTGACGCCCTTTGATGTTCCGTTCTCTCATTCAGCCTATGTGGCTCACCGCTCTCGCCCTAGAACTGGCAGATGAATCAAAGGGGCAAGGAAAGTCTCGTGCGCTGGCTGGTATTCTGTTGCGTGGTTGCTTGGTCGGTAGAGTACGTGCGATCTTGGGAGCTCCGCCTTCCTTCGCCTCTTGTTGCCTTGGTTGGCTTCTCTCTGTTGCGCATATCAGTTACTTCCCTCTTCATTTGATCTCCTCTGTTAGAATTCCGGCTTTGTCGAGTGCATTGCTAACCCCCATGATTCTGAAACTTGCGCTCGGTTGCCCACTTCCCGATCTCTCTCTTGGATCTTGCGAATCTCTCTGTGTGTCCTCTCTTTCTCTCCGAATCTCTGTTCCATCGTGGTTGCTCGTGCAGGAGGATGAACGTAAGGACTATGTGTTGCATCGTTGGCAATCGGTGCCATTGCCAGCCCGAACTGAGATCAAAAATCGTCTTTGGGATACGATGAAGTCGGCGGATAAGAGCTTTAGACATCGTGCTGCTGAGGCGGTTGCGCAGATTGCGATCTTGGATTTGCCTACTGATGCTTGGAAGGGTGTGATTGGACAGTTGTCTGAGGGTGTTACGAATGAAGCGTCTCCCGATGAGTTCAAGGAGGCGTGTTTGATTGCGTTGTCTGAGATTTGCGTTGGCTCTTCTCCCAATACATTGATGGCCCACTCGTTTGATATCTTGCTTGCCATCATTACTGGTATGGGTTCCCCGCATGTGGAGTTGCAATTGGTGGCGACAAAGGCGTTGGCGAATGCGATCGAGTTTTCCGAGAAGAACTTCTCCAATCCTGAGCAGCGTGCTTCGATTATGACGCTTGTGGTGAAGATGACGACGAATGAGGATGAGGAGGTGCGCATTGCGACGTATGAGTGCTTGGTGAACATTGCGGCGGCGTACTATGTCTATCTTCCTGATCACATGAATGAGTTGTACGATGCGACGTTGAATGCCATCAAGACCGACGAATGCGATCACGTGGTACAGCAAGCGATTGAGTTCTGGTCGACCATTTGCGAGGAGGAGACTAACATCTTCCTCGAGAACAAATCTGCTCTGGATACCGGTGCTGAGCCCATGGTGTGTCATAACTTTATTCAGGGAGCTATTGCTCAACTTGCTCAGCCTCTGTTCCAGTCTCTGTCGCGTGGAGACGTGGATCCCGAGCTCGAGACTTGGACCGTGTCCTCAGCCGCCGCGTCTTGCATCTCGCTTATCGCCACTACCCTTGGAAACGATGTTGTGGACCACTTTGTACCATTCGTGAGCGCCAGCATCAACGACCCCGAGGAGCGCGTAAGAGAAGCCGCCGTACTTTGCTTCGGTTCGATCATGGATGGTCCCGGTACCGATGCCATTGGCGCTATTATCTATGAAGCACTCCCCGTTCTCTTTGAAAGACTCGTGGATCAGTCGCAGTTGGTGAAGCACACGACTGCGTGGTGCTTGGCGAAGATCGCCCAATTCCATCCGGCTGCAATTACTGAGCACTTGGAGGTCTTCCTTCATACCGTATGCAATTCGCTTCAGGACATTCCTTCGATTGCCGCTGTTTGTGCCGATACCATCGAGTACCTTGCTTCACACATTCATCAGGAGGATAGCGCCAAGTCTCCTCTCAACCCCTATTTGGCGGACCTCTTCAATGCCCTTATTGCAGCTGGAGATAGACCTGATGCGGACACTGCTTCTCTGAGAATTGCCACCTTCTCCGCGGTGAGGTCGTTGGTGAAGGCCACTCCCGACGCGAATATCGAGTTGATCGATCTTGTGTTGAATACCTTCGCTCCGAGACTCAGGGAGTCCTTGGGTGGTGTTGCCGATGCCGAGCTGCAAGGTGAGTTGTGTGGTATTACTGCTGCATGCACGAGAAGACTAGGAGAGGCGATTGGTGAGAATGCGGACAATCTCATGGAGCTGTACATCTCTCTGCTAGAGGCTAGAAACGGTGTCTCCTCCATCTTCCAGGAGGTGTTCATGGCTGCCAGTGCGATTTCGGACGTGGTAGGCGCGGCGTTCATCAAGTACATGGACGCGTTCGGACAGTACCTCCTCATCGGCCTGAACCAGTGGCAGGACGCCGAGCTTTGCAGCCAGTCCATCCAACTCGTCTCCGCTCTCTGCTTCTCGCTTGGTCCCGATTTCGCCCCCTACTGCGCTGATATCATCAAAATCTTCCTTCAACACTTGGACCAACCCGATTTGCCTGAGGAACTTGGACCCATCATTGTGAACGCCTTCTCCGACATTGCCTTCGTTCTCGAGGGAGAGTTTGCCACCTACCTCACCCCCATCATGGATGTGCTCCTCAGATTCCAACCCTACGCTTGCAAGAGGACCGAAACTGAGATTGAATGGGAGAAGATAGAGAAGATCAACCACTGGAGATCAGCCATCCTCGTCGTCTACACCCTTATCCTACAGTCGTGCGGCGCAGATCACGCTGCCGCCATCCAACCACATGTCTCTTCCATGACCAGACTCCTGTCCTACATCGCAGACGATAGAAGACGCGAGGACATTGTGAACCGTTACGCTTGCGGACTCATTTACGACATTGCCGCCACGTATCCAAACAGAGTCGACAGCCTTCACAGATACGACCCATTCCTAGAATACTGCAGACAATCTTCACAATCAGAGGTTAGGACGAGAGATGCCGCTCAGAACGCAATCGACAAGCTCAACCCATAGACAAGAGGTCAAACTCGCGCACACAGAGCAACTTCCTCCAACCCCTGGAGGTCTCATTCCTACCCATCGCCCAAACACCAACAACACAACAAACAAAGGGCTCATACACATCAAACCATCGAACACACACACACACACACACACACACACACACACACACACACACACACACACACACACACACACACACACACACGAACCACACACCCGAACCACACACCGATATACCCTCTCGACGATACAAGAGGACTCGTAGAGGAGAAGTTTCAAGAACAAGCTCTGTGATACAGTGTCATTCCATCGGAATTCTACCACAACACACTTCCAAACGCCAACCACTACCTTCAACAGGACGAAGGCACCGTACACCATTGTATGGTCCATGGGCCTTCCTCCCCCACCGTTTTGTGGCATCTAATGCTTCCGAAAGAAGACAGACTTCATCTTCTCTCCATAGTTTAACAGAGAGAGGCTGTTGCCTCGCATTCAAGGCAAAATGTAGATCCTGCATGCGACTTTGAGAGCATCAACTCAAAACCCCTGTGTCTCCCATTTTGCCTGATTCAAGTTTCTGTTAAGAAGAGAGAAGGTGGTATTCAATATTAGTTGTATATGGGCCGCGTGGGGGTTGATCGAGGGTCAAAACGGCAACATTGGTGCATCTGCCCACCGATCAAAAGTCGTCTTGGTCTCCCTTCTCACCAAGTCCTTCAAAGTCGCTTTCAGTGTCCCATGTTTCATCGATTACTTCGCTTTGCTCCTGTTTCATTGCCGTGATGCCTGTGATGTCTTCGAGGTGCTTCGGGTTGTTGAAAGCCTCCATGAGGAATTCGTTGCGTCTTGTGAGGTATGCTTCGACGACGGCGTCTGAGCAAGCAACGCATTTGTCGTATCGGTGTCCGGTGATGATGAGGTTGTTGAAGAAAGAGAGGTATCCGCGTATTTGGTGAGGTACGATGCCGAGCTCGGTCGGTGTGTCGTGTCCTATGTCTGTCTTTGGGTCTCCAGGAGCTTGTGCCTTGAGTGGGTGGTGTAGGAGGGTCACCATGAGTTCCACGGCAGTGGAAGAGGCCATTGAAGAGAGTCCAGGTCTGGTGACGGTGCATTGTTGGTCGAGCGTCCTGTCCTTTACCGAGTCCTGAGGCGCCACGACATCGTTGCAGAAGTAGCAACCGAGCGATACGTTTCCATTGGAGTGCGATGAAGAGGCATATCCTGAATCCGCTGAGGAAGGCGTTGGAAGAGGAGTTCCATGCGCGTCGTGATGGATGCCGTGGCGCATGACTACGAAGTTGTCGAATCCTAGGGCACTTGTGAGAACTAGTTTGCCCTTTGCCTCTGAAATGAGCGTAGGCAGCCATCTCGATTCTCTTGAGTCCAACAGCAGGAAGATGGCGTCGTGTTCATCGATGAGAGCCTCGATTTGAGCAATCGCTTCTGCTGCCTCTTTGCGCTCTTCTTCTGTCGAAACCAAGTGTCCTGGCATTGGGATGGTCAATTCAATGCCTCTACTCACCATTTCAGGGAAGATTTGCTTGACTCGTTCAGCGGCAGTGGCAGCTTTCGGCAGCGCCTTTTGCGAGTCTTCGAACGTGTAGAGCCATTGACGCACTGGATTGCTGAACGCCACCTTTCCATTGTCTACGAACGTAATGTGACGGACGCCCCACGCCATTAGGTTCCTAGCGACGTTGCAACCGAGAGTTCCAGCACCGAAGAGCAAACACTTTGTCTGCGAAATCTGCTCCAATTGCAGGTTTGGTAGCAATCTCCACTTCATAAGTTTGAGGTTCAAGTCCACAGCATTTGCAGCGAGCTTGGTCTGGTCCATTGCAGAGCGGAGATTGATAGAACGGGACGTGAGTTGTCCTTTCGTGTTTCTCTCCCATCCCAGCGCCTGCAAATCGCTGCGTTTCCACTCGCTTGTCAACAAATCTACTTCGATGAATTCGCTTGGTTCAATGTTCTGATAGTTGAAGCGATCGCATTTGTACTGCATGAGGTGCACGCGTTGCAACTTCTTCGCGACTTTCAGCGCAAGGAGAAGGTTTCTCACGCTCCAGTTGACCGAATCTGCACCTCCTTGGGCACATACGACGACATACGTGGTTTCAGCATCGTAAAATGAATCGAATTGATCCAAAGAAGCAGTTTGAAGGCCATCTTCGTCACGAGAACGTTTCAGAAGGAAGACGGGATCCTCGCCGTGCCCAAAAGTCGATTCTCCGAGCTTCTTTAGCTGATGTGCGCTCAATACCTCCTTTGCCGGGGTTCTCTTCAACACGTGGAATGTCTCAGTCGGGTGAACCAGCACGGGAAACACAAACCAATACTGGAAAGTGAACCTCTTCAGATCCGCGAATGTCAACGCCGCAAAACGACTCAAACCAGTCAACTGACCACTCTTGATACGATCCCACATCTGAAAATGCCAAATACAAGCAGAAAGGAACACAACAAAACCATTTACAAGTCAGTATGACGCAGACAAGGAACAAGGTGAACGACGGAACGCAATTTGAGGAGAGGGGCTACAAAACTCTCCTGCTACGCACCTCATCGCAAAGGCGTGTGGCAATCGCGGCCTTATCTGCCACCTTGAAGGATTCTACTGTGTTCTTGTTCATGACAACGCCATGGCAGGCAAAGTGATTCGTAGGGACGCTGGGAGGGGAAAGGCACTTTCGTTAGCAACTACACTTCAAACACGTGGAAACTGCTCAAATTCAGGAGGAACACATACACGAAGTGCTTGTCGAAGCAAAGAGCCTCCAAATTGAAGCGAGCAGGGGGATCCGAATTGGTAGCCAGACCAATGAAACCTGTTACGGGAAGGTCGCGCTCGTCCAGCTTCAGTTCATCGAGTTTCTTCTTCGCGAGCTCGAACCAGAATCCAACATCGACTGAACTAGTGAATGGAAGGAATTTGAGGATGTCAGGTTTCGACGCCATAACAGTGGAACCAATACTGGTCCAAATGGAAATCTCCAACTCAGCCTGAGGCACATTTCGGCGAACTACACCGGCTTGGAAATAGGAAATTGTGGACCTCATATTCTGAGTCCCTTCTTGCGCCCAACAGTCCTACTTACATCCGCCCACCCCTTCCTCATTGGTAGCCCACTTGGTTGGGAACACGTTCAAGACGGCGAGCGACAGGAAAAAGTCTCCTATTGGGCGGAACGCCTACGGCGATTCTGAAGCTAATTCTGGACCTCGGCCGTTACTTCTTCGATGTACGATCTTCTGTAGAAGGACTGGAGTTTGCTTGATGGAGAAGATATGGCATTGGCCGCTTCAAGCGTCGCCGCACGACATGACAAAGATGATACAAACGTTCCACCAGATCTCAGGCCAGTTGGGCTGTAAAAGCAAAGGTATGTTCCTCTTTACCCTCGTACTGAATGGCACTAATTCCATACTCTCGATCTCTAACCAGTTGTCTGTGTTCAGAGGTGAATGAAGTCATATTCCAGACGAAAATCGATCGTGCGAGCCAACTTACCTCAGGACGTCGAAGGCAGCGTGTACGTGCATTCTCTTGACTCGGCTCTCCTCTTGCTTGCTCGAAAAGATTCGCCTTTCACCTACTCTTGGTATAAGGCGGACGTGGCGTTCCTTCTGAGTCCATAGAATGAGAATCTGATCAGCTTCAGCTTCTCCCCGTTTCATTGCCTCCCTCTTCCAGAGACTTGAACGTACCAAGCCTGGAAACATGACAAGCATTCGCATGGTTACGATTGGCAATGATTACGTCTCAATGGGCGTCTTCCATCAGCTTACCGACAGTGTACGTTCCGTCCTCTCTCTTCTGCCTCTTTCTCCGATCTCCGCCCTCCCTCGAGTCTCTAAGGAGAACCAATCCCATACCACAATGTGATGAACACCGATTCTAACGGATAGGCTTCTGTCGGATCAGGAAAACCAAAAGTTGGATGTGGACAAATTCATGTTGGAACTGTTAGACGATTTTGTGAGTCAAGGTCACTTGCAAGAGCTTGTAGGCCTAAGAGATCAACTGAGTGATATCGCTGCAGAGAAACCCAACTTGGCAACCGACCGAGAAGATGTGTTGAACACTTTCAAACCGTTCGAACCTGTAGTCGAAGCCTTGAGAGCAAAGTATGCGCTGGCTGAAATGGGAGAGGAAGAATGAGATACGCGTGCTCCACATGCATGCAACTACTCAAAACTGGCTCCCCCAAACATCATCTCGGACAAGGAGCCCACCGGCTCCTTCCTCCGCGCTCGTCAAAGCTTGCTCGTCTCTATCGCTCTATATTGGCGTTCCATTGTAATATGTACATTAATGAACTTTGTAGCATAACAGCTTGACCGATTCCAATCTCCACAACACAGGGAGAAGACCTAGCTTCAGTTGATCAAGTGCGCGCCATCTCTCGAGTGTTCAGTTGGAGAGCCAACCACTCATACATGCGGAATTCAACCGAATATGCCTTACTCAGGAATGGGAAGGAATGGCTGAACAAACGACGATGAAGATACCACTTGAATCGACTTGCAGGCTGCACAAAGCGTGAACGCGATGCTTCGTATCTGTGTCATTTTGTTCATCACGAAATGGGTCAGGATGAAGCAAATATGCAAGAAATGTGCATACAAAATAGTTGCGATCGGGTCACGTACTGATTCAGACTCCTCAGCGGTCGCTTTTCGCACATTTCCAAGGTTCGTCTCAGGCAACGCTGAAGTCGCTGGGTTCGCCATCGGCATCTCCTCACGAATCGTTCTTTCATCAAACCCGTTAGACAGTGGAGAACATTACAGGTTCGGCTCAGAAATAGAAACGATACGTACTGATACAACTGCTCTCGCTCCAGAAAGTCGGTTGGCGAAGCGCTTCCCTGTCCGAGATCCAGCATGTTCCTAGGCACCCATTAAAGTCAGTCAACAAGATTGCTAAAGAATGGGGAATCGGAATATAGGCATGAGAGAGGACGTACGCCATGGTGGCATTCACAATGTGCCGTGATTCGCTGGGCAACGACTTTACGAACGACTCTTGTTCCAACATGAGTCCATCCTGTACTGACTTTCCAATAGAGACTACCGTACTCCTTAATATCCGAACAGTGGTAAGCGAGATGTCAAAAACGGAAGAAGAAGCAGACACGGGCGTTCCAAACAAGCAGATCTCAATTGAGGTCCGTACCGAGGTGCTGCTACTTCTGCTGCAGATTCTGTAGGTTCTACTGATTTAGCGTGTGTCCTTGCATCGGTTATTCGTATTCTTCGCTCCGCAGGAGGTTCTTTAAGGGCAGGAAAGGGGTTAGCAGGTGAGGCGGGTCATGCTAGGTGTTTGTGACGTTGGGCTCTCCCAATGGTTGGAAATGGTGTGATGTTGGTGAAGGTAGAGATGTGCCGAACCTGCTCGTTTCGAGTTGCCGCACCCCATATGAGGAAGGAACAGAGTGGTAAAGGGGACTGTTCCCGAACTTCCCTCTGGTCTACTGACCCATTCCGTCCCCAGCGGTACCGTAATTGTCAGTCGATTCAAACTCAAAGTATAGCAGGCATTACATTCTCTTCTGATACATGTCGCATTGTTGGCCATCCATGGGCTTGAATCGAATTGTGTCGCTTCGGAGGATAGACATCGAAGGTGCATTGATTGAGCTCTATTTCCTTGAATTGGATATCAAATGCAACGAGAACTCGTTCTTAGGGGTAGAGAGTTACTTCCAGACACAGGAGGCGTCGTCGGTGAGGTGTGAAGTTTCGATCGCGTGATCCACGAGAGTCTCCAGAATTGCACGTCCTCCTTCCTTTTCGAGTGCTATTTTCGTATCGTGGTCCAAAATCTCGTGTTTCTTTCGTTGCATGAGGACGATGGCACAACCCGAGGCGTACACTGGCTTCGCACACGTTTTCGCCAAGTGGAAGAGCTGGTGCGTCTCCATCTCGAAACAGATGAGGTCAGGGTGAACAGATAGAACACCATCGACAAGCTCTTCATTGTGGTCGTGGAAGTTTGGGTCGACGCGACCTTGGCTGCTGTAGAAACTCTCAGCAGAGGCGCTCACACCTTGTACGATACCTTTGGACGTTGGGGCGAATTTCTTGATATGCTCGATGAGAGAAGTAGTAAGAGGACCATCGGCAGGAGCAGGTTTTGAGATGAGATAGGCCTCCTTCCAAGAGCGGGCGGCACCAGGATTGGAGTAATCGGTGCTGTCCAAGTTCTGCTCAATTCTGACAGTTTCGGACGACACAACCATCGTACCAGGGTGGCAATCCTTGTGAGGCGAACCAGCAGTACCAAGGCGAATCATGACCATGTCACCATCGACCAGAGCTCTCATCTCTCGCACAGCGAAGTCCATCATCGAGAGACCCATCCCAATCGCCATAATCGTCACCGGAACACCTCGGTAGAGTCCAGTGTACCACGTAAAGCCTCTGGTGGAAGTTCTGAAGAACGGTTTCTTCTCGGTCTTGTCCAACCAGCTAGTAGCGATGAGTTCCGCGCGAAGAGGATCTCCAACCAACAAGATGCGGTTTGCGATCTCTCCATGCTTTGCTCCGATGTGATACACACGACCTTCGCCGTCCAGAGGGAATTCCGTGTTGGAAGTGGGGATGACGGTCAGAGTTGTC
>Ga0307375_10006041_pt1 | contig 11268 bp, 6 predicted proteins | sample TR1MG_FD_202531 | JGI IMG/M metagenome (GOLD analysis project Ga0307375, IMG submission 202531) | Soil microbial communities from Risofladan, Vaasa, Finland - TR-1 | ecosystem: Environmental > Terrestrial > Soil > Coastal area > Acid sulfate soil | place: Finland: Risofladan, Vaasa | collected...
CCCGTCTCGGCCTCTCGTAGGAAGCCAATGATCTGCTCTTCACTAAAACGCTTCTTCATGTCCAATCTCCTTCGTTAATGGGATTGGACTCTAATTCCGGTTGCTACTCAATTTGGGGGAGACGTCGCACCCTCAGTAGCATCTCAATGCGCTCAGCCAATGCTCCATTACCGAGCCCAGCGAACAGAGTATTCCCCATGACAAGTCCTCATACCTTCGAGTGTCGCACTGGTTGCGGGGCATGCTGTATTTCCCCGTCTATCTCCAGCTCGATTCCAGGCATGGAGCACGGCAAACCCGCAGGTGTTGCTTGCGTTCAACTGACTGATGACTTTCGGTGCGCTATTTTTGGTAAACCGGAACGCCCTAGTTGCTGCTCAGGACTGGGCCCAAACATCGATATGTGCGGCGGTTCGCGAATTCAAGCACTTGAATGGCTGACCGCCTTAGAAGAGCAAACAAGACCGTAGTCTGATTCGCAAAAGATTACTGCCGAGCGATAGCTCAAAGCCCTCCAGGGGTTATCCTCCGATACCACACGGTATGCTTCAAAAAGAGCTTTGTCCGCCCAAGCGCCCAGCACCGACTGCTTATCGGCCATAGCGGACAAAGCTTTTAGGGATCGGCTACACCGAAACTTTGGCAGTTTCCGTTCTGTCATCAGGTATTGATTCGGCAAGCCAACGAACCGGTCGCCCCAAGGTGTAGTAGTCATGGTAGCTATCCGCCCCACCTCCAAGTGCCAGCAGAATTCGGTTCAGCATAAGGAGTAGAACCTTGTTCTCCCTAATTAACCGATGGGCGTTATCCGCTTTCGCACTACCGCCGTGAGCAGCACGATTGCGATTCTTCCATACATAATTTTCGAGCTCACCGAGCTCCAATTTCAGCCCTTCAAAGAATCGTTGCATGAGTACAGATTGAGGAGCCTGGTTAAGGTACAACGCCTTATTGATTAGAAGTTTCTTTTCCCCATCATCTAGATCAGTTCCAACGATAAGGGTTGATATTTGTTCGTATATATTTTTCCAATGCTGCTCGTCTTTGACGATACGGCCACCCTGTCCTTCAGATTTACGCTTAATAAATTTGCTCTGCAATGATTCAATCACTGCTCCGAAATGCACAGCCTGCATATGCACCGGCGCCGCTATCGCATGCCAGTAGCTCCAAAAACTACTTTGGAGGCCATACTCGTCATAGATGTTGTACAGAGATGACATCATCCTCACGAGTAATTCAGATGAGATTTCCTTTTCAAACCTCAGTCCGAGTGGTGATGGCTGCCAGCCAACTAATCGGGATGCCTCTTTAACGAGAGCATGCCCACTTCTGGCATCAAATGCGACTGGAAACCATTCAGAATCGAATTTAGTATCACCTAAATATAAGAGATAAGTTCCTAAGCAGAACGAAAGACAATCCCTTATCTTTGCCCTAGTGTCTTCATTTGGCGCTCCAACGTACAAAATGAATCCCGGCCTTTCGACGTGCTCAGGTTTAGCCCTCGATTGACCAACGAAGAATTCAACGCCACCTACTATTAGATGAACACAAGTGCGCCCACTTCGTCGGGAATCGATGGGGATAGACATGGTTATTTCCCTTGTAGGACTTTTCAATATCCGGCGTTCCTCACCGCTCTTGACTCGATCGTCGGAATTCGGCCAGATGAAAGTATCCATGTTGCCAACCCAATCGATAATATAAACAGGCTCTTGGGCGTTACTCTTGGTGAATTTGAGAGAATAAATTGAAGATCGCTCTTTAGTTACACCTTGCACAGACCCAGCCCCCCATGTCCTTATGTGCCCTAGTGGAATAACACCAGTCGCTTCTGCTAGGTAACCGTCTATACCTTTGAACTTCACAAGGTCCTCGGCTTGATACACCGAGCCGGCTGCCCGCTGGACAGAATTTGAGGTGCTATCACTGGCTGATGTAGTTTCAAGGATTAATCTGAGCTCATCATCGCGCTCCACTTTGAAATCTGTTACAGGACCGAAAAGAGGACCGCAATCGCTTATGGTAAACATATCAGCCGCGACCAAGGCCTCGAAAAATTCCCAATCCCAACATTTCATATTCCGCTCCCGTTTGTTGATGAGGGTATTTTCTGGAAGTTAATGCTCAAACAATTCAACGCCTAAAAGCAACGCGCTGCTTACGGCCACAACGCCGACGGAATTGGCTTCCAGACTCAACATCCACCATGCCCGGATTCCCGAATATCTCTGTGAGAGGCACAATTGTCTTAATCTCGGACTGAGTCGGCGGTGGAGACTTAGTTGAATGAATAGCGAAGTTTGTCGTGGGGGTATCTAGGAATTCAATAAGCGCTGGATACACTCAATGCTAGCCACGATCCATTTAGATGACACATCTATGGGATCTCTGCTTAACACCCGGTGTCTGCGGGGGGGGCAAGCTCAAGATAAACATAACTCGGCTCGCGCCTGAGCCCCTCGGCTGAATGCGTGCGCACCAGTCTCCGACTGTCCGAGTCATATGAAATACCATCCACCAAACATGCCTCAGCCACACGTGGATTGAAAGCGTGCAGCCATACATAATTCTTCTTCGTCCATGCCAGTACAACCTTATGAAGTGCCCTGCTGTCCCTGTCGTATCCAACCTGCTTGATCGCCAGCCCCATCACATTCAAGCAAAAACCGAGGATCCTTGCCCCTTTAAAGTTTGCAAAACGCCTCATGCCGGCAATCTCGTCATATAGGAGTCGGCGTACTTTGAATTTCACCACCCGACTAGCAGGGCCATCTAAGCGATTGAAGTTGAACAGCTCACCCCACACTGAGTTGTGCTGAATCGACCAGCATCCCCCCTGAGGCGATCTGACTGCCGAAGCATGGAAGATCACCTCGAAGATCATACTGGCGATGTTATCGTAGATGGTCTGATGCGGATGTCCGTGTTCCTCTCTCACACGAAAACGGACATAGTCCGGGACACCCTTCTCGTCAAGAACCTTGACTGCGTCTTTGATGAAGTCGATGGCGACCGTGAGACGGCGGTATGGGGCAGTATTCCAAATGCTGGGGAGTTCGTTCAGCGTGTATAAATCAAATACTGCTCCCTCTATGTAGCCCATGGCCCGATAGAGTACGAAAGAATGGCCGCCATGACCTACTTCAATGTAGCTGCGGAAGGTCATTAACACCACCCGACAATAAGCCTCCCACTGCTCTGCGTCCCAATCTTTTTTGCCGTAGATATCTGGGTCGAGTAAGGTTCCAATTGTCTCGACCATCTCATAGTTCGAGAACATCGCCTGACTTAGAGGCTTTAGGTACCCGATCAACCCAGACTGATACCCCTCAGCTTCGTGGAAGAGGAAGGAATCTCTGTTTGCGATTGCCTCGTTCATTATGTTCTTAGCAAAGGTCTCAATTTGGATACCATACTTTTTTGTTTCAGCCATCGCGCTGAAGATGGCTAGGGCCGTGCCAGGCGAGGAACCAACGATCGCACGGCAAAACCTCTTGTCCGCAATGAGCAAAAGCAAGTCATTGGCGTACCTCTCAACTTCCGGTGGAACCTGTTCCTTGCCTTCTTCGCGCCTGAACCGGTAGCGACTGAACCTACCCCGATCAGTGGCGTGTCGGACCAATGCCGCAGCAGAGGAGGCGAGTTCGTCGGCGATTACGGATAGTTCTACTGGCGAGCCCTTGAGGATGTGTTGGTATAAGGTTTGCGCGAAACGCCTCTCATTGTGTCGACCGTATGTGGGTGGCCGGATGAACGCAAACCAAGTCCAGGTGAGGAATGTCAGGAGAAACAACCCTCCCAGAAGCGCCTGCCATGTGGAGGGTGACAGAAGATTCCCTTTGGGCACGAGCCATTGCTCTGCACGCCAGAGATCAGTCAATAGCGTGAGAACACCGATGGTTGCGACAATCGAGAACGTAGCACCCACCAGTGGTATGGGGGCAGTTCGAACCCGGAAGCGGTAGCGGACGTCGGCAATTGTCCAAGCCAACACCATAAGCGCGAGGCCTGTGAGGAATTCTGAGAAACCAAAGAACTTTTGCCCACTGCCATCAAGTGGGACAAAACAAATACCCAAAATGCTTTGCGCTACGGCCATCCGAACCTCCATTACACTCGAGTTACTACCCGATGGCCATTATGGCGCTTAGTATCAAAACTGGCTGGCGACATCCCAAGAAGTCCGAGCTCTTTGCATAGTAACTATATCTATGTCATTTGGTTCAACATCTTGGTAGAGCCTTCCTGCCGATGACAAACCACCCGCCCCGCATGACATCTAGCGCATTTATTGCATATCTACTTGAATCCTTTGCGGAATATCTGTTGATGTCGAGGTCCGTACGGTCGTATTCATAACAGTGATAGTCAGGAATTTGGCCTAAGTAGACGGTGGGCTAAGAGTTACGGCCGCTGTTCAGCGGTAAGCCGTAACTTGGGTTGGGGCCATATTTTTGTGTGAGAGCCTGTATGGCTCGGTTATGCCACTTTGTTCTTGAACGTCTCGATCCAAACTATAACCTCGTCCAGGTCTGCCGCGAACTCGTCGACCAGAGGCAGTGTCCCGGGAAGTTCATCAGACTGGGAGTGCTCGAACCTAGAGTATTTGGTCATCATCTCTTCAACCGTCGAACAGTCCTCTGGAGTAATTTTGGCAAGAGTCTTGATGTGTTGCGTCTGAACCGAACGTCTGAACCGTTCGACAAGCCCGGACAGAAGGATTTTTTCCACCGTCCGTTCTATGAGAATGCGAAAATCTCCACAAGCTGCTTTCAACGCAGTGTCGAATTCACTGCCATCGCCGTTTTGCTCATACTTGCGAATTTGTGGAAGTTTATGATCTCGGATGTAGATGAAGCCTTTGTCCGGTTTTCCGTGCCGGACGTCAAGAGAGTCCACCATGCCCACATACGGTCCGATGCGACGCAGAGTCTTGATTGAAAGAGGAACGATGTTTTTTGCTGCGTCTTCGAGCAGGGCGAGTAGGGAAAGACGGTGGGTGAAAACGATGACCTGACGTGATTTCGCTAATTCAACTAAGCGTTCTACGACCCTCTCTTCAAACTCCTGGTCAAGAGATGAAACCGGATCGTCAAAGATGAACGGAGTCTGCAGGCCGGATCCTGTGATATCGGCGAGGAATGCGGACAGCGCGACGATTCGTTTTTCCCCTTCACTCAGAATCTCACCTGCACCAGTTTCTTTGACTGCGCCCTTGATGTTGAGCTTGAAGCTCACTTTCCCTTTGCCTTCAGGGATCGGAACCGGTTCCACTTTCAGGCGACTGCCCCCCAGCGTTTTGAGCTCCGCAATGAAACGCCCTCTATAACCGGCGGCCAACTCGTTGTTTGCCAATTCATTTTTCTTCGTGGTGAACGAGTTGGTCTTCGTCGCGCCTTCGGCCTTAGTCAGCCTCTTGATGGCTGCGAGGCGGATAACTTCGTCGATTACCGCCGCTTTCTGTTGGGAGAGCCACTGTCGTGCCCTGAGTTCCTTAAGATTGTTTTCGAGCTCAGCTTTTTTCCCATCTTTCGCAAGCTCGTTCAAAGCGGTTGCTTCTTTCTCCTGCGTTGCAACCGTTTCAGCCAATGCTTGATCGACTGCAGACCAATCAACTTCAGGAAGCGGGACAGCCCCATTGGCATTTGGAATGGCTTCGATCCGAAATCCAATTGCCTCGCGCAAGGCGGATCCGACGTCGGACGGGATCTTGATGGACTCCATCCGCAAATCCCATTTCACCGGATCGGGAATTTTGGGTAATGCAGCTACCATAGACACATAGTCATTTTCGGCTTTGGTCGCTGCAGTTTCCAGTCCAGCCTTCACGAACGATTCGAAGGCTGACATCCTGTTGCGAGCCTCGTCGTTAAGAGGCTGGTGGCAGAGGACACAGAACCCCCCTTCGACCGTTACGGGAAACGGCGTTTCGGGATATGCAATACTTTCGGAATATTTTCTCGCCTGCTCCCACAAGAGGCTCCAGGATGCGCTGCCAATTCCGTCGAGTGCTGCGCCGGCAAATGCCTTTGAAGCATCTTCGACTGCGGCTTTTCGCTTTGCTAGGGCATCATTTTTTGCGGCGATCAGTTTCGCGACCTCCGTGTCCGATAATGCAAGTTTTAGAGCTTGAAAAGCGTCAAGGAAGACCTTAAGGTTCCGTTTTTCTAAATCGAGCTTTTTTACTCTTTCGGCAGTATCGTGCTGCTTCAGTAAATTTTCAGTTTCTAGGCGCAGTTTTTCGTCATCGTCCGTCCATGCACACTCCTCGTTAATCACTGTGGATGAGGTGGAGTCCTTGAGCTTGGTGACGAAGGTGGCGGCTGAAGTTCCGAAATATTCCGGTGGAACGATAGGAAGTCTTTTGGGAAGCGCATTTTTCCTGTCGTTTAAAACCACAGCAACCGCGTCGCAAATCTTAATCACCGACGAGAGGAACCGCATCTGGCGCGTTTCGTAGGAGGCTTGGTTCTTATGATCAACATATGATTCTGCCTCTGCAGTATCGAACACGTGAACTGACCGGAGCCTCTGGAGGCCGTTGGAATCGTTTTTCCATTGGAGTGTTTCATTACCGGCTGAGGTTGTAATGACTACTTCGCAGGAAGGAAGTGTTTGCGTCGAACTAAAGACGTCAGCTAATAGGTCCGTTTTGAGGCGTGCGCCGCAGGTGTGTTTTAAGAGTCGCGCGTATCCGGACTTTCCCGCCCCGTTCATTCCAAAAACCACGGATAGGTTCGAATTTCCGAAATCGAGGCTAGCGTTGTGTTGTATGGCATTTACGCCGACAACCTTGTTCAGCTTCGTAAGCTTGAACGAATTTGCCCCGGTGAAGACGCTGAACATCCCATGTGGGAGGATTTCGAAATCTGTGCCCGCAGTCCCGTTGGTTTCAGCGATACACAGGTCGGCCAACTTCTCAATCTCGGCATTTGTGGGGAGCTTCCGAGTGGTAGCAAGCCGGGCCGCCGCTGTTTGGACCCATTTCGGCCTAGTAGAGAACCATTCCGTAAACGCATCTTTAGGAATTACAGTGGCGGCAATGGTTTTCATCGATTTGCTTTGCCTTGGTAATTATTACCTGGTGAGTCTATCTTTCCGGGCGATAATCGCAAAGCTTCGATGCATAAAGCATGCGTTACTAAACATATACGGCCATTCGCCTCAACTCACTGCTTAAGATCCACAAACCGATGCATTGCGGACCCAGTCAGGCATCGGTCTCAAGGTCTGCTTAGGCCGAGATGCGGACCGATAAACTTACCTATGAAGCAGTTTTTCGGCCAGTGGATGTGCACGAGCCATTGAAGAGATCCAATCAGCAGGTCTCTGTCATTCAATGACACGAAAGGTCAGTTGAAATCCAAATCAATCTCGCCTGAAGAAGGCCTGTCAAACAGAAAAAAGTACGATCAAGCTTCAGATTGCAAGTAGATCCAAATACCAATCACACGTAAAACTTCAACTGGAAGCGTCGACGTCAAAATAGTGCATCAATTCGCTCTCGGTCTGCCCATCTTGGCCGACTGAGTTCGTAGAGGTGCCCTCCCACGAGAAATTAGCTTCATTCGCTTGCTTGTTTTGTACTTAAGCAACTGATTTAACTTGAATAGGTACGGAAGAACATCGGTGGATAAAATTGAACGCTTCTCCTGTTCGTAGTGATTGATCATTCCGATTCCTAGCCGCCGATACCTATCCTTGTCTGCGTTGCAGTTGTGATAGCTACCTTCACCTACAGTTACCGCCTCCCAGAAGCGACCAACTTCCGATGTGATGTGGGCATCTTTATGACGCTTGCTGCCATCGTAGAACAGGATCATGTGTACGTGATGCCCCTTTTGTTCCCCATATTCGATCGAAGAAATATACCCGGCCAACCCTGAAAATGCAGGATGTCGATGCATTGACAGCTTGAATTGTGCCAAGTCCTGACGAAGGCGGAGGAGCATATCCGGCTTATACAGGGCAATTTCAGGCCGGTAGCTGAGATCAATCCGTATCACAAGTAACCGAGCATAACTCTCGAACAGATCCACAATGTAACCCTGATATTCACCAAGCCGATCTCTCCGGTCAGCCTCCGCCTTGCGCAATCTCTCCTTGAATGCCCTTGAGTGGCCCCCTTCATGAATGCGAGCAATCACTGCGTTAACATACATACCAAACGTCAGGGATTCTGTGACAAATACATCCGGATTCAATGAAAAGATTTCAGGCCAACCCATCTGAATCACTGATTGGATAAATAAGTCACATCGAGGGCTGTAAGCATGATGAGTCCTGAAAACTGAAATAAAGCGTTTGATATTTTCAATTGATAGCGCCATCTCACGCGTCAAGGTGCGTCTCTTCGGGAGCCACTGAGTACCAGGTTGGTACAGATAAATTGGCCGACCATCCTTCGTGACTGCATCTACGAAAACCTCAATCGCCTTCAATATCGATATCAGGTAAGCATCAGGTTGCGGAATCTCAGGGAAGATGGTTCCTGGTGCATCAATCCATAACATTGTCACATCGTTCATATCAGTCTTATCCTATTGATGAATAGCTTTGATGTTTAAGTTCATTAAATATCAAACAATTGTTATTATTTTAATAAATAAAAAATGCTATTGGCCCTTCCTAAGTGGCCTCATAAATTAACCATTGACTTCGTGTCATATAAAATAGTTAAATATTAATAATAAAATAAATATCCAGAACTCCGTACCTCTTCTTTGTTTGGAGCCAGCAAGAGTCGACTAGGAATTTAATGTTGAAGTTCCGACCTGAACAGGGATTTGATAAATCTTGAACCGCTGCGGAGATGTCCGTGCAAAAAATTTCAATTTAAATTAAGAAACATATATGTCCAGCGTACCATTGTGGGAATAACAGTCACAATCCACCTGTAAATATTACTTATAAACTTATGATATTTTCCTGCTATTAATCCAATTAAAAATATCATCTTCAAACCAACCAACCGATCTTTCACCTAATTTTACAGACTTTGGAAAAACCCCAATTTTCATATAGTGGTAAAGTGTTGATCTAGGTAATCCTGTCATTTCCATAACCCATTTAATTCGCTTTATTTTCATTGTTCAATACCCTGTATGCCTATTCATAGCAAGTAGGTGCAATGTAAAGTTTTCAGACGTAATACTTATAGTATGTTGAAAATAAAAATCTCTTGATCAATTAAATTAAGTCAGTAAGGATTAATTAAATGACGCCTGTCGCTATATGCATATTTTTATGGGAGGAAGGGTAGTAAGTAAAATTTATCTAAATCTGGCTCGTCCCATAATTTATGATTTCGAATGTAACGATTCAAAAATATACGTGAACCTTCCCAACAAACAGATCGGTTTTTTTCAAATTTGCCAGCTACAAGCTATGCGAGACGGAACTCGCGCATGATAAAATAAACCTGCGAAATGTGATGGTTGTTTTCGTTGTAATCCCTTCACAGGTAATAATCGATTCCTAAGCGGATACAATGGAACTATCGAGCAATCGTCAGCCCACAGCCCGAAAACCTCGACCTAGTCGAGATCACTGATACGAATGACCGATATACATATCTGTCAGCTTTACACCGTTGAAACTGGTCACATGGGAATTGGGGCTTTTAATTCAGCGCTCAACCAAATGAAGCAAATCTAAGGTGTCGCCATTTGTAGCGAATTCAACCATTCCTCACAATACATCCGGTTTTATGATTTGCTGGAGGACGTGAAACGAACCATGGTGGCGGATCTGATGGCAATACCGGCATTTTACAAAGCACCCTATCTACCTGTGATCAAACGTTCGTAGGGCTCCGTAGCGCAGCCAAGTTTGATTTTTTAACAAAATAATGCTACAACAAACATACTTTATGGTTACAACTATACTAGTTTTAATATCGTATATAGTTGTTATTTTACTACTAGAGTACTTCTACTTCCTGGGGAAAAAATATGGCTTTACGCTATAAAGATGCTCTATCTGAAATGATTGGTAATGACGACCTATCTAACAGAATAAACAATCTCGTGTGGGTGCTGCTTCATTTATTGCAAATATCTTTTAATCAATTAAATTTTCCTCCAGGTGATAGGAATAGCCCAGTGCGCGTTTTGAGACAAAACAATATTCAATTAAATACATTGAGGGAAAAATTAAAACAGGGTCAAATTGCAATAGAGCATTTCGACTGGATTAATCATAACGATCCGAGGCAGATTAAGTGGTTAGAAAACTACTACATAAAAAATTACTATAATAATAATTATCATATATACCAAAAGCTTACAACTCACCTCACGGGAAGGGATTTAATTATATCTCTTGTTGATGCACTTGATCTCATCCCTGAACTCATAAAAAATAATTTGCAAATATCAATGATAGAATGGCTTAAACATTTAGATGGCGATAAGCCATTTAAATGGTTGAAACTCAAAAATGAAAAAGATAGATGCGAATTTACTTTCAATTGGCTCAAATCAAATAATTATACTTATACACAAGAAGCATTAAAATATGAAGACTTTGACGCCATTATGATAATAATTGATTCACTTGGATCAAGTGACAAGGAAAAAGAACTTCTTATAATGAAAATAAGAAAATCATGGGACCAAGCTAACTTTAGAAAAAAACTAACTGGCAAAAGACAAACAAACCTGATACTTCAAGACTCGACAATTAATTTGCTTGACAAAATGTCTAAAAAATATGATTTATCGAGAGCGGAAATTATTAACTTTTTGGTGAGAACCGAGGATGGAGAAAACAACAGATATCTTGAGGCTAGAGATCAAAGACGTCTCAATTTCCTTGAGGACTAAATAAATTTATAAAAAATTGGAAATAACACCGAATTTTCGAAAAAGGTTTAAAACCAATCAAGCCAAATTAAAAGATTTTTTCGCTTCACACTATTCGAATCCATCATTCCACCTCAGTTGATCGAGATAATCCGCCCAAGCCTGCATCATCTCAGTCCGTTGTTTTAGATGCTGAGTGCGGTTATAGGCTCTACCCAATGGATCTCTAACAGCATGAGCTAATTGCATTTCGATGATTTCCGCTGGGTAGTTATGATGCTCCGCTAAAACAGTCCGAGCCATGGCTCGAAATCCATGCCCAGTAATCTCCCTCTTCGTATCAACCCCAAGCCTTTTCAGCGCAGCGTTTACCGTATTTTCCGACATTGGTCGACTTTGACCTCTCATGCTAGGGAAAACGTATTTACCGTCGCCCGTTAGCGGCCGCAATTCATCA
>Ga0307375_10006043_pt1 | contig 11267 bp, 4 predicted proteins | sample TR1MG_FD_202531 | JGI IMG/M metagenome (GOLD analysis project Ga0307375, IMG submission 202531) | Soil microbial communities from Risofladan, Vaasa, Finland - TR-1 | ecosystem: Environmental > Terrestrial > Soil > Coastal area > Acid sulfate soil | place: Finland: Risofladan, Vaasa | collected...
GATTTCGGCGTAGCCGCGATCGGTAACCTTGGGGTTGGTGTTCGCGGGAGAAATGTTCACGAGACCGGCGGCATGGTACTCCTCGGAGGAGGGGATCTGGACGCCGGAATTGTAGTGACCTATGACGGCAAGAATGGCAGGATCGGCGACGATGCTCTGCGCGTTTAAGACTCCAATATACGGATTTCCCTTGTCATCAAATGGAGCCAGTTCAACGGCAAAACCAAGCCTATTGAGAGGGCCTGATAGCTGCTCGATGGCAAGCCAAGCACCATTTCTAATGTCGGTACCTACAGCCGACATACCGCCCGACAAAGGACTTTGGGTTGCGATGCGAATAAGTTCGGAACCTGATCCGTAGGAGTAAGTATAGGCTTTCTGTTGTGTCGCTAAGGAACCATCAAAACCTGTTATGCCCTCTCCGAATGGATTGATTGTAGTTCTATATACCCGCCGGCCATTCAAAATGGCGATGATGACCGCGCTCTTTACGGGGTTGCGATCAGCATCGAACTTCACGCGGCCGCTGACGACATCAAGGTCGGTTGCCCGAAGGGCGTTGCAGATGGCAGGGCCGTCAGTCTTGCCTGCACGCTTGATCGCGTCGAGCATGATGGTCATGGCGTCGTAGCCGAGGGCTGCAAGGGCATCAGGGGCTTCGCCGTACTTCGCCCGGTACTTCTTTACGAAATCCTGGACGATGGGACGATATTCGTCTTTAGAATAGTGGTTTACAAAGTAACAGTTCTCAACCGCCGAGCCCCCTATCTTGACGAGGTCAGGAGAATCCCAGCCGTCTCCGCCAACGATTGGACCATCGTAGCCAAGTTCACGAGCCTGCAATGCAATGAGGGCGTCGTCTTGGTAGTAGTTCGGAGAGTAAATAACATCAGGCTTCTGGGAAAGGATCTTGGTGAGCTGGGCTTTGAAGTCCGTAGTTCTGGTTGCGTAACCCTCGTAAGCGAGGATCTTTCCGCCGAGGCTCTCGAATTTCGTCTTGAAGTAATCTGCGAGGCCCTTGTTGTAGTCGTTGCCATTATCGAACAGGACGCCTACCTTTTTCGCCTTGAGATTGTCCCATGCGAACATCGCGCCAATTGTTCCCTGAAAAGGATCGATGAAGCAGGCTCGGAAGATGTAGTCGCCTACCTGAGTGACCCTCGGATTGGTAGATGTGGGACTGATCATCGGAATGCCGGCGGCTTGGCATATGGGCGCTCCAGCGAGAGATACTTTGGACATGACGGTGCCGACAATGGCTGCGACCCTGTCATGCAAAATGAGCTTGGTGTAGACGGTAGCGCCTTCGGTAGGCTCGCCTTTGTCGTTGGCGAATATGAGCTTGATCTGCTTTCCGATGACCCCGCCCTTGGCATTCCATTCGGCGATAGCCATTTCATAACCGTTTCGCACGGAAATCCCGAAGCTTGCCGCGGCACCAGAGATAGGCGCGACTCCGCCAATACGTATTTCATTCGGATTAATAGCGAGATCTTCGATACTATCACCATTTTTTGTCGCCGTATTGGCGGAGACCTGGGAAATGGCGCGCTTACTGTCATTTCTATTGCCACCGAGAAGCCATTCGCCGACATCCACAATTATCTTTGCGTTGTTAGCTGAATTCGAGGCAGCCATCAAGTCCGTCGCAAAATCAGACGACCCAACTATTACTAATTTTGAAGGCTTTTGAAAGAGTGGAAGGGCGGGCGGTGACTCGGCCCCTTGACGCGAGGGGATCGCCTTCCCCTTGTAGTAAGGTCGCAATTTCCCCGATACGGCGACGGCAAGGATATACTGGCCCATCGTCGTGCTTGCTTCGGATCTAAAGAATTCCCTTTCGTTCGAGCCGACCGCAAAACGTATCGATTGAAGCCATGCTTGCGGAGTTGTCTTTGCCAACACTACGATTTCAGACGCATTGCCACTTTTGCTTGCGATGAGGAGGGGACTTGGCCAGAAGAAATGCAGACCATCCTTATTGCTAGTAATCGATATTTCATTATTAGTGTTTTCTGATTTTACCGCAAACCAATGCGGGTACATGATGGATTCAATTGATGATTGCCCGGATGACTTGTCTGTGGTAGTGAAACTGACATTCAGTGCCGGTTCATCGAGAACGAGAACTCGCCTGACCATTACACCATAGCTCTCAAGCGCGTCGAGCAGAGCCTCATTCTTGAGCGCAGTCGCTTCCAACCCCGGTTTATACCTGACATCTACTCCTTTTACCGCGAATATCGCCTTCCCGCCATGCGCCAAGTAATAATCGACTCGATAGGTATCGTAATCGTCCATGTCGGCATTGCCGAGAACAAGGAGAACGCCTGTATCGGCCGGTATCGCGTCACCGCGAGCAATCCCGCGGACCTCCCAACCGCTGCTCCTGAAACTGTCTCTCAGAAGCCTGTAATCCGTCGCCAGCTTCTTATCGTCGTCGCCGATGAGAAATACGGCGATTGGTTTCTTGTCAGCCTGCGGCTCGCGGATCGTGGAGCAGGAAGCAAGCGGCAGGAGAACAAGGAGCAATGCGATAATACGCCATTTCACCAATGACCTCCGATCGCAACGACACAGAAATACAAGGGCTCAGAATGCACTCGGCAAGCGATTGACCAGGGTCGGACCTTTCGGGTGCTTCGCGCGCAACGAGATCCTCGGGCTTGTGCGCCGAATCATATGACTCATTCAGAGCCCGGCAAGCATCTTCTTCGCGGCGGCGGCCTCGGGGTAGTCGGGATTGCGGGCGAGAAGATCCTGGAGAGTTTTCTTCGCCGAGGCGGCGTCGCCCGTCGATGCCTGGAGCTTGCCGAGTTCATACAGCGCGTCCCACTGCTTAGGGTCGAGCTTGACGAGATCCGCGTAGGCCGCTATCGCGTTGGCGTAATCGCCCGACGAGGCGTAGACGCGCGCGAGGTTGAGACGGACGGTCGTCTCGCGCGGCGAGAGTCCGAGCGCCTTCTGGTAAGAGAGGATACTTTTGTCGTAGAGCCCCTTCTTGCCGTAGGCGTTGGCGAGATTGTTGTTTGCCTCGAAGGACAGGGGATCGATTGCGACGGCCTCCTCGAGATAAGCGAGCGCCTTGTCGACGAAACCAGCCTCGAGATAGAGATTGCCGATGTTTATCCTGGGCGCGACATAGGTTTTATCCTGCTGGGCGGCCTTGGCGTAGGCGTCGATAGCCGCGGCGGCGTCGCCAGCTCGCTCGCTCGCGAGCCCGAGGGTGTAGAGATAGGTGGGATCGTTGGGCTGCTGGGCGACTGCTTTCCGAGCGAAGGGAAGGGCTTCCTTGCCCTTGTCGAGCTTGAGCTCGACGGTCGCGAAGTTGTAGTTCGTAAGCGCGTCGTCGGACACCGCGAGGGCCTTGCGGAACCAGATCTCGGCGCTTGAGTAATCGCCCACAGCTACGTATTGCACCGCAAGTGCATGCAGCGCGAGGGAATTGGTCGGGTCGGACTGTGCCGCCTTCTGGAAGGTCGCGAGGGCGGCCTGTTGCTGGTTCTGTGCCGCGTAGAGACGGCCGATTCCTACAAGTGCTAAGGTGAAGTCGGGCTTGATCTTGATGGCCTTGCTGAATGCGTCGAGGGCATCGACGGAGTTCTTGAGGTATTGGTAGCTCAGACCAAGGTCGTACCAGGCGTTTTCGAAATCGGGCTTGAGCGTGACCGTGGTATCGAAGGCCTGCCTGGCCATCTCGTAGTCGCGAGACTTGAGGCAGGCCTTCCCCAATTCATATGAATACAGATAATTTTTTGGGTCAAGGCTTGTTGCCTGCTTGAGCTCCGTCATGGCGTTGTCGGTCTGGTTGAAGTCCGAGTTGATCTTTCCGAGCGTGTAAAAGGGGAGCGCGTTCGACGCATCCTTCTTCTTCGCGTCGCGGCTAGCCTGGATCGCGTCCTTGATCGCCTGATCGGCATCTGGACCAGGATTTCTCCTCGCCACGGTGTAGAGGGAGTCCGCGATGTCGGCGAGCTTCTGGCTCGCGAAGCGGTCCTCGCCATCCGGGAAGCGCTTCTGCGCGTCGGAGAAATCTGTCTTCGCCGTGGCGAAATCCGCCTTGCCCAGAGCGGCCATGCCCTTGTCGATAAGGTCGTTGACCTCTCGCATCTGCTTCTGGAGCTCAGCGCTATTCTGTGCGGAATCTTGATCAGGAATAATGCTACTGTCACTAACTCCCGCTGTAAAGGCCCGACACGCACGAACGGCACATTGATTGGACTTGAAGCCACTGGAGTTCTGGTCGCCGCTAGAGAAGCTCTCGACCCATGCGAATTTAGTGCTAATGTTGTCCTGGGAGGACGACCAGAGCCAGCCCTCGCCGAAGCCACCCAGACCAACCCTCTTCAGGTTCGTGTACATAAGGTCGAGCTCATCCTTTGAAGGCAGGAACCAGTCCGAATAGCCGTTGATGGTCAGATTCATGCAAAAGCTGGCCGCATAGTCCCCCGGTCCCTGGATAGCGATGATTGCCGCTGTGTTTGCCTTACCGGTCCCGACCGCAGTTCCTGTCTTTACGTCCGGATATTGGTCATTCAGCAAACGGTACCAAACCCAGCCACTCTGATCGCTCGGGGCAGCCTCAAGGTAGCGCCAACCGTCGGCATAACTACCCTTGTCATAGAAAATCCACCCTCCCGCAGGGCCTCTATCGCCGATACTATAAACCTTCTCAACGCTGTTCGGATTGGAAGCTGAGGCCAGCCTCTGAGAGAAAGCGACGTTTACGCTCTGCCCCTTCTGCACATACACTGACTTTGATTCAGAGCTACCATCTGGGTAGTGGAGTTCAAGGCTCCGGCTCCCGACGGCCACATTGTCCAGGTTTCCTTCATATCCGGCAGGAAGCACGCCCTTTGATACCCCATCCAGATAGAGAGCTCCCCCGTCTGCCGCTATTATCTTGATCATTCCATAGGGTGGGACTAGGGTAAGGGTGGAATTGTCTTGTGACTTGTTGCTTGCCGAATTCCCCGCCAGATAGATGGGATGCGTCAAGTTGTCATATACCGCTGGCTGTTGTCTGTTGCCCGTGGCTTTCCGGACTGCGTCTTTTACCGAATAGAGGACATCGGTGAACGACAAGGGCTTCTCCATGTTGGCGAGGAGGGCGGCGGTGAATGGGCCATTGCGGTCCGTTCCATCGTCAGCCTTCTCATTCTCCGCTGCGGCGTAAACAATTATGCTTTCAGGCGGCTTTCTCGCCACTACCACAAGTCCGCGATCAATGCCACGGGATACTGACGCAAAAGGGTTGTCCCGACAAGCATCAAGTATGACAACATTCGTCCCCGCTCCCGCCTCATCCATTCTTCCGATTATCCGCGAAAGGGGAACGCATTCATCGGGGACATCGCCGGCCACTTCGACCTCTGCGTCTATCGGAACAAGGTAGTTCTCGCCGCTAAATTGCAATCCATGTCCGGCATAATAGAAGAAAGCAATACCCGAACCCTTAATCTGCTTGTTGAACTCGTCAATGGCTATCCGCATGGTCTTCCTATCGCAGTCCTGCCTTACGAGAATCGTGAACCCAATTCGCTGTAGAGCCGAAGCCATATCAGAAGCATCATTTTTCGGGTTTCCAAGCGGGGAAACATGCTGATATGACGAGTTCCCAATGACAAGGGCGACTTTCTTTCCGTCGGCGAAAAAGATTTGAGCACCGAAGGCGACAGCGAGAATGACAAACAGGAATTTTCGTGCCACCATTGTCCCCTTCTTGTCTTTCAGCTTTAGCTCAGTACTTTTCGCTATTCTCAAGCCTTTGGGCCTTTATTCGTCCAGGTTCCACCGCTGATCCAAGAATGTCAAACCCAGCCCCGTCGAGGTGTCGGGACCGAACCATACCGACAGACAGACGCTCTGGCCATTCGGGTGCTTAAACCTAATTGTCAATACCGTATCCATGCTTTCGCAACAGTTTTATTTGCTCCAAAGACGAACCACAAGCTGAGATTCGGCATCGCAATCAACTTCAAAGGCACCTTGATGATGAGTAGTATTATATTGACCGGTATCAAGATGTTTACAACAAATTTTAGCAGCATGATCGCTCCTCCTCTCCTTTTGTTGAATTTCCTAAACGGCCAATAAGCTTCATTGCGTGTGCATCTTCCTGCAATAACTTTACGACCGATCTCAGTGCACTAAGATCGGTCGAGGGTCTGACCCTTTGGGCGTTTCAGATCTTTCATAGCAATCGCGCCCCTACGAGCCGCTTCGTCATTCTACCAGGCTCGGCTAGCGTTTCTACCTGCTATGCTGGTGGTCCTACGTACTCGGCTGGCGTTCCTACTCACCTTGCTAACATATCCTCATGCCCGGCTGGCGCTTCACCCTCGACCTGTTCCAACCTCCATTGTAGTAGCTATTCTCATCCCTACTGCATTTTGCGGATGGTATAGTTGCCTTCGTCCGCAATGTAAATATTTGTCCCATCTGTGACAATTCCCCACGGATAGACAAATGATGCCGCTGTAGCTATTCCATCACTCGATCCAGATATTACCGCATTACCCGCCAGAGTGCTCACCACCAAAGACGAGATTATTATCTTCCTGATCGTGTGATTATTGGTATCCGAGACATAGAGATTCAGCGAATCAGTAATGATCCCTTGTGGACCGCTAAATTGTGCAGCGGATCCTGTTCCGTCACTTGATCCAGATATTCCAGAGGTCCCCGCCAAGGTGGACACCACCGCGGATACAATATTCATTTCCCGAATGGTGCACTGTTCCGAAATATAGAGATTCGCCCCGTCGGTGCAAATCCCTGATGGATACTTGAACCGTGCTGTTGATGTTCCTGTACCGTCGATCGACGCGCCAGTCCCCGCCCCTCCCGCTATTGTAGTCACTATGCCAGAAGGGATCGTGACCCTTCGAATGGTGTGATTGAGATAATCAGCAACGTAGAGGATCGATCCGTAAAAGGTAATTCCAGTCGGACTGTTGAATCGGGCCGCCGGCCCTGTCCCATCAGTTGCTCCCGATACGCCAGCAGTGCCGGCCAGAGTAGTCACTAAACCGGAGGAAATAACAACCTGTCGAATGGTGCTATTCCAGAAGTCCGTAACGTATAAGTTGGTCCTGTCGGTTGTGATTCCACTCGGGCCGCTGAATCGCGCCGCCGGCCCTGTCCCGTCTGTCGATCCAGATATTCCAGCAGCACCTGCCAAGGTTGTTACTGTTCCGGACGAAATTGCGATCTTTCGAATAATGTTATTCCCGAAATCAGCAACGTAAAGATTCGTCCCATCGCTGGCTATCCCTTGCGGATTGAATAGAGCTGCTGTTCCGATTCCATCGGTCGCCCCGGACACTCCCGCCTTTCCAGCTAGGGTAGTCACATTGGTATATCTTTGAATGATTGTCACTATACAGGTCATGGTCTTGTTCCCATCAACCGAAGCGGCCGTGATGTTAGCCGTTCCAATAGCCACCGCTGTCACAATTCCGCTTGTGGTGACAGTCGCTATGGACGTGTTATCGCTGGTCCACGTTACGTTCGTGTTTGTGGCGTTCGCTGGCGTGATCGACGGGGTTAGCTGATCAGTTAAACTGATACTGATGGTATCAGTTGTTTTATTGAGGCTCACCCCGGTGACGTGAATCCCCGGTGCACCGCTAGCCATCGGGCTCAGCGAGCTTGTGCCGCCAGAATTTTTCGCGGCAATCCAAATATAATAGGTTGTCCAGTTTGTGAGCCCGCTTATAGTACTGGATGTGCCTGCAACATTGGTAGGACCATTTGCGGTGCCAGGGGGACTGCTGGTCGTACTGTAATATATGTCGTATGCGGTCGCTCCAGTTGCGGCCGCCCATGAAACAGCCAGCTGCCCGCTCCCCGAGGGATAGCCTACCGCAGAAACTGATGGCGCAGCAGGAGCTGGAGGAGGGATGAAGGTATAGCTGGCAGACGAAACCGCTGAATCTTTCCAGCCTGATAAGTACGCGATCGCTTTTAACGCTTGACTCGTCGTAACGCTGAATGGCCCCGCGTACGCTGTCCCGACCGTTTTCGTTGGTGTGCTCCCATCCGTGGTGTAGCGGATAGATGCCCCCGTCGTCGTCGTGCTGATAGTTACGGTCGGAGGGCTCGCATAGGATCCGGCAGCAGGACTGAAAACGGGCGCCGCTACAGGCAACATGAACACAAGACTCAGCGGAGTCGAAAATGCTCCCCATACCCCATCGCCGTTCTTCGCGGCCACCCGCCAGTAATAAGTGGTCCCTGTAGTGAGGCTGGAGGTCATGGCATAGCTTGAGGCGGTCAAGGTCGAATCGTCTTTCACCATACTCGAGAAGTCGCCGACCGTCGAAACCTGGATTCTATACCCGAAAGCTCCGCTCAGATCATTCCAGTCGAAGGTCGGCGTGGTGGAGGAGATCGTCGCCCCGTTGACCGGCGCGGTCGTGCCGGGGTTCGGCGTCGAGAGGCTGAAGGTCGCGAGATCTGTAGACCAAGGCCCCCACGACCCGTCCCTGGATGCGCGGACGCGCCAGTAGTAGGTGATCACGGGATCGAGACCCGACCAATCGGTCGGGAGGTACTCGTTCGTGGCGACCGCCTGGTTTTCATGGACGAGGGAGGTGCCAGAAAATAAGCTATCTATGGCAATCTGGAAATCGTAGGTACTTGCTCCTACCACCTTTAGCGCGACGAGCTTGGGAGCGTAGAGGGCGAGTATAATGGCGGTCGAGGAAGCGGGTTTCACCGATGAAGAATCGCTCACCGTGTCATAGCCAGGGTAGGTGGTCGAGCCGCGATCCGCTGGGTTGTCCCTCTTACTCGTAGCCCACGGCAAATCGCACGTCGACATGGAAGCCAATATCATTATTAAGCCAATAGGAATAAGTCGCTTCATGGCGTGATTCCCTCTTCCTTCATTTTTTCAGCCATTGTATTTCGGCGTCGAGCGCGTCGAGCGATCGCTGCAACGCATTTCTGTCGGGCCCGCCCGCCCACAGAATAGGCGCCAAGCCGATGCCGGCCCCTCCGATGATGGCGCTTGCGTAAAACAGGTATCCATAATTCTGTACCGCGATCCAGCGATTCGTCGCGGTGGTCGAGTCCGCCGCTGACTGATAGAGGCTCAATGCCTGCTGGCCGAGAGCATAGGTAAGGCCGGCGCCGGTCGCCCCGACTAGGCCGGTCCCGAGGCTGATCCAACCCGCCGTGTCCCTGCCGCCTTTGGCCGACAATTCGCTTTCGATGCCCGTCCTGTCCGCTGATAGTTTTTGATACATGACTTGCCGAAAGCCTTCCGGCTCGGAGATGGCGTCTGCTCTGATGTCGGCACGGAATGAATAATTCGGAAGCGCGTCCACGTGCACGACATACTGACCGACGGGCAGTGGGGGCGAGCGAAATCCGCTTGTGGCCTCGTTCTTGACGTCGATGGTCTTCGATGCGCCGATCGTCACACGCGTCCCCGCGGGGATCCATGGCAGGGAAAAGCGCCCTGACGCTACGTCGAGGATGCGCCTTTCGCCCGAAGAGAAAGTCGATTCCTCTTTAGGCAGATCGAGCCGCGAGGCATAGGGCGAGGCGAAGGCCAGGCTGATGGGGGCGCCGCAGACTACGCGATATGTCGCGCGGGTTAAAAAACCGTTTTCGACCTTCGTCGCGACTTGCCCCTGCGCCAGCAAGGAGAGTTCGATCCCGTAATTCGGAAAACTCAGCTCGGCATAATTAGTCGACGGCGGAAAAATCGCCGGTGCCACGTCCGTTGCCCCTCCCCCCGCCCCCCTCCTGAACAGCAGAAATCCCCCGCCCTGCTGATTCCCCGAATCCTGTAGACTTCCGAAGAGCGGGGTCGAGCCCGTAACACCGAGCCTGATTTGCGAAAACAAGGCGAGCGGGTCTATCACGGATTCGGTGTTCCCTTCGAGGGCGAGTATGAGCTGGCGAGAAAAGCTCGAGTTGTCCGAAACCGTCTCGCTCGCCCCAGAGGTCAAGACCTGGCGCGAGACGCGTGCGTAGGCGTTCCGGAAATACTCGCTATCGATCGCGGGGCCTGCGCCCCGCGGAGTGTCGAGGATATCGCCGGAAAAACAGGAATCCGAGATGAGCAGGACATGCCTCGCCTTCATGTTCGCGATGTAGCCGCGGAGCTGCGACGCGGGAATCCAGTTTTTCTGTTCGAACTGATCCTTGCCGGCGTCGACGGGAGCCCAGAAGCTCGTGCTCGACGTCTCGTCCCTGTAGCCGTGTCCGGCATAATAAATGAGGATCGAGTCCTCACTCTTGCTCGTCGTGGCGAGGCGGTCGAGGAGGCGGAAGATGGCTGCCTTGGTCGCGTCGGCGTCGTAGAGTTCGTCGAACTCGTCGATGAAGTAATTCTTGGCGAGGATGGACCGCAGTTCGCGGGCATCCTTCACCGGATTCTGAAGCGGGCTCCATTCCCGATATTTGTCGATCGCGATGATCACGGCGAGCTGTCGACCGATGGCAGCGTTTTCGCCGATGAGCGGCCGCGCCACGACCTCGAGACCTCGCGTATCCTGGGCGGCAAGGGACATAGTTATATTCGCTAAAATGATTGAAATAATACCGAAGATAAGGTCAGCGCGTTTCATACGGCCTCCAGCGAAGAACATTCTTCACATCGAGACCTGAGATTCGCTCAGAATAGCACCTACATGGCGACTGTCAAGTGAATTTACTAAATTCCTATATCGAAAGAGGGGTAGACATCTATGCACATCAGCTTCAATCCTCACCAGGAGAAAGGGCCCAAATAGCCTGTGGCCAGACTCTTCGATGAGGCGCTTTTATCCCAGAAGGCGCGGAGCCCCGCGCTTGCGGCAAAGTCAAGCCTCTGCCGCAAGCGCAGCAATCTCGAGGGCCTGCGCCGCTGCTCTCGGCATTCTTCATTGTAGCCCGATTCTCGCCCGAAAGACTGCGTTCTGTAAACATTGGTCTCGTCGGCCAGGTCCTCCAGAACAACGATGCCCGCATGAAGTCCCTCCGCGACTACTTCCCCGAGGCCAAGGCCGAGGACTGGACCCTCGCCATCGCCGGCCAGCGCGTGCAGATCATGAAGCCCGACGCCGAGCACGGCGGCGGCAAGATCGAGTTCGGCACCGAGGTCGTCTCAGCGGCCGACGGCTCGATCGCCGCCCTTCTCGGCGCCTCTCCGGGCGCCTCCACCGCCGTCCCCACGATGGTCAAGCTCATCGAAAAGTGCTTCGCCGACCGCGCCAAGAGCCCCGCCTGGCAGGCCACCTTCAAACGCCTCATGGCCTCCTACGGCCTGT
>Ga0307375_10006044_pt1 | contig 11266 bp, 6 predicted proteins | sample TR1MG_FD_202531 | JGI IMG/M metagenome (GOLD analysis project Ga0307375, IMG submission 202531) | Soil microbial communities from Risofladan, Vaasa, Finland - TR-1 | ecosystem: Environmental > Terrestrial > Soil > Coastal area > Acid sulfate soil | place: Finland: Risofladan, Vaasa | collected...
CACACGCAGATCATCGAGCCCTGCTTCGCCAGGCTCGATGCAAAACCAGCCACAAGAACCACGAATCACCCCATGGCCCTCAAGAAATCCCAGCTCTACTCATCCCTCTGGCAAAGCTGCGACGAGTTGCGCGGCGGCATGGATGCATCGCAGTACAAGGACTACGTGCTGACCCTGCTGTTCATGAAGTACGTCTCCGACAAATACGCCGGCAAGCGGGGCGCGGTGATCGAGGTGCCCTCGGGCGGCAGCTTTGCCGACATGGCCAAACTCAAGGGCGACAAGGAGATCGGCGACAAGATCAACAAGATCATCTCCAACCTCGCCGAGGCGAACGACCTGCAGGGCGTCATCGACCAGGCCAACTTCAACGACGAGGACAAGCTTGGCAAGGGCAAGGACATGCAGGATCGCCTGTCCAAGCTGGTGGCGATCTTCGAAGGCCTGGATTTTCGCGCCAACCGTGCCGAGGGCGACGACCTGCTGGGCGACGCCTACGAATACCTGATGCGCCACTTCGCCACCGAGTCCGGCAAGAGCAAGGGTCAGTTCTACACCCCGGCCGAAGTCTCGCGTATCGTGTCCAAGGTCATCGGCATCGAGCGCGCCAGGGGCATGCGCGAACCCACTGCGTACGACCCCACCTGTGGCTCCGGCTCGTTGCTGATCAAGGCGGTGGACGAGGCCCATATCGGCAACATCTCCATTTACGGCCAGGAGATGGACAATGCCACCTGGGCGCTGGCGCGCATGAACATGATCCTGCACGGTCATCCCACCGCCGAGCTGTGGAAGGACAACACGCTGTCCTCGCCGCACTTCGTCGATCGTCGTGGCCGGCTCAAGACCTTCGATTTCGCCGTGGCCAACCCACCCTTCTCGACCAAGTCGTGGACCAACGGCTTCAATCCACACGACGACGAGTTCCACCGCTTCGAGGACGGCGTGCCGCCCGAGAAGAACGGCGACTACGCCTTCCTGCTGCATCTGATCGCCTCGCTCAAGAGTACCGGCAAGGGTGCCATCATCCTGCCCCACGGCGTGCTGTTTCGCGGTAACGCCGAGGCACAGATCCGCCGCCAGCTGATCCGTCGCGGCTACATCAAGGGCATCATCGGCCTGCCCGCCAACCTGTTCTACGGCACCGGCATTCCCGCCTGCATTCTGGTCATCGACAAGGAACACGCCCAGGCCCGCCGCGGCATCTTCATGCTCGACGCCAGCGCCGGCTTCATCAAGGACGGCCCCAAGAACCGCCTGCGCGAGCAGGACATCCACAAGATCGTCGACGTGTTCACCCGCCAGGACGGCAGCGATCCCCGCTATGCGCGCATGGTCAGCATCGCCGAGATCGAGCGCAACGACTGCAACCTCAACCTGCCGCGCTACATCGACAGCCAGCTGCCGGAAGACCGCCAGGACATCGAAGCCCACTTGAATGGCGGCATCCCGGTGGCCGACATCGACGCGCTGCAACCCTACTGGGAGGTCTGCCCGAAACTGCGCTCCGCGCTGTTCAAGCCCAACCGCTCCGGCTATGTGGACCTGGTTGTCGACAAGGCCGAACTCAAGTCCACCATCTACAACCATCGCCAGTTCACCGCCTTCATCGACGGCATGAACACCCACTTCGAGACCTGGTGTGACGCCGAAGCCGTCCGCCTCAAGGCATTGAAACCCGGTTTCCAGCCCAAGGCCCTGATCGCGGAAACCGCCGAGCGCCTGCTCGATCATTACCGCGGCCGCCCGCTGGTCGACCCCTACGCGGTCTACCAGCACCTGATGGACTACTGGGCGGAAACCCTGCAGGACGACGCCTACATCGTCGCCACCGACGGCTGGAAAGCCGAGCCCTATCGCATCATCGAGAAAGACAAGAAGGGCAAGGAGAAGGACAAAGGCTGGGCCTGCGACCTGGTGCCGAAAACCCTGGTCGTCGCGCGCTACTTCGCCGCCGAGCAGGCCGCCATCAATCGGATGGCCGTCGAGCTCGATGCCGTCGAAGCGCACTTGAACGAACTGCAGGAAGAGCACGGCGGCGAAGACGCAGTGTTCAGCGGCTACGAGAAGATCAACGCGAAGGCGGTGAAGGAGCGCGTGGAGGAAATGAAGTCCACGGAAGGACAAATGTCGCGAGAGACAGGGATGTCGGCAGCGACCGGCGACGATCCCTCGTCGTCATTCCGGACATCGCGCAGCGATGATCCGGAATCCAGTGACGTGAGCTCAAATGCCGACGAGCTCGCCGTACTCAAGCGCTGGCTGAAATGGGACAAGCAACGCGCCGCGCTGAAGAAATCCCTGAAGGAAGCCGTGACCGCGCTCGACGACGCGGCGCTGGCACGCTACCCGAAACTCACCCAGGCCGAGGTCAAGGCACTCGTGGTCGACGACAAGTGGCTGGCCGTGTTGGAAGTCGCAATTCACGGCGAATTGGGCCACGTCAGCCGGCAGCTCACCACTCGCGTGAAGGAGCTGGCCGAACGTTACGGCACTACCTTGCCGCAGCTGGCAGTGAGCATGAGCGCGCTGCAGGCGAAGGTCGATGCGCACCTGCAGCGGATGGGCTTCGCATGGAAGTGAGGGAGGCCAATAGCGCCTATGTTGTCTTGGTTGATACAGATGCCCATAAGGTGCCGGTGGGTTACAAGCGGACTGAGGTGGGGGTGATTCCGGAGGATTGGGAGGTCGTTAGTGCGTCAGATGCCTGCGAAAAAATCCAGGACGGGACGCACTTTTCTCCACGAATTGGCGGCAACGATTATTTGTATGTTACGTCGAAGAACATTCGGTTTGGGTTCTTGGATATGTCCACCGCTACCCGTATCGACGCCGCACAGCATCGGGCGATATACCGGCGTTGTGACGTTAAGAAAGGTGATCTCCTTCTCACAAAGGACGGGGCGAATACTGGGAACGCGGCGCTGAACACGTATGACGAGGAGTTCAGTCTGCTGTCGAGCGTAGCGTTTTTGCGGTTCCGACCTGGCAAGCATTCCGCATCCTATTTTTTGCAACAGGTTCTAACGTCGCGGGGACAGCATCAAATTCAGGATGCGATGTCCGGGAACGCCATAACACGCTTGACGTTGGAGAAGATCAACAAGCTTCACTTTCCTGTTCCATCGACTAAAGTTGAGCAGGAAACCATCGCTGAGGTTTTGAACGATGCGGATGCCCTGATCGAATCGCTGGAACAACTGCTCGCCAAGAAACGCCAGATCAAGCAAGGAACCATGCAGGAACTGCTCACCGGCAAGAGGCGCCTGCCGGGGTTCAAGGGGGTGTGGCAGGCAAAGACACTGGGCGATCTTTTCACCATCAGCGGAGGCTTCTCGGCATCGCGCGCGCAGCTGTCGGCTGATGGGCATTGCTACCTGCACTACGGCGACATCCACACATCCGACAAGGCGTTCATCGATGTTCGCGCTGAATTTCAGAACATTCCGAAGCTCGGTGTACCGCTGAAGCGTGTCGCGCCAAGCGCACTCCTGGACGATGGCGACGTCGTTTTTGTTGACGCATCCGAAGACGACGAGGGCACGAGCAGGCATGTTGTTGTGGCGAATCCAGATCGCACGCCTTTCATCTCAGGCCTGCATACGATAGTCGCGAAGGCAAAATCTGCCGATCTCGATCATTTGTATCTTCGTTACTGCTTCCAGACGCGGGCAGTGAAGTCCCAGTTTCACTTTTTCGCTGTGGGAACCAAGGTCTCGGGGATCAGCAAGACGAACATCACAAAAGTGACAATCCCGATTCCCAAGCTCGAAGAACAATCTGCCATCGCCGCCGTTCTTTCCGATATGGATGCCGAGATCGACGTGCTCGAATCTCGCCTTGCCAAGACCCGCCAGCTCAAGCAAGGCATGATGCAGGTGTTGCTGACCGGTCGTATGCGACTGGTTGGGCCATCGAAGATGGATGCCTTGCCATGCTGAATACCTTTGCCAAGTTCCTGTTGGTATCAACGTCGCTGTCGCCGGTACTCGGGGCCGTCGTTGTCAATCAGTTTTCGCGGGGTGAATCCTGGACCAAGTGGTTGCCTTGGCTGGTTGTGGCTCTGCTTCTGGTTTTCCTGTGTTGGGCCGTGCTGCACTACGCCGCGACTAACGCACAGAAGCATCGACTCCACATCAAGGAGTTCGAACGCAACGATAAGGAAGTGTTGGCGTTTCTGCTGGCTTACCTGCTCCCGTTTGTCGCATCGGAAAAGTTGGGCTTTACCGGCGACTGGCTGACCGGGGCGTATATTCTCGGCATCATTTTCCTGGTCATCGCGCATTCGGGTGTCTTCAACTTCAACCCGGTGATGGGGCTGCTGGGATATCACTTCTACTCGGTGAAAAACACGGATAGCGTTTCGCATTTGTTGATCAGCAAGCAAGAATTGCGACGTCCGGGCGTCGATGTTCAGACCGTGCGGCTTGCTCACGGCATTTATCTGCACACAGGGGGCGCAGATGCTTGATAACTTTCAGCTTGCAGCGATCACCAAACTGGACGGACGTATTCGCCTGCGGCGCATCCCCTTGCACCAGAAGTTGCAGAATGCCCTCGCTGCGTCTTGGCAAGAACAATACGAAGCCTTCTTCGATGACGCCCAGGAAATTGACTTCAACGCTGGCTACCAGCCGGAGGAGCATGAACGCTTCTGTCTGACGGACTTCGATTTGCCCGACTGCATGGCGGAAGAAACCAGCGAGTCCGTAGCGGACCTCGATGCGATCGGGAAGAACGCGGAAGCGCTCGATGCCGTCAAGGGCATGGTTGCCTTCGCCCGTGACGATCAAGGCGAAGAAGTGGTGCTGTTCCAGAACTTCAGCCGATCCCATGTGATCCGCCCCGGGACTTTTCTGCTGCTGCGTAACAATACCTACGAAGCCTCGGAGAGTCCCGGTCTGACACTGGATAAAAAGCTCAGCGCCGTCTACTTGCCGGCGGAGGGGAGGCTGCTTTTTCAGAACTTCCGCGTCGTCAACACGTTCCTGCCTTTGGCCGATTTTTACGAAGAGGCGTCGGAGCAGGAGATCCAGAAAGTGCTTGCACATGAGCGATTCGCTCCTGTGAATGCCGTTGTAACTGCGACTGATGCCAACCAGTGGTTCCGGAAGCGTTTTGCCATGCTTCGGGATTCCTGCGTCCTTGATGAATACACGGCCGCGCAAATCAAGAAGCGGTCGCATGGCTACGACGTGGAAATCCAGATCAAGCAGGGGAAGATCGTCTTTCCTGTCGAAAAGCCGGCAGCGAAGAAGCTTCTGCAATTCCTCAATGAGGAGCTTTTCAGGGGAGCCATTACGGAGACGCTGTACGAAACCAACTCGAAGCGCGAGGCTGACTGATGGGCGTGGTTGGCCAACGTGTAGTCGCCGCATGGCAGCACATGATGTGCTGTTCAAGCCGCTCAGCTACGCCTGCATGGCTATCACGGCTAACGCAAAGCATGATGCAGCCTGGAAGGATCCACTGACATGAGCGAACACCAGCACGAGGAATGGAAGGCGTCCTGGCGCGATGAGTACCTGAAATGGGTCTGTGGCTTCGCCAATGCCGAAGGCGGCGCGCTGGTGATCGGGCGGGATGACGCGGGTGCGGTGGTCGGCCTGCATGACGCGCACCGCTTGCTGGAGGAGTTGCCGAACAAGGTGCGCGACCTGCTGGGCATCATGGTCGATGTGAATCTGCGCACCGACGCGGGCCTGGACTATCTTGAAATCGCAGTACCGGCCTACCCCAACCCGATCAGTTACCGGGCCGAGTATTACTACCGCAGCGGCAGCACCAACCAGGCGTTGAAGGGTGCGGCGCTGGATCGCTTCCTGCTGCGCAAGCAGGGACGTCACTGGGATGGTGTGCCGGTGCCCGGTGTCGCCATGGCCGACTTGTCCGCTGCGGCGCTGGAACGGTTTCGGCGATCGGCCGGCAAGAGCAAGCGGCTGTCACAGGAACTCCTGCGCGACGACGATGCCCTGCTGATCGACAAGCTGCATCTTGTCGAGGACGCGTACCTTCGGCGCGCCGCGGTGCTGCTGTTTCATCCGGATCCCGAGCGCTACGTCACCGGCGCGTATCTGAAGATCGGCCGCTTCAGCGGTGAGGGCGACTTGCGCTATCAAGACGAAGTGCATGGCAACCTGTTCGAACAGGTCAATCGCGCCATGGACTTGCTGCTCACCAAGTATCTGGAAGCGCACATTGCCTATGCGGGCGTGCAGCGTACCGAAACCTATCCCGTACCCGAAGAAGCACTGCGTGAGGCCTTGCTCAATGCCATCGCGCACAAGGACTACGCCAGTAGCGCGCCGGTGCAGATCAGCGTTTACGACGACCGCATCGTGTTCTGGAACAGCGGGCAGTTGCAGGACGGCTGGACGATCGCGACCCTGCGCGGCAGGCATGCCTCGCAGCCGCCCAATCCGGACATTGCCAATGCCTTCTTCCGTGCCGGCATGATCGAGTCGTGGGGATTGGGTATCGAGAAAATGCGCCGAGCGTGCATGGCCCAGGGCTCACCGGAACCCGTACTGCGTGAGGAAGTGCGGGGTCTGTGGGTGGAGTTCGGCTTCACACCGGCACAGACACAAGGAAAAATGCCGGTAAAAACGCCGGTAAAAACGCCGGTAAAAACGCCGGTAAAAACGCCGGATCTGGTACTGGCAACGCTGGCTGAGCATCCATCGATGACGTTAGCCGAGGTGGCTGCGCACATTGGCAAGTCGGCCAGCGCGGTCGAGCGGGCCGCATCCAAATTGATCAAGGCTCAGCGCTTGAAACGCGTTGGGCGGACAAAAGGTAGCCAATGGAAGGTCTTGAAATGAACTTCATCGGCAAAACGCATGATCCCGTGCGGGTCGGTAACCGCTCACCGCAGCTGCCCAGTCGTGGGGGCAATGGCGTGGGGGCAGCTGCACTTCGTGGCGGCGGTTGTGGGGCGGACTACCCAAGAGACCACCCAAGAAACTGCCCAAGAACAGATTCGGGCGCTGCTGCGGGCCGAACCCGCACTCGCCTGCAAGGCCCTGTCGGAGCGCATCGGCCTGAGCACCGACGGCATCAAGTATCCCCTGGAAAAACTGAAGAAGGCCGGGGCCACTCGCCGCAGCGGATCGACCAAGTCCGGGCATTGGAGGTGCTGGGGTGATGGATGCCGGCCAGTCCAGGCGGATTTCAGCGAGCCAGCGCGACGTGGCTGAACTTGCTGTTGCCGGCGCGCAGCTTGCGCTCGATCCGGGCAATGCTTTGCCCCGTTTCTATGGCAGTGGAACTGGCCACCGCGCGGATGATCGCCTGCTTGTCCAGCGTGTTGCCCGGGCGCGCGGACGTGGCTGGGATGGTGGTCTTGGCCGACTTCATGGGTCTTATTCTACCGTAGCGGCGTCGGCAAAACGCGTTGACCAGACATGTCGGGTCTCGCAGATTCAGATTACAGGGGAGGCGTGAATGAGTACCGTCGGCCAGCGTGAAATCGCCACCCAGCAACACCTGCTCGAGCTGTTCAAGCAGCTCGGCTACGCCTATCTCGGTCACTGGAAAGAGCGCGGTGGCAGCAATCTCGAAGCGGCGTTGCTGGAGGGTTGGCTGCGCCGGCAGGGCCATGACGACAAGCTGGTCGGCAAGGTGCTGTACGAGTTCGACAAGGCGAAGGCGCTGGGCGGCAGCCGCACTTTGTACGAGGTCAATCGCGACGTGTACGGGTTGTTGCGCTACGGGGTGAAAGTGCGGCCGGATGTGGGCCAGCCGCACGTCACCGTCTGGCTGATCGACTGGAAGAGCCCAACCAACAACGGCTTCGCCATCGCCGAGGAAGTCACGGTGTTGGGCGAGCACACCAAGCGTCCGGATCTGGTGCTCTACGTCAACGGCATCGCGCTGGGCGTGCTGGAGCTGAAGCGCTCGACGGTGTCGATCAGCGAGGGCATCCGGCAGAACCTGGACAACCAGAAGAAGGAGTTCATCGAACCGTTCTTCACCACGGTGCAATTGCTTATGGCCGGCAACGACACCGAGGGCCTGCGCTACGGGATGATCAAGGCCAGGGAAAAGTACTACCTGGCATGGAAGGAACCCGGCGAGATCGCGGCACCTGAAATGGATGGTCCGCTGAATCGCGCCATCACGCAGCTCTGCGACAAGCATCGGCTGCTGGAGCTGATTCACGACTTCATCGCGTTCGACGCCGGCATCAAGAAGATCTGCCGGCACAACCAGTACTTCGGTACGCGTGCTGCGCAGGAACACATCCGGCGGCGCGAAGGTGGTGTCATCTGGCACACTCAGGGCAGCGGCAAGTCGCTGACCATGGTGTGGCTGGCCAAGTGGATCCGTGAGCATGTGACCGACTCCCGCGTACTGTTGATCACCGATCGCACCGAGCTGGACGACCAGATCGAGAAGGTGTTCAAGGGCGTGCGCGAGGACATCTATCGCACACGCAGCGGCGATGACCTGGTGCGCGTACTGAACGCCCACGACGAATGGCTGATCTGCTCGCTGGTGCACAAGTTCGGTAGCGACGAGGAGCTGAGCGACAGGGAAGTGGATGCTTACGTCGAAGGCATCCGCAAGAGCCTGCCCGGGGATTTCGTGGCCAAGGGCGATATCTACGTGTTTGTCGACGAGTGCCACCGCACCCAGTCCGGCAAGTTGCATCAGGCGATGAAGGCCTTGCTGCCCGGCGCGATGTTCATCGGCTTCACCGGCACGCCCCTGCTCAGGGCCGACCGGCAGAAGAGCATCGAGGTGTTCGGCCCGTATATCCACACCTACAAGTACGACGAGGCGGTGCGCGACGGCGTGGTGCTGGACTTGCGCTACGAGGCTCGCGACATCGACCAGCAGCTGACCTCGCCCGAGAAAGTGGACCAGTGGTTCGAGATCAAGACCAGGGGGCTCTCCGCCTGGGGCAAGGCGCAGGTGAAGAAACGGTGGGGCACGATGCAGCGCGTGCTCAGTGCGCGCGACCGGTTGGAGAAGATCGTCGCCGACATCCTACTGGACATGGAAATCCGTCCGCGGCTGATGGATGGCCGTGGCAATGCCATCCTGGTGACCGCAAGCATCTATGCGGCCTGCCGCGTCTTCGAGATGCTGCAGAAGACCGATCTGGCGGCCAGGAGCGCCATCGTCACTTCGTATCGGCCATCCGCCAACGACATCAAGGGCGAGGAGAGCGGCGAGGGGCTGACCGAGAAGCTGCTGCAGTACAACGTCTATCGCCGCATGTTGGCCGAGCACTTCGGCGAATCGGAAGAGTCGGCCATGTCCAAGGTTGAGACTTTCGAAAAGGACGTCAAGAAGCGCTTCATCGACGACCCGGGCCAGATGCGCCTGCTGATCGTGGTGGACAAGCTGCTGACCGGCTTCGATGCGCCGCCGGCGACCTATCTGTACATCGACAAGCAGATGCAGGATCACGGCCTGTTCCAGGCGATCTGCCGGGTCAACCGGCTCGATGGTGACGACAAGGAATACGGCTACATCATCGACTACAAGGATCTGTTCAAGTCGCTGGAGGGTGCCATCAAGGACTACACCGGCGATGCCTTCGCCGGTTACGACAAGGACGATGTCGCAGGCCTGCTGAAAGATCGACTCGAACAGGGAAGACGACATCTGGACGAGATTCGCGAATCCATCAAGGCGTTGTGCGAGCCGGTGGAGCCACCCAAGGACACACTGGCTTACCTGCGCTATTTCTGCGGTTCCAGCGATGACAAGGCTGCGCTTCAGGACAACGAGCCCAAACGCGTCGCACTCTACAAGCTGGTGGCCTCGTTTCTGCGTGCGTACGCGGACATCGCCCACGAGATGGCTGATGCCGGCTATTCGACGGGAGAGGCAAAGGCGATCAAGGAGGAAGTGGCTCACTACGAGAAGGTACGTGAGGAAGTCCGCCTCGCCAGTGGCGATCATGTCGACATGAAATCGCTGGAACCGGCAATGCGCCACCTGCTGGATACCTATATCCGCGCCGAGGACAGCGAGAAGGTCTCCGCTTTCGATGACATGGGCCTGATCGACCTGATCGTGGCCCGCGGCGAGGATGCCATCGATGCGTTGCCGGAGGGTATCCGCAACAACGAGGGCGCGATGGCCGAGACCATCGAGAACAATGTCCGCAAGCTGATTATCGACGAGATGGCTGTCAACCCGAAGTACTACGAGAAAATGTCCGATCTGCTGGACGCCCTGATCAAGCAGCGCAAGGAGGAGGCACTCAAGTACAAGGACTATCTGCGGCAGATCGTCGAACTGGCTCGCAAAGTGCGTACGCCATCCTCGCGCACCGACTACCCACCGAACATCATCAGCCCTGCCCGGCAGTCGTTGTACGACAATTTGAGCGACGCGGAATGCAACGTCATCGCCGTAGGGCACGCTGTGGCCGATGCCGATGTTCGACAGGCAGCGGTACTGGCCTTGCACGATGCGATCCAGGCGGTGAAAAAGGCAGACTGGCGCGGCAACAAGTTCAAGGAACGCGAGGTGAGAGCGGCAATCTCGGATTTGCTGGAAAATGCGAACGATCGCGTCGATATCATTTTCGATCTCGTGAAGAATCAGCGTGAATACTGAGCGCAGCCACATCGAGATCAGCGGCATCCGTGTCGAGGTCGTTCGCAAGGACATCAAGAACCTTCACGTGGGCGTGTACCCGCCGCATGGACGGGTTCGCGTAGCAGTCCCTTTACGCCTAGCGGACGATGCGGTTCGGCTTGCCCTGGTTTCGCGATTGGGCTGGATTCGTCGCCAGTGCCACGCCTTCCTGGAACAGGATCGCCAGTCTCATCGCGAGATGGTGAGCGGCGAAACCCATTACCTGGCCGGCCGCCGCTATCGCTTGAAGGTGCGCGAACACAATGCACCAGCGCAGGTGGAACTGCACGGCCATCAGACGTTGCTGTTGAGCGTGCGGCCAAGGCAGGACGCCGGGCAGCGCCTGCTTGTGCTGGAGCGCTGGTATCGCGCCTACCTGCGCGAGCTGGCCAGCGAGTTGCTGGAACAGTGGTCAGCGCGCATCGGCGTCACGGTGGCGCACTGGGGCATCCGCAAGGCGAAGACCCGCTGGGGTGCCTGCAACCCTCAGGCCCGGCGCATCTGGTTGAACCTGGAGCTGGCCAAGAAGCCGGCGCAGTGCCTGGAATACATTGTCGTGCACGAGCTGGTGCACTTGATGGAGCGTCACCACAACGAAAGATTCGCGGCACTCATGGACCAATACCTGCCCGACTGGTGCTTGCGTCGCGATCTGCTCAACAAGTCG
>Ga0307375_10006048_pt1 | contig 11260 bp, 8 predicted proteins | sample TR1MG_FD_202531 | JGI IMG/M metagenome (GOLD analysis project Ga0307375, IMG submission 202531) | Soil microbial communities from Risofladan, Vaasa, Finland - TR-1 | ecosystem: Environmental > Terrestrial > Soil > Coastal area > Acid sulfate soil | place: Finland: Risofladan, Vaasa | collected...
CGTGAGACACCAAGGGTGCGCCGCGCCAGGCATCCCGGTCCGCCGCGGTTCGCACGACGAACAAGTCACCTTCGCATCCACGCAGGTCAAGACCTGAGTGGGCCGGACGTACCAGCATGCGAACCGCGATGTGCTGGTCGTCGGTGACCCGCTTCCGGTGCGTCTACGCAGGTCACGTGCCGTTAAGGGCGCGCGATGAGCGGCGCCTGTGCCAGCTCGCTGGCTCATCTGCACGGTGCGCCAGTTCCGGGAAGCGGGCTGGATACGTCTATCCGCGCTGCGGCTGGCGTCACTGTGGTCGGCCTGGCTGGCATTGCGGGCGCGATCAGCTATAGCCATATGCGTGTGCTGGCCGCCGCGCACGGCGAGACCGGGTGGCAGGCGCACGCGTTCCCGTTGTCGGTAGACGGCATCGAGATCGTGGCTTCGCTGGTGCTGCTGGCTGACCGGCGACTGGGGCGCCGTTCAGGCTGGCTGCCGTGGGCGGCGCTGGTGGCGGGGACAGCGGCGAGCCTGGCGGCGAACGTCGCCGCGTCGGGTGCCGACCCGATCGGCAGGGTGGTCGCCGGCTGGCCCGCGTTCGCGCTCCTGGTCGCGGTCAAGCTGCTGTCGGGGATGCTCGAACACCGGCGCGGTGCTGATCGTCCCGGCGATACCCCCGATCGTCCGGCCTGCATTGAAGATCGTCCCCCGGTTCTGGGGGATGACGGGGACGGTCCCAGCTTGCCTGCCCGCTCGGCGTCCGGTCCGGGGTACACCGGCATGGACGCTGATCCGGGGACGGTCCCCGAGGGAGGGATGGGAGCTGTCCAGCGCCCCGACCCCGGTACGGGCAGCGGGACGGCGGTCTCTATGGGGACGACAATCCGCATCGGGGGGACGTCCGGGAACGAACAAGGGACGGTCAAGGCGACCACGGGCAGCGCGGGGACGGTCGCCGGTACGGGGACGGGCGCCAGTACGGGGACGGGACGGGAGTCCAGCATCGCCGTGTTGCTGCCCGCAGCCCGTGCTGCCCGGGACCGCATTCTCGACCGGGGTGGCACGCTGACCCGCGACGCTCTCGCTGCCCAGCTTCGTCTGGACGGGCATCCGGTACGCAACGCCCAGGTATCGCGGCTTCTCACCACCCTGAGACACGAGTCCTGTGAAGTGCGGGCTGTGCCCGCAGTCGGGGAGTTGGCCAAGGCCGGGCTCTGATCGGCTCAGCTTGGATGTCGACAGGAAGCGGCGTCTCATGCGGTTGCCGCATTTGCGGAACCTGACCGTAGAACCCGGCACCTTCTCAGTTGTGGTTCAGGACGCTGCGGTAGACGGCGAGGATTTCGGCGGCGACGCGGGGCCAGGCGTACCGGCTGGCGTGCTCGGCACCGGCGGTCCCGAGGCGGGTCCGCTGCGCCGGGCTAGCGAGCAGTTCGGTGAGCGCTGCGGCTAGGACGGCCGGGTTGCCGTGGGGCTGCCGGACGAGCCGTCCGGTTACGCCGTCGATGACGTGCTCGCGCAGTCCGCCGGTTTCCGCCGCGACGACGGGAAGCCCGCAGGCTGCGGCTTCGAGGGCGGCGGTCCCGAATGGCTCGTAGTACGGCATGCAGACGAATATGTCGCCCGAGCGCAGCAGGGAGGGAACCTGGTGATGCGGTATGCGGCCGAGGAATCGGATCTGGTCATGGACGGCGTGGGTTTGGGCGTGAGCGCGCAGTGACCGTATTTCGGGGTCGGTGCTAATGCCGCTTGGTGCCGGGCCTCCGGCGATTATCAGCTCCGCGCCAAAGGATTCTGGCAGGGCGGCAACGGCTTCGATCACGGTCCGGATGCCCTTCCGGGTGACCAGCCGACCCACGCTGACCAGGCGCGGGCGGGCGGTGCGCGGCATGGCCGGCCCGTCCGGGGTGAAGGCTGTTAGATCGACGCCGACCGGGACGATCGTGATCTTGGCGGGCGCTGCACCGTTCGGCCCGGTAAGGCAGGCGGCTTCCTCGGTGGTCAGGGCGATGAGCGCGTCAGCGACCTGCGCGACCGCGCGCTCGGAACCAACTCTCTCTCTCTCTCTCTCTCTCTCTCTCTCGGTGCTGAAGCTGGTGACCGGGGTGGTGGGCGATCCGTTCCAGGCCGAGGGCATGGAAGGTCGCTACTACCGGTATGGACGTGCGGCGGGCTCCGGCCAGGGCCGCGATGCCGCTCATCCAGTAGTGCGCGTGGACGATGTCGGGGCGCTGGTCCCGCCATGCCAGCGCGAGGTGCTCGCCGAAGTCGCCCATGAGCGGGGCAAGGTCCTCTTTAGGAAGTTCGCGGGCCGGTCCCGCTGGTACGTGCACGACGTCGACGTTCGGCCCGAGGGGTACCCGGTCCGGCTGTGACGCTGAGGTACGCCGGGTGTAGACGGTTACGTGGTGGCCGAGGTCGGCCAGGGCCAGGGCCAGGGCACGGACGTAAACGTTCTGCCCGCCGGAGTCCGTGCCGCCGATGTCGCCGGCGAGAGGGCTGGCGTGTTCGGAGACCTGGGCGATCGACAGCGGCGAGCCGGGCATGAGGGAAGTATGGCCGGTTCTTCCGGGAAGGTCATCGCCAGAACCTGGTTTGCGTGGACAAAGCGGAACGGATGCCCGAGACTCGCCTTATGGCGACACCAGAACCCGGCCAGGCACAGGGTTCGGGTACTTCCGCCGGGCGAGACGTGAACCAGGCTGGTCACATTAATGCCGGGCGGGATGTCGTGGCCAGCCGGGACGTCATCATCAACAGCTATCCGCAGTCTCCGCGCCGTCCGGTAGCGATGTTGCGCAGGGATGTCAGCCGGTTCATCGGCCGGGCCGCCGATCTCGCTGACCTGGTGAGCTGGCTTGACCCGCAGTCGAACCCGGCGCCGCTGGTGAATGTTCACAACGGGCCTGGCAGCGGCAAGACGGCCCTGGCGCTGCACGCCGCTCACACCGTCGCGCCGCGGTACCCGGACGCGCAGCTTTTCCTGCAGATGGCCCAGGCGGGGATGCCCGCGCTGGACGTGAGCGAGGCGCTTCGCAGGCTGCTGATCATGCTCGGCCAGGAGGAGCGCGCGATCCCTGACGGCTTAACTGGCCGCGCCGGGCTGTTCCAGGCCGAGCTGCCGGATCAGGCTCTGCTGGTCCTGGACAACGTGATGTCGGCGGACCAGATCGAGGACCTGCTGCCGGGGCGGCCTGGCTGCGCGGTCCTGATCACCTCGCCGTACAGCTTCACCGAGCTGGAGGGGATCCGGGAGATGGACCTCGGCAGGATGCCCGACGATGAGGCGCACGCGCTGCTGGAGGACCGGCTCGGCGCAGGCCGGGTCGCCAGTGACCCCGAAGCGGCCCGGCAGATCGTCCAGCTGTGCGGTGCCTTGCCGCTTGCCCTGCACCTGGCGGGCGCGCAGCTGACCAAGCCGGCGGGCCGGAACATGCCGCTCGCGAGATTCGCTGCCCGGCTGGCCGATGAGCGGGCGCGGCTGGACCTGCTGAAGATCGACCACCGGGACCTGCGGGCCAGCATCTCGCTCAGTTACCAGGCGCTGAGCCCGGCCGGAGCCCGCCTGTTCCGGCTGCTCGCCGTGATCCGCGTGCCGGACTTCCTGGATGAGCTGGCTTACGCCGCGGACGGCACCGGTCACGCCGAGGAGGCGTTCGGGGAACTGCTCAACGCTCACCTGATCGAGCCGGCCGGGGACGGCCGCGCCCGGTTTCATGACCTGGTCAGGATGTTCGCCGGCGAATGCGCTGAGCAGGAGGACTCTGAGGGAGACCGGGATGCTGCACTAGAACGGGCCTTCGCCTGGTGCACCGGGCTGGCGGAGCGGCAAGGTGCCCATGTGGGCGTGGACGGCCGCCGCGACGCCGACGAGGCCGCCTACGCCGGGGCGCTGGCGGAACTGGGCGCCGAACGGGAGGTGCTGCTGGCGGCGATCCGGCAGGCGGCCGGTACCGGCCGCGACGACGTGCCCTGGCGGATCACAGCCGGCCTCGCGGGGTTTTTCGAGGTCCGGGGCCACTGGGCGGACTGGCTGGAAGCCGCCGGGATCTCCGTTACCTGTGCGGCCCGGCTGGGCGACCCTGAGGCGCTCGGCACCGCCTTGTACCTGAGGTCATGGCCGCTGCGGCTGATGCGGCGGACCACCGAGGCCGTGCAGGACGCGGTCGCCGCGCTCCGGGAACTGGAGCGGGTTCCCGGCGCGGGTTATCGCCGCGCCGATGTGCTGTCTGTCCTGGGCACGCTGTACCGCGAGCTGCACCGGCATGACGAGGCCGTGCGGTGCCTGGACGAGGCCGCCGGGATCTTCCGTGAGCTTGGCGACGGGCACGGCGAAGGCCTGGTCCTGCGGACCCTGGGGCACGTGCAGTTCTGGCGCCGTGACCTGACCGGGGCACAGGCCACGCTGGACCGGGCCGTGCAACTGCTGCGGCAGGCGGGCGATCGTGCTGGCGAGGGCTGGTCGCACAACAACCTGTGCTCGGTCCACGGAGCAGCGTGGCGGTACCAGGACGCGCTTGCCCATTTCGAGCAGGCACGCGTGATCTTCACGGCGATCGGCCATCAGCAGGGGCTGGCCTGGGCCTGGAACCACCTGGGCCGGATCCACCGCCAGTACGGCCGGACCCGCGAGGCGACCGACTGCAACGAGCGCGCACTGGGAATGTTCCGTGACCTGCGCGACGATTACGGCACCGGCTGGGCGCTGCTGCACCTGGGCGCCGCCCGCCGCGACACGGCGCTGATCGAGCAGGCCCTCGGCGTTTTCACCGCGATGAGCGTGCCCGAGGACGACGGGCAGGGCTGGGCACTGATCTGGCTGGCCCGGCTGCGGCGCGACCCGGAACTGACCGGGGAAGCGATCCGGCATTTCGAGGTCTTCGGCAGCCTGCAGGGCCAGGGCACCGCGCTCAGCGCCCGCGGCGACATCGAACGCGCCGCAGGCCAGATCGACCTGGCCGGGCGATCCTACGAAAGCGCCCTCGCCCCGCTGCGACGCTGCGGTGACCTGCACCAGGAAGCGCTCACCCGGCTCGGCCTCAGCGAACTGGCACGGCAGGCCGGTGACACCGACGCCGCCCGGGAGCTGCGCGAATCCGCCCTGGCCGCGCTCACCCGGCTGGGGGCACCCGAAGCGGCCGATCCGGCCCCGGAAGGAACATGATGGATCCGATGACGCTGGCGGCCGCCGTGGTGGCGGCACTGGGGCCGTTCCTCGGCAAGTTCACCGATGGTGCCCTCACCAGGGCCGGCGAGGCCGCCGCCGACACCGCCGGAGCCAGGATCGGCGCGCTGTACCGGGCCGTGCGGAAACGCATGGTCGGCGATGGCTACCACCAGGCGATCCTGCAAGGTGCCGAGGAAAAGCCTGACAGCCCGGCCCGGCTCGACGCGCTCACCGGGACGATCGGCAGCATCCTGCGAGAAGATCCCGAGTTCGCCGTCACCCTGACGGAACTGCTTGAGCAAGTGACCGGAGGCCAGGATTTCCAGGTCTCCGAATCAGGCATCGTCGCGGGCCGCGACGTTCACCAGACCGGCACCTACGTCGCCGGACGAGATCTGACGATCGGCAAGTAAGTACCTGGCCATCGCCTCCAGGCCGGCAGCGCATGCGCCCGTCCGATGGCGGCGTTCATCTGCGCGCGCATCAGGGTGGCTGGCTCAGCCGCTGGCCATCGCGACCTATTGCGGCGGCGGGTCAGCTTGGCGCAGGTTCTCGGGCCAGCCGCGGGCGGTTTCCCTGAGCAGGAAGCGCTGCGTCTCAGCTCCTTGCCATAGGTGCAGCACTTGGCTGGATACTGCGGCGGCGTCCTTGTCCCCCCTGCTCGCAGCCTCGATGATCCGGCTCGGGAACCGGGTGAGAGCTAGCTGGTCCAGTTCCGCGGTCGCCGGGTAAGGCAGGGTATCTGGCTGCAACTGCCGGGCGAGGTGCTTCATCTCGTCCGGCGCTTCGGATAGTGCCCGGTGGCGCGCAACCCCCAGGAAGGCCGGCACCGTGCCGAGCGCGGGGTCAGGCAGCCATCGGTAGCGGGCGAGGTGGTCCCATGGCAGGCCGGTGATTTCATCGGTCTGGGCGCTGGAGGCAAGCCACCGCGTGACGAGTGCCCGGTCCTGCTGCAGCCGTGTTCTCATAACTCGGTGATCCGGGCTGCCCAGCATTTCGTTGATGTGCCTGAGCCGTTCGCGGAGCTTGTCGTCGTCAGGTGCGCCGTGAAGTGCTGCGTCCAGCCGCGAGGTCAGGCGCAGCAGCCGGTCTTCCGCTTCGTTCTTGTCGGCGGGCATTTCGAGCCGCGCCTCTAGAACGGCTTTGCGGGCCGCTCCAATCTGGTCTGAAGCAGGTTGTGCCGGGCCTGCGGCCCGCAGTTCAGCGTCCCGGCGGCGCCACTCGTCGATCTCGATCTCCTGGCAGTGGGCCAGGCTGGCGAGTTCTCTGATCTGATCAAGCAGGCTGACTGGCCAGCCGAACAGTTCGACAACATCGTCGCTCGCGAGCATGTCAAAGTTGGAAGGGCTGTTATCTGCCGCCATTGTTTCCGACTCCAGTTCCGGCTGGAAAACTGATGGGCAATCTGAAAAAGATGTGCCGGCTGGCGCCGCCGGGCGGCGGCTGTCTAGGAGACGTCGTTCTGCTCCCAGCCGGGCGGCAGTTGCGGCAGGCCGATGAGCGCGTCCAGCCCGAGGTGCTCCAGGAGCAGGGATTTCAGGTGGCGGCCTTCGATGATCTCGATCCTGCCGTTACGGGCGGCGAAGTCGCGGCTGGCCTTGCCGACCCAGGACGTGGTGACGAGCACGCCCTTGGCCGCGTTCTTGTCTTCCATGACCCCGGCCAGCGCGTGCACCGCCTCCAGGCCGACGATCTTGCTGTATCGCTTGGCCTGGATGATGCACAGCCCGCCCACGATCGGGTCCTCGTTGATCGCGACGCCGTCCACGCCCTCATCACGCGACGCCTGGGTCACCCATGACTTCATGCCGATCTTCTCGAACAGCTGCCGGATAAGGTGCTCGAACTCCACTGGCTTCAGGGCAAGCAGGTCCGGGCGGCTATCGAGACCGGCCACTACGTCCATCTCCTCGACGAACTTGTATTTCGACAAGTCGAACTGCACGACCGGGCGGACCGCTTCCAGGTCATATGGGTGCGGCGAGACAACAGCATTGAGATAGGCGCGCAGGCAGGCCACCGGGTCAAGTTCGGGCTCATCCAGCACGATCTCAGCGAAGCCCTCCCGGGTGGCGTGGGTGCTGATCAGCAAGGGCCGGATCGGCTTGCCGGTCGCGCGGTCTTTGGCTGAGACGTAGCCGTTGAACACGATCCCGCTGACCAGCGTGGCCGCGGCGGCGTCGAATGCCTCCGCCAGAGTCCGCAGCGTCACCCGGGCGATCAGCTGCCCGTACAGCCTCTTGACCTCCGCGTCCTTGCGCGGCACCTCCTGCACCAGGTCCTTGGTCTTCAGGTACCGGTACTCCGCCGTCGCGGGTATCACGTCCTGGCGCGGCAGTTCGTACTCAACCAGCAGCTCGCGTGCCTCGGGCCGATACATCGCCGCGCATGAGCCATGCAAGCCGTCCGGGTAGGCCGACGTCGCCAGCGCGTCCTGCAGTGCCGTGACAAAGGCGCCGGAACCCTGCGAGTTGAAAATCTCCTCAAGACGCCGGTCCTGCCTGGCCATGCCCCGGTCCCGATCCAGCAGCAGCCGCTCCAGCGCGGCCACCTGCTGAAGAACCGCATCGGTCCTGAATTCCGCTTCCGCGATCCGCCGCTGGACCATGAGCCGCCGGTCCTCAGCGGCGCTCCGCTGCGCGGTGCGGCTCGCCTCGGCCTGCTGCCGCTGCCGTTCCCGCCCGGCGGCTGCCGCTTTCTGCTGCCGCACCTTCTCCCGCTGAGCCGCTGCTCGCTCCGCTTGCTTGGCTTCCCGGTCCAGTTGAGCGGCGATCAGGCGCTGATCAGCCGCGAACTGCCGCTGCGCACGCTCGTCAGCCTTCTGCTGCTCCAACTGAGCCTTCTTGCGAGCCGCATACAACTGCGCGATTAATGACTTGCGCTTGGCCAACACCAACCCCCAAATCGGGCAAATAGCCTAGATGTGATTGTTCGATGGTGGATGATGATATGTACATACCGTAGTCGAACGACTCGGCTCGGCCAAGGAACCGCCGTCCAGAACCCGGCCGATAGATCGGCCCGCCGAGATGGCAGGCAGACAGGCGGATCGTCTCCACTGGTGTCCTTGCGTTCATCAGCGCAGTGAAATGTCAGTGCCGTAGGCGATGATGAGGCATTATGCCGCCCGACGACGATCACCACCGTGTACTACTGGGGCACATGGTCCCGGAAGGATCATCCCTGCCCGGCCGGAGGCTGCCATGCCGAACGAGTCGCTTGATGACGTGCCATTCCGTGATCCGCGTCCGGCCGTCGAGAGGATCGCCGAGCTAGCGCGGCGCGTGCTCGCCGGTGACGTCGTGTTGCCCAGGTTCCAGCGCGAGTTCATCTGGACTCGGCAGCAGGTCCTGGAGTTGCTTGACTCGGTTGCGAGGAATTATCCGATCGGCAGCCTTCTGCTGTGGCAGAGCACCCAAGACCTGGCTAGCGAACGGACCATAGCGGGTCTGGACGTCGGCCTGCCGCGTCCCGGATATCCGGTGAACTACCTGCTCGATGGGCAGCAGCGGCTGTCGACCATCTGCGGTGCCCTTCATTGGCGGCCAGACGGCGATCCGGAGAGCATCTGGAACTTGGCCTACGATCTCACGCAGCAGAAGTTCCTTCACCTTACTGACTTCGGCGATCCGCTGCTGCCACTGGTGCCCGTGCGTCTGCTGTCCGATCCTGCCGACTACTTCGAACGGGTCAGCCAGCTAGGCGATCCGGTGCTCGTCAAGCGGGCCAGGATGCTGTTCGATCGGTTCCAGGGCTACATGGTTGCCATAGTCACCCTCGGCGACATGCCGATCAATGACGTAGGGCCGGTCTTCGAGCGGATCAACCGCACCGGCACCAGGCTGGACATCGTCGACCTCATGCGCGCGGCCACCTGGACCCCCGACTTCGACCTGCGCGAGTCCATCGACGCCGTGCTCGCCGTACTTGACGCCAAGGCGTACGGGTCGGTGGAGGCGAAGGTACTGCTGCGCAGCATCGCGGCGGCAGCCGGGCTGGGGTTCGCCACCGAGGACATCGACCGGCTCCGCCACCTGTCGAAGCCTGACCTGCGGGAAGCGGTCCGGCTGACCGAGGAAGCTTCCCGGAAGGCAGTGGACTTCCTTACGACACAGATCAAGACCCCCACAGCGGCAGCACTGCCATCGCAGTCCCAGTTCGCAGTCCTGACCGAGATCTTCCGGCAGATTGGCAAGCCCACATCGATCCAGTACGCGGCGATCAGCCGATGGTTCTGGCGCTGCGTCCTCAGCGGGTACTTCCGCGGCTGGAGCCGCTCCCAGATGGCCGCCGATGTCGACACGATCCGCGAGTTCGCCGACGGCACCAGCCAGGAGATCGTCGTCACCGCAGGGATACCGCGCAGTGACATCTGGTGGCGCACGCCGTTCCGCGCCACCAGCGCGCTATCGAAGATGCACGCGCTGATGCTCGCCCACGCTGACCCACTCGACCTGCGCACCGGCCAGCGAATCGACGTCGGCAAGGCACTCTCATGGGCGAACGACAAGGAGTTCCACCACGTCTTTCCGCAGGCACACCTCGCCAGGATGGGCCTGCCACCAGACCGCGTAAACGTGCCCGCCAACATCATCATGCTGTCCTCGGTCAGCAACATTGCCATCTCCGACCAGCGACCGTCGGCATACCTGCGCGACGTCGTCGACTTCGACGGTGAAGGAGCGGCCCGCGAGCGCCTCGAGTCTTGCCTGATCAACGAGGCCGCCTACCATGCGATGCTGGCCGACGACTACGACGCCTTCGTCCGGGTACGGTCAGAGACCCTGCACCGCCACGCCCTGACCCTCGCCGGCGAACCCTGCTGACCGCCGCCAGCCTTGTCGGTACCAGGTGATAGATCTCGGGCATGCGGGTTAAGGATCTCGCGGAACACGACCGACCACGAGAGCGACTGCTCACGACCGGCCGCGAGGCGCTCGCGGACCGCGAGCTGCTGGCGCTGCTCATCGGCTCGGGAGTGCCTGGAACCGACGCGATCGCCCTCGCAGCCAAGGTCATCGAGGCATGCGGAGGCATATCGAGGGTCGCCCGAGCCGAGCCACACGAACTGCTCGCTATTCCCGGCATCGGACCAGCCAAGGCCGCACGGGTCACCGCCGCCTTTCAACTCGCCCGCAGGGCGGCGTCATCGGAGCCCCCGCGCAGGATCCGCGGATCCGCCGACCTGGCGGATATCGCCGGCCCCTTGCTCAGGGGGCAACGAAACGAACGGGTGGTGGTGGTCGCTTGCGACGCAGCCGGAAACGTAATTAGAACCGTCCGCCTCACGGAAGGAGCCAGCGACAGAAGCCTCATGCCGGTCCGAGATGTCCTCCGGACGGTCCTATCTGCTGGCGGTGCCGCCTTCGGCGTGGCCCACAACCATCCAAGCGGGAACACTGAACCCAGCCAAGCCGATCGCCAAGTCACCAGGAAGCTCAAAGAAGCGGCAGACGCTGTTGGCCTCCGCTTTCTTGATCACCTGATCCTCAGCGACGCGGAGTGGCGCCGGGTCTAAAGCTGACCCGCGAACGCTGCATTCAGCAGACTCGGTCGTAGTGCGTCGAGTACGGTTCTCTGCTCGTTGGCAAGGATCTCGATGCGAGCCAACCGGTCGAGCTTTTCCGTAATCTGGTGTTGGATATCGATATCCGGAAGAGGGACCTCGGCGGTTAGTAGTTTCTCGACGTTCAGCCGCTGGCGGCGGGATCCCATCCCCGTGGTCTTGTCTGCTAGTTGCAAGTGAAGGCGTGGCCAGCGAGCGAGGTGGCGCACATACCTTGGATCAGCCACCGTTGGATCGACGGCAAACGTTGGGAATTCATGTGAAACATGGAAGCCTTCAAACTCTGGTGGAACGACAGCAACTGCACCTTCCCAGCCGAACAATTTGCTGCAAACGAACTGGTCAACATGCAGCTGGTTATACCTCCGATAACTTGTCTCAGATCCGAGCATGGGTGGCCGGGTGAACAGCCCTTTGCCGCAGGCCGATTCCAAGATCACCGACAGGAGCCTTGGGAGTACGTTGAGTAGCAGGACCAACCTAGGGCCAACCGGGCAAGACGACACGGCACCAACCGCTGCCGCTGGCGAATCATTCTCTGTCGC
>Ga0307375_10006049_pt1 | contig 11259 bp, 8 predicted proteins | sample TR1MG_FD_202531 | JGI IMG/M metagenome (GOLD analysis project Ga0307375, IMG submission 202531) | Soil microbial communities from Risofladan, Vaasa, Finland - TR-1 | ecosystem: Environmental > Terrestrial > Soil > Coastal area > Acid sulfate soil | place: Finland: Risofladan, Vaasa | collected...
GGCGAGCCGGGTAGGGTGCCAGCGCCGTAGAAATCTTTAGCCGGTGCAGAAGCATAATGTAATATTACGTTTATATAATACTATAAGATAATATTCACTATACTTAACTTAACTTAATTAAAATGGACGGTTAAAGTGGTTTCAGTCCAGCGCGTTCAAGGGCGGGGCATCCGGCCGACGTTATGTCCGGGCATCTTATGAAGCAGTATTCCGGCTGGCTGGAAAGGAGCGTAACTGGTGAGGAGTTGGCGATGGACCCTCTAGCGATCATCGTACCTTTCGTGCCTGCCCTCGCGGCATTGCTGATCTTTGCCGTCCTGCGGCATAGCAAGACGGGTGCAGCCCGGCTCAGTGTGCTGGCCACCCTGGTTACCTTTTTGCTGTCTCTGATTCTGCTTGGCAATTATGTCGCAGTTGGGCTGCCCCGGGTGGAGTATATCGGCCAGATCTGGGGGAGCATTTGGCTTGATCCTTTGACCCTGATCATGTGGGCCTTCGTCTCTGGCATTAGTCTGCTGGTGCATATGTACTCGGTACGCTACATGATTGAGGAGCCCAATTATCCACGTTTCTTTGCCATGCTCGACTTGATGACGGCAACCATCCTCTTCATGGTTTCTGCTGCTGATCTCATCACCTTGCTCGTGGCCTGGTTCTTGGTCGGAGTGCTCCTCTATTTCCTGCTCGGTCACGATACCGACCGGCCCGCTTCTGGACGCTATGCCTTCTGGACGCAGATCACCTATCGGGTTGGTGATCTTCCCCTTTGGTTGGCTGCCTTCATCCTCTACAAGAGCTATCACAGTCTCGCCCTGCCAGTGATCTTCGCCCAAATCGCGGCGGCGCCCAACGCTGTCCAGATTTGGGGGATGACGGTACCGGCCTGGACAGGGATTCTCGTGGCGCTAGCGGCCTTTGCTCGCTCGGCGCAGTTTTTGCTGCACGGCTGGTTGCCCTACACCATGGATGGGCCGACCCCGGTCTCGGCCCTGATGCACGCCGGTATCGTCAATGCCGGTGGCTTTCTCTTCAACCGTTTCGCGCCGATCTTCGAGTACACAGGCCTTGCCCTGCACATTGCTTTCGTGGTGGGATTGATCACTGCCGTAGTCGGTTCGGCCCTGATGCTCATCCAGAATGACGTCAAGCGGTCCCTGGGCTATTCCACCATGGGGCAGATGGGTTTCATGGTCATGGAATGTGGCCTTGGGGCCTTTCCTTTGGCGGTTTTCCACCTCATTGCCCATGGCTTCTTCAAGGCCTCGCTCTTCCTCGGAGCGGGCAACGCCATTGGTGATGCCCGCGCCAATGACGGGGTGCCGCCGGACCCAATCTATGTCTACATCGTCGAACGGCGCCCGACTAAGCCTTTACGCCTGCCTTGGCTCACCGCTGCCGCACTGACCATCCTGGTGCCGGTGCTGGTGCTAAGTCTCTCGCACTTCTTTGTGGCCACGCACCTCTTCTTCGAGCAGGGCGTGATCGTACTGCTCTTCTTTGCCTGGGTCACAGGTGCGCAGGCTCTCTTTGCCGCCCACAAGATGACCCATACCAACCCATGGCAGCTCATGGGGGGGATTTTGGGCTCTTTCGTGCTGGTGGTGATTGGTTACACGCTGATCAGCCACTATTTTGCCAGATTCCTTTATTCGCATGAGGCCAGTCTTCGGCTCTACGCTTCGGCAAGCATCGGGATACTTTCCTACGAAGTTCTGATGATTATCCTCGCCCTGCTCTTCGTGGGTGGCTGGGTCTTGACCTTCTTTGGAGATGCGCAGAATTTGGGTGAGCGCATTAGCCAGCGCTGGCATGGTGGCTATCTGGCCATTTACGCCCTACTGTCCCGGGAGCTCTACATCAACGATCTCTACGTGCGAGTGACGCAGCTCCTGCTTAGTGCTTCTCGTCGTCTCAACGTCTGGCTACGCTGGAGCTGAGGCCATGGAGTGGATCGTTTTGTTGCTTGCCGCCGTCCTGCTCCCGGTCTTCCCCTTGAGCTGGATATTCAATCGTCTGATAGGCTCAGCCCCCGGCCCGTGGGGGCGAGCCCTCGCCATCCTGGTGCTCCCGCAGCTGGGAGTTTTACTGCTCTACCACACAGGTCCCTTGGCCTTGCTCCTGCTACCCCTGTCGCTGCAGCGGATCTGGCTGATGCTGGTTCTCTTTACCAGCGTGTTTTACGCCTTTCGTGCCGTCAGTGCTCGGGAAATCAGTATTTGGTCGCGGCTAATGGCGAGCTCTGGCCTGACTTTGAGCTGGCTGCTGGTGGCCAATGGTGCCCAAGTGCACAGTGTCGCGCTTTTTGTCCTGGCCTTGTCTTTGCCCGCGGCCCTGCTGATGATCTGGGCGGGGATGCTCAGTGACCGCATGGGAGGAGCTTATCTGGGTCTGCAAGGTGGGCTGGCTACGGTTCTGCCACGTCTTTCGGCACTCATCACCCTCAGTGCCCTGGCCCTTGTGGCCACTCCGATCTTTCCGAGTTTTTTCGGACTCTTGCAGGTATTTCACCGGCTCGATCTTGCTTGGCTCTGGCCTTTGCTTCTGTTACTCCTTATTTGGGGCTGGTCCGCTGGCCGTTTCCTGCAGGACCTGCTTTTTGGTATCTATCGGGGTGAGCCCATGGTTGACCTGGGTCTGGGAATCACTTGGGCCGGGGCCGTGGTCCTGTTTTTCTTCGCATTGTCTGGACTGATTTGGAGTGGAGCATGGACAGGAATCTGACTTTGGGTGACCGGCTCAAGGTCCGGTCGATGATCTATGTGGCCAGCGAGCCGATCCCGCGTTTCTGGCCCATGCGCACCTTCATTCACCACAATCCCCTTTTCGGTCTGGAGCATTTGCCCTTCGAGGAGGCTGTAGAGGAGGGGGGGCGCCTTTTTAATGGGCGCGGCTACCTACCTCGTCAGCACTATCAGGGCTACCGTCGAGAAGGAAAAGTGGATGACTCTGCTCTGCGGCGCTATGTGCGCCGCTTCGTTGAAGATCAGGCGGTGGATCTGCCAGGCATCGATGTCGATGCCTGGCTCTGGACACTGATCACAGAGTGTTCTGCAGAACGACTGATAGCCAGTCACGACTGGCTCGATGGCGAGGCCTTGGCGGCCGTCCTGCGGGGGCGCTCAGCGAAGCTCGACAGCAGAGTAGTAATCGAGGGGCTCCATACCCTTCTGGCCCGCAAGATCGCTCACGACGGGCCAGTTTACGCCAATGTGGATCGTCTCTTCGGTACGGACATCGGCAGTACCCTCAATGACCTGTTGGTAAAAAGCTGCCTCGACTTTTTTGACGAGGGGCAGTCGGCGTGGCAGGCCCCGGGGCGTGAGCAGGGCTTTTACTTTGCTTGGAAGAAAGTGGCATGGCGAAATGTTCGCTTCTTCCTGCGCGGACTGCATCTGCGTGAGCTGCTCGCATCTTCTGAGAGCCCCGAAGGAGTGATTGCCCAAATCCTCGTGCTCCTCAAGATCCCCGAGGAATCCTGGCAGAAGTACATCACTCGCCAGCTCACTCGCTTGCATGGCTGGGCTGGCTTCATCCGCTTTCGCAGCATGGCCAAGCACCACTACTGGGCCACGCGCTATCCGGCAGACCTCACGGATTTCCTGGCGGTGCGTATGGTGCTGGGTCTGGCCCTCTTACAGGAGGCGGCCCGACACCATGCTTGCCCGGGCGATGCCGAGGCCGTCCAGGACTTCGTCGAGCAGGACCCTTTCGCAGCCTATCTTCGGCTCGAACTATATGGCGGGACCATCATGCCCGGCTGGGCGCAGCGGGTGGATGATGCGCTCGCCCGCCGTTCGCAGCGGGGCTACGAAGGTCTGGCTCTGGACTACATTCAGGCCAAGCTGGTCCATGAAGCGCGACAGCAGGCCCAGGCCCTGCGGGAACTGGCGCGGCGGGTTTCTCCCACGGCCGAAGAGGCCCTGAAGACCCTGGATCCAACCCAAATTGAGCAGTTCCTGCAGATCTTGCGCAATTGGGAAAGGCGCGAAGGCTTTAACTGGCTGAAAGCGATGGAGTCCCACTACATCACCGATCTGGTGCGCAAGGTGCACCTGCCGGAGTCCAAACCGGAGAAGCGTCCCTTCGCTCAGGCCTTCTTCTGCATCGACGTTCGTTCCGAACCTATGCGCCGCCATCTGGAGGCCCTGGGGGATTACCAGACCCTCGGCATTGCCGGATTCTTTGGGGTGCCCATTGGCTACCTGGAATATGGCAAGGGTAGCGAAGTCCACCTCTGCCCAGCGGTGCAGACTCCGCGAAATCTCGTCGTCGAAATTACCGTCGAGCTGAATCTCGAGGAAGAACCTCTGTATGGGGCCCTGGAGCATGTACTGCACGACCTCAAATCCTCCGTGCTCTCGCCCTTCGTGGCGGTAGAGGCGGTGGGTCTACTCTTCAGTCTGGGGCTGATCGGCAAGACCGTGGCGCCGGTCACCTATCACGAGATCCACCAGCGCCTGCATGCCGAAAAGCCTCCCACCCGTCTGCTGGTGGACAAGCTCAACGCCGAGCAGGCTGACTCCATCATACGTGCGGTGCAGCGGGCGATGATCGTGCGGGCCTTGGGTAAGGAGCTGGGCGTGAGCCGCGATCGCGTTACCGATGACGAGGTTCGGGAGTTACGTGAGATTGTCTTGGGTCATCAGGAGGGGCAGAATTCCTTGGCTAGACGTCTGGGGCTTGCGGCTGCGGCAGAAGCGGAGTTCATCGAAAAGCTGCGCACGGTATATCGGGTGGATCGGCAGGAAACCAGCCTGCAGATGGAACGCATTGGGCGCCTCGGTTTCAGTATCGACGAGCAGGTGCGCTATGTCTCCCAGGCCCTGCTCTCGACTGGACTCAATCGCAATTTCTCGCGCTTCGTTCTGATGGTGGCCCATGAGAGTCAGACCCAGAACAACCCCTACGAGTCGGCTCTCGACTGTGGCGCCTGCGGTGGTGGTAAAGGGCTGCCCAATGCCCGGGTGATCTGCGCCATGGCCAACAAGCCCGAGGTACGGCGGCGCTTGGCGGAGAATGGCGTCGTTATCCCCGATGATACCTGGTTCCTGCCAGCCACCCATAACACTACCACGGACCAGATTGATCTCTACGATCTCGACCTCCTGCCCGCTCGGCACCTGCTCTATCTGGAGCGTTTGCGCAATGGTCTTGCGGCAGCAACCCGACGAACGGCGGCAGAGCGGATGCCAACCTTGGGAGCGACAGGCAAACTTGCCGAGGACCCCTACGCCGCGGCGGCCATGGCACGCCGCCGTGCCCACGATTGGTCGCAGGTGCGACCGGAGTGGGGTCTCTCCCGCAATCTCTATGGCATCATCGGTGGCCGGCATCTGACCGAGGGGGTAGACCTACAGGGCCGATCCTTCCTGCAATCCTACGATTATCGCCTTGACCCTAAGGGGCGCTTTCTCGAAAACATCCTGTCGGCACCAGTGGTGGTGGGCGAGTGGATCAACCTCGAGCATTATTTTTCGACGGTCGATGTCCATCACTTTGGTAGTGGGAGTAAGGCGTACCACAATGTGGCTGGGCGCTTTGGGGTGATGACCGGCAATCAGAGCGATCTGCGTACCGGTCTGCCCATCCAGTCCATATACAAGGATGGTAAGCCCTATCACGAGCCGGTGCGGCTCATCGCCCTGGTCGAGGCCCCGGCGCCTTTCGTCTTGGCCGCCGTAGGTCGCCTACCCAAGGTCAAGGCGCTAATCATGGGTGGCTGGCTGCGGGTCATAGTCCTCGACCCTGAGGATGACTACCGCGCCCTGGTGTTGGAAGATGGCGAATTTCAGGTCCACCCGGATTCGGGTCGGCAGCAGAGACTAACCCTTTTGGAGGCCAGTGCATGAATACCCTCAATCTCCATCCCTTGAAGAAGGTCGAAATCATTCTTGAAGGTGCCCATCGTGACTTTGCCACCGATCTCCTCGATCGGGCGGGGGTGAAGGGCTATTCGATCGTGGGCAACCTGTCGGGCAAAGGCAGCCACGGTATCTACGAGAGTCATTTGATGTTCAATGAGGACGATGTTCTCATCATGATCATTGTCGCCGTGCCCGAGGAACTCGTCTCGCCCATCCTCGAGGGTTTCACCCCCTTCTTCGAGAAGCATCAGGGGGTAATGTTCGTTTCTGATATCCAGGTGAGCCGTTTGGTCAAGTTCAAGAATTGCGCCCCGAATGGGCGCTGGCCGGTAACGCCGCCTTCATAGCCGTCACCGCGTACCCGTGCGGCAGCACAGAACTGGGAATACTGATAGACGCGCTGTTCGTCATGCGCTGCTACATACTCTTCCCATAAAAGTTGCAGAGTCATCCCCTTGCGCCGCATCTCCGTGTGGATGGCCGCAAAATCCGGCATCACTGGCGCCGTCACAGTGGCGGACCGATGGCTGGGGAAAAGCAGTGCTTCCAGTTTTGCCGGGTCCATTTCGGGAGGCAAAGGCCAAGAGATACTGGCCTGTTCGGCCTTCTGCAAATATTTGCCAATCGCTCCCTTAGAAAGACGGCAGGCCTGCGCAATTTGCCGCTGGCTGAGGCCTGCAGCATGTAAACGGATTACTTCTTGAATTGCCTTCATGGTCATCCTCGGTGTGGGCATCCCGGATCTCCTGTAAAAAGAGCCAAGGATGCTGTTTAAGCCAATGAATGACCAAAATGTTTTCTTTTCGCCAAGGGGAAACCGGGACACCGTTCCGGCATCGTGGGCACCGATTCCGGAAAATCCACAAAAGTGCCCACGATCAATCGTAACGGGTGCCCACCATCAATCAGAATCACTGCCCACGATGCCCCGGAATACGCACCAACGATCCTCTCGCGAGGAATCCCCATCAGCGCCTGGTTTGGATGAGGCACCTGCGGCCTTGATTTTCCCTTTGGCAGGCACCACTTTCAGCCTGCTTACATTCAACCGTTCGCTCTCTGCGCGAACCCCGTTACTTCATCAGGAGAGATAATGGCCGCCAGCAAGGAAACCATGCAATTTCAAACCGAGATCAATCAGCTATTGCAGTTGATGATCCATTCGCTTTACTCCAACAAAGAAATCTTTCTGCGCGAGTTGATCTCCAATGCCTCTGACGCCTGCGACAAGCTACGTTTCGAGGCATTGGCCGACCCTGCCCTTTTAACAGGTGACAGCGAACTCAAGGTCGAGGTGGACTTCGATCCCGAGGCCGGCACCATTACCGTGCGAGACAACGGTATTGGCATGAACCGCGACGAGGTGATTGCTCATATCGGCACTATCGCCAAATCCGGAACGCGAGAGTTCTTTGAACGCCTCAGCGGCGATCAGACCAAAGACGCCAAGCTGATCGGCCAGTTCGGAGTAGGTTTTTATTCGGCATTCATCGTTGCAGATAGCGTCAGCCTGAACACGCGTCGCGCCGGCATGGAGGCCGAGCATGGTGTTCGCTGGGAGTCGGACGGTACCGGAACCTACACCCTGGAAACCCTGGATCTGCCCGCGCGCGGTACCGAAATCGTCTTGCACCTGCGCGAGGAAGAACGCCAGGACCTGCTCAGCGCATGGCGCTTACGCAGCATCATCAACAAGTATTCGGATCACATACCCCTGTCGATCCGTATGCGCAAAATAGGCGAAGATGGCAAACCTGGTGACGAATGGGAAACGGTCAATAAGGCTTCCGCTCTCTGGCAACGATCCAAGTCCGAGATCAGTGACGACGAGTACAAGGAGTTTTATCGCTACGTCAGCCACGACTATGGCGACCCTCTGACCTGGAGCCACAACCATGTTGAAGGACGACTGGAATACACCTCCTTACTCTTCATTCCTGCCAAAGCACCCTTTGATCTCTGGGATCACAACCATTCCCACGGTATCAAGCTCTATGTGCAGCGCGTCTTCATCATGGACGATGCCGAGCAGCTCCTTCCCCGCTACCTGCGCTTTGTGCGCGGTGTGATCGATTCCAGCGATTTGCCTCTTAACGTCTCCCGCGAGATTCTGCAAGGTAACCGAGTCATTGATCAGATGCGCTCCGGTTCGGTGAAACGAATACTGAGTCTCCTCGAGGAAATGGCCGGGAAAGAGCCCGAAAAATATCAGACGTTTTGGAATGAATTCGGACGGGCACTTAAGGAAGGACCGGGCGAGGATTATAGCAACCGCGAACAGATCGCCAAGCTGCTACGCTTCGCCAGCACCCACACGGACACAGACACGCAAAATGTATCGCTGGCCGATTACCTCGCGCGTATGGCCGAGGGTCAAGACAAAATTTACTACATCACTGCGGACTCCTTCCTTGCCGCCAAGAACAGCCCGCAGTTGGAGTTGCTGCGCAAAAAAGGCATCGAAGTATTGCTGCTCAGCGATCGCGTAGATGAATGGCTGACCAGCCATCTGCCCGAATTTGAGGGTAAGGCACTGACATCCGTCGCCAAAGGTGCACTTGACCTGGGCGCCATTGAAACCGAAGAAGAACGCAAATCGCAGGAAGAAACGGAAAAGGGTGCTGAGGGTTTGGTGGAACGCATCAAAAATGCCTTGGGCGAGCGGGTGGAAGCTGTGCGCGTCTCCCATCGTCTGACCAGTTCTCCGGCCTGTATCGTCCTAGGCGAGCGGGACATGGCCCTGTACATGCAGCAACTGCTCAAGCAGGCCGGCCACGAAGTATCCAGCACCAAACCTGTCTTGGAGATCAACCCGACCCATCCCATGCTGGCACGCATAGAAGGCGAAAAAGACGATACGCGCTTCGCCGAATGGTCAGCACTGCTGCTGGATCAAGCAATTCTGGCTGAGGGGGGGCAATTAGAAGATCCTGCCGGTTTCGTCGCCCGCATCAATCAGTTGATGCTTGCGCTGGCAGGCTGAGCTTGCTTAACCAAAAACAGGAAATCCCCCGGCTCTGCCGGGGTGACAGTAGATGTTTGACGTATAGCGGAGTCCATCGGAGAACCGACGTTGCGAGCCGCCAAGCACACGACGAAGGAGGTACCGATGGACGAGGGATTGAGCCTAAGGCACAGCAGGTGGGGGTGCAGGTATCATATAGTGTTTATTCCGAAGTGCCAGCATAAGGTAAGGTGTTGTACGGTCAGTTACAGAATGATCTTGGGGAGGTATTTCGGGCCTTGGCCCAGCATAAGGAAAGCCGGATAGAAGTGGGACATCTGATGGTGGACCATGTCCGTATGCTGATTTCGATTCCGCCGATCGTGGGCAGTGATTCCGCTGATGGTCGGCAGCCGCTGCCAACCTGCCACTGGAAGTAAAGAGCACCCCGAGGGGGCAGAAAATCCGCGAGACGCCAGGATGAAACATTAAATTTTATGCCAAACCCGGAGAACAAAAAATCAATGGGTTACGGTGGTCCCCCGGTGTCAGGATGAAACTTTTTTGTCACTGAACACCATCGCCGAACTCCTCGCCCACGGTCAGGCGCTTATTGCCGCTGATCTCCCCGAGGCGGTGGGAACCCTCCTGCATCCCTATCTGCAGGGCGGGCGGGCCCCATCCCCCTCTGGAAGCTGTTGGCATTGGCCTACCGCCGTCAGGGCCGGTTTGAGGCCGTACGCAAGATACAGGAGATGATCGTCGAGACCCTCCCCGGTGATCTTCCGGCGCGCGACGATCTTGCCGACACCCTGCTTACCTTGGGGGACTTCGCGCGCGGATGGGAAGCGTACCGATACCGCTACCATCTGCCGCACACCACGGCCCTCGCCCGACACATCCAGGTCGCCCCCTGCTGGGACGGACGCCCGATTCCCGGCCAAACCCTGCTCATCCACGACGAACAGGGCTATGGCGATACTTTTCAGTTCATCCGCCTACTTCGTGCCGCGCAGAAACACAGCGAGGCGAAGATTCTGGTCAAGGTCAATCACGAGTCCCTCTCCTTGGTGCGCCGGGCTTATCCCGAGTTCCCGGCATGCAGAAAAAAAAGGCGTAACTAGCCAATGACACGGAAACTTGATTTGGATGATTTTCGTGCAGTCCGGAGAGTGTTGGAGCCGGAAGATTTTTCCATCAGTGACGACGGCCCAGAATCTGCCCCGACTGATCTGATTAGCGAAAATGTGTGGCACGAAATTATGACGCTCCCAGATGATGTCGCAGTTAGGACTACCAATCACCAAGGTAGTCGAATTGCGCATTTACATGCGTTGTGGAGTGACTGGATAGAGATGTTTCCTACTGAAGGAATATTGCTGGATGGCATGCTTGATGGAAGTGACGACTTGGCAGCTGCACTTTTTAATTTAACTCATGGCTATTACAAGCAAGCAGTCGCATCTCTAAGGAATTATCTAGAGGTGATGGTCTTTGCATGCGACTGTCATGTATCCAAGAATGGAGTTAAATGGTCAGCATGGAGATCCGGTAAAGAATTGGGGTTCAAAGACATATCCAAGAAGCTTGGACGACGTAGGGGCATCGACACCAAAGAGGAAATGGCTTTCAAAGAAATGGGGGTGTCACTGACCGGCAATATAGAAGAAAGAAAGAATAAAGACTGGCATGGGAACCTGTACGAGCGGCTCTGTCGGGGGTAATGCTCATCTTTGGAATAGCAATGGGCCAATCTACAGCGCAATGGGAATGCGGATATCATATCTCGGATACCTAGAAGCATATGCGATCGTCATCCTAATCACGAAACTGGCGTGGCCTGAACTAGCGATTGGACGCGAATGTGCTATTCTATTTGAACCGACTTTAAATGCACAGTATGCGAATGAGCCATTCAACGAGCTGTGCAAAAAGTATGCATCAGATCTTCTTATTTAAATTGTTTGTACCAGGAGTAGGTGTCCGGTTCTGGCCGATATTACTCCTCCCCAAGCTGGGGGGGAATGACCGCTCCCGCTGCAAAATCGGCCATTATTTACCTTAATCAAGCTGCGTGGCGTTCAAGCACCTCATAACCGATGCAGGCCAGCCAAACGGTCTTTGGTATCGGCCGCGAGCCGTTTTTGTAATAGGCCATCATGCGCCGAGTCATACCGATGGCTTCTGCCGCATGAGTCAGACTGAGATTGTTCCGCTCCATCCACTGGATGAAGTCCTCACGCGTTGGTAATCCTGCCTGTTTCCTCCCCAGGGCATAGAGACGGTCTGCGCCCAGATCCAATCCGCCGGGCCAACTCAGACCGTCGCCCCAGTCATCTGCATGCCCCTGAGCGAAGAAGGCCGGATCATGAAGCGCGCAAAAGGGGTCTTCCTTCCGTGGCGGACCAATAAGATCCTTGAGATCCGTGGTAAACACTTCGCCGGTGGACC
>Ga0307375_10006050_pt1 | contig 11259 bp, 1 predicted proteins | sample TR1MG_FD_202531 | JGI IMG/M metagenome (GOLD analysis project Ga0307375, IMG submission 202531) | Soil microbial communities from Risofladan, Vaasa, Finland - TR-1 | ecosystem: Environmental > Terrestrial > Soil > Coastal area > Acid sulfate soil | place: Finland: Risofladan, Vaasa | collected...
TGGAGACTCTTCGTTTGCTTCTCTTCTTGCAACGATCCTCGAGCGCGCAAGTCTGTCGCAAGACATTCCCGTTCCCATTCGACTCGATATGTGTCATGCGGCGTCCTTCATTCGTTCTGGCGGCTTGGTTAGAGCATCTTCGCTGGCCACGGCGATTCCTGTCTTCGGACCTCGCGTCGGTCACGAGCCCATTCGCAGGAAGAAGTCTACCGCCTTCCCTCCTCTCGCTGCCGAGGCCTCCAGCGAGATGCACTCCTTGGAAACCAGCTGGGAAGACCCTCGAGATTGGAACTTCGCCATGTATGTCAACAAGATCGTCGCCTGGATGAGCATTTGGGACTCCAACTTCGCACCTCGCTTCTTTGAAGTCGTCTGTGAGTATGTGATGAAGTGTGCCAATAAGGACTTGGTGTACAACCAACCGAATCTGGAGACTGCATTCATCCTCTACAGGTGCCTACTGGACGACTGCCATTGGAACACAAAGACAGATGACGTGAAGGATCAGGTCGTCCCACTTCTCATCCTCACCACGGACCTGGTGACCATCATCGAATTGGAGCACAGTGGAGAGACGGTTGACTACCAAACGACGAAACTTCCTTCCTCCTCATTCTCTTCTTCAGCCACAGGAGCCGGTCCTTCACATTCAACAGCCACATCAGACCCTACAAGATCACTGGTACAAGCGAGGTACAACGAATCACTTCAACTTGCGGACACGCTGGCCTCTCTCGCGCGCTCCGTCCTCAGTGCCTCCTCTCCCCACACCTTCTGGGCACTCGTCTCACTTCTCTACTCCAAAGACCGAAACATCTTCTCGCAAGCTCTTCGCGCATTCTGGCATCTGCGACTTCACACTCTGGTGCTCATTGAAGGTAGCAAACTGCAGCGAATCCCTCAGCGCTATTGGAAATCTAAAGTCTCGTTTGTCTCTGTTGTTGACCATCTTTTGGACTGTCTGAATCGAGAGGATGTTCAAGATGAGGAATCGAATGTTCTGGCCCTTGCCTTGACGCTTGCTCGTTCTGATGTGAAGGTTGTCTCCGGACCCAAGACGCGCCTGCTCCACCTCTTCGTCTCCGTCTTCCTCTGGTACTTCAAGCACATCGGCAGTGCTGAATCGTCATCCATGTCGACCCGCTTCATCTGCCACAGCTTTGAGTCTCTATTGCTTCATTTGCAACAAAAAGCAGGTAATTCCCAGGCCACGTTAAGGTTAAGAGCGAACGGAAAGACAACCAAGGTACCCGTGGTGACACTGCTTGGCAACCTGAACAGCGCCTTCGAGAAGTACACCGCCCGTCCATCGACTGCGAGCATTGCTGCCATGGTGGAGTGTTTGGAAGCACTCTATTTGCCTGAAGAAGCTGAACCTTTGATCGGAACACTGATCACGAAACTCTCTACGAGACCTTCTCAGGCGAACGGAGTGCTTCTGCTGTCACGTTGCTTCCTCGAGACTTCATCGTGCCCTGAACTCAACGCACTCTTCCCCAAGTTCTTTGCCAAGGCGTTCGAGCTCTCGCTGGACTCAAGATACAACCACACCGCGAGCGAACTGCAAAGGCTGATCCAAGTTTCGCCACTCGTCTCTTCCCTTCAGGAACCGTCTGTAGCTCCCTCACCCACTTCAACAACGTTGAAATCCCCTCAACCTCGCAATGTGCACCAACTAACAGCAACAACTTCAGCAATGATACCTGAAAGGACATCGAATGATCACCACAACAACCAGCGCATTGTTTCGCCTCCGAAAACGCCTCCACGTATCAACATTGGATCCGTCGCCAACAAGAGGCTCTCAAAGGACATTGTGGCAGAGGTTTCAGCCGCTCTTAAGGCAGATGAGGAGAGAAACGCTGGCACGAATTCCGATTCCGATTCCGCTGTTCCGACAACCAAACCTCGCGTATCAAGCAAGCGATATCGAAAGGATAGTCGCGCTGCCAGCAACAGCAACAACAGCAGCACGAGCAGCAGCGACATCAACCGCTTCCGAAGTCTACGGCACCGAATTCGAGAAGAAGAGGAAGAAGAGGACGAAGATGCCCCGAGAAACGCCAACCTGCTCTGTGTTTCGTCACATCTCCTTGAGGGAGTCATCGACGCTCTGGAAGGTGAAGCTACTGGATTGAGAATCGTCACTTCGAGGTCCTCTCTCTCTCTGTCGCTATCGAATAGCAACGTCCAATCTCTCAGCAATAGCGCCATCGCAACACCAAGGCCAACTACTCTTCCCCGCTCTCTTTCAACTGTAACCTCAGATGATCGCGCAGCCTCGGCTGCTACTGCAGCTGCTCCTACTTCGGCTGCTGCCACTGGCGTTGGATACCCCACCTCTCGCGACTTCATTGCTCCTTTGGACTTCTCCGTCCTCAACAAAGAGAACTCAGTTGCTGCTGCCGCTTCATCAGGAGACCATCAAGCTGTGAATGGACTTGAACAAGTCTCAACGAACGCGCAACTCTCAGTCCGATCCGCCTCTCGCACTCCACGTTCTGCGCCAAGACCCATTTCCTACTCGGATGATGATGCTGCCACTGAAAGAGAGCTTGCTATGTTCTTGGCAAAGGAGAAGAAGAAGATGCGAATCCGCAAGTCTCATAGGAATCACAAGCGGATCCTGGACACGATCGTGGATGGAACATGGGATGACCAACAGCAGGAAGAACAAAACGAGGTCGTCGAAATCGCTCAAGACGCTGCTGATGGAAGTTCGAAGATTGGACAAACGACGACGAAGACGAAGAAGGCTTCGACTGCGATCTCTCGTGAACACGCGCCCACCCTGTACGAGGACGATGAAGGCGCTCGTTCTTCGGCTTCTTCTTCCAGCGACGCTCCCAGAGCTGCTGCTGCTGATGCTACTACGACCTCCACAATCGCATCGATAGCACTCACACCAAGTCCTCGATCTTCCATGGAACATGACATTCATCAGCATTCAACGACACCTTACATTTCTCAATACCAACCAAGAGCTGACGTAGAACTTCCTACCGGCTACGAATCCGGCGCTGATCGTGGTGCCTCTCCCAACTTCCGTGTCATCGATGAGCGAAACGTGTACCATTTGGCGAAGCTGGATGCCCATCATCACCTTGAGCTATCGCAACGATCGCTTCTTCAGCTATTCAACGACCATCTCCCTTCACAGCAGGAGCAACACACGGAATCTTCAATGCGGACTGTTCACCTCCCCCTACTCAGAGATAGCTTCCCATTCATCTCTGCGCTCCTCGGAAACGTGAAATATGCCGTAGACTTCCTGTTGAGTAGAGCAGACATCTCTGAGGAGACTGCTTCGACACTTCTCAACACTTCTGGAGGAGGTGGTTCTGCTCCTCCTCCTGGTATCTATGCCGTCGTCTCTTTGACCTCTCCGAGCATCTATCTTCTTCCAATTCTTCCAACGATCTCTGAGTCAGATATGGCGCCATTTGACGGCCAGCGAATCGTTAATGATCGTCGACAGCCTTCTGGTGAACATCAGCCTCAAACCGACCCTCTTGTGTTGAAACAACATGATTCTCAAGCAAAAGTCGTCATTAATCACTTTATCAAGCAATTCCACTCAACCGTGGCCGAAATAGCGAACAACCACTTCATCTTCCTCAACGAGGAGGACCTGAAATCGCTCGTGTCACCAAGACTACCTCTTCTCTCTCCGTCTGTATCCACCGTTTCTCAATCTACTGCCACTGCTGCTGCCAACCCAACAGAACCCTTGGCTTATGACTTCAATGCATCCTCATCAACACCGCTACAAGAAACGGAGAGAGAAGAGAAGCAGCAGCCACAGGACGACGATCAGTCCACGCTCTCCGAATCTCACTCGGAACGTTCTTTGAGGTCAGAACTGATCAGACGTGCCTCTACCAACAGTTTCGACTCTCCCCTTTCGGCGCACCTTCTAAATCCACCGAAGAAGAACAGTTCAAGGGCGTTGATCACGACACATCACCACACCTCCGTCGGCTCCCCGACTTTGACCTCTTCCACTGCATTCGCTGCCGCCTCGTCTTCTTCTTCTTCTGCCAACCCTATGTCCCTTCTTCCGCAAATCTCTAGCTCCTTCCACATCCTACTTCCGGCTCGAGGAGGAAGTGGTAGTGGTGGTGGCGGAGGAATTGGCAACATCCTTTCAGCAAGTCCCATTCTCGCGTGTGGTGCCACCAATCTCTTGCTCATGCCCGAGAAAATCCAACGCAATACGAAGCTCGACATGTCAAAGTTGGTGTTTGGCCCCGAGGCGTTCGAAAGGAGTGCCCAGAAGGCCGTGCCGCCGAAGCTCGCCACTCGCAACGAGTCCCTCTGCTGGTTCGTCTCAGACTGGTTGCAACAAGGTGGTCGCATCAAGTTCTTTCCCGATTTCGTCAACGATCAGCAGCAAATGATTGATTTCTTCAGGAGATACAATTCGGATGTGAATTTGGCCATGTTGAAGGTGGAGAGGACGTTGAGAAGCAAGACTTTGAGCGCCGAGAACGATGCCGACGATTTGATCGCTGGCATGATTGACTACTACTTGAAAATGGTTGCTCCCATCGAATATCGCATATGCAACCAATTTACAGCACCTGGATCAACAGATGCATTCGATGAACTGAGAGACACGCAAATCCGCACGTTCGCCGCTCAGCTGGACTCGACTTGTCCTTCCTCTGTGTTCGCCGATACACGTCGCAAGTACTATGAAGGACTGTGGGTGATCAATCGCAAGGAGAAGAAGCGCATTACAAAGGGCCTGCCGCGCATTACTACGTCCGAAAAATCAGCCTTCATTGAGCACATCCTGACTGTCCCTAAGTTCTACAAGAAGAGCGTTTCCAAGATCTCCGATAAGGCTGCGATGACTCTCTTCGTTACCGAGCAAATGACGAACCAATTCCTGCCGATCGTGACTCCAGAGATCCAGGCGCACGTTCAAGCCTCCTTTGCCTCCGTTTCTCAAAACAGTGCCACGCTATTCTCTGCCACTCACCGCGAGGCCTTCGTTTCTTGGATGAAGCAGCACTATGAAGAGGAGGCCAAAATACAGCTCTTTGACATCATCATTCCTCATTACAACAAGCTCATATCCACCAACGCCTCCCACTCCTCTTCTGCATTTGACCGCTCATTTTCGCACGTGAGACACGAATCTTCTACATCAGTGCTATCGTCATCATCATCTACATCAATCCATGCAAGTGCTGCGACATCCTCAGCAGCAATAACAGCAGCAGCAGCGAAGGCGAAGCATAGAAACTCAAGCGGTATCTCCATGGAAGGCTCTGGCACCGCCGCTTTGGGCAGCAGCACATCGAATAGCAACGTTCCTCCCCCTCTCGTTCTGACCATCTACAAGTTCATTCCTGCGCCCATCGTTCCAGCAACAACATCATCACCAACAGCTTCACCAACCATGAAGAAGAAGAAGTCTTCAAAGAGGGCCTCCGGAACCTTCCCAGCTCTCAGCAGCAGTTCCAACAGCAACACTACCGCCACCGCCACCGCAATTCCTTCATCTACTCATGGAAGCAATGGAACGACAACAACAGACTCACCTTCTTCCTCACCAAAGCACAAGAGAAGCGCCACCGACCAGGGACGCAAGACCCGCACCTCGCGCAAGTCAGAATCAGCTGTTCCTGCTGTATCACCATCATCTCCACCGCCATCATTAAAGTCATCTTCGGCGAATGGATCAGGACTCACCAACAGCTTCGAGCTCACTTTCGTCGAAGAGAAGATCGAAGGTTCTCCTCGACTGCTCTATTCCTCGTATTACATCTCACCCACGCCGAATCCGAGTGCCAATACCGCCAACAGAGCACATGTAGATTCTGGCGAAGCAACGACGGCAACAATGACACAACCGATCGCGAAACTCGTCGAGGCACGTTCCAAGCCTCTCTGGATCTTCACTCAGCACGAACAGCTGCTCCAGGTCCTTACTTTGAAAGATGGCAGTGTATTCACATTCGTGTACACCAGTACTACGGACGAAACGATTGTATACGTGTGCTATGCGAAGGACTTGAAATCCACTTCGCTCCGCAAAACCGAAGCCTCTCGCTTCCATGGTCGCCCCTCTACCATCGTTATCTCCCCAAGACAGAAACTAGTGGCTGCAGTGATTGAGAATCGAGTGCTCGTGATGAGCGTGGATTGGGAAGGAGCTGTGTGGTCGAAGGTCTGGGACTTTGAACTTGATGCACCTATCGTCGATCTTCGCTTTGCTGGTTCCTCTCGACTCATCGCATTCACTTCTAGCGAGCAGCAGACATACATGCAAGTCATATTCATGGAAATGGTGACCATAGTGAAGGGCACAGAGACGCTCAAATATTCCAAGGGCCCGCGCATCACTATTCCTTCCACGCCTGGGCGCGTCCTCACTCCAAATGGACAGTGCATGATTCTCCTAGATAGCCATTTGCGTGCCGCAGTGTACAGACTCGAGGAGTATCTCAAACCACCCAACGCGTTCGGACACCTTCCAGTTGCTGATTTCGCCACATCTTCCTCAACTTCAACTCCTCCCAACAACATCAATCCTTCTGAATTTGCCTCATCTGAACGGAATGCAAAGCAGACACTGCAGCAAACGCTCTCCGCCCCGGTCGCTTCCTTCACACTCGCTCCAAAGCTACACAGCGTCGTCTTTCCTTCGAAAATGACCATGATGACCATCTCTGGACAGTTATATCTGGTCGGACTGTCATCAGAAGCGATAGAGTATGTGTCCATAGAGAATCTTCACGGAACCTCCAACACCGCCCGCAGCATCTCCCTCTCTCATGCCACTGCAATGCAAAACGACACCTCTAAAGATCTCCTCAATGATTCGCAATTGCCGGGACATCCAAACGTCGCAGTGCGCAACAAGTGTGCAAGTGATGTTTCGACTCCATCCTCTGTATCAGCCTTCCTTGACCTTCTATTTGGCCACCTCGAGTTGATGCGGTTACAAAGACCTTCTTCGGACCTAATGTTGCATTTCGTGCTCAATGGACTCAATTCTCTGGACATGGCGAGACTATCTTGTCGCCAGCGCGTCAAAGGTCTTGTTTCTGCCCACGATCACTCTTCCTTGGACGTCAATCTCCTCGTTTCTTCTCAATCCTCTCTCGTAGATCTTGAGGCGCCACTTGTTATGAGACACACTTCGAAAGTGATCCCGCCGTCGCCCGAAAGTTTGGAGCACTGGATTTCCCGTCTGATTTCTCTCTTCCCTTGCAACATTGCCCGTCTGGAGCATGGTAAATTGCTTCTTGGCTCGTCTACTCCTGTTTCTGAGACTGCTCCCCTTGATCTCTCCATTACGACGAGGCAGCGTGGAAAGACGATTTCCGGCGAAGGATCCCTTTCCTTGTCGCCCCTGTCTCCCATTGGCCCCATTCATGCATTGCTTAACGATTGGAATGGCCCTATTAAGGTGATTTGCTCTGTTGGAACGGAAACTCGACATGACTTTACCGCGAAAGCCTTCAACAATGGTATGGTTCCTCTTCTTGCCTATTCCGACGTTGACCTTGCTCCAGGCGTCTACTTGTCCGCCTTTTCGAACTCTCCCAGCTCTGGAGATAGGAAGTGCATCTATTTGTTATTGGATTTGGTGATGCCAGCGATGGAATTGAGTCACACCTTCTCCGAGCAGTTGTTGTTGCTTTTTGCAAGTTGTGTTGGGTCTGCTATTCTGTGGCATGCAAGCTATAGTGATTCTACGTCGATTGGATCCATATTCGCGACCTTTGACCAGGTTAGCGAGACGTTGCGGCCTCCAGCACTTGCTTTCGATCCTTCTGATTCCGACTTCCCCTCCTCTGCTACGGACTCCCACTTCTCTGGAAAGCTCTTCCTCTTCTTATCTGATATCATGGCAAGTGGGCAAGCTGGAACTGTCTCTGCTGAATTCAAGGAGACGTACAAGAAGTTGAAGCGGGCCAAGAAGAAATATCAAGACTTCGCTACTCGATTGTTTGGTTCACACGCACCTTCTCTTTTCCTCTTCTCTGATGCCACCTCAAGTACCTACAAAAGTGCCATTGACACAGTGCGCGCACAAGTACAAGCAATGCCGGAAAAGTCTATGGATGGCGCCAAGTTCGCCACGCATCTTTGTCATGTCCTCACTCGCATCTCTCAACTCCAATTGAGATCTTCCCACACGCCTGTCGTCAACCGTCCTGCAAAGAACCCCGCAAAACCTCCGCAAGCAGCGGTGAATGACGAACTTCCTGAAACCGGACCACAACCTTCTTCTGAAGAAACCGCCGCCGATACACATCATCATGAGTCGCATATCGATACAAGACCTACAATGACGCCGTTGGATGCATTGCTGTTGAATTTGGATCATGCAGTGCAGTATGGCGTTGAAAACGATGATCACCAACTTTCGGTCGGCAGTGGCTCTAGTATCCGTCTGGTTGATGACCCGAGCGTTCTGATTGGCGAAATCAAGTTGCAAGATTCGAATCTAGATATGTACTCCTTGACAACGTTGAACATCCTGGTCGATGCTCTCTCCGCGGTCCAGGTGCCCAAGTTGGAGCTTCATTACGAGTTAAATGGTCTTATTGAATACCTAGTGAACCGGAGATTGACGAGAGTAGCCACCTGGATTGATGAGCAACTTGCACTCGCTGGTTTGGCCGATATTTTGGAACGACGCACGACTGCGACTTCGCAACCCAACGATCTACAATTCCCCGCCAATCCCTTGGATTCTGAGAAGAATACATCTGTTACAACTGTTTCAACTACTACTAGCTCACCTGTCGGCATTGTGGAGAGAAAAACGGCGACTGAAGATGCTTTGTCGCTTCCCCCCGAATCTACCCCTTCAACTGATCGTCACACCGAAGTCGATAAGTTGGACTGTCTTACGAAGCAATTTGCTACGTTGCGAGATCAGTTGAGGTCTCGCTGGGAGTCGTGTGAATTCAAGTGCAGAGAGTGCGGTTTGGAGTGCAATTTGCCTGTCTCCTTCCATTCCAAGTTGGATGTCGAAAAGGCTAACGATTCTGATCGTGAAGATAATTCTGGTCGCGATTCTGGTGTTGAGGGTGAAACAGCATGGATATCGATGAAGAAGGAGATTGCCGACATTGCGAAGACTTCTTCAGCTTCCTCCTCTTCAGCGATGCCCTCTGCTCCACTCTCGACTCATTTCCGAAAACACTATCTTAGGCACGATTGTCTCACGGATCACATGTGTGGAGAGGCGTGTCACAAGTGCGGAGCCCAGTGCAGCCACCCATTCCATCACGGACACATTGGAAGAGAAGCATCGAACGCGCCTCCATTGCACGAGTGCAACGCTCAGCATTGTTGTACTGCCGCATGCCAGTTCTCGGCTTTCAAACTGAGAGGTTGCACAGGCACATGCGCGCACCCGGAGGGACACATCGCCGTTGGATTGAAAGGACAGCCGCACGACTGCGGACAACCTCACCACTGCAACCAATACTGCGCCTTCTGCGACCAATATTGCAAACACCTCTTCACGGAGAAGCACAAGACACACGCATGCAACGAAAAGGAATGTCTACACGCATGCGAGATCCACAAGAATTGCAGCAGACCGTGCTCACTTGGACACCAACACACCGAGAGACACTTCTGCGGAGTCATTGATGCACCCAATCCTATCACGGACAAGTACTAGATACTAAACAAAGGAGGCTTACATTTGTGACAAGAGCACGCTCGTGGTTGCTGGGGAATGGGGATCATTTGCAGACGTAGTTACGGACAATGGAGGGGCCATACTCATCATATTCTTCTTTCATTATGAGAGAGGCTTCGAAATTCGAGCCGTTTGCAGTCATCTTGGCACCAAGCCATGCAGAGTGAGTTGGGTGCTGGTGAACGCGAACACGAGTCCAACCTTCGGATTCCAAGCTGGAAGTTTCCAGTCTCGCTGATAGTCCTGGTATTGAAGACATTCCTCCTGCCAATACGATGTTCGACCTCAATTGGTCTCTTAAGGAAGGATTGCAGAGAGAGATGGCTCTGCTGATGACATCAACGATGCTGGGCATCTCGTAATCGAAGAGCTTCGGTTTGAAAAGCATCTCTGCGCACTGAAACCTGCCTTTTCCTACTACCAACTCTCTTCCATTCTCTAATGTGTGTTTCAGTTCAAATTCAGACTCTGGGCGTGCCATGTCGCAATCAAAGTCCTTAGAAACGAACCAACTCTCAGTCATCGGTTTCTGCAACAAATCAAGATCAGCCGATGTCTCGAATCGATATTCGGATGAAGAGACGAGTTTTGCGAAGTAACTAAGCACTTCTCGGGCGCCAATCGTAGCATGAGGTACGCAATGGGCCAGAAAATGGTCGTAGTAGATTGGCGTTGCCTGTACGCCTCCAGCACCCAAATCGACCAACAATCCAGTCAAAGATTCAGAGGTACCCTCAGTAGCATCAACAGTGGCAGGAGACGGTCGAAAACTGCCAAATGAGAAGACGGCATCGGATCCAAGAAACAACCCCGGCACCACGAACTCCTCAAACATGATTTGCAAGGATTTCTCTCTATTCATGCGAGGATTCAATACAGGCTCGCACAGGACCACAGGGTGCTCACTTGGATCAACACAAAGGCGACGATCGAGGGCATAACGCACGAGATCCGTCCAATCCTCCCAGTTCGTCACAATACCATGTTCGACAGGTCTTTTTACCGTAAGCAGTTGTCGAAGATCCAGAGCTTCCTTGCCAACGTAATAGGACTGCAACAGCTGAGTCTCTTGATCTGCTGAAAGGCCTTTTCGGGGGCGACCGATGGCAGTATCGAAAATCGACAGAGGCGCCTCATCACTGCTCATGCCGACCTTAGTATAGCTACTTCCGACATCTATGATGATCGAATTCAGAGGATCAGACATTCAGTGAGGAGAAAGATGCTGAAGATGGCTAGAAATCTGAAAGGCGTTTGAAGAGGCGTGTCCGATGCGTTTTGAGGCGTGGAGGTGCGGGAATAGGCAGAAGTCCTCAGTCAGTGGAGGCAAAAGAAGATGATTTCAATGAGACGTGGTGAATGGGTTAAGAGAGATACAGACACAGAGAAGGACCTGACACCTCTCTCTCCACGTTTCTCTCCACTGACCAGATCAACCCGGGTTGTCACTCCCGCGATTCATGGTTGCGACATCAAACTCTCATGGAAGGAGAGCGACTTGACCACTGGTGTCATCACCTACGTCCCCAACGTCATCTGCCCCACGTTTGAAGTGCCGAAGAGGTTGGCTGTCAAAC
>Ga0307375_10006053_pt1 | contig 11255 bp, 6 predicted proteins | sample TR1MG_FD_202531 | JGI IMG/M metagenome (GOLD analysis project Ga0307375, IMG submission 202531) | Soil microbial communities from Risofladan, Vaasa, Finland - TR-1 | ecosystem: Environmental > Terrestrial > Soil > Coastal area > Acid sulfate soil | place: Finland: Risofladan, Vaasa | collected...
CCTCGTTTGGTTGCGTTGTTGGGTGATGGCGATCATCCTGAGTTGCAATATGAGGCATGTTGGGCTTTGACGAATATTGCAAGTGGTTCTAGTGAGCAGACAGCGGCGGTGGTGAATGCTGGAGCAGTTCAGGCGCTTCTGCCTCTTATGACGAGTCCCGATCTGGAGGTCCGAGGTCAGTGTGTTTGGGCTCTGGCGAACATTTCTGGTGATGGCGTTGAGTGCCGAGACTTTGTGTTGCGTTTGGGTGCGATGAGACCTCTATTGGCGCTCCTGACTGCGCCCAATCCTTCTAGCCGTATTCAGCGTGATGCTACTTGGATGCTGTCTAATTTGTGTCGTGGTAAGGATGCTCCGTGGGATCTGATCTCGCCTGCGGTGTCGGTGTTGGCTAGACTGTTGTATAGTGCGGACAATGATGTGTTGATGGACGCATGTTGGGCCTTGCTGTTCATTACCGATGCCGATCCGTCGCGTGCGTCTAAGCTCTTGTCCGAAGGTATTGGGCCTCAGATAGTGAGTTTACTCAAACATCCGTCGTATGCAGTGCAAACGCCGGCCTTGAGAGTGGTTGGAAACATTCTGTTCGGCGATGAAGAGCAGACTCAGACGATGGTCAACCTCAATGTGCTAAGTGGTTTGGAACACCTCATGAAGAGTGACAACAAGAAGCTGCGCAAGGAGGCGTGTTGGGGTGTATCGAACATTGCAGCAGGCAACCGAACGCAAATCCAGGCGCTTCTCGACCATGCGCCCATCATGGAACTTCTCCTCTACAACGCCCTCAATGCAGAACATGCCATCCAACAAGAATCCATCTACGTGCTCTGCAATGCTGTCAATGGAGGCACACACGAGCAAATCCAAAGACTCGTCTCTTACGGAATCGTCGACGTTCTCTGTCAGCATCTCGACTTCGACGACGAACGAGCACTTAACACCATACTCCAGGCTGTAGATCACATATTGGACGCTGGACTCAAAGACATGAAGGTAGCGGAGAGATACTATGCCGATCTCTTTGAGGAGCATGGTGGACTTGACAAACTCGAAGATCTCTTCAATCACGCTTCAAACGACATCTACAAGTACTCACACACCATATTAAAGAAGTATTGGCCAACTGTGGACGAAAACACAACGCCGGTGATCAACGCAAATGGAACCTACGGTTGGGCCCTCCGTTGACTCAAACTGTGTAACAACATCAACTCTAACTAACTTGAATGTACAAAATGGAATGCAAACACCAAACGGAGCATGGGAATCGCTTGGGAGTCATCTGGAGAGGAGCTTGGCTGTTTCAGAGGCAGTAGGCACAGGAAAAAAAGTTGGGCTATCCCAAGCGAGGCGCCAAACTTTTCCTCCACTCGCGGGCTGCCCTTCGACCTTGAGCTGAGCCATCCTCAGTCAACCTGCGACTCCCGTACGCGACATGACATCTTTCTATTGTGCTTAATTCCACTTTGTATTGGTGTTTCTTGATTTGCCGTGTGATATTGGTGTCTGTTCGGTCTTCATCTTGGTCGTCTGTTTGAGCGGCTTGGTGTTTCCCCTCCTGTTGCCCTGAGCGTTTACCTTTGCCTCGTGTTGGCCGTTATTATGAGAGTATTCGATGAGTATGATGGTTCTTCGAGGCGTTTGGTGTTCGTTTCTGAGTGTGGATGGTTGAATTCGCGGCGCTGAGTTTCCGTCCCTTTGTCTGCCCTCCCCTGCGTCTCGTGTTGATACTGCTTGCTGACGCCTGCTGTTGTTTTGTGGACGTGTAGATATCAATCATGGCTACCGCTGTTGCCACTCACCAACGTATCTCCAAGAAGAGAAAGGTGCGTTGTTGTGTTTGCTCGCCCTCCCGCGTCTTGCTTGCGTGTGTTGGCCCGGTTTGAATGTTTGGTTTTGTCTGACCGATATTCGTGTGTTGTTGTGGAGTGCAGTTCATTAAGGATGGTCTCTTCTACGCCGAGCTTAACCACTTCTTGAGCCGCGAGCTCGCCGACGATGGATACGCTGGAGTTGAGGTCCGTCAGACCACCCAGCGCACAGAGGTGATCATTCGCGCCACTCGTACCAAGGATGTCTTGGGAGAGAAGGGTCGTCGTATTCGTGAGTTGACCTCCGTGGTGCAGAAGCGTTTCTCGCTCCCCGATGGCTCCATCGAGCTCTACGCCGAGCGTGTGCCCTTCCGTGGTCTCTCTGCTCTTGCTCAGGCTGAGTCTTTGCGTTTCAAGTTGCTCAACGGAATTGCCGTTCGTCGTGCCTGCTACGGAGTCCTCCGCGTCGTCATGGAGTCCGAGGCCAAGGGTTGCGAAGTCAAGGTATCCGGAAAGCTCCGCGGCCAGCGTGCCAAGTCCATGAAGTTCCGCGACGGTTACATGATCAAGTCCGGTCAGCCCTCCAAGGACTTCGTCGACATCGGCGTCCGCCACGTGCTCCTCAAGCAGGGTGTCCTCGGTATCAAGGTCAAGATCATGCTCCCCACCGATCCCGAAGGAAAGAAGGGTCCCGCCCACGCTCTTCCCGATGTCGTCAAGGTCATTGAGCCCAAGTAAAGCAAATTGTCGCATCGCGAGTTGAATATAAGACAAAACGCACTGTGCAAAACACTCGGGATCCATTCCACCCATCTGACGCATTCTATCTGCTCTGGGTTTCAGTCACTTTCCGCTAATAAGCCACATAAGGCACGTCTATCGCTGAACTGTTACATGTGTCTAACAGAAACGCCTACCTCCTCTCAGCATTGGTCATGATGTAAGGTACAGCAAACATGGTCTTGGTGACACTGCACCTTAGCCCACTCAGAGTGTCCGGCTTTCTTCCCCTATTCGCAAGCTGTCTTCTTCCTATGACTGACATTCACCCCAAGAGCCTTCTGCCCATATCTATCGGCCTGCTGGATCGCTGGCAAGCACGAAGAAGTCGTCTGGACGACGCTTCGAGTGGCAGTGCTCTTATGTTCTCTCTGGAAGTTATCTGCTTCTGAATTTCAGGTGCATGATGATGTTAATAATTGTACAAATGCGAATATGCTTCCGTATGGTACCTCAATGTGCGGTGAAGACATCTTGCTCAGTCTACCGCCTTCCTCTCAAACTCCCGTTGGTCTGAAGGATTGCCATTTGCTTCCTCTTCTTCTGGATGGCCTTCTTTCGCACTTGAACCTACAATTACGGTCGGATTACGAATCTCCATCACCTCTACTATCGTTCAAACACAAAATTGGCCAATCCTGTCATGATCTCAACTTCCTCAACTTCCTCAGACCTGGTCTCCAACTCTTCCTTCGTATGGCCTTCTTTCGCACTTGGATGCCGTCTTATCATCGATTTGCGAATCTCCACCATCTCTTCTTTCGTTTGAACGCAGATTTGGCCCAAAAGGACATGGTTGAATCCGCTTGATGGTTCCCTTCAATCTCCTCCAAGATCCCTCACTTTTCCCCTCCTATTGGCATGTGACACCTCTCATTGCACAGATCACGATCATTTTCATCGGTTTCATTTGAATGCCTCAGAAGGAAGCCGACATCTAAACCTGGCTTCTATGGTGACTCTGGTTGATGATGAGGCCCTGAACACGGCTCAAAGGTCCGGTCGTGTTCAATTTGGGAAGATGCGTGTTGACTGGAGGGCTCTCTCTCTCTCGACCTCTAAGGGCCTCGACTCCTTCGCCTTCTTTCGCAGGCATGTGACCTTTCATGCTCGACTTGCGAACCTCCATCACCTGCCAATCATGATCACAACACTGCTTGGCAAGATAATCCCCCTAGAGAAGATAGAGTGGTCTAGCTTTGGGATGTGGGGGTTCGAATTGAACTTGAATGAAGTGAGTGGAGACACCGTGAGTAGGAGAGAAGAGAATCTACATTGAACGTCCAGGTGTGTGTGTGTGTGTGTGCGTGTGTGAGCGAGCGCGTACAGTGGTGACTGGGACAGTCATGGAGAGCACGCATCCGTGCTTCACAGAGGGGAAGGGATGGGGAAGTTTCGAACTGTCAAAGTGGGGCTGTGCAGATCTCAAGTTCGCTGGTTGTCGTGCAGCGTATTGTTAGTCTACAGAACGCCACTTTTGCGGTCCTTTCGCGACTTCCCTCTCCTCTTCCTGTGAGCGATCTCTTTCTCGGGGTAATGGTGGTATTTGAATGGCGACGTTGAGTAGAAACGAAGTAGTCGTCGTTGATGTGATTGTACCACACGTCTTATGATGATGATGATGATGATGATGATGATGATGATGATGATGATGAAGTATGGAAAGCATTTGCCATCATTGCCTTTGCCAACCGTTCCGCTTCCTTCGCGTCGTTCGCCTCCATTCTCTCCATCTCTCTCCTCGTGTCCTCAATCCATTGCGCATTCTGCTTCGCCTCTTCGTACTCCTTCTCTATGACTTCCAATTCTATTCTTGCAGCACTGTATTGGCGTCCCAGTTTGAGGAGAAGCACCTTCCTCCGCTGCGCCGTCAAGTTCTTCTTCTCCAGGCCCAACACTGCGTCGCATGCCAAAATGCCATCTTCCACCGCATTATCTCCATTCTTCCAACTTGCGTTGTGAAAGGGCCACTGTTTGATGTACAAGCAACACGCGGCGACGCCAAGACGGTTTCGGATGTATTCCATCCTGAACGCCTTCAGCTCGTCCGTCCACATCAGGCTCTTCACCAACAACGTCGAGCGATCGATGAACAGCGGATTATTCACACTAAGCTCCTTCAGTGCCAATTGATAGTGGTCCAACGACAGCTTGAAACGTTGTGCTCGATATAGCGCCACTGCATCCTCGTGACAGTCCTTACAATGCTTCACGCGCTCTGAAAGAGGCGTCTTTTCCGTACTCACCGTAGGAGACAGTCCAGAATAGCCAATGGCAGTGCCAAGAGGGATGCAAATCGCCAACAGCAAAAAGGTCTTCACTTCACTTCCTTCAGCACTCACACTACCATCTTCAGAAGGGATTTCCAGTAGAGGATTGCGTACGATATTGGGGGATAACCAGAAGTAGGCACTCTCACCAACACGCATCGAACCAAGCGCTGCAATAGGAACTTGTGGATGTCGATCTCCAACTGCCATCTCTACCATGCTCGAGTTGTACAACGAGTGCATACCATCGTCTCCTTCGCCAAGCACTGAGAGCCAGATGCGCACTTGACACGTGACGCCCAGTAGAGGTCCTTTCCCCTCCTTCACGATCGACTTGATAAGCTTGCCATTCTCGAAGATGTCTTCCTTTGTCTTTGCCGTATATTGGGACCAAAGTTCCATAGTTGGCATTTTGATGCAGCTTGGTACGTCAACGTCGACGTTGAGCGTCGCAGGAGCGGTGTTTGCCCTTTGCGTCGAAAGTTGTGCGGTTTGCAGTTCCTCATCGCTCTCTAGTCCGAGTAAGTGTCTTGTTGCATGATACAATTCCGGGTGTGTGTGGTAGAGGTAGGTATCGTGGTAGCTGGTGAGGAAGGAGATGCAGGCGGCGATGTTCGCCTCGTCCTTGGTGTTGAACGGTCCGTTTATCGGGTAGTATGTTTCAGAGTCGATTTCTTCTATGCCGTCGTCGTTCTTCCTGGAGAGTTCTATCTTGGTGTAGAATTTTCGGGCGTGGGAAGTGGAAGAAAGGAGGGCAGGACCGATATCGAGGGCGGAGACGGGGACGTGCGAAGCTCGAGAACCCAATTGCACGCACAGCTCGTTCACTGCCTGCTTCGGCGACCACGTAGGGTATTTCCATTTTTCGTCGGGAGTGGGCTCAGGATAAGGGCGGAGATATTGACCAAGAGGACGATTGTAGATCGTAGCACGCAACGCTCGCTCGAAGAAGCGATCCGCCGGGCTGCGCGTCGGAAACACCGCTCCCAGCGTTTGCAGCGCTTCCAATGTCATGTCGCGCTCCACAAATGTATGCGCATCTATTAAGAGAGTATTGGAAGACGCATCAAAGGGGACCAGACAAAGCATCAAAGCCACAGCACCATCAACTCGGACGCGCCAATTCGCCCACATCACAGAGTTCGGAACAGGCCTTGTAGGGGCATTTTCGCCATCCAGTACACCCAATAGAGAAGCCTTCATCCCAAAAACACCACGGACATGAGTAGGGAGAGAAGAGAGCGAGGGGGAAGGCGGGTACAGCACTTGCTCGACGTACACCAAAAAGGGAAGGCCTTCGTACGCCAATTCTGAGCTCTTCACGAGTTTGGTGCCATTCGCAGACGTGGAAACGAAGAGCACTTGCCAATCGGAGGGATCCTTGGGGGCCAATGCGGGGGACATGACAGGCACGGAAGAGAGAGGGGCACTGACAATGCCGAAGAAGGCAACATGTGCTCGATCTCGATTGTGGTCTTCAATGCACCTGTTCCAAGAAAGACATATCAACAAAATAGACGTTGTTTCTCATCTTGGAATCGATTCTGAAACATCAGCAAGCCAGAAACAAGATCGCGATTGTGCTCACTGACTGAACGCGACCACGACCTCCGGCTCCCTCTTCTGCTCGCATTCTCCGCCTCCCCTCTGAGTTTGACTGTCGGTCCCCCTTTTCCCCCCGGTTGCATTTTACTCTCGCTTGTCAACCTCTTTACATCACTCAAGCAACACTGTGCTCGTCTGGTCACCCCAAATGACCGTCACGACTTTGACTCGCATCTCACAGGATGTTCTGGCTCTGATTACTGCGCATCTCGATGGCGTTGAGACCCTCTTGCTGGCTGCAACGTGTCCTCAATTGTATCGTTCTCTCCTTTTCGACCGTGCGGTGACGAAGTTCCAGGTCTGTGCGCGAAAATACGATCACAAGTTCGCTTGGCCACGCGCGCTCACTCACATGAGTCGTTTGACGCACTTTGTGCTCTATTTGGGCCGATCTTGCTCTATTGGATCCATGTCTCATTACCTCGTCCAACCTTTGCCGAAATCGCTGCAGGTATTGCGTTTGCAGTTCCGGGAGGCCGAAATGCCGTTTGGTTTGTCTCCTCTCGAATTGTCCCTCGTCATGTTGAGTCGCAAGTGTATGGACCGCGATGGTGATCAGCCACATGATCTCGTAAGTGCTTTCCCGAACTTACACACGTTGGAATTGCATGGTGACCCCGCAATCCGTACTGAAGCGGTTGCCCGCCTTCCACCAACCATTACTCGCTTGGACGTGACTGGTGTCGCTTGGAATGACTCTGCCTTCTCTAGTTTGCCCCGTGGATTAGTGTATTTGCGAGCGGGAGATACGGCCACTGTCACTGAAGATGGATTCCTCGGTCTTCCCCAAACACTTCGTGTTCTCAACTTGGCGAACTATGTTGCGACCGAACGCTGCTGGCAACACCTTCCCACGAATATCGAAAAGTTCATTTGCGCCTCGCCTGTCATGATTGTCACAGAGGGTGCTGAGAGGACCAACAACAGTTCGATGTGGTTTACCCGCGCTCCTACGCCACTCGATGTGTGCTCACTGCCGTACTCGCTCATTACCATGGACTGCACCGTAGCCGTCGTCAAGAAATCACAAGCAGAGCTCGTGGAGAAGCTTCCAAAAACGATAACTCGACTGAAATTGCGACGCCTCCATGCCCTCGATCGTTCCCTTGTGCGCGCCCTCCCTCGAGCGCTTAAGTGCTTCTGTGCTACAATTCAACTTTCGGAGAACATGGATTTGGAATACATACACGAAGACGATTGGCCACGAGCCCTAGAGTTCCTCACCATCGATTTCACTGAAGCCGACCCAACGACTTGGTTTTTTACCCTCCCTTCGTCACTTACTGGACTAGAATGTGGTTCTGGATTCTCTATGGCACTTTTGGCACCTACTGTGCTCAAAATGCCGGTAAGACTCACGTTTCTGAGACTCGCAAAGGCGACTGGAATTTCCAGGCATTTCCCAGCTTCGCTTCCAACGTGTCTGGAGCAGTTGTTCCTTCAGAGATTGGACTCAGACTTTGGAAACGAAATGCTGGCACTCATTGCGCAGCAACTAGGACAACAATCGAGACTCAATACGCTGTTGCTGGAAGGAGCGATGATCGTCAACGACGAGACCATCTCCCTCGTTCCTCGCTCTGTGACCGACTTGCACATTGCCGTCAACGATAGGAACCTGTCCGATGTATTGGAGAAGTCGTGGGTCTCGGCGATGGCGCTGAAGAACTTGCCAAGGGAGATCAAACAACTGCAACTTTTCCCAATCTGTTGGTCAGAAACACTTCAAAACTTGCCGATCTCACCGCCATCTAACGATACGCGACCGGAAACGAGGAGCGAGCTGAGATTGATCCTAACAGTATCCAGGTCGGACGTCATCTTCAGACTCGCCTCCCGCAAGTCTGACGTCATCTTCGCACCTCTATCAGCTCTCTTTTCGGGATTACTCACTCGATACGCTTTAGTGAAGGGTGACCAGTTGAAGGAGATTCACATCATGGAAGCGATACCCAACTCACACAAGAAGGTGAAGCCAAGCTCAAAGAGGATCAAGGACAACTTCTACCGACAAGACGATGACTACTCACTCTAGCTATCTACAATACCACAGTCAAGACGAAGTGTTGTTGCTCCTACAACACTACTGTACTGCTACTGCACCAACTCTGAAGCCATTTGTGTTCGATCCTCACTCCTCAATGTAGAGCACAGAAACCCCTCACCTCGCTCTCCTATGTCGTAGTTTACACGATTTCGACCTGCATTGCCCCGTGATTTGGTGTGATAAATAGCATCTGCTGCTGTTTATTGAGTGCCAAGATCGCAGCGACGCCATATGGCATCGTTAGTGGTTCTGGACATCCTTGAGTTCTGCCAGATTCTGTGCTCTCTTGTGTGCAACTGCTCTAAGTGCCTTAAGTCCTGTGAAGAAGGAGACGGGTACGAAGTAGAGGAGCAGCTGTAGAGTTTGGAAGAGGTTGTTTCTGAGGAAGAAGAGGACGAGGGCGTAAGCGACGAGGAGGATGGATCCATGGAAGAGGAGCACCCAGATGATGCCGAATCCCGACGGGCAGTTCCCAAAGTTGAGTTTCACGAACAGAACGCCAAGAACAAAGAGGGCAAGGGGGGAGAGGGTGATGAGAGTGAAGGCGCGCGAGATGAACACGTCGGCGCGCTTGTCGGCAGGTCTGAACTTGTGCATAATCTGAGGTTTGTACGATAACACGGACGAGGAAACAGTAGACTTTGTTGCTCCGCTGCTGCTGGACTTGGCTCCACTGGAGAGCTTCTGAGCAGTCGCTTCGCTCAGCTTCACGTCAATCGTCGCCACATCCCAGGAGATGGAGTTATCGATGTAAGAGTCTCCAACGAGTAGTTTCACATGGAACACACCGCCGAAACCGAAACGCAGGATGTGCTTGGCAAGAGGTGCGGACACTGTGTACGCCTTCTTCGCGCTGTCGTATTTCGCCACGAAGAACACCTCCGCATCTCCTTGGGTCAACAGCACGAACGCCTGTTGTACAGTCACTTGTTTGTTGGAGTACTTGGACTTGACGATGAAGGAGAAGTCCAGAACGTCGGAATCGGAAACTTCCAGCTTCGCGGGTTTTGATCCATAGGTGAAGGTGTGCTTCTTGGTATTCGAAGATGATGAAAAGGAAGACGAAGAAGAAGAATCGTCGGAATCTTTGGACTTGCGGATCGAGAGCGAGAGCTCGGAGAGTTCGATCGAGGAGATGATCTTGACGTATCTCGTGGTGAGCTTAATGGCAGCGTAAGGTTGGGGTCCTTCTGTGATTTTGCTTGGTGTGACTGAGAGGGCAAGTTTGTAGCTTCCCGGAGCTGGCTTGATGGCGAGCAAGTTGAATTCGAAGAGTGCGTCCGCAGGAGTTGCTTGTCCAGAAGTTGCTGACGCTGATGTAGTTGTTTGAGTGAGTTCTTGGTTGGTGATGAGAGGGGAAGTGGATTCAGAAGAGGTGAGAGAGACGAGGAAGAGTTTGGGTAGTTTGGAGGCCGGTGCGCCGAAGATGTCAGTGATTTGGAACTTGATGCTCTGAGTTTGTTGTTGTTGTTGCTCTTCTCCAACCGAAGCTGCCTTCTCCTTGTTTGTGGAGGCGGTCGCCTTCAACGTCGTTTGCGTCGCCGTCACAATCAGTGGTTTTCTCCACGTGCCTGCGTTCAATGCATGCAAACCTACCAAAACCGCATGCGCCTCTTCGATTGTGGCAATATGCGAATGAGACAGGAAGAAGCGAGCCAACTTGTTGATCTTCTCGTCGTGGAAACCGAGCTTGGTCGCAAAGGCCTTGTTGAACTTGATGAGACTGTCCAACAGCGACGCAGTAGAGACATAATCACTCACGGAAGCATCATGATGAGGGTAAGCCAAGGTAGAGTCGTCTTGAACGGCACTGGAGCTCAGATAGGACTTCAAACTGTCGACCGCAGTGGACGCGATCGAATCCTTCACCTCCTTCGACAAGACCGACTTCAATGACGCCAAAGACTCCAAAAGTAGAGAGGTATAGTAGCCAGAACCGTTTTCCATGTCCTCGTGAACCTTGAAACCATCGTTGGACAAGTGCTCGAGAAGGTCTTTCGCGCACTCGTCAACCTGAGACTTCTGCACGCCACGAGCCGCAAACTCGGACACTGCCACAAGCGCATAAAGCTGAGAAACCGGATCTTCGGTCTTCACCAACGCCTCTTCGATTTTCTGCATCGCGGAGTCGGGGATCTTGGAATCGGCACACTTGTTCAGAGAGGACTTGAGACGGAAACCGGACGCGATCGACAACAGATCACCCTCCAAACCTACACCAACAAACGCCACCAAACACGGACATATCAGTTAGGAAAGTGATCAAGCAAATTGCAAGAACATGAAACAGAGGAGGAAAATGCTACCCAACTCAACAGAGAGCAGAAGGAGGGGGAGGAAGGAAACTCGACTACGTGACGAGTCATCCAATGGCCAAAACGACACTCAAAGGAACAAGAACGAGTCAAAAACGACGACATACCATGAAGAGCAGCATCGCAGAGCTTAGAAGTATCGGAGACGGGGGAACCGAGCAGAGAGAGGGCTTCAACAGCGGCCACATTGTTGGCCAAGCTTCCAAACTCTCCATTCTTCATTTCACCCTTGATAAGAGTCTGAAGGGCCTCAGAATCGGCCTTAGAGAAGTAGGAACCAGGAGCTGCATGTGCAAAGCAGAAAAAGAGTGCGCCGAGCGCCAGGGAGACCAGAAGGAGCCTCATCTCGTTCCCAGCAAGATGCAGAAGCGACTGCTCCAGAAGCTTTGGCCAACGAGAGAGGGAGCAATTCGCCATATGTTGAGCC
>Ga0307375_10006054_pt1 | contig 11253 bp, 18 predicted proteins | sample TR1MG_FD_202531 | JGI IMG/M metagenome (GOLD analysis project Ga0307375, IMG submission 202531) | Soil microbial communities from Risofladan, Vaasa, Finland - TR-1 | ecosystem: Environmental > Terrestrial > Soil > Coastal area > Acid sulfate soil | place: Finland: Risofladan, Vaasa | collected...
TCGAGGACCGGATCTCGGTCGGGCAATGGCAGTCGGACTGCGCCTCCGGCGAGATCACCGAGGTCTTCGCCTGCGGCACCGCGGCCGTCATCACCCCGGTCGGGGCCGTGCGCGGCGCGGGCCGCGAGTGGGTCATCGGCGACGGCGCGCCGGGCCCGGTGGCCACCCGGCTGCGGGAGGAGCTCGTCGGCATCCAGCGTGGCAGCCGCCCGGACCCCTACGGCTGGATCCACCAGCTCTGCCCCCCGGAGTAGCCCGAGCGCGCGCCAGGGGGCATTACGGGGCGCTGATGGCTTCCAGGGCACGGAGCGCGGTGGCCACAACCTGGTCCGGCGGGGTGCCCGCGGGATTCCAGTAGCGCAGTTCCGCGTAGCCGTCTTCATCGATGATCAGCTCCGCCTCGCGCCTCCCGGACGGACTCCGGACGGCGGTGATGGCCCTGTTCGCCGCCGAGCTGCGCGCGTTCCGCCTGAAGGCCGGCTTGTCCCAGGAAGAGTTAGGCGCCCGGCTCAGCTTCTCGCCGTCACTGGTCGCGATGGTCGGGGGCCTGCGCCGCGCGCCGACGCTCCAGTTCGCGCAGCGCTGCGACGAGGCGTTCGACCTGCCGGGTACCTTCGTCCGGCTTCAGCAGCATGCCCGGACAACGCCGCTGCCGTCGTGGTTCAGGCCGTGGGCCGCCGAAATCGAGGCCACCGCGACGCAGCTACGGCTGTTCGAGCACTCGCTAGTTCCGGGCCTGTCCGCCTACCGGGGGGAGATCGTCGGGCAAGGTGAGTCCCTGGCGGTGCTCAGCGGCCCTGATCTGGTCGAAGGTCCGGGCGAGCGCCCGGCCGGTCTTGAGGACGCTGGTCACCGGGGATGCGCTGGATGCCCTGGAGCTGCCCCGGGCGGCGGGGGTGCTGGCGATGTCATTGTGGCTGTATTCCCGGGGCCGCCCCGATGAGGTCCGGCGGCTGCCCGCCCTGCCCCACCCGGCCCGCGCCCTGGCGGTGATCACCGCCGGGGACCGGTGCTACTTCCTCGCCGCGGCGGGCGGCTGCCCGTGGACCGGCCGCGAACCGGCCACCGGCCCGTGTGCTCGCGGCTCTGCCGTTTCGCCGGAGGCGCTGCCGGTGCCGTGCCCGTTCCTGCGCCTGGCGGCCAGGACGCGCCGGACCCGGTCTCGATGTCGCCGTCGCCGTGCTGGTCGGTGGCCCAGATCCGCGAGGGGGCTTCCCCTTCGTGCCACAGGGCGAGGAACTCGGCGCGGGCGGCGCTGATCAGGGAGCAGAACGAGGTGTAAGGGTAACCGGCCGCCTGCGCCGCCTCGGCGTAGTCGCCGTGCGCGGCCAGGGCCAGCAGCGCCATCTGGTGCAGCGGGCGGAGCATCTCCCAGATCTGCCACAGCGCGACCCGCTCGATGACCCGGATATCGGCGGCCGGCGCGGTCCCGGGCAGCCAGTAGGCCCCGAACCGGGGCATCGCCGCCAGGCCGTCGTCGCCGCGGGTCACGCCGTGCTCGCGCAGCTCCCGGTCGCTGGCCCGGCCGATCGCCCGCACGCCGGCCTTGTACACCTCGAATGACTCGGGAGCGATGGCGCAGCCGACCAGGTAGTCCACGACGCCGGCCCAGGCGATCTCGAACCGCTCGGGAAGGGCGAAGCGATCCCCCCACCGGCAGTAGACAGCAGCCCGGCGGGCGATCTGGCTCAGCTCGTGCAGGGTGTAGCCCAGCCATGCCTCCTGCGGGCGGGTGCCCGGCCGAGGCGTGCCCGGCGCCGGGCCGGGTGACGGCGGGGTGGTCACCGGATGCCGTCCAGGCCGATCTGGCGGGCGAGGCTGGCCATCAGGTCCGGGTCGACCTGCTTGACGTCGGTCCGGCGGCGGATGGCCACCCCGGCCTCGGTGAGCCGGTTGTAAATGACCGTCGCGCAGGTCCCGTAGACCCCGGCGATCTCGCCCATCGTCTGCCCGGCGGAATACAGCGCCGCGGCCTGATCGACGGGGATGTCCTTGCGGTGCCCGCCGGGCGGGCGCAGGGTCACCCCGGCGGCGTGAGCTGGCGGGACACCGCCGCCGTGCTGACGCAGTACCGGGCGGCGAGGGCGGCCAGGCTGGCGCCGTCCCGGTACCGGGACGCTACCTCGGCCTCATCGACCCGGGCGCCGATCAGCCACCGCGACACGCCATGCCGTGCGGCGATCTGGGCGATGGTCAGCCCTTCGCGGGCGTACAGGCCCGCGACCTCGGCGGCCGTCACGCGCCGCAGCCGGGGCGCGCCGCGCGGCGCCCGGACGCCCCGCGGCGCCCGGACGCCCCGCGCGGCCAGCCGCCGGCGCACGACATCAGCCCCGACCTGGTAGGCGCGGCCCAGCTCTGCGTAACTCGCCCCGTCCTGCCGGACCCGGCGGGCCGCCTCGTCCGCCGGGAACGGGGTCGGGAGGCTCCTGGGCCGCCGGGTCACGCCGGCCGCGTCCAGTCGGCGCAAGATGGTGGCCGGGGCGGCTCGGTACCGGCCGGCGATCTGCGTTACGGTCTGGCCCGCGCGGTACAGCCGCGGCGATCACCTCGGCGCTGATCCCCAGCTGCGCGGCCAGCTCGCCGAGCAGGCGCGGCTGCCTGCGGTAACGGCGGACGGCCCGGTCCAGCGGCAGTAACCCCGCCTGCTGGCTGCGGGCACGGCGCACCACCCCAGCCCGGTCCAGCCGCGCCCCGATGACCCACGCCGACACCTGGCAGATCCCGGCGATCTCGGCCATGGTCAGCCCCAGCCGGTACAGCCGCGCGACCTTACGCTCGTCCAGCGGATGCCCCGTGCCCGGCAGGTCGCGCGATGCGGCCAGGCCCATGGATACCTCTCTTTCTAGCCGAAGGAAATGGACGTCAGATCAGTGCCGCTCGTCATCTCCGTCACTGCGCGGAGGCGGTGGCTGTCCGGGGGCATCGGCCCGCTGCTGGCCGGGCGTCCTCCTGGACGGGCACGGCTGGCCCTGCCAGGGGCGGGCCGCGGTGGTCGGGGCCGCGCCGACCGTTAGCCGTCCGGCGGCCCGGGTAGCGCCAGCCGGCGGGCCGCGCCGGCGGGATCACGGGCCTGGTGCGCGGCGTACAGCGGGCGTCCGTGGCGGCTGAGGCGGCCGGCGGGCCACACCAGCCAGCCGCAGCAGTACGCCACGGCGGGGCCGCGGGCCAGCGTTAAGGTGCCCTGCAGGCGGGTGATGGTCATGCCGACCGTGGCGATGCCCCGGGCATCCAGCTCAGCGCGCAGTGTCGCCAGCGCCCGGCCGGGCGGCACGGGCTCAGGCCAGGTCACAGGCTGCTTCCCATGCAGCGGTTCCGTCCGGTCACCGGCGCCGGGGCCGCTGGCGCGGCTCCCGGTCTGGCTAGACCGTTCCCGGCAGATGTCTCCAGCGCAGGCTCCGCAATGAGGGTGGTGAGGACCGCGACCTGGCAGCCGCACTGCGGGCATGACTGGAGCGCGGTCACCCTTGTTGCGGCGCCATCGTGCTGCTGGGCTGCTGTGAGCGCGGCCAGTGCGCGGGCTTCACGTGCCTGCTGCGCCGCGCGTGCGACGGCCCGCTCTTCAGCCTCGTGCACCGCCTTGATCTGGTCACAGCCGACCGCGAGCACGCCACTGTTATCCAGGGCCTTGTCGCAGGCCGCCCAGAACTCGCGGGCCGGGGGCTGGCGGCCGATTTCGGCCACCGACACCGCAGACCGGGAAAACGCCGCCCGCGCGGCGAGGTCTTCCTGGGTCAGCCCGGCCTCCCGCCGCAGCGCGGCAAGCTGTCGGCCCAGCTCCCGCAGCATGACGGCGACGGCATCGGAGTCCTTCACCTCCCCTCACCACCCGCAGCCGGCAGTTCAGCGGTCCCGCCAGCTGGATGGTCGTGGTGCAGCTGGGTGGCAGGTCCGTTCCTGCGCCTGGCGGCCAGGACGCGGCGGACCCGGTCCTCGATGTCGCTGTCGGCTCGCCGGTCGGCCGACCAGATGCGGGAGGGCGCCTCGCCTTCATGCCAGAGTGCGAAGAACACCGCTCGTGCCTCGCTGACCCAGGAACCTGGCGTATCAAGCGAAAGAGCGTGGCGGCCAGGAAGGGCGGGCCGGGGCCTGGTCAGGCTGGCGTGAGGCTGCGATCCGGGTGCGGGCGCTCGCGGGCCGCCCCTCGCAGTGGCGGTGCCCTGCGTTTTCCGCCGCTGCCGCTGGGTCACCGGTACTCCCGGCCGCCGGCGAGGGACATCTCGGCCCAGACGACCTTCAGGCCGGGGTCCACCCGCCTGAACCCCCAGCGGCTGCTCAGCGCCTCGATCACCGTGAACCCCCGGCCGCTCTCCGAGTCAAAGCCCGCCGGGGACGGCCGGGGATCATCCGGGTTGCGGTCCCAGACCTCGATGATCAGGCGCTCGCGACTGGCCAGCAGGCGCAGGGCGACCGAGGCGCCTTGCCTGAGAGAAGCTTTGACGCCATTAGTCGCAAGCTCGCTGACCAGCATCTCGGCGTCCTCAGCGACGTGGCTGAGCTGCCACTCCCAGAGCACGTTACTGGTATGTCCCCGCGCGCACGAAACGGCGGTCGGCAGCGCGCCCAGCTCCAGGCACGACCACAGCGGCCAGCCGTCCGGCACAGTCCGCCAGTCGTCGGGCCGGATGATGGTACCGGCGCTGGAGTCGTCATGCTCACGCGCGCCCGCCTGGGCCAACCTCGGCGGGCAGGCGCTGTCGGTGCCGGTACCCCTGGTCATGGGATCGGGCCGTCCAGGCAGACCCAGGTGCCGTCCTGATAGGCATAGGAGACGCCGCTGGGGCTCTCCAGGGTGGCGTCCCTGGACTCCGGCAGGTTCGTGACGACGTGTGTGCGGGCCTCCTGCTCGTCTTCGCTGTCGAACACGGGCTGGCGCTGGGCGGTCCAGACCTTCCAGGTCCGGAGCCAGGTCAACATCGCGGTCAGGTCCCTTTCAGTCGGAATGCCGGGCAGGTAACGGGATGTGGTGGAAGGCAGGGCCGGCACCGGAGCCGCGCTCTCGGGACGGGCTGCGGCGGATTCGGGGGTATCCGCCATCCCGCCCGACAGTGCCGGTCCCGCCGGTCACGGGATCGCGTCCAGGGTGAAGGCCGCCAGCTCGGCCCGGGCGCAGGGAAACGCTGACCCGCAGATAGCGCACAGGCCCCGGTCGTTGTCGTGCGTGGTGATCTCCCGCTCAGCCGTCTCCAGCAGCTGGATCAGTTCGGGGAGTAAGTAGTCCGTGGCCAGGCGGGGAGCGCTCACTGTGCGTCCCGCCGGGTCGCCGCTCTGTGCGCGATGAGTTCCCCGGGCGTCGCGGCGGATCTGCGCTGCCGCCTGCCAGCGGCCGGGTTCGTGGTCGCCTGGCTCTGTCATGGCCGGGTGCCGTCGTGCGACGCCCCGCAGCCACCTCGACGCCCGGCTTCCCCAGGTGTTCCGCCCCGGGTCGGGGGGTTCAACCACGAAACATCCCTCCTTCGTGCGCCATCGGCTCACCCGTCGGGTCTGGCTGGCCTGCGCTCTGCGGCCCGTGGTCACCGGGGTGGCTCCCATGGTGATGGGACTCGCTAGCCGCTGCCAAGCGTCGTTTATGACGATGTGCAATATTGGCCATATTGCGCGGCGGTGACGTGGGCGGGATACTGCTGTGGTCACAGCAGGAGATTGGCAGATCTGGCAGGGGATGCTATGGACTACAGCCCGACCGTGCGTGGCCGGCGCCTGATGCGCGAGCTGACCCGCCTCCGCCACGCTCAGGGCATGTCCCTGGAGGTGGCGGCTCAGCGGCTGGACTTCAGCAAGAGCAAGCTCTACCGGCTCGAGAACGGCCGCAGCCGCATCACCCTTGATGACCTGGAGGACATACTCGACCTGTACGCGGCCAGGTCACCCCAGCGGGAGGCACTCGTCCAGCTCGGCCGCGACGCCCGGAAACGAGGCTGGTGGACCGCCTACAGCGACGTGTTCACCAGCTCCTACGTCGGGCTGGAATCCGAGGCGGCCACCATCAAGATCAATGCGCACCTCGTGCCGGGATTCCTGCAGACCCCGGACTACGCCCGCGCCACCATCGCGCGGACCGGGCCCTGGCTCGAAGCCAGCGACGTGGAGCGCCGCGTCGCGGCGCGCGCCGCCCGGCGGCAGGCCCTCCAGGCCCAGGAGAGCCCGCCGCAGATCCACGTCGTGCTCGACGAGGCCGTGCTGCACCGGCAGGTCGGCGGGGCCGAGGCGATGTCGAGGCAGCTCGCTGCCATCGCCGAGGCCAGCGCTGGGCCAGACATCACCATCCAGGTCCTTCCGTTCAGCGCAGGGGCTGCGGCCGGGCAGGACGGAGAGTTCGTCATCCTCAGCTTCCCCGACCCCGAAGACCCGCCCGTTGCTTACGTCGAGGGGCTGATGGGAGACATCTATCTAGAATCCGAGGAAGAACTCGACCGTTTCAGCCTGGCCTGGACAATCCTTGTCAGCCAGGCCCTCGGCCCGGAGGAATCCGCCGCCATGATCAGCATGCTCGCGAAGGAGTCCCGATGACCAGCCAGCAGAAACCCGCATCCGCCGACGTTCAGTGGCGCAAGTCCAGCTGCAGCAACGCCAGCAATCAGTGCGTTGAAGTCGCCCGCATCGGCGGGGGCGTCGCGGTACGCGATTCAAAGAACCCCGGCGGTGGCCACCTGACGTTCAGCGCCGCGGGATGGGGGGCGTTCCTCGACGGCGTCAGGCGCGGGAGCTACGACCGGTAAACCCTACCAGGGCTCCTGCGGGCGGGATCACTTGACGAGCCCGGCGCATCTGAGTCGCGGTGCTCAACGGGGTCAGCGGGTGAGAGGCAGCGGCAGGACGAGTACGTCGAACAGTGGCGCGTCGGGCAGGTCTGGTCGTGTCTCCCCGGCCTTGCGCCAGCCCCACCTGAGGTAGGCGCGGTAGGCGTTCACGTTCGCTGGCCGCACGTACAGTTCCGCTCGCCGCTCGGTGCGTGCTGCGAGAAGCGCATCATGCAGAGCATGGGCGACCCCCTGGCCCGTCCACGCCTTGCGGACCATGATCTCGGCCAGCGCGAATATGCGATTCTCGTCAGGGAACCCGGGCTCTGTTCCTCCGGTCGTTTCTGTCCGCAGGTCAGCATCCCCAGCGTCTTCGGGCCAGCCCCATGCCTGGCCGGCTGGCTCGTCGTCCGCATAGGCGAGCACAAGGTCGAGGGACGGGTGCCTGGTGTGAGCATCGAAGCGCCGCATGAATGCCTCGTGAGACGCGAAGGGATCACCCGATGCGATCGCGTCGGCATACGCATCGCGGTGGATGAGCGCGACTGTGCCGCGGGCAGCGCGGGCACCCCCGGTATCATAGTGCCGGAACGTCAGATCCGGCACGCCGGTCCCTTCTGCCGCCGGGGTCACGCGCTGAGCTGCCGCTCAATCGCGTCGAAGTGCACGCAGAACTCCTCCGCAGCCGATTTCCCTGCCGCGATCCGGACTGGCCGCAGATAGTTCAGCGTCCGGATAGACGTGACTCCGCCCGAGAGCGCGGGAAGCACGTCGGTTCCCTCGCTCACCGCGGCCGGCACATCACCGCACTCTGCCAGCGCGGCGGCGAGCTGAGCCTGACCGCAGGCCCGGTTGCGTCGCGATACATCCGGGGCGTCCAGGCTCTGCCGGTGGAACAGTGACGCAGTAGCCGGATCTCCCAGGTTCTGGTGCCCGGCCGCCTCCTGCGAAGCGATCTCGGACTCGTCGACGAACCTGATCCACCGGGGCTCCTCCGTGCCGGCAGCGCGATCCAGTTCCCGCCGCGCCGTGGCAATGGCCGAACGGAACGCGGGCTTGTCACCGAGCAGCGACGCGGCGCTCGCGCGCCGCAGGGCAATGAGTGCCTGGAGCCGCGGCAACGGCTCATGACGGGCCGCCTCGCCTGCCTGGTCGGCCAGCCGGAGGCCCTCGCGGGCGGGCCCTGTGCCCGCACCGGCACGCGCCACATGCGAGGAGAGCATCGAGGACTTCTCCAGGACATGTGCGCTCAGGACCGGGTCACCTGCGCTGCCTGCCAGGAACAATGCCTCGGAGTACATGCGCCGCGCCAGCGGGACATTTGCCGCGTCGAACGCGAGCCAGCCAGCGCAGACCGCGAGGTTCCCGGTCACGCCAAGCAGATCACGGCCCACAGCCTCGGTATAATCAGACTCATCCAGCATCCGCCTGGCACGCTGCCACTGGCGCAGCGCCTGCCGCAGCAGGACTCCCCCGCCAACCGCCTGATCCCGGCTGCCCAGGCTATCCACGCAGGTCTTCAGGTACCCAACGTGGGAAGGAGTCGCCCTGGACGGCACAGTCATCTCAGGCAGCATGGCAGCGGCGACAGCACCGGCCGCGAGGCCGCCGAAGCCGCGCCGATCCACATCCATACCCGTCTCCTCCAGCACGCAGCCAGCGGCCAGCGAGGCACCCGCCAGCCAGGCATCTGGCAGTGCCGCGTCAGTGCGGCCCAGCACCAGCGGCAGCAGCGCCTCGCGCGGCATGTCCACCGCGTCGGCGAACTGCAGCAGCGCCCGAACGTCGTAGAGGGTCTGGCGCTGGCCGCTCTCGAACAAGCTTAAACTGCTCTGCGCCCAGCCGATGATGTCGGCCAGCTGATGCTGGGACAGCCCGGCCGCAGCGCGGAACACCGCCACCACGGCAGGCAGGTCGACCCGGGCCAGCGCATCGCGCATCGGCGGCGAGTCCCACAGCCACGCCGGCGCCCCCCGCCCCAGCGGCGGAACGGTCCGCGCCGCCCGCATGCACGGCGCGCACAGCGGGTCGTGGTTGTAGCGGGACAACCGCGTCTTGTGGCACGCCGGGCACAGCGGCGCCTGAGCCATCATCAGTCTCCTCACCGGGAATGGCCAGGTTAAGCACGCAGGCAGGCCGCCCGCAATGCCAATGTGTCATCACTCCGCCACGCATGCCGATAGCACTCCGGAATTGAGCGGATCTCCCCGGTCAGGGATGCTGCGGGCATAGCGCGCTCCGCGCCCGGCGGCCACCCTGGTCCCGCCAGGCCCGAGTCGCGGGGCGGGCAGTCAGCGGCACACGACTCAGGAGGCTCACTGTGACGGGTGACACGCCCGCGCCACCGGCCGGCATCAATCCGACCGTCGCGACGGCGGCCCGGATGTATGACTTCTACCTCAGCGGTCACGACAACTTCGCCGCCGACCGGATCGCTGCCCTGCAGGTGATCGAGGCCGCACCAGACGTGCCGCGACTGGCCAAGGAGAACCGCGGGTTCCTCGGCCGCGCGATCCGGTTCCTGGCCGGCGAGGCCGGGATCGGGCAGTTCCTGGACCTGGGCACCGGGCTGCCCACCCGCGGCAACGTCCACCAGGTCGCCCAGCAGGTGAACCCCGCCGCGCGGGTGGTCTACGTGGACAATGACCCGATGGTGCTGGCGCACTCGCGCTGAAGACCGGCAGGGGCACGGCAGTCATCCAGGCAGACCTGCGTGATCCGGCCACCATCCTGGGCCATCCGGACACCCGGCGGCTGATCGACTTCAGCCAGCCGCTGGCCATCTTGTTCGTCGCTGTGCTGCACTTCACCGCCGACGCTGACGCCCGTGCGTCGGTGGCCGCGTTTACCGGGGCCGCAGCGCCCGGCAGCTACCTCGTGCTGTCGCACGTGACCGGCGACCCGGAGCCGCGGGCTGCCGCAGTGGGCACGGCAGCGTACGGCGACACCGCCAACCCGATCACCTTGCGGACCCGTGACCAGATCCTCGCGCTGTTCGCCGGTCTGCAGATCCTCGAACCTGGCCTGGTCCCCGTCCCGCGATGGCGGCCCGACGAGCCCGATCCGGCCGATCCGGGGAAGGCATGGATCCTCGGCGGCGTCGCCCGGAAGCCCGCCTGATCATGTGCGCCACGTTGCGCCTCGCCCGAACCGGCAGGTCCGGGCGAGGCGGACAGCTCTCGCGGTGCGCCCCGGATCCGCGGCCGCAGGTAAACCCGAAGCTGACGTGCCCGCCAGATGGCCGGCTTGTGAGGACCGGGTCCAGCGCAGCCTCGGGGAGCATGAGCACTGTGACTGTCTGCCTCAGCACCAGCCGGCGCGAGGCCAGCCGCCCGCGACCGCCGCGTACGCGCACCCCGGTCGTGGATCAGCATGCGACGTGGATCGCGGTCAACCCGATCCAGGGCTGCCCCAAGGCGTGCGCGTACTGCTTCCTCAACGAACGAGGCCAGACCGCCGTGCGGCCCGAGTGCCTGGCCAGCCCCGCCGAGACGGGGGACCTGCTGGCCGCCTCGCCGTACTACGCGCCTGACCGTCCCGTCGCGCTGTACACGTGGACCGACGTGATGGCGCTCCCCGCCTCCCGCGCCCACCTGGCTGACCTGCTGGCCGTGCTGGCAGGCCGGCAGGTCCCGAACCCGGTCGTGCTCATCACCAAGTGCCTGATCCCCGACGATGCGATCGGCGCGGTGACCACCGCGCGCCGGGCCGGCCTGCGGGTGATCGTGTACGTGAGCTATTCGGGCCTCGGGCGCGACATCGAGCGGGGCATCCGGCACGACGACCTGAAAACCAACTTCCCCCGGTTAGCCCGGGCTGGCGTGCCAGTCGTGCACTACTGGCGGCCCGCGTTCCCGGAGTCGGCGGCCACCCATGCCATGGAAGCCGTCCTGGACTGCGTGGCGTCCTATGCGATGTGCACGGTGGCCGCAGGGCTGAAGGTCGAGCCCGCCGCGCTGCCCCGGCTGGCCGGGCTGTGGCCCGAGCTGGCCGCCGCGCCGGGCGTCACCGCCGCCGAGGGTGTCTATCCCCGGCCGTTCTGGGAGTTCATCCACCGCACCCGGCGGCGCCATCCCGGCTATCCGCTGTTCCACACGAACTCCTGCGCCCGTGGAAGCCGAGGTGCTGGACCGGCTCGCCGCCCGAGCCGAAGCACACGGCCGGAGCCTCGGCGCGGAACTGCAGGCAGTGCTGGACGAGATGAAGCGAGAGGTTCCTAGCCGGTGAAATTTCGAACACCACCGCTCATCCTCGACGAAGATCCGGTCCAGACTATAAGCGTCGTGGCTGACGTCATTAACAACTGCAATCATGCCTGCACTTACTGCCATCCCATGGAGGACGGCAAATGGGGAGGTGAGCTGCTTTCCGCTGATCAGGTAGGCGATGTCCTTCGTGCAAGCGACGATGCGGGAGTCCTTGAGGTACTCCTCACTGGCGGAGAGATCACGATGCATCCGGAGTTCGACGGCATCATGGATCAGACCCGGGATCTTGAACGCACAGCGGTAGCCAT
>Ga0307375_10006055_pt1 | contig 11251 bp, 7 predicted proteins | sample TR1MG_FD_202531 | JGI IMG/M metagenome (GOLD analysis project Ga0307375, IMG submission 202531) | Soil microbial communities from Risofladan, Vaasa, Finland - TR-1 | ecosystem: Environmental > Terrestrial > Soil > Coastal area > Acid sulfate soil | place: Finland: Risofladan, Vaasa | collected...
CTGCCTTGGCTTGCTTAGTAAAATCTATCAAGCCCTGCTGTGTCCCTTGCATAGCAGCGTTAGACATAGCGGTTAAAGCATCTGTCTTCGGAGCAGCAGAGTCGGTAGATAATCCCAATGCTTCTGGCTCATCCTTTGGCACTTTAAATTTAACCGAGCCAAGAATTTCCGCTCCACCTTGAATAGCCTGTGTCACACCGCTTAGGGTTGTTTGTCTCGCTGCATCTGCTGCACGAGAAAGTCTGTTTAAGTTTAATCGAGCCTGCTGGTTTTGACCTGCAGTTAAAGATGTTTCATCAAGAGTAGGTACGCTTTGAATAGCACGATTCGAGGCTAATTCTGTTGCTCTCAACAAGCCTGGTGTCGCTGATACAAGACCACGTGCACCACCTTGTGCTGTTATTTGGTCTGCCGCTGTAGCCTGTGCGCGCAATGCTGCATCCACACCTGCTTGAGCATCACTTGTTTGGCGAGCAATTCTCTGGCGTGCCGCTTGCGATCTGATCGGGCCAGTGGCTGCTTCGTCTGCCTGTGCCATTTTCTTTTTGGCTTGGCGCTCTTGATATGAACCGTATGCTGCTGTACCAAGTCCTGCCGCTACATTTATTAGGCCTCCTACAAAATAATTTTTCATCTTTTTCATAATACAAAAATACTGATAATACTATTGCCCTTGCTGGTTGTGTAGATTAGACTTAGTATATATAAAGTTTATAGCATATAACTCATGCTTTGAGGTTGTGGAGTTTACGAACCGAGCCTTCAAGTAATAGTCTCGCAAAGAGTCACCTTCAATAGCAGAATTAGCAATCAATACAATCTCATCATTAGCGGTCACACCGCTTACAGTTCCATTACATTGCAGCACTTTATCTCCATCAATGGCTGTGGCGTACACGTTTAAAGGAACCAAATTAGAACCGCTCACCTTAAACAGGGCTGTTGTTACACCCAGTGGGAACCCTATACTGTTGATTGAGTTCTTAAAGGTTATCTTATCTGTAGAAATAGATGCCGCAGACCCTAAACCAAATACCTCAGACGTTCCGCTAATGGAACTAATATTTGCTGTTGCTGTATAAGACACATTGTTAGTTGAGTCCTGGTGTAAGGGTGCGTAGTAAAACCCTTCTTTCTCCTCCCATATAGAAGCAGCAATCGTGCTTGTTTGGTCAACATTAGTTAGTGTTACACTCCAATCTTTATTGTCACCCTCAAGGCTTACCGCTTCGTAGACCTTGACCATAGATGGATTGAAGTTAGAAATACACTCTACAATACTATCTCCTGCAACACCATAGAATGTATTGCGGCTAGCATCTGGATTATGCTCATATATACCGCCGTTTTTAAAGGTGTATAACCTGTCGGAAAGACCTATTATATTTTCTGCTTGATAAGAATATCTTGTGCTCCAGTAATCAGACTTTACATCATAGGCTATAGTGAACTCTGCAAGAGTCTCTGATGTATTGCTTATAGTTAAAGAAGATTGACCTGCACTATCGGGAGTTACCACACCAGTAACCTGATCGTATCTCCCTGTATGATACGCCTGGTAAGCCGATGAGGTAATTAATATAGGTATGCTTGTAGTCACGCCAGTAATGCTCGGAGATTGATCCTGAGACAGTCCTACGATAGGGTTGTTGGTCAAGGTGTCAATAAGCAACAATCCTTTACCTGCGTCCTGCCATTCCTGTTCAGCACATTCCCAGTTTACAGCGTATGTATTCCAATCAAAGGTTAGTGAGTCATCATACACAGCGCTCACGTTGATTAGATTGCCGTCCTCGTTTGTTTTACCAAGTCCAGTTGCGGTTGTGCCACTACACGAATCATCTATTGAAATGGTGCTCGAGAACAAAGCGGGTGAACTAATGATGTACTCATAGTTTTCGCGGTCTACTCCTGCTATATACTTTCTGTTTTTAGCAGATGGGCTAGCCGAGAACATTTTGTTTTTAAAGAAGTTGTCTACCAGTTGCTCACTGATTAGATCTAGTCCACTCTGGAAGTTTATACGAGCAACCTTGCCCGCCTTAGCGTCAACAAAGAACACATACCCTCTGTACCACGACACGGACTCCGGGTTATTGTTACACCCGTATTCTCCGACATAGTATTTCACCGGGCCGAGTATCATATTAGTAGCAGTCAAAGATTCTCCATCGTTCGCTGTTAATATGTTTCTTCTTACGGGTACTATACCTGCTCTTCGCTCATGTACTATATACAAGAACTCATCATATGGCACTAAAGATTTTATAGAGCCGTAATCGTACGATAGGTCTTTATAGTTTTGCTGTGTAAAATTAAAAGAGGATAGGCCCAGTCTTGTATTCTCAAACGCAAAAGGTTCTGAGTATGTAATAGAGCCAAATCTTTTTATGGTCGTCGCTGTTGGTAGGTATGGGAAGGCTTTACCGAGCGATGTGTAGTTTGATTCATAAAAATCGCTTACCCGTGGGTCTTCTACAAAATCAACGATAGCATTCTGAGAATAGGCTAGCGCCATGTTTCTCCATTCATCACCCCTGCGTGGTGCGTTTCCATAGAACAGCATGCGTAATCTAAAATACGAGTCACCCTGGCTAAACTGAACAACAGATCCAGGGTTAGTCACAGTCATGCTGTAAACTGTAGGGACGGTAAATGTTCCGGATTGAATTTCTCCGTAGAGTTTAAAAGGATAGGTTGTGTCGTCATTAAAAATTACGTTACCCACTTTGATTATGGCCCCACCAGCAGTCTCTATAAAGTCTCCTTTAAAAACTCTTTTGTTTACTTCAGCGACAACAATATCGGGTGTGCCGCTGATTACTGATTCTACTTTAATGCTTACTGATGTGGCTGTACGTAAGGTTTGAGGGACACCGTTGCTGTCTATAGAAAGGTTCTCTCCGATTTCGTAATAGAATGTTTCTTCAAATGCGCCAGACTCTCTGTATATTTCTATAACACACTTGTTGTTCCACTTCGAAACTCCTTTTAGTATACTCGATGTGTTCCACTCTTGTGTATCATTGTCCTCTATAAGAAGGAAGTCTCCTGTTGTATTTTGTATAGCAGCCTTAGAACTTCTGTCTAGAAGAGGGTTTGTTGCAGGATCTGCAATTAGCGTAACAGTCTTAGCGACCTTCCAGGTTGATGTTTCTTTTAAGTCGTCACCATACCTAACTATTCTAATTCTATCGCCCTCTGCGAATCCGTAGTTGATTAACGCTCCGGTTTGATTATCATATGAGTTGGCTTTACTTTGTAGTGTGCCCAGGGAAAGGTATATGTTTTGCGAGGAACCAAAGGAACCAGCATCTGCATCATTTAATGCAACGTATGCACCCCCTATAGAGTACTGCACTTTGTTTATTATCGACCCCTGTCCTGCATATACTACACTGTATCGTTCAGCCCAATCGGGCGCAGTAAAGGTGTCATCAAACCGAACAACTATATCTGCTCTTCCATCAAGAGAGTTCTCGTCTGAGCGATTGTTTGTGTGCTCTATAAAAACCTCATTGTCTAAGGGCTGAACACCGCCTGGTCTTCCTTTGTCGTCAAAAAACAAAAGCCCCAACTCATGACTTGAACCAGACTTAAAGCAACGATACCCGTCCATTTCGTCCTCACCAATAAGAAAGCAACCCCCGGGGTTGACTGAAGAACCAACTCTGTCTACAGTGAAAAATTTTCTTTGAGTCTGAGGGTCGTTAATTTGTACCCAGTCTCCGTTCAAGTTTTGCACCCTTCCAGTAAATGCAATGTCATTTGTAAATCCGTCTATGTTTCTTTCAAGAACATCAAACTGAGACACTATACTATCGCCATTTAGGATTTGAGCCTCACGTGTTCCGAATACTAGTTTATCAAACTTAAACGTAACATGATTCATGGTGATGCCATAATAATCTTTAGTAGCCACAGGAAATCCTGTGTCTACTCTTCTTATCCAAGCGTTTCCTGTTCCCTTAAATGCTGCTGATTCGTCAGAGGCACTGGTCTGTCCACCTGTAAATAGATTACTAAACCCGGCCTCTCCGTTTTGTGGAGTAAACTGTATTGGATATAACCCCTCAATAGTTTCCCTAACTAGCGCCTTTACTTGAGCCCGGGTTGTACCTGCTGTTACTTTGATAATTTCCCTTACCTGTACTCCGCTACTCACAACCTTGATACCGCCTACAATTTTACGTACGGCTATGGTTTTTTCAGTGCTGTCTGACGTTCCCTTTTGAGCAACAAAATTTATACTGGGTGGGCTGTTTAAAAATCCACCGTCTAAGTTTATTGCTGCTTGGTTTATACTGCCATTGTTTAGGTAACGTATTCCTGCTAACGCCTTGAGTTCATCTGCGAAAGAACTAGACTGCGCGGTACCTCCGGTTTCATTATCGTAAATCAGAATATTTGGAGAATTGCCTGTGAAATTATAATCCTTGCTGTTGCCTTGACTATTCTTAATAACAACAGGGCCGTCCTGCCATGAGAAGGAAAGTAAAATCTTACTATCCTTAGTTATGACCGATGGGATGTTTGCAAAATCTACAGAGAATTGATTCTGGAAAAGAGTATACTTCTCTATAGGTATGTTAAAAGTATTGGGCTTATTGTAATAGTTAGGAACCGCCGTCATTCCACCGGTACCTGTATTGTTATAACCCTCTGTGTATCCACCGTAGAACAAACGGCCCTGCGACATCGCTTGGCTATCTGCACGCTGGGGTACATTTGAATATGTATTGTCCTGCACTATAGCGGACAAGCCTTTATAGTTAGAGTCGTTACGGAACGCACGAACCTGTGTTCCTGATCCATGCACATTAGGTATGGTTTCTATCAAGAAAAATGCGGAGTCCTTATCACCCTGTCTTGCGTAGATATTGATGTTCTTTACATCAAGTTCTGAGTTGGTTACTGTAATTTTTATTTCGTTCCAGTAATTTCTTGCACCAGCATTTATGAATCCGTCTTTTAATTGCGACTTAGATATAGCAAGTTCAGAGTATGGGCTCAGTGCTGTTTCCTCACCATCGTAGTACTCATATTGATACGCAAACTGAAAGTTCTTTTCAAATATATCGTTCTGAGGATACTCTGGATTGTTGTTAAATACAGTTGTAGGGGGGAACAAAGGAGGTTGCTTCGCTACCGTGATATAATTTCTCCGCTGTTGGGGGGTTCCGTTATTAAAAGTAGACGGGTACCCTCCTGCTCCAGATATACTTTGCTCTGCGCGTGTAGCGTTTATTTTTTTTGGCTCAGTCTGTCCGTCATTAAAGTAAAGAAGTGTGTCTCTGTTTGACAACTCAACTATAGACGCATACACAAATCCATCCTCCGTAAAATTAAGAACCGTGTCTTGATATACTATGTATGTTTTTTTAGCGTTCTGATCGTAGCGAAATATCGTGTGATTTTGATTGCTGTTCCAAACAAAATAATACACCTGTGCTGCCGCATCGTCACCGACACTACCAATGGTCACGTTGGTTCCTGCTGGCATTGAGCCGTTCTCAATGTTTGTGGAACGATTCGTGTTACCCCACGAGTTCTTCAACACAAGCGCTTCACCGTCTGCATCAATAGACACACGGATGTTCTGTGCATCCGTCATTTCTACCCGGGTAACTAGGCGCTCATCATCATCTTTGTTTAAGGAGCGAGGAAGTAGTTTGTCTATAGAAGCCATCTATTATGCTTTAGGGCTTAGTTTGAAGTTTCTGCGAGTAACGCTCAAGGCGTCAAACTTGTTGAAAGACTTGAGTCTTGCGTTAGCCAAACGTCTTTCATTATAGTATTCTGCGCGTGCACGCTGTTTCTCATTAGCCGGTACGCTAGACTTACGCTGTATCGTGTGATAGTAAACATATGCCCGTAATGCTTGCTCTGCAAAAACAGGGACACACGGGTTATCACATTTCGCTGCATCTGATATGTACTCAAGAACAACCTGTGTTGTATCAGATACAAGTGATATTTCTATCCGGCACTGCTCCCAGTTAATTCTGTATTCACCAGCACCTTGACCACCACCAAGGCCGTAGAGCCGTCCCATGGTATTCTCATATAAGAAGTTTCTAAATACATACGAGTCGAAACCAACTAGATAATCTGGGATAGCATCCGCAGGTTGATCTGGTAATATGTTCATGTTCGGGTTCTCCGCAAAGACATACACTAGACCATCGTTTCCTAGTTGACCTAATTTTACCATCTCAACGAAATCCGAAGGAAGGTCAACAGTGCCCAATGTCTGATTGACATCTAGCAATGTGGTCTTTATATTGTGAGACATGTCAAAACCAAACTCTCTAATACCACGCAAAGCGTATTGGCGTAACATATAATCAGATGCGGCTGACCCATAGTCATCCATATCTACACTCATGATGTAATCGTTGATTACCTTATCTACTGTAACATATGCCTGGCTCATTATCTACTTTCGTCTTTAGTGGTTTCTGATGAGCCGTAGTTGTACACGTCGCTGTCACGTAAATTCACACCGGCAAGTGTAAGTATTTCGTTGACAAGTTCCGTGAAGTACTGCTCTGGTAATTCAAAGTCCACACTGTTGGCTGAAGAATAAATCTCTACACCGGCCACAGTTGAAGTGTACCCAAACTTGGGAGACAACGAGGTCTTTGCACCAGTGTCTGGAAGAACGCCTTGTGGTACTTTATAATATCTTAAGTTAATCTTAGTAATGCTTGTGTTTACATTTGGAAATACCTCTATGTCGTTTGCTATCAGAGCGACAGGAGCGTCATCAGAGGGTGCTGATAGGTCGCTGTTAAGTATTCTGTCAATATGATCTTCGTTATATACAAGTGATACCAACGACTGCTTCTGTACACCAAGAATCTTTTTGCCTATAGTGGATATAGATATCACGCGCGCAAAGTCACTTGGTTTAGCAACGGTTCCGCTAGAAAGAGTTAGTTCAACTTTCTTAGCAAAGGTCGACAAGTCTTCTTCTACTTTTTTTGAAAAAGCAAACTGGCGCGGGCCATCGATGCTCATGCGACGCATTTTGTTTGCCAACGATATATCACCAAACAACCTGTTGAACAAGTTCATCTGTGCTACACCTGCGAATTGGTTAAATATAGAGGGAGTTATAAACCCTCTCTGGTCTTTATTCGCTATATCCTTAACTGCTTTATATACTCTTTCTACACTTGCCATATACCTTGAGGCTTTGTAGCAAATATACGAATAAAAAAGGGGGCCTTACGGGGCCCCCTTTCTTGCATTAACCGATTCTCATTACTATGCCTATGTACTGAGATAAGACAAACTTACGAAAGTTTTTCTAATCTAGAAAGGAGTTCTTCGTAAACCGGAACGCCTTTTTCAGTGAGACAGAAACGAACCATAATATCTACAGGATCCTGCCCTGCAGGAACTGATAGAATTAATCTGCCGCTGTCAAACCAATATACTCCGTCTGGCTTTGCTGCCAGGATTTGGAAGTCTGATCCTTGAATAACAGCGGAACGTACTTTTACACGTGGGTCATCGAACATTGATATAAACTGAGCGGGGTTTGCCTTAGCCTCTCTCAGTAACTCACGACGAATCTCAATCATCTTCTGCTCGATGTTGATGCCAAGGGCAATCGCTACCGATAAAATCTCATCAGAGTCTTTATTGCGAACCAACGCAATAGCATCGTGTGTTAAAAATTCTTGCTCTACTTGTTCTTCAGAGTCTGTGCTGTTGTCGACAAGTTTGAATTTGTTACCACCATTAGCCACATTGCTTGGGTGCTTGTCTAAGAACTCCATGAGGTTTGGTTGTGACACGTTCACCGCAAGTAATCCGTTATTGAAAGCAATATGAGAACGTCTAGCACTTGGGCTTTGTTCTTCCTTATAAATACTAGACTCCCCTGGGCAGTATCTAATAGCACGCACAGTGTTTGACTCTGCGTCGAATACTGTTGCCTCTGTTCTTAGTTTGAATATGATACCTCCACCTTTGATAATCTCGTACACCTTCTGTGATGGAGCGGTAGGGGTTTTTTTGATAGCGCTGTAACCCTTCTTGGGCGCAGTCTTATTTGCCGCAGGTGCAGCCTTTGCTTGTGTTGCCATTTTAATAGAATTAAATAATTAAAAAAAGGAGAGGGGCAACGCCCCCCTCCGATGTTTGTTCTCCTTATGCAGTGATAAGGATGTGTTGGTTTGCTGCACGAGTAACCAATGCACACTCAGAACGGTAGTTGAACTGAAGGCTATCTTCGTTGGTGTTGTTTACACCTAAGATAGAACCTGTCATCCAGTGCTCCATTTCGCGAGAGTAACCGTTAGTGTCTTTGTAGTTTAACTCCAAAGCAGCAGCACGATCGCCTGTCTTAGGATCAACAACAGTTGTTAACGGAATCATTGCTCCCAAGTAGTGTGGGCTCGCAGAACCTAATAGTGTTGGTTCGTTCAACAATTTCCAAGAGTGCTTGTGGAATGTGTATCCACCACGCTTGAATGAGTCGAAACCAAGTTCTGATCCACGTCCACCGAATGCACCGATACCAGAGGTTACGTTACCGAAACCTGCAGCACCATTTAATGAAGCAACCATGTCGTCAATCTCTAATGCTTGAGAAGAGTTTACGTACATAGCGTACTCTGGAGCAGCACCTTGCTGGTCTAGTGTTTCAATCAACGTGTCCATTTGAGTGAACGAAGTGATTTCACCATCTTGTACAATACCACGATTTTCGATAGCAGCGAAGTAACCTTCACCCGCTGTTGGGGTGCCACCGATGTTTGTAGTTGTCAATGTATTGGTGATTGTCTCACCTAGCAACAACATCATTTCACGCTTGTCGAGGAAACGAGCACGAGTGTCCATTTCTCCTTTTACGTACCAGCGGTAGTCGCCGTTACCTACGTTAACCCAACCAATGTTAGTTGCTTGAGAACCTGTAACCTTGAATACTTCCTTGATAATGTTGTAAGAGTTTGTACGCTTGATTACGTTTGACTCTAGGTAACCAGCGTTCTGATCAGATCCTTGAGCGAACAAGTTACCGATTACTGGAAGGTTGTAAGCACCAGTCGCTGCAGTTGCACCGATGTTGCCACTTAGAATCTCAACAGTGTAAGAAGCAGTAGCAGCGTGACCAATCTCACCTGTTGGAGAGATAGCAGTTACGATACCACGCTCTTTGCCGTTCCATAATACAACGTCGTTCAAACGCAATACGTTAGCATCACTTGTTGCTTTAGTTACAGTCAAGGTAGTAGCCGCTGATGCCGCTGTTGCTGCCAAGTTAACTGAAGCGTAAGAGTGTAGACGAGTTTCTTCCCAGTACTGTACAGCGTCAGCAGTTCCGCTTGCGCGTACTGCACCTGTAAGACTTAAGAAACCTGTAAGTCCACCAGAGATTTGCTGGTAACCATAGGTCTTAACCAATTGGTCACGGTTATCTGGTGCGTTGATTTCGTCAATGAAATCAGCCAACGAAGTGTACTTCGCTGGGTCAAGGCGACGGAATACCGCTGCTTTGTTGTCGTTAAATACCGGAGGGTACGAATTTGCCATGATAATATTTTTTTATAGCAGTTATTTTAAAAACATTTGCGGACGTCCTAACGCATCAAGTACTTGTTGTGTTAGCGAGTCCTGTTGACTCATATTAGGATTAGCCTGTGGTTGTTGCGGGTCTATGTTTGCAGCCTTCTCAACAATGGTACGCTGACCATCACTAAGACCTTGTGCGTAAATGCTGTTTAGAATTTGTGGCAGATTATCTGTCACTGTTCTATGCATATTCCACAAGTCGTGATCCCATTGACCTTCACTTCCAACATACTTATCGAAATACGAAGTCATGTCGCTGTTAGATTTACCAAGTTCGTTTCGATAATCTTGCGGTACCCCATAGTTGAATCCTTTACCACCTGGTAAATCAAAAGCAATTTCGCTTAATTCACTAAGTGATCTTTGATTCGCATTGAGCCAAGAATCATCGAAGGGATTTGGTTCCTCTTCGGCTGGTGTAGAAGCCTGCACAGCAGGTGTGGTGTAATCATTACGGAGTTCACCAATACTGTTGCGCGCCTTCTCTGCATCAATCTTCAACTGCAGGTTTGCAAGTCTTACTTCGTCGTCGTTATACATTGAGTCATCGGTCTTATACTTAGAGTTGATTAGTAAATCAATCTCGTCGTTTGCCAATGATGGATATTCACTTGCCATTTGTACACGCATCGCAGTGCGATCATCCATTTCGGATGGATCTAATGCCTGGTAGCGGAACCAATCTTCTGGTGAACGTCCAGTCTTCTCAACGAAGTCAGCAATAACTTGAATCCGTGGGTCGATTTCTGTTGCAGTTATTGATTCAGTACTGTCTACCTGCTGTGGAGTCTCTGTTTGCGTTTCGCTCAGAGCACCAAAGAAAGTTTCTAGTGCTGATAAATCCTCATTAAAAGAACTTTGCTCCTGCTGTACATGCTGCTGTACAGTCTGTTCTACTGGAGCGCTTTCTTGTTGAACCTCTTGTGGTTGAGTTGCCTCAACGGGTGCGCTCGGCTCGGGCGCTGTTACTTGTTGTTCAGCCCATGGCTGCGCTTCTTGTGGTGCAGGGTTATCTCCACCTGGCATCGTATCCAAGATACTAAAGCCAGCGTCTTTGATTTGCTGCTCCATGTTTGATTCTACACTATTCATTTCAAAAAAATTTAACTGATTGTTGCAAAGTTAAAAAGGAATTACTATGTTTACTGCAGTGAAATTTTAACCGATTTATTATGAAACATTTAATTATGAGCCTATTACTCCTTACTGGAGTAGCAGCAAATGCGCAAGAAAGTATCCTCGATTTAGCAGCAGGATACGAGTACGAATTGTCAATTCCATTTCCTGGAGACACCATTGTTCACATCGACTATGTAGACCTACCTACAGAGATGCGACTAAGTTCTCCTCACAGAACTGTAGAGGATTTGAATGGCATCAGTAACATCTACTACTTTAAGCAGTGGAGAATCTCGTACCACGTTTGGTACGGACGGAGAGAAACAACAACCATCTCGCGTTTATAAACGAAGAAGGGGGCTTAACGGCCCCCTTTTTTTTATTCCTCATTGTAACTTATATGTTACATTCTGCGTCTGTCGATTTCTCTGTCAAACAAATCTTTTGCCGCTGTCATGGGGTTCAATCCTTTTTTACGAGCCGCATCTAAAAGTTGATTTGGTCGCATACCACATGGGCTGATACCTTCTGCGTCTAACAGGCA
>Ga0307375_10006056_pt1 | contig 11251 bp, 14 predicted proteins | sample TR1MG_FD_202531 | JGI IMG/M metagenome (GOLD analysis project Ga0307375, IMG submission 202531) | Soil microbial communities from Risofladan, Vaasa, Finland - TR-1 | ecosystem: Environmental > Terrestrial > Soil > Coastal area > Acid sulfate soil | place: Finland: Risofladan, Vaasa | collected...
AAGGGAGAGATAAATAATGGAAACTTCAGCATGGACCCTGACCTATTACGGATGCGATACGGAAAATAGATACGAAACTCTCTGTACCTTTAAGTTTGACTCCAAAGAGGAATTGCTTCTTTCCATCCCCGGAATATACGACCAGTTTCAAATTCCTGGTAAAGAAGGTCGTTACTTCCAGAAATGGGACCGGATTGATGAGATTTTCTGGGATGAGGATCTCCGTGAAATAGGCCGACGTGTCAAACTTGTAGTGCTCGGAAAAGAACCCCTTTATGGCTTTGCACGATACCTTGAAGAAGAAGCAGGAAAAGCAGAGGGGGCAACCAAAAACCCGCACCTTAAAGAGGGAACGGACCAAGCAGATCAGGACATGGAAGTAGAAAAAATCCAAAGAACCCTCCAGGAGTCCTTAGAAAAAAAAGAAAAAGAGATCCAGAAAATTATAGGAGAAATCCAAAACAGACGACGAGAATTAGAGGAAGGCAAAAAAATCTTTCGTACTCTAGTGGGAATGTTAAGGGCTGCAAAAGAGGCCCAGAAAATTTCTCAGGACTTGGAGAAAAGAAGCCAAGACAACCTCCGGGAAATTATGGAGGAATTCCGGGAAGTTATGGGGGAAATCCAAGATAAATTTCCCAACAATGAAAATTGAGCCCTGCTAGGAATCTTTATGCAGATGGAGAATACGCAGGGGGCAGGTCTCTCCCGCTCTCCGGAAGACCTTCCGGGATTATAATCGCCGGGTAACAAAAAAATATCTGGCCTGCACTCCCAATAAAACTCGAACGGTTTTCCCCCGAGGGTCCTCCTTTATGACCACTTTTTTTGTATAAAACGGAAAGTTCCTGGTTACCTCAGATACAGGCGGTCACTCTCAAGGGGCGAATTAATATGGGCTATCTCATTGAAATGGTAGACGAAAACTTCCGCATGTCCAACATGACAGAAAACACTTCCAAAAAAGTTGTGAAAGCCCTTTTTAATTTCCTCGACTCCGACCCCCGACTTTTTCACTGGGTCAAGAGGGATAAAGTCCGAGACCTGACCTTGGAAGAACTTTTTGGGGTATTTGGTTGGAGAATCGAACGGACCGGAAACCTCCTCCATTCTCTCGAATTCCTCGGAGATAAAATGGCCAGTTACAAGACCTTCTTTGAGGTCCTGGCCCCCTTCGTCTCCTACGGAAGCTACATCGAAATGCGGGGAGAGGACGGGAAGATGTGGCGCTGGATCTTCAATGGAACCGAGTGTGAGGAAATCAAACCAAAGATTATCTGGGAAAGACCCTTAAAACCCGAAAGGGGAAAATAACATGTTTGCAACTGATATGGCTCCATACGCAGAGGGGCAAGTCTCTCCCCACGGAGCCCTCACCGATGACACTCTTCGAAAGACCTTCCGAGATTATAATCGCCGAGTAGCAAAAAAATATCTGGCCTGCACTCCCAATAAACTCGAACGATTTTCCCCCGAAGGGAACTTGATGATCTCCACCAAGATCGACGGGCAACTCTTCTTCCTTATCAAGAAAGATAAAGAAGTAGCCTTTTGCTCTCCAGGTGGACGGGTTCTCCAAGGAGGACCCCTCTTTGAAGAAGCAAAAAAACTTCTCCGGAAATCCGGAAATATTATAATCGCAGGGGAGCTTTTTGCCCTTCCCCCAAAAGGAGGCCGCCCCCGGGTTCATTTCGTTTCTACTGCGCTGGCCAACGAAGCCCTTGCACCTACCCTCGGCTTTAAAGCCTTCGACCTCCTATCAGAAAAGGAACTGGATTATCAATCTAAACCCTATCCAGAACGTTTCCAGAGACTCGAAACTCTTCTGGGCACCGGGAAAAGAGTTTCACCAGTCCTTACAATTAAAGGAACAAAAAAAGACCTCCTTCCCCTTTACCAGAAATACGTAGACTCCGGACAATTCGAAGGTCTGGTTATCCGGTCCGAAAACGGATTTGTCCTAAAGCTAAAACCCGAAATAAGCATAGACGTAGTAGTTCTGGGATACGGAGAGAAAGTAGAAGAGGGACAACCTCGACTCAAAGAATTGGTGGTCGGAGTCCTCCGAGAAAAAAACCAATACCACATTCTCGGCTTTGTTGGAGGGGGGTTCTCCCAGGAAGCCCGCCTGGAATGGCACTCTCGCCTCTCCAAAATCCAAACAGAATCCGGTTTCCTCCTCCCCAATAGGGAAGGAGCCCTCTGCCGATTCGTTCGCCCGGAAATCGTAATTGAAGTTCGACTTACGGATTTCCTCCTCTCTGATGGGAAGGATATTCCAATCCACCAAATGGTTCTGGAATATGGGGGAAAGAACCCCTCTTTTTCTCCCCTCCAACCACTTCCCCTAGCCTCAATGCTCTTTCCCCGTTTTATTCAGGAACGTAAGGACAAGACCCCTGACTTGGGAAGTATTGGAACCGATCAGGTTTACCGACATGTGCCTTTTAATAGTTACCGAGAGCATGCAAAAAAACCACAACTCCTACCCTCCCTCGTTATTGAGAGAGGAGTCTTCATAAAAGAAATGGGAACCGGGAAATTACTTCGCAAATATCTCACTGTGGAGACCCAAAAGGATCAGGAAGAATGGGCTCGATATTTCCTCCTTTCCACTGATATTAGCCCAAATCGAAAAGAGACCATGAAAACAGATCTGAAAATTGCCTCTTCCCCAGAGGAGCTTGGAGTCCTGATAGAAAAGTGGAAGAAGGAAAATATTAAAAGGGGCTGGATACCAGCATAAACCATGAACATTTACGGAACAATACACAACGCTAAAAAATGTACGATTGACGGACGAGATTTTTTTATCTCAGCCGTCTGCCATAGCGGAGGACTCCTCTATGAAAACTGCTCTTTTCATGGGGGCAGAACCCGAAAGGTCGTCCATTGTAGCGGTCACCATACTTTCAAAGAGGCGTTGAAAGAACTTCGCGCCGTGAAGAAAAAGCGCGAGTATCGGGACTTCGGAATATACGACGAAAGAACCTGGCCACCAAAGGTGATATCATGAGTAACCTGTTATTTCCCTTCCTTATTACAGCAACGATAATAACAGGGCTTTTCTACTACCTCACTTCATGGCCCCCACTATTCTTTATTATGTTAGCCCTGTGGTTTTATTCTATAATAGAGGCCGTCTTTCTAGGGTACAGGGAGATCTGCCCACCAAAAAACGACTACCAAGACGATTTTTTTGTATAACCTCAGGTCCTCCTGGTTACCTCAAAGGAAAGGAGGGATGATGAGTACAAGATATTGGTGTCCACAGGCTTGGAGTTTTTATAAGGGATGGATTGATTTGCCTTCTCTTGCCTCCACGCAACAGAAAACGGCGAATGACCAAGCTAAGGCTTTTGCGGAAGAAAATAGAACACAAACCCGGACGGTTCGGAAAACAAAGGGATGGGAACCTTTTTCCCCAACCCCATCCAAACCGGAAAACTCCCCACAGGAATCAAAGCCCCCTCCCTCAAAGAAAATGCTCTCCGAGCCAATAAAAACTTCTCTCCCTTTAGAGGGCCCCGGAGAGGATCTCTTTCTATTACAGGAAGAAGTAAAAAGAGGACTCTTACCCAGTGCAGTCCGATTAGCTCGCCTTTTAGAAAGGCGAGAGGACTATAAGGGACTGGTTACCCTAGCCATCACAGGGTATTACAACGGATGGGATGCCCTTTTTCCTCTTATTTTGGAGAAACTCCCACCGGCCTTTGAGAAAACCCTTTTTAAGTTTATCCTGGAAACACAAGACCAGGAATTCTCCTTACTCTATTATCGGGTTTTGGAGTTCTTAGGAAGGAAACCTTTCGACATCTGAGATCCCCCAAATGAAAGTTAAAACAACCCTCCTGGAATGTATTAGATATTATCCCACAATCTTCCCCACCAGGGAAAGGGTTTTAGACCATCTCTTTTTCGTTATAGGAAACGGTTACGCTTGGAAGGGGGGGCACCTCATATCCCTTACGAAAATAAAAGAGAAGGATCCCCTTAAATTTAACCTGGATAATTTCCCCGGAAGTTCCCCCAAAAAAAGAATAAAAAACTTAAAAGAAATTATTGAAACGGCAGAGGAAAGAGCCAAACCAGGTTTTCCTCACATCGAAAAAATGCGTTGGGTAACCTTTAAGGAAGAAACTGACTGGAATGCGGATTCCCTCTATCCCCTTTGCTCCTATTCAAAAATCTTTTCCGTCCCAGACAATGTTCGACCAGACTGGTTGAGGGCTGCTGCAGAAGCCATTAACATGGGCCGTGCTTTGGGAGAAGGGATTCAACATCCACATAACTTAGAATATTTGGAGGTTGCTCGGGAAGATTTGGTGTCTAGATTTCCACAAAGGCTTTCAAAAATTGTGTGGAAAGATATTGGTCCTGGAATGGACCCGGATTCTAGGTACGCAAAAGAAACCCGGAAAAGATTTAAACCAAGGACGGAGGAACAAAGGATATTTCAGGAAGGAAAAAAAGACGAGATAAAGAAATTACGCCAAACATTAAGAGAAAAAAGGGAAGCCTCATATAACCCAAAATAAAGGAGAGGATTATGGATAAAAAAACCTTAGACGAAAAACTTAACCGGGCCCGACAAGGGGACCTCTCCTGTTTGACAGAACTAATACGGGTAGCCGTTTGCCTCTCCAACGACGACTTGGTAGAACAACTCCGAGAAATCTCCGAAACCCTGTCCGAAAAAATTGAGGAGGATCTCCTCCATATTACAAGGATCTCAGAACTCCTGTACCACATGACAACCGAGGTCTGGCATCCTGGACACCTTGAAGAAGAGGATCTCGAGGAGGAAGATCTCGAGGAGGAGCCGATAGGAGAAGAGGTACAAAAAAGGCTTGAAGAATTAGAAGCCTCCGAGAAAAAATGGTGTTTCTCCCCCCATTCTTGAGGAGGAACGGTGAAAGATACACAATATCCCGAAAAAGAGGAAGAAAGAAAGCTAATCTTTTTAGAACATCTAGAAACCTTGGCGGAAGCCTTTTATGAAAAGTTTGGGGGATTTTTCTTTTGGACTATACACCCACCCGGTATAAAGTTCTTCAAAGCATCAGAAAATCTGACAGGCCCCATATGGGTTGCTTCTATCTGGGTCACGGAAAATTGGGAGTCCCTCGCTTTTTTAATAAACCCCAAAGAACCCGCATTGGGAACCCTGAAACCCTTTATTGAATCCCTCCAAGAACCGGGAAAACAAAAAGCACTCCCACAAAAATAAGCACAAGAGGGGGGTCTTTTTTTATATGAAACAGAGAGGTCCTGGTTACCACACTTACCAGACACAGTCTATACACAAGGAAAGGGATGAGATTAGTTTTCTATCGGTACCGACAAAACTTCTCTTCGGGAAAGGGTCCCTGGGAGTACCGGATCTATGGTCTCGTAGGGGATGACCGGAAAATCGGTCAGGACGAATTAGACGAGATGGCCGAGGAGCTACACCGGGAATATGACTGGTCTGACAAGTACCGGGGCTGCGATATTGAAGAGGTCCAGGACCCTCCTGAAGACTGGCTCCGAAGGGAGCTGGAGAGCTGCGAGAGGACTTCAAGTGCAAGGATCGATATCTCTTCGTATCTGAGACGGATGCTGGGTGAGGCACCCCTCCCGAAACGCTACCATCACTTCAAAGGGGGTATCTACGAGGTCGTATGCGAGGCCAAGCATTCGGAGACTGGGGAGACCCTGGTCATCTATCGCTCGGTGGAGACCCTGGAGACGTGGGCGCGACCACGAGAGATGTTCTACGGGACCAAAGACGGGGTGCCACGGTTCACCGAGGAGACATGACAGAAACATGACAAAACGGACCTTTGTCCACATTTTTTTATATAAAACAGAGAGGTCCTGGTTACCACACTTACCAGACACATCCTCCAAGGAGTTTATAAATGGCCTCCCATATTCTACCCCGTGTAAAAGGTGCCGTTCCCTGGCTCAATGACCGCCTCATTTTCCTTACGGTCCATGGCTCCCGTGCCTATGGCACATCAACTCCGACCAGTGACCTGGATCTGAAAGGAGTCGCAATTCCCCCAAAAGAATATTCCTTGGGATACCTTAACAGGTTTGATCAGGCAGAGTTTAAGGAACCGGATGCCGTTGTTTACAGCATCCAAAAATTCTTCGCCCTCGCCGCCGATTGTAACCCCAATATCATTGAAGTTCTCTGGACCGATCCGGAAGACCACCTCTATGTAACTCCCTTTTCTGAGAAGCTCCTTGCCCACAAGGAGGCGTTCCTCAGCCTGAAGGCAAAGCATACCTTTTCCGGGTATGCTATATCCCAACTGAAACGAATTAAAACTCACCGGCGTTGGCTCTTGAACCCAGCAGAAGAAGAACCCAAACGAGAGGACTTCGGTCTCCCAGTTATGGCAAAGCTGAGCCGGGAACAGATGGGGGCCATTGAGAAATTCGTGAAAGAAAAAATCTCCGACTGGGAGATCAATTGGGAAGTCGTCCCCTACTCTGAAAGATTAGCCCTCCGGGAAAGCTTCGAACAAACCCTCACCGATATGTCTCTCGGAACCGAAGAAGAGAGGTGGGTTTCGGCAGCCCGACAGGTAGGATTGGAAGAAAATTTCCTGGAGCTGATTATCCAAGAACGCCGGTACCAGGGTGCTCGACGAAATTGGAAGCAATACCACGAGTGGAAGAAAAACCGTAACCCGACACGAGCACAAACCGAAGCAGAATCCGGATTTGACCGGAAACATGCCGCACATTTGGTTCGTCTTATGCGGATGGGGGAGGAGATCCTGACAACGGGAAAAGTAATAGTGAAACGTCCCGATGCCGAAGAACTCCTTGCCATTCGAAATGGGGCTTGGACTTATGACGAATTGATCACCTGGGCAGAGGATATGGATGCCAAGCTCACCAGGCTCTATACAGAAAGCACGGTATTGCCAAAGCAACCGGACCGTAAGTTCCTGGATCGGCTTTGTGTAGAATTGGTCGAGGAAGCTCTCCAACAGGAAGTTTTATCCTCCCCTTCCGAGGTAAGTTAAAGGAATATTGGTCGAACCCGTGGCACAGAACGGTAGGCTAATCGGTTATCCGGATGGAGAATCCCCTCCCATAAGCTGACAAGCAAAAAGACTCTCCGGGAACCACTTTTTTTATATAAAACGGAGACCACCTGGTTACCCTCTATAGAGCTTCCTAGATTAACCCCAAAAAGAGGATAAAAGATGAAAACCCTAGGGTATACAACGATAGGTTCCGTTCGAGGATGTTGTGACCATATTCACCGGTCTTTAGGAACGGCTCTGGCCTGTCTGAAGAAGGATGGTCTCTCGGCTTCATATCAAGGAACCGGATGCTATTCTGACCGTGAGGTTCTTGCGGTCACTCATGACCGTCGAAATTCCCACCCCCTCGAAAAAATCAAATTTGACACCAGGGAACTGAACGAAACCGAAAGAAGAGATCTCTCCTCCTGTTTTTACGTGGGGCTGGACGAGGAGGAAAGAGAGGGACTCTCTTCCTTCCAAGGGTGAGTCCAATTAATTAAACGACCGTTTCCAGAAACCTCAAGAAATCCCTTGTGACTGCTCTGGTTTGAACCTGTACCGGTGCCTCCCCGGAGGAGGTCCCCCTGTAGTAAGACTCGGGCTATCCTCCACAAAGATAATAAAAGACCTCCGGCAATGGAGTTAATGATGGAATTTCAACAGTTTAACCAGATTTTGGCTCAACATGTGACCCAGACTACCCAGGGCAACCAGCACTTGTTTGTCGTGGATGTGGACCCTGATACGCTCTGGGCAAAATATCTAGATAGTTTTCCCGAGGGGATGAATGAAGTCTTTCGGGAACGCCGGGAATTCGATTGCAGTTGTTGCCGACAATTCGTCCGAGCAATCGGAAACGTTGTCGCTATCAGGAATAACAAACTGGTTTCAATGTGGGACTTTACTGTCGAAGACCCCGGCTACCAGACGGTAATTGACGCCCTGGCTACCTTCGTAAAGTCGGCACCCGTGAAAGACGTCTTCGTATCCCCTACACGTCGATTTGGGACGGAAAAAAACGTCGAGATCGGGGAGGATCTCTCCGTCCTTATGACCTGGCATCACTTTTGTGCGGAGTTCGCCGGCTCCGTGAAGGTCTTCAAAGCAGAAGAGGAGGGGTCTGTCCGAGGGAGTCTACGAGATAGCCGGAATGTCCTAGAACGTTCCCTTCAGGAGATCACCCTGGATGCTCTCGATACTATCCTGGAGCTAATCGCCCAGAAATCCCTCTACAAGGGGGAAGAGTGGAACGATGTGCTGAAGAAATTCCGGGAAATGCACAAAGCCTACGGGAAACTTCCGGAAAGTGAACGCCCTAATTTCTGTTGGTCGAAGTCTCTTGAAGTCGGACCGGCCCTTAGCCGGATCAAGAACCACTCCATCGGGGTACTGCTGAGCGATATTTCAAACGGTGTCGAACTTGATGCGGCCGTCCGGAGGTACGAAAGAATCGTCGCGCCCAACAACTACAAGCGTCCGCAGGCGATCTTTACAAAGAAGATGGTTCAGAGGGCTCAGGAAAAAGTGCAAGAACTGGGCTTCGAAGGATCTCTTGGTCGCCGGTATGCACGCCTCAGTGACATCACCGTAAACAACATCCTGTGGGCAAACCGGGATGTGGCCAAGAAAATGGCCGGAGATGTATTCGGGGAGTTGGCCGCATCAGTACCGGACAAACCCAAGAATTTTGACAAGGTTGAAGAGGTACCCATCGAAGCCTTCGTGAGCGATATCCTGCCACAACTTACCGAAATTGAAGTGTTGTTGGAAAACAAACATACCGGGAATATGTTTTCCCTGATTGCTCCCGAAAATGCTTCAAGCAAGTCTCTGTTCAAGTGGCCGAATGGGTTCACATGGGCATACTCAGGAAACATCACGGATTCGATGAAGCAACGTGTAAAGGCCGCCGGAGGCCGAGTAGACGGAGACCTGCGTTTCTCAATTCAGTGGAACGAAGATAATGACAACCCCGATGACCTGGATGCTCACTGCCATGAGCCTAGAGGCAACCACATCTACTTTAGCCGGAAAGTCGGGCATCGGTCGGGTGGAGAACTCGACGTGGACATCATCCACCCCAAAGGGGTAGCGGTCGAAAACATCACATGGCCTAACAGGTCGAGAATGCCAAAAGGAGACTATCTCTTTCTTGTGCACGCCTATAGTTCCCGAGGTGCACGGTCAGGATTCCGTGCAGAAATCGAATTCGATGGGCAGCTTTACTCTTTCGATTACCCGAATCCACTAAGACACAACCAAATGGTTGAGGTGGCCAAGGTGACCTTCGACGGGAAAGAATTCTCTATCGAAACAATGCTTAACGCCCAGGAATCTACCCGGGAAGTCTGGGGATTGACCACACAGAAATTCCACCCGGTCTCCGCATGTATGTTCTCCCCTAACTACTGGGATGGACACACCGGAATCGGACACCGTCATTACTTCTTCGTAGTAAAAGGGTGCAAAAACGACGAAAATCCCAACGGTTTTTTCAATGAGTTTCTATCCGAAGAACTGATGGTACACAAGAGGGTGTTTGAGGCACTCGGTTCCAAAATGAGGGTTGCAGATTCTGACGACCAGCTGTCGGGACTAGGGTTCAGCTCAACTAAGCGCGCTTCCTTAGTTGTCCGAGCAAAGGGAACCTTTACACGAGTCCTCCGACTCCTTTTTTGAGGGTTGCGAAAAGATGTTGGGATATCTCAAAGATAGCATAGAGAGTTGGGCCCTCTACTACATCGACAAGGGCAATTCCTTTGACGTTGTTCTAGCGGCCCTCACAGGGATCGGAAACCATCAGTATTTTCGGACCGAATCCGACCCCGAGTTCGAGACGGAGGAAGCAAAGGCCACCCTCAACCGCCTCCTCAAAGAGAAGATTTTGGCCAAAGGTTCCATGTTCGGATGGAATAATTGGTTGGTTGTGCGGAAGTGGATGCCAGAAACAGCTGCCAGCCTGGAAGAGTAGGACAATAACCACGACTCACTGGAGGAAAAAATCTCATGTTTGAAAAAGCAGCACGAATGAAATTGCGGTTCGACTACAAGGGTCAGGCTACCGTCGAGGATCTGTGGGACCTGACGGTGGAAAAGCTAGACGGTATCTACCGAAAACTGCGAGCCGAGCAAAAAGAGGCGTCGGGGGAGTCTCTGTTGACACCTCCCTCCGAGAATGAAGCTCTAAATCTGAAAGTCGACCTCGTGAAACACATCGTTGGGGTCAAGCTGCAGGAGAAGTCCGCTAAGGTAGATCTGGCCCAGAAACGAGCACGACGACGACGTATCGCCGAGATCTACGCACAAAAGCAGGACCAGAGCCTCATGAACAAAACCGAGGAGGAACTGGCTCAGTTGCTCGCAGAGATGGAGGCGGAGGAGGGATAGCAACCCTAAGGGAATCCATGGAAGGATTCCCTTCTTTTTTTGTATAAAAGAGGTTCCTCCTGGTTACCTCATATAGGATCGAGGGTCACAAAAGGGATATAAAAATGAATCCGGAAATTTTCCAGAAAAAAACCGTTGAGATACGGCTGGAGATGGGGGAAACAACATGTGCCTCTGAGCCCGGTAAATTTTGTCGGATGCTTCGTGTAGTAGGAGTATTCGGACAAAATTACGTTTGCAGCCTATTTGCATCAGCCCTTTACCCACCGAAATCCGACCCCCTGGGAGCACTACAACGGTGCCCCAAATGCAAAGAGGAATTTGGGACAAAATGAACAAATTCAAAGAACTTATTAAAACCGTAGGGAGTCTGATGGAGAAGAACGCCGCAAAAGATGAGGTAGAAGACCTCATCAAGCTTGCATCAATTCTCAGTGATCTCCACTCCTCGGTTCATTATTTAGCCAAAGCCGGGCAATTTGTCCACGAAGGGAACCTGGAACTTGCCAGTAATATGGAAAACAAATCCCATCAATATATGGAATCGGCTTTCCAAAAAACCAAAACGGAACCCTCCAAGCCTCTTGTTAAAATCCTTTCCTCCGAATTAGAACGTCTTGACGGAACCTCTACAGGATTCACTGTCCGGACCCCAGATCCAGACTCCGAGCTACTCGATCTTCCGGAAGAGGCTTACGTACTCGTAGGAGATGGCTGGGCAGCCGTCTGGCTCACCAAAGAAGAAGCAGAGAAAGCCGTCAGTGTCCTAAAAAAACAAAATAAAGCATCACAAGAGGATATCTGGGCCGCTCTCGGAGGAACTACTTTCTAGG
>Ga0307375_10006059_pt1 | contig 11251 bp, 5 predicted proteins | sample TR1MG_FD_202531 | JGI IMG/M metagenome (GOLD analysis project Ga0307375, IMG submission 202531) | Soil microbial communities from Risofladan, Vaasa, Finland - TR-1 | ecosystem: Environmental > Terrestrial > Soil > Coastal area > Acid sulfate soil | place: Finland: Risofladan, Vaasa | collected...
TGATGTCGCCCGAGAGCGGCTGGAGAATGGCGGCCGGCGCGCCCACCCAGAGGGCGATGACCAGCGCCTTGCGGTGGAACGCCGGCGAGGCGCCGCGCAGCAGCATCCAGGCATGGATGCCGGCCACCGCCAGCCCCGTGGCGGCGTAGGCGGCGAGCACCATGTGCAGCGCCTGCGGGAACGCCGCCGGGCTGAGCATGCCGGCAATGGGGTCGATGGCGGTGATGCGGCCGTCGGCCATGGTGACGCCGGTAGGGGTGTTCATCCAGGCGTTGACCATGACCACGAACACCGCCGACGCGGCGCCGCTCACGGCCACGGTGACGCCGGCCAGCAGGTGCGCCCGCTGCGAGATCCGGTCCCAGGCGTACAGATAGACGCCGAGGAAGATGGCTTCGGTGAAGAAGGCGAAGCCTTCGAGCGAGAAGGGGACGCCGACGATGGGGCCGGCGAACTTCATGAACCCGGGCCAGAGCAGGCCGAGTTCGAACGACAGCACCGTACCCGACACGGCGCCCACGGCGAACAGGATGGCCACGCCCTTGGCCCAGCGGCGGGCGAGGTCCAGGTACACGCGGTCGCCCGTGCGCGTCCACCGCCATTCGGCCAGCAGCATCATCAACGGCATGCCGATCCCGATCTCGGCGAAGATGATGTGGAAGCCGAGGGACATCGCCATCTGCGTGCGGGCGGCGAACAGATCGGTCATACGCCGAAGTGAAACACAATGCGGCGGGGCGGGCAACGGAACGCGGGCCCCGGGGTGGCGCCCGCCGCCCTAACGGATTTGGGGTCCCGTACGTATTCATGGGGCCGGCCCCCCATCAGCCCCCCGTCCCTCCCACTCCCCCCGTCCCCCCTCAGGAGGCAGGATGTCCCGCCGCACAGGCCCCTCGCGCCTGCTCGCGTGCGCCCTTGTCGCCGCCGCCACCCTGTGGCCGGCCGCCGCCGCGCACGCGCAGCAGAAGAACGACCCCGAGTACACGGCCCTCATCAAGCAGTCCCTCACCGATCCGCGCATCTCCACCGAACTCGTGGACCACCTGCCGGCATCGAGCACGGTGCCCACGCCGCTCAAGGTGCTGGGCCACATCATTGGCGCGCCGGGTATCATCGACCACGCCGAAGACCTGAACCACTACCTGCAGGTCATCGCCCAGTCGGCGCCCACGCGCGCCCGCTACTGGACCATCGGCAAGTCGGAAGAGGGGCGCGACATGGCCGTCCTCGTGATCGGCAACGAGGAGACCATCAAGAACCTCGATACGTACAAGGGCTACCTCGCGGCGCTCACCGACCCGCGCAGGACCAGCGCGGCGCAGGCCAAGCAGATGCTGAAGGTGGCCAAGCCCATCTACTGGATCACCAGCGGCATGCACTCGCCCGAGCGCGGCGGCCCCGAGATGCTCATGGAGCTGGCCTATCGCCTGGTGGTCGAGGAGACGCCGCTGGTGCAGGGCATCCGCGACAACGTGATCACGATGATCACGCCCGTGGTGGAGATGGACGGCCGCGACAAGGACGTGGATACCTACTACTTCAACAAGGACCGTCCCGAGGGCGAGGCGCGGCTGCCGCTCATGTACTGGGGCAAGTACGTGCAGCACGACAACAACCGCGACGGCATGGGGCAGTTCCTGGCCCTCACGCGCAACATCGAGCGGTTCGGGCTCGAGTGGCACCCCACCATCCTGCACGATCTGCACGAGGCGCAGACGCTGCTCTATTCGTCCACGGGCACGGGCCCGTACAACGAGCAGCTGGACGCCATCACCATTGACGAATGGTGGAAGCTGGCCGAGAACGACGTGCTGCAGATGACCAAGCGCGGCGTGCCCGGCGTGTGGACGTACGGCTTCTACGACGGCTGGGTGCCGAACTACATGTTCTTCGTGGCCCACGCCCACAACGCCACCGGCCGGTTCTACGAAGTGCAGAGCTACGGTCCCGACACCACGCGCTACCACTTCAACCAGAGCCGCGAGTGGTTCCGCCCGAACCCGGCGCCCAAGGAGATCCTCTGGGGGCCGCGCGCCAACACCAACATCCAGGAGTCGGCCATCCTGTTCTCGCTCGACCAGGTGGCCCGCGACCGCGAGATGTTCGTGGACGACTACTGGATCAAGAACCAGAACGCGGTGAACAAGGGCAAGACGGGCCCGGTGTACGCGTGGGTGATTCCGGCCGATCAGCGCCGCAAGGCGGATGCCGCCGACGCCGTGAACGAACTGATGGACCAGGGGCTCGAATTCCATCGCGCCACGAAGGCGTTCACGCTGGGCAACATCGCCGTGAAGCCGGGCGACTACATCGTGCGCGGCGACCAGCCGTACCGGACCGTGGCCGACATCTACTTCTCGGTGCAGAACTACGCCATCGGCAATCCGTCGCCGTACGACGACACCGGCTGGACCTTCCAGTATCTACGCGACGTCATCATCGCGCCGTGCACCGACGCCGGCATCCTGTCGCAGGCGATGGCGCCGGTCACGGGCCACGTGCAGGCGGCGTCCACGCTCGCCGGCAGCGGCAGCACGATCGTGGTCGAAGCCACGGGCGACAACAACATCATCACCTTCCGCTACAAGCTGAAGGACGTGGCGATGCAGGCGGCCGAGCAGGACTTCGACGCCGACGGGCACCACTTCCGTGCCGGCGCCATCATCATCGCCAACGCCAACCGCGGCCAGATCGCGCCGGTGCTCACGCAGCTCGGTCTGTCGGGCTACGCCATGGCGGCGGCGCCCGACGTCCAGACGCACGACCTCGACATCCCGCGCATCCTCTACCTGCACAGCTGGACGCGCACACAGGACGAGGGATGGGTGCGGGCCGCCCTCGATACATATGGAGTGCCATATACGTACATGGGCGACAAGGAACTGGCGCACTTGCCCGACATCAAATCGCAGTACGATGTCGTCATCTATCCGCACGTCAGCGGCAATGCGCAGTCCATGGTGAACGGCGTGGCGATGACCGGCACGATGCCGCTGCCCTACGAGAAGAGCGCCAAGTTCCCCAGCCTCGGCACCCCCGACTCCAGCCCCGACATCCGCGGGGGCATGGGCGTCACCGGCCTCATGAACCTCTACACGTTCGTGGAGCAGGGCGGCACGCTGATCACCGAGGGCGCCACGGCGACGCTGTTCCCCGAGTACAACCTCACGCCGGGCGTCACGGTGGAGACGCCCACGGACCTGTTCGCCCGCGGCACCATCCTGCGCGGCGTGATCGCCGACATGAACAGCCCCATCGTGTACGGGCTGGCCGACACGCAGATGCCGGTGTACTTCAGCCAGAGTCCGGTGCTGAATGTGGGAGCGGGCGCCGGCGGGTTCGCCGGCGGCGCTCGCGGCGCCAACGCGTACAGCCAGAACACGCAGCCCATGGCCAATCCGATCAAGGATATCTCGGTGCTCCTGCCCACCGGAGCGCCGCCGCTGCCCGAGGAATTGAATCCGACGGCCGCAGCCGAGGCGGCGGGGCGTGGCGCGGGCGGGCGCGGCGGAATCGGACGCGGAGGCGCCGCGGCGCCGGCTCAGCGTCCGCGCGTCGTCATGCGCTTTCCCACCGATACCACCCAGATGCTCCTGTCCGGTGTGCTCGCCGGCGGCGGCGCGCTCGATGGCCGGGCCCAGGTGGTGGACGATCCCATCGGCAAGGGACACGTGGTCATGTTCGCCATCCGGCCGTTCTGGCGGTGGCAGACGCAAGGCACGTACATCCTGGGCTTCAACGCCATCATGAACTGGAACGACCTCGGCGCCGGCGAAGGGATGGGGGGTGGGCCGGGGCGGCGCGGTGGCAGGGGCCGGGGCGGGGACCACTAGACCCGTTCCCGTATCGAAGGCGTAACGCAGAGCGGTCCGCGTCTCACGGCGCGGGCCGCTCTGTCGTTGCAAGCGACGCTTGCACCTGGCATTTCCCCGGAGCCGTAGACGCGGAATCGCTCCCCCGACTAGTTTGCGGAATCCGACAGTTCCGGAGGAGTGGCGATGGGTCTCGGGCGCACGTGGCGGGTGAACGGAGTGATCAACGCTGGCCTCGTCGCGGCGGCGACGCTTTCGGCGTGGGCCTGCGGCGGCAAATCGCAGGGCGGCGCAGGGGGCTTCGTGATGCCACCCGCATCGGTTGGCATCGTGACGGCGACGCCACACGCAGTGCCCACGCCATACGTGTTCACCGGTCAGGTCGAGGCCTACCGGAGCGTCGAGGTCCGCTCGCGTGTGGACGGTATCATCGAGGCGCGGCCCTTCACCGAAGGCGCGCTGGTCAAGCGCGGTGACCTGCTGTACCAACTCGACACCGTGCGCTACGCCGCCGCCTACCAGGGCGCGCTGGCCCGCTACGACAACGCCACGCGCACGCTGGCGCGGTTGCAGGCGCTGCTGCCCCGGCATGCCGTGGCGCAGCAGGACGTGGACAACGCCCGCACCGAGGTCGACGCATCGAAGGCCGCGCTCGACCAGGCGCAGAAGGATCTGAGCGACACGCGGATCCGCGCCGGGATCGACGGCCGCGTGGGACGCACGCAGATGCAGGTGGGCTCGCGCGTGTCCGGTTCGGGCGACCTGCTCACCACCATCGACCAGCTCGATCCGGTGTACGTGACCTTCCAGCCGTCGTCCGACCAGATCGCCGCCTGGCACGCCAGCGCCGCCGATCGCGCGCTCATCGAACCGGGGAGCAAGCTGGCGGTGCATGTGGTGCAGCCCGATGGGTCGACGCTGCCCATCACCGGCCGCCTCGACTTCGTGGCGCCGTCGCTCGACTCGGCCACCGGCACGCAGGAGTTCCGGGCCACGTTTTCCAACGGCACGGGCACGCTGGTGCCGGGTGAATTCGTGCACGTGCAGCTCGATGGGTTCGTGAAGAAGCAGGCCATCACGATTCCGCAGCGCGCCGTGCAGCAGGGACTGGGGCGCCAGTTCGTGTACGTCGTCGGGGCGGGCGACAGCGTGTCGACACGCGACATCACGCCGGGCCCATGGACCGGTCACGAGTGGGTGATCGACAGCGGCCTCGTGGCCGGGGACCGGGTGATCGTGGATGGCGTGCAGAAGGTCGGCCCGGGGATGGTGGTGAAGCCGGCCCCGATCGATTCGACGGCCGCCCGTGGCGCGAACCCGGCGGCCGCCAAGAGTTCCAAGTCGTGAGCGGCCCGTCGCCGGCCGGCGGGACGGGCGGCACCCGTCCCGAACCGGCACGCTATTTCTTCATCCGGCGCCCCGTGCTGGCGTCGGTGCTGTCCATCGTCATCACGCTGCTGGGATTGCTGGCGATCTTCGTGTTGCCGGTGGCGCAGTACCCGAACATCACGCCGCCGGCCATCCGTGTGACCGCGGTGTATCCGGGCGCGTCGGCGGAGGACGTGGAACAGGCGGTGGCGGCGCCCATCGAAGAGCAGCTGGCCGGCCTGCAGGGGCTGCTCTACTACTCGTCGGCCAATTCGAGCGACGGCACGATGATGCTCACGATCACCTTCGACGTCGCGCGCGACCAGGATCTGGCCGCGGTGGACGTGCAGAACGCGATCAAGCTCGCCGAGCCGCAGCTGCCACAGTCGGTGCTCACCAACGGCATCACGGTCGTCAAGGCGAACACCAACATCCTGGCGCTGGTCGCGCTCACGTCGGACGACCCCAAGTACGACGCGTCGTATCTCACCAACTATCTGAATCTGTACGTCCTCGACGAGCTCAAGCGTGTGCCCGGCGTGGGCGACGCGACGGCGTTCGCGGGACTCAACTACGCGATGCGGATTCAGCTCGATCCCGAGAAGATGGCGCGCCTGGGGATCACGGTGGGTGACGTGACGGCGGCGGTGCGCGAGCAGAACGCCACCAATCCGGCCGGCCGGTTGGGGCGCGAGCCGTCGCCGCCGGGCACCGAGTTGACCATTCCGGTCATCGCCCAGGGCCGGCTCCAGACCACCGAACAATTCAACGATATCATCGTCCGCGCCGACGCGAACGGCGCGGTGGTACGCGTGCGCGACATCGGGCAGGCCGTGCTGGGCGCCCAGAGCTACGACCTGCAAGGGCGGCTGGACGGCAGTCCCACGGCCGTGGTGCTGCTCTACTCGCGTCCGGGCGCCAACGCCCTCGCCGTCAAGGACGCCATCGCCCGGCGCATGGACGAGTTGTCGAAGAGCTTCCCCAAGGGCGTGAAGTACGAGATCCCGTTCGACACGACGCCGTTCGTCACCGCCTCCATACGCGAGGTGTCGATCACGCTGGTCGAGGCGCTGATCCTCGTGACGCTGGTGGTGTTCCTGTTCCTCCAGAGCTGGCGGGCCACGCTGATTCCCATGCTCGCGGTACCGGTGAGCGTGATCGGCACGTTCGGCGGGCTGCTGGCGTTCCACATGTCCATCAACGTGCTGACGCTGTTCGGCCTCGTGCTCGCCATCGGCATCGTGGTGGACGACGCGATCGTGGTGATCGAGAACGTGGAGCGCATCATGGCCGCCGAGAAGCTGCCGGCGCGCGAAGCGGCCGACCGGGCCATCACGCAGGTGGCGAGCGCCCTCGTGGCGATCGTACTCTCGCTGTGCGCGGTATTCCTCCCGGTGGCGTTCATCGGCGGGGTCACGGGCGCGCTCTTCCGCCAGTTCGCGATCACCATCGTCATCGCCGTCGTGCTGTCGGGCATCGTGGCGCTCAGCCTCACGCCGGCGCTCTGCTCGTTGCTGCTCAAGGAATCGAACGAAGCCAACACCACCGGGTTCTTCGGGTGGTTCAACCGCATGTTCGATCGCGGACGCCGGCGCTACACCGGGATCACCGGGAGCGTGCTGGACCATCCGCGCCTCTGGCTGGCGTTCTTCCTCGTGATCGTGGCGCTCACCGGCGTGCTCTGGCGGCGCATCCCGACGGCGTTCCTCCCCACCGAGGACAAGGGCTACATGGCGATCGCCGTGCAACTGCCCGACGGCGCCTCGCTGCAGCGGACCGTGGACGTGGTGAAGCAGGTGGAACGGATTCTCCATCAGCAGCCCGGCGTGGACCACTACGTGGTGCTGGCGGGGTTCAGCATTCTCGGGTTCTCGTCGCAGACGAATGCCGCCACCGTATTCGCGCAACTCAAGCCGTGGAACGAACGGGGCTCGGGCCAGTCGGCCGACGCCATCGCCGGCCGGGTGAACGGGGCGCTGTTCGCGCTCAAGGGCGCCACCGCGTTCGCCTTCAACCTGCCCGAGGTGCCGGGACTCGGCACCTCGGCGGGCATCGAACTCAATCTGCAGGATCGTGGCGGCCAGGGCATCCGCGCCTTCGCGCAACAGGTCCAGGCGTTCCAGGCCGCCGTGAATCAGTTGCCGGCGGCGCAGAACGTCAGCACGCAGTTCCGCGCCGCGGTGCCGCAGTTGTACGTGAACGTCGATCGCACCGAGGCCAAGGCGCGCGGCGTCAATCTGAACGATCTGTTCGGCACGCTGCAGGCCTTCCTGTCGTCGTCGTACGTCAACGACTTCAACCTGTACGGCAAGACGTTCCGCGTGCAGGTGGAGGCCGAGGCGCAGTTCCGGCAGAAGCCCTCCGACATCGGGCGGCTGTATGTGCGCGGGCGTGACAACGCCATGGTCCCGGTGTCGGCCCTCACCTCCACCGAGTTCCGCAGTGGGCCGACGGTCATTCCGCGCTTCAACGGATTCACGTCGGCGCTGTTCACGGGCGCGCCCAAGCCGGGGTGGAGTACGGGCGAGTTGCTGAACGAGGTCGACGCGCTGGTGCGCACCCAGTTCGCCTCGTCGGGCCTCGGAATCGGATACTCGGGACAGTCGTATCAGGAGCGCATGTCGACCGGCGACGCCGCGATGGTGTTCGCCATCGGACTCCTGATCGTGTTCCTCGTGCTGGCCGCGCAGTACGAGAGCTGGTCCGTGCCGTTCGCGGTGCTGCTCGGGCTTCCGTTCGGCGTGCTCGGCGCGCTGCTGGGCATCTGGCTGCGTGGGCAGCCCAACGACATCTACTTCCAGGTGGGCGTGATTGCCGTGGTCGGGCTGGCGGCCAAGAACGCGATCCTGATCGTCGAGTTCGCCACCGAACTGCGCAATCAGGGGCTGTCCATCCGTGAAGCGGCGCGCGAAGCGGCGCGGGAGCGGCTGCGGCCGATTCTCATGACGTCGTTCGCCTTCATCCTCGGCGTGCTGCCGCTCGCCATTGCAACGGGCGCCGGAGCGGCCAGCCGGCATTCGATCGGCACCGGTGTGTTCGCCGGCATGCTCGTGGCAACCACCGTCGGCATCTTCTTCATCCCGCTGTTCTTCGAGGTCGTCCGGCAGCTGGCCGAACGGGGCGGTGGCCAGGAGCCGGCGCGGTCCGCGGGCGCGGGAGGGGACGAGTGATGTTCAATCGGATGGCGGCGCCGCTGCTGGCCGTGTGCGCGGCCGGGTGCATGATCGGACCGTCGTACCACGCGACGTCCCCGGTGCCGGAGGGTTCGCGGATCGCGCTCCCCGCCACGCCGGACTCCACGCGAACCTTCTTCGATTCGCTGGCCGCCGCGCGCCGCCGCGACAGCGTGCCGGTGGCGGGCACGCCCGTCACCCAGCGTCTGGTGGTGCAGGACTCCATGGCCGGCGTGGCCTGGCTCGATATCCTGCGCGACACCACCCTGGTGCGCCTCGTGAATACGGCGCTCACGCAGAACCGGAACCTGCTCACCGCGGTGGCGCGCATTCAGGAGTACCGGGCGCAGGCGGGCGTGGCGCGCGCGCCGCTCATGCCCAGCGTCTCGGCCAACGGCTCGGTGGGCAGCGCGCAGGTCGCGCTCGGGTTCATTCCGCCGGCGTCGTACCACGCCACGCGCGTCACCGGCGACGTGTCGTGGGAGCTGGACTTCTGGGGGCGCCTCCGGCACGGGCTCGACGCGGCAAACGCCGACGTGGCCGCGCAGGTGGCCGCCGAGCGCGGGACCGTATTGTCGCTGGTGAGCGATGTGGCCACGGGCTATCTGCAACTGCTCGAACTCGACCAGGAGCACGCCATCGCCCAGCAGACGCTGGCGTCGCGCCAGGCGACGCTGGCCATCGCCCGCGACCGCTATCAGCAGGGGCAGATCTCGGAACTCGATGTGAAGCAGTTCGAGGCGCAGGTTGCGGCGCCGGCGGTCACGCTGGCGCAGACGCAGCTGGAACGCGCGCAGGCCACGCACGCGCTCAACGTGCTGCTGGGGGAGGGCCCCGCCGAGATTCCGCGCGGCGGCACGCTGGCCCACGCGGTGAAGGCGCTGGTGGTACCCGACTCGGTGCCGGCGTCGCTGCTGAACCGCCGCCCCGACGTGCAGCAGGCCGAACGCCAGTACGCCGCGGCCACGGCGCGGCTGGGCATGGCCGACGCCGCCCGGATGCCGCCGGTGATGGTCACGGGCTCCTACGGGAGCCAGGCGTCCAAGCCGGACAACCTGTTCACCAGCAACACCCGCGTGTATTCGCTGCAACTCGGCGTGTCGATTCCGCTCTTCGACGGCGGGCGGCTGGCCGACCAGGCGGCGGTGGCCCGGGCGCGGGTGGAGCAGGCGCGGTTGCAGTATGAGCAGTCGGCGCTCAGCGCCCTGCGCGACGCCAACGACGCCCTGGTGGCGGTGCATTCGGCGCGCGACGAGGAGGCGGCACAGGCCACGCAGGTGGAGGCGCTGCGCGGGGCCCTGGATCTGGCCCAGCTCCGCTACCAGGCGGGGCTGGCCAGCTACCTCGATCTGCTCGACGCCCAGCGCAGTCTCTTCTCGGCGCAGTTGGCGCTGAGCCGGTCGCAACTGCAGCAGCTCACGGCCGCCGTGGATCTCTACAAGGCGCTGGGCGGCGGATGGCCGGGCGGGGGACCGTAGAGGGGCCCGGCGGTCGCCGCCGGCACGCGCCCCACGCGTCCACCAGCGCTTGCCGATTGGTATCGCGCGTGGCAAGCTTCCGGACCGCTTCCTCCTACCACGGTGACATCCCGCATGCACGCATTTCCGTCGCGTCACCGCCGGGTGGCGAGCGCGCTGACGCTTCTGATTGTGGCCGTCGTTCCGTCGGCCTGCCGCCGCGCCGCTGACCGCGGCGCCGCCGCTTCAAAGACCATCGGCGTCTCGCTCCTCACCCGCGAAGACGAGTTCTACCGCCAGCTCGAGGCCGGCCTCCGCGAGGCGGCCGCGGCCCACGGCTACCACCTGGTGCTCAATTCGGGCGACCGCGACCTGGCCAAGCAACAGTCCCAGTTGGATGACTTCATCGTCCAGCACGTGGACGCCATCGTCGTCTGTCCCGTGGACTCCAAGGGCATCGGGCCGGCCATCCAGCGCGCCAACGCCGCCGGGATCCCGGTATTCACCGCCGACATCGCCGCCGACGGCGGCCGCGTGGTGTCGCACGTCGCCTCCGACAACGTGGCGGGCGGCCGGCTGGCCGCCGAGTACATCGCCCACCGACTCGGCGACAAGGGCAGCGTGGGCATCATCGGCGAGCCGGACGTCCAGTCCACCATCGATCGCGAGGCCGGGTTCGAGGCGGCGCTGGCCGCCCACCCCAACATCCACGTGGTGGCCGACCTCAATGGCTCAGGCACGCGCGACCATGCGCTCAAGGCAGCCGACGACATGCTGCAGGCGCACCCCAACCTCGACGCCATCTTCGCCATCAACGACGAGTCGGCGCTGGGCGCGCTCTCCAGCGCGCAGTCGCACCACGCCGACCATCTGGTGATCGTGGGGTACGACGCGGGCGCCGAGGCGCAACGGGCGATCGCCGGCAACACGCAGCTCAAGGCCGACGTGGCGCAGCAGCCCAAGGCCATCGGTGAGAAGACCATCGACGCCATTGCCGACTACCTCGCCGGCAAGCCGCCGGCGGCGCGCATCGCGGTGCCGGTGCGCATCGTGGACGCCGACTCGGTCAAGGCGCTGGCGGCCGGCGCCAAGCAGTAGGCGCGTGGAACTCACCGCCCACGAGCTGGTCAAGCAGTACCCGGGGGTGCGCGCGCTGGACGGCGTGGGCATTGCCGTACGCGGCGGCGAGGTGCACGCCGTGGCCGGCGAGAACGGGGCGGGCAAGTCCACGCTCATGAAGATCCTCTCCGGCGCCGTGCGTCCCGACGCCGGCACGCTGGCCCTGGACGGGCGCCCCGTGCGCTTCGAGTCGCCGCGCGACGCGCACGCGGCCGGCATTCGCATGATCCATCAGGAGCTGAGCCTCGTGCCCGAGCTGTCGGTGGCCGAGAACGTGTTTCTGGGCGCCGAGCCGGCGCGGCGCGGCGTGGTGGACCGGGCG
>Ga0307375_10006060_pt1 | contig 11251 bp, 7 predicted proteins | sample TR1MG_FD_202531 | JGI IMG/M metagenome (GOLD analysis project Ga0307375, IMG submission 202531) | Soil microbial communities from Risofladan, Vaasa, Finland - TR-1 | ecosystem: Environmental > Terrestrial > Soil > Coastal area > Acid sulfate soil | place: Finland: Risofladan, Vaasa | collected...
CTTTGGGGACTTTTCCATTAAGAGTAAATGCTTCTATAAATTCAGGAACCTTTTGATGAAAACTAGCGGCTATCTGCCATTGCTCGGCGACAATTGGCGATACTAAAAAGCCATGTTGCGCATAATTAATAGCTGGCTCAAATAATTCATAGAATTCTAAATTGCCATAACGTTTAGATAATTCAACCCAAGCAGATACAGCCCCTGGAATCGTAACGGTGTCCCACCCGAGCATTGGCATCGTTTTATACCGCGAGAAGTATTCTGGTGTCCATGCCGCTGGAGACCTGCCGGAAGCGTTCAATCCCATAAGCCTTTTCCCATCCCAGATGATTGCAAAGGAATCACTTCCAATTCCATTATTTATTGGTTCCACAACCGTGAGTGCTATAGCGGAAGCTATGGCTGCATCAACGGCATTTCCACCTTTTAAAATCATTCGGAGTCCTGCTTGGGAAGCAAGGGGCTGAGACGTTGAAACAATATTCCGCGCCAATACCGGCATTCGTTGAGAGGGATATGGAAATTTCCAATCAAAAATTTCTTTCACGCTTATTGCTCCCTTTAAATTTTTTATTATTTATTTCAATTAAGAATTTTTTCAGAGGAATTTAAGTTAGAATTGAAAAATAATAAGTATTTTTCTTTTGTGTAAAGCAATCGATGATTTTATACTCATAAAATAAGGAAAATTTATAATTCTGCAGTTCTATCTTAAGGAAAAGATAGATTCGTGGAAAATAAATGATTCAAAAATTAGCGTTTGAAGATGCGGAAAATCAGCTCCGAGAATTTAAAGAGCATGGAAAAAAGATTATCGGGGTATTTCCACATTCTCTAATACCTGATGAATTAATTTACGCGGCGAATGCCATTCCCATTAAGTTGGTTTTCGGAGGCGATGATCATCCCACCACTAAAGGCACTGAATATATGACGCAAGCAACCTGTCCTTTTGCACGGGGTTGTATTGGCTATTTTGATCAGAATGACCCAATATATGCATTGGTTGATGCTTTTATTGGGGGCAATTTTTGTAATGGGGATTTAATCGCATCTGAAATGATTACTAAATTTTTTAATATTCCCTTTTTAAAAGTAACTTTCCCTACCACCATCAAACCTTTCGCTATGAAGTTTTTAAAGCAGGAATACCTGATTCTAAAGCAAAAACTTGAAAAATTTACAGGAACTCAAATTACACAAGATAATCTCAGTTCTACAATTGAAAAATACAATAAGTTACGTTTGATCTTTCAAAATTTAAACCAACAGATGAAAAACACAAATTTACCCTTACTAGGGGAGGATTTACAAAATTTAATACACCGGTTCTACCTTTTAGGTCCAGATGATACTCTTCAATTTATTAAAAATTTGGAAATTAAACAAAACGCCAATTCAAGGAATCGTATTCCTATCCTGCTTTCGGGTTCTGGAATCGCATATGGTGATGATCTAATTCATATGATTGAAGAATTTGATACCCGCGTTGTAATAAACGATACTTGGTCTGGTATTCATTTTTATCTCGAACAAATTGCTACGCCTTCTATTGAAGATCCGATGGAGACCCTCGTACAACATTATTTATTGGGGAATGAATCATCCCGGATGGTTCCCAACGTTCGGCGGATTCCTCGTGTGATGAAATTAATGAAAGAATTTAATATCAAGGGTGTAATTAATCACATCCTAAAATTCTGCGATCCATACATTGCAGATCGTAATAGATTTAAGGAACACCTCCTTGAAGCAGATATTCCTATGCTTGAGTTAGAAAGAGATTATTCAACTAGCTTAGAACAACTTAAAACACGACTTGGAGCTTTTTTTGAAATGATCTCCTGAAAGAGGTTACATTATGAGTCAAGGTAATCGAATGGTCAATGCTTTGTTCGTAAAGAACTACTTGAAACTGACAGTTCAATTTTTCTCTGGTAAAAAACAGCTTAGAACCGCCAAAGCCGCTCGAAGAAAAATAATTTCGATGCACCTCCCCGCAGGTATTGAGTTAGTTCTTGCGGCAGATGCGATGCCTATTTTTCTATGTCGTATAGGGGATTATTCGCAACAAGAATTCCTTCGGGCAGCTAGATTATACCAAGGTGTATTTGGCTGGAATCTTCTTACAAGTGGAATGCAATTCTTACGCCCATTCCTTGGAAATAATTTTTTTTCAGATATTATTGATAAATTTCTTACAGGACTGTATAGTACTTATGAAAAATATATAGAAATTGCAGAAAATGCAGGCAGTCCGTTAGATGCTTGCTTTGGAACGCGAATCTTATTAGGTGCAACATGGCCTCATCTTAATCAGATTCATGGAACCCTTGGATATTGCTTAAGATGTGGTTGGTTTAGCAAAGCTTTTGAGGAGATAAGTGAAAAAAGTGAGGTTATTTTCCTAGAAGTTCCAAATATCGTTAATTCTCATGCAGAGGAAATGATGAAAGAGAGCTTAAATCAAGTCATTTCACAATTAGAGAAAATTACAGGAAAAACTATTACTAGCGAAAAGCTAAGGACCCAAACTTTACTTTTAAATGAAATTCGCAGCAGTTATTCGAAAATAATAGAACTTGCAAGCCAAAATATACTTCGCTTATCCCCTCTTTCATATGCAAATCTCCTTTCAATGCTCCACATTGGGTTTACAGATTGTGTTGGTGATCCCAAATTCTTTAATCAAACGCTGAAATTATTAGTAAAAGATCTAGAAAAAATTCCTAAAAATAGCGGAATCGATGCAACGAATCGCCCTAAATTACTTCTTGTTAATGCATTCGGAGGATACGAACCGCATTTACCAGAGTTTGTTGATACGTTAGGAGGGCGCCTCTTCGTCGCCGATTGGGACGTTTTTAAAATTCTAGATCCAATCGAGACTAGCGGCGATATGTTAAAGAATTATGCTGATGCAATATTAAGATTTGAATCATTTTGGATTGATAACTCGACGCTCGTCGATCGTTATATTGAAGTTGCATCCAAATTTAATATTGATGCTATTCTTTTCAATAATATGTATGGATGTAAATCCATTACGCCCTCCTTACGATTATTTAAAGAACGCTTACATGATACTGATCTCCGGTTAGTTGATATTGGATTTCAAAATATAGGCGATAATTATGAACAATTGAAAACTCGTATCGGTGCGATGCTCGAGTTGATCCAAGAGGAGCGAGGCTAAATAATTATAATTCTAGCAAGAATTTATAAACATCTTTAAAAATAAATATATGATATAGTAACTTTTCTCTCGTTCTCTTCCATTCTTCAACAAGATCGATTTTAATAGCAGAAGCTAATTGAACAGGGGGATTCTCTTGAAGTATTTCTATCGTTTTATGATGTGATGCAAGTTCCTTTAATATAGTATCAAGTTCCTTAACGACATTCAATTGTGGAATTTCTTCCTTCTTTTCTTTAATCTTTAAGTACTTTTCTAAGTTTTTTAGGCGGGTTGTAACGTCGTTATAGATTATATCATAAATAGTTCTTAATGTCAGAATATAATCAGCTTGCACCTTTTGTTCATCGATAATTAATGGGCGATCTGGATATTTCCGAATTAATTTAAAGCCAATTGGTAATTCTCGATTATATACCCTACTTTGGTAAATCATCTCACCCATCTTCTTCAGAACTAACTCAACATTCAGCCCTGATTTGAAGGAGACTTCATAATATCCTTGAAGTTTATTAGTATTCGTAAAATCCTCAATTTCTGCATCAGACATAGTCTTCCGATCAAAGAGGTCTGCTTTGCTACCGATAAGGAGAATTGGTGCCTCTGTATCGTTACTCCTAATGAAACTTATCCATTCTGAGAGTTTATCGAAGGTTTCATGGCGCGTTAAATCAAACAATAACAGAATCCCAGAAACACCTTTCATATAATGAGGTTGAATAGATTTATATCTATCCTGACCCGTGAAATTCCAAACTACTAGAGCCATTTCCAATTTTATATTCTTTAAAATTTTTACCGCAAATGAAACCCCATAGACTTGTTCGTGCATTTGTTCTAAACTATCTTCAAAGCGAGAGCTACACCATTTATTAAAACATGATTTGCCTATTCCAGGCTCCCCTAAGACCGCAATTTTATATTTGTAATGATTGGATATAGGGATTCCCTCCCAATCTACTATGAAGATTGACTAAACCACGCCATAATTTCCAACCAAAGTCCTCTACAAATCGCATATTTGTGGTCTTCTGAATCATCATTTTTTATTTATTTGACTTTTTAATTATTGGATTGTTTTAATTTATGTTTGTCTTATGTTTTTAAAATTAATGAAAACAAGCATAATCACATTTAAAAAAAGAGGAAATTATTGGATTAGGAGCGATAAAAAAAAGGAAAAGGAAATGAATTTGCTATGACATACACACAGCTTCGATGCGCTGGTTAATGGCGGGAAAAACCTCTTCACGCAAGAATTCACGTGCTCCCATTGCCGCAACATTTTCTTAAACGAACCCGACCAGACCAACGTCCCATGGCTCAAATTGGAAGTTAACGGGCAGGTCACGGATCTCCCCATCTGCCCCGAGTGCTACGAGCGCATTCAACTCTTCGATAGATATATAAGTTGCTGAGTCAAAAAGAATAATGAATATGAGTTCGGGGATATCTATGAAACTTAAAATTATTTTAACTTGTTTCATCCTTTTGATATCCTTAATGTTAGGTGCCTTTTTTCTCTCCTCAAAGATTAGTGATGGGAACACAGTATTATACCGTCATGAAGACCCCCTTACTTCGGCAACTTCAACGGATAAAGGGAACCCTGATATCCTCCCCAACACTTCTGCTGTTTATGAATATTACGAAGCTGTTTCCGATTATTATTATTGCACCGCACCTGCTACTTACCTGTACTACCACCTCATCTGGGTTCACCCGTCAGATTCTCCTGACCTTATGTTATTTCTTTATGATGATGCTATCTTTAGCACTTGTGTATCATATATGACCAATTTAGGGTGGGTTATCTTCCGCCCATCGATGGAGATGAAATACTACCCGAAGGTCCATACTTTCGCGGCGGGAACAGGGTATGCTTACATTCAATGGGAGGTCGCCTCTCACATCCTCTGGTCTGGGAATTCTGCTTCTGCTGTATTGAATGAGTCTCGCTATCTCGAGTCTTACTCTTTCTTTTTGACGAAATCCCACCTCTATTACCTGAATCTTACGGTTCCCGCCGGCGGCGACTTCGATTTCTATCTTTACTACCTCCCCTCTGGTGATGCCACCCATGGTGATGATTATATATTCGAGGAGGCGACTCTTGGGTTAGGAATCAACGAATCCTTGTCTTGGCAACCTAGTACTTCTGGGCAGTACCTCCTAGTCGTAGTTCGTACGAGTGGATCTGGACCTTTCACAGTCTATTTCCAAGAATATCTTGGGGACTCAGAACCCGGCTCGATTCCATTCACAAATTACATTTTACTTGGACTATTACTCTCCTATCTATTTCTATATAAATGGAAAAGACAGTTATCACTGAAAGAATAATATTATTTTCGGGTATACCTACATTAGGTTCAAAGTGTTATGCCTACATTGGGTTCGCCTAAAATAGCAATTTTATATTTATAGTGATCTGAGATAATAACTCCCTCTAGTAGATTTTCTATGAGTTAATTCAGCTCAAATATTAATAATCCTTCTATTATATTTATTCTCCTTCTATTAATCATATATTTGTTTAGGGATTTAAAATTAAGGAAACTTCTCGAGGAGTTTCATTTTTTTTCTTTATTTTATTTATAATTCAACTCATCTCTTAATACATAATAACTCATCTCTTGATAAATACTATAAAAATCATTTCTCAAATGATTTAATAAGAAAAACTAAAATATTTGCACTTTACTAGTATCATCGGTAATGATGAGTTAAATCTAAGGAGTTAGAGTTTATTTTATCATTAAAAAAAGAAAATCTTAAATTTATTATTTTATTTAAATATATAAAAACTAATTTAAAATAAGAAATCGATTTTTTATGCGTCAAATACAAATAACGATTCCAAATGAACCTCCAGAGCATCTGAGACAAGTTTTAGATATACTCGAAGAACAGCTTGGCATTAAATACATGATAGTTTTGAAGGGAGAACATAATTCACTTATTATAATCCGGCGAACGCCAACAAAAGTTGCTGAAGTTGTAGAAAAGCTTAATGAAATTGGCGTTGGAATCACTTATGGGATTATTGATATTCTAAATCTTGAAGCAACAATTCCAGAATATGCAGCTATAGCAGGACTGGAAAAAAAAGAAATACATAAAGAGATCCCTGAACGTATTTCTTTACAGGAGATAAAGGAGATAATTGAGGAAGGGACACGATTAAATTCCATTTATTTTATTTTTATTATTTTATCCGCTTTAATTACTGGATGTGGGCTTATCATGAATAACTCAGCTGTTATTATTGCATCAATGATATTATGTCCTTTATTGTCTCCAATTCTTGGAGTTTCATTTGGAATTATCAGTAAAGATCGTAAATTAATTCAAAATGGGATTCTGGGACAACTATACGGTATTTTAATTCTAATTAGTATAGGAATAGTTCTTGGCTTTATTGCATTTCTATCACTTGATAGTCTTGTTATTACACAAGAAATGGCAGAACGTCAATTTCCTAATTATTTTGATTTAATTATTGCTATCAGTTCGGGTGTTGCAGTTGGTTTTTGTCTTACAAGTGGGATAGCCACTATGTTAGTTGGGGTTGCAATAGCGGTGGCTTTAAATCCCCCTGCGGTAAATATTGGACTCGCTTTAATTTATGGCGATCCTTTCCTTTCTCTCGGGAGTTTAATCTTGCTTCTTCTTAATATTATCGCAATAAATGTCTCCGCAATTATTATCTTTAAAATTAAAAAGGTAACAGCTCCTCCAGAAATGAATTTCTTTTGGCGTGGTCCAAAAGAAAAATATAAAGAGATGGTAAAAAAGAAATCGAGTAAAAAGATTAACAGAAAGTAAAAAAGATATTAGAAAATTCTTTTCGATTAAGAAGTAAAAAAGGTTTAAAACACCGACTTTTTTTCTCATATTAATTTTTTCAATTTCTTTAATACAAATATTAAAATAAAAATAGATTCAAAACATTCAGATAACAAATTAACATTTTTCGTAATATAGGTGGAAAGAATTTATGGATAAAGAAAAAAAACGAAAACTATTCAAGCGATTAACACTTATTTCGGTTGTTATCCTGGTATTTCTTTTAGTTTTTCCTGTAATTACGGTACAGGCGGCAGATACTGATGGAGATGGATTAGATAATATCAACGAGGATGCATGGGTAAATTTATATGCGCCAACTCTTATTTTTAAAAGCGGTGAGAATTTCTACCCAGTAGATGTCTCATATCATATAGATAATTCTGTTTTAAAAAGGTGGGTTGACCCTTTAACTAAATCTACAGTCGATCCAAATCCTACTATTGCATCTATCGGCACAGGTTACACGGATCAGTACTTTTTAGACAATGCTTTGGGAAATTACAGTGAAATTTTAGCCGATTACACTGCAAATCGAATGACATTGGGCTATACCTATTACGCACATGTATTTGACCAAGGTGATACTATTAGTGTTCAATATTGGTTCTTTTATGCATATAACGATCATTCCGTTAATCAACACGAAGGCGATTGGGAAGTCATTGAAGTTCTACTCAATGCATCGGCTTCATACGCGCCGTACGCGTGCGTTTATTCGCAACATTACCAAGGAGCTGTGGCAGCTTGGGCCGATGTAGAAAAAACGGATACTACACATCCTACGGTTTATGTCGCGAAAGGATCCCATGCAAACTATTTCCGCCCCTATGAGGGAAAATTAGGACTGGCAAGTGATGAGGTCGGTAATGATGGATTTCAGCTAACCTATGACCATATAGATCTGACAATCACACATGTAGGCGAAATTGCAGCAGGTACACATCTTCCAGCTGATGATTGGCTAGATTTCCAAGGGCGGTGGGGTGATTGGTTCAATTATCTCGATGGTTTTACAGGATTCGCGGGACCGTACGGTCCTGGCTGGGCCGAAAATGAGGATAAATTTGAAAATCCCCAAACTTGGGAAACAAGTGCATTTCCCGTTGGTTCTACGTGGTTTGCGGCTTGTTGGTTTATGTACTACTTGCTCTGGATTGTCGTAGGAATTTTTTCTATTATTATTATAGTTAAACTAGCAAAAGCTATTAAGACTAGAAGCTCCAAAGAAGATCCGGGGCTCGGGACGGTGTTAGGTGGTCGAGGCGGTTTCGCCGTTTTCCTTGGATTAATAGCAACGGGTTTAAGTGTGGCAGCGATTTTCATTCCATGGTACATCGTTTATAGCGATATCCAAACAGTAGTCATTTCAGCAGAGGGAAATATTCTATTAATAGACGGGCTGCATGGATTACAGATGAATTTCTTAGTGACAGATGCAGGTATGTCGCCTGTTTTCGGGATCGGCATACCCTTTTACATATTTCTTGCAATGGGTGCCATTTCAGGTATTGTTGGAATCTTTGGAGTAAAAAAAGCGAAAAGTCTTGGAACTTCATACATTCTAAGCGGTATTTTCTTCTTTATTATGGTGATAATCTTGATTCTTTTAATGTCCCAGATTGGCGCCCTGGTAGGCTATATAGAAGGCGCATTTGGTATACCCCTCCCTACAGAAGCAACAGATATTATGAATGCCATAGCAGCCGCACCTGTATTCGGCGATTATTCAACGATAATCCCTGGTTTGGGAACCGTCGATTTTACATGGGGCTTTGAAATGGGTGCATTCCTCTTGATGGGGAGTGCCGGGCTCAGGATTTTCGGTGGCGCGATTTTACGAACGAAATCTGAATTTTAATCCTTTTTTTCTTTTTTTCTTAATTCTTCAACCTAAGCAAAACATCATATTTTTTAGCAAGTTAGATTAATTTTCATTCTACATCAACTTTTATTACCTTATTCACTTAGTTTTCAGGCCAAAACCAAATTTTCGCAAGATTTCCTTCGCTTTTTTATATTTCGATTGATTATAATTAATGATATTTAGAAATGAAAGTCAGTCCAAATAAACTAATGGCGCTAAGAGTAAAATTCGTAATGTTTTCAGAGATCCAATTCAGAATAATTCTGCTTTTGGTCTCCATCTTTATTGAAATGCTCCAAAATGTCTGAAAGATATGCGGCGTTTCCGGGATTGAGACATATCTCTTTATCACTTCCACCGAGGGGGGAGATCAGGTTCATCTCGAGTAACACTTTCACTCGATAATGGATTTTCTCGCGCGACGCATCTAAGATCTCAAAAAGATCGGTTCTCTTTAGTGGGCCCTGCGTGTGTAACAGCGTTAATATTTTCTGATTCAGCGGATCCCGTGCGAAAAAGGTCAGGAGCCCTTGCGTCTCGTCCATCTCCAACGGGAGAAAAATGGTGAAGCGTTTAAATTTCAACTTCTTAATATAATTGAATTTCAGCAGTAACTGTAAATGCCAGATTAATTGTCCCGAACTCCCCGTCGTCCCTTCATACGCATCCCGGATTTCGGAGAATTTGACGCCCCTATTATTCCTGATATAGTCATAAATATTCTTCCGGTGCAGGTTGGACAGCACCAGTTCCTTGGTCATTTTGGATCCTTCTACCAGAATTCGTTGTGCTAATAAAAAATTGATTATCGAGAGCAAAGCCTTCGGCTCCATGCTCAGCCGCTTTAGAACTTCATTATAGAGCAGTTTCGCATCGATCACCCTATTCGCGCTTATTATTCCTTCCGCCACCATCATTACTTCTTGGATCAGAGTGCTATTTATGTCCATCATTCCACTTGAAGTGCTCTGGATCGTCATTCTTCTGCCTTCTTCTATCTCTCACCATCAGGACTTACATATTCGTTACCCTCTTCTCTTTCCTCGAAAATAAAAAATTATCGCTCTAATCCAAAATTTATTCAAGTAGATCCAACTTTTTATTACGAGTACATTACAGATATCATCAATAATTTTCAACAATCTATTTAACATTCTTTAGACTCCTATTTCAAGTCTAACAGCTGTAGCGAATCGTGAAATGGTTTTCAAAAAACTTTACTTTTCTATACCAGGGGAAACCCTTATTTTTTTGGGAATTATTAAACTCTAGTCTAATTAACAGGATGAGGTAGTTATACTCTCGGATTTCTGAAAAATGAATTGAAATTCCATATCCGTTATATAGATATAGTCCTAGAATTTGCTTGGTGGATCTATAAAAAGATGGTCCTTATGCCTTTATAAGGAATAATCGCTTTAAAATATAGCCTAATTTTTAAAAGGACAATCCTCATGCTTTTATAACCTCATCCAAGAGTCAGCTCTTAGAGATCATAGGGGATATAGCTATGCGAAGAATAATGAAAATTGGAGCACTTCTCTTCCTCTGTTCCTTTCTATTAAATACCCTCTGTATTTTTAATTATTACGGACAAATAAGCGGCACAAGTTCGAATCTATTGCAGATTAAATTGGATCCTTATATTAATATCGTGGGGAATGGCGGGTTCGCCGCGGTTGCATCACAGGGGAATGGGTCCCTCGGCAATCCCTACATTATTAAAAATAAAGTTATCAATTCCACAGGAGTATCTGTGGCAGCGATTACCATTAAAGATACCACGGCGTACTTTGAGGTGCAAAATTGCACGGTGTTACAAACCACGGCTAATTTCGCGGGGATTCGATTTAATAATGTTACGCATGGGACAATTGTTAATTCCACTCTTATGAATTGTGGTGCAAATGGAATTCGGCTGGACCCCACCTGCACCTATAATACCCTGACAAGGAATACTATTTTCAATTTTGCTAATACAGGAATTTACCTCGCAGGCTTGAGCAATTATAACAACATCTCTTTTAACACGGTATATGCATCTCAGTCGTTCCATGGGATTCACCTGAACAATTGCTCCTATAATCAATTAATTGGCAATAATGCCAGCTTTAATACGAATCATGGGTTTTATATCGCAGGGGGGTCTAATTTCAACACACTAGTTAATAATACCGGTAGCAAGAATAATTGGGAGGGGTTTCGCATTATTAACTCTCATAATAACACATTAATTAAGAATATCGCTAATGAGAATGGATGGCAAGGCTATTCATTGTGGGTTTCTGCAAGTGGCAATAACCTAACTGAGAATATTGCCTTGAAAAACAAAGGGG
>Ga0307375_10006061_pt1 | contig 11250 bp, 7 predicted proteins | sample TR1MG_FD_202531 | JGI IMG/M metagenome (GOLD analysis project Ga0307375, IMG submission 202531) | Soil microbial communities from Risofladan, Vaasa, Finland - TR-1 | ecosystem: Environmental > Terrestrial > Soil > Coastal area > Acid sulfate soil | place: Finland: Risofladan, Vaasa | collected...
CAGCGCTACGACCTAATGCGGTCAATCGCCGCCGATCGCAGTCGCCACTTAGTGCTCGTCACGGCCACGCCGCACTCGGGTAAGGAGGAGGGCTTCCGCAACCTCCTCGGTCTCCTCGACCCGGAGTTGGCCGGGCTCAACTTGGACGATGCGCAGGCCCGTGTCCGTTTAGCACGCCACTTCGTGCAGCGCCGCAGGGCCGACATCCGCTCGTACCTGCGCGAGGACACCGTCTTCCCCTCCGACCGGCTCAGTCGCGAAGCCCCCTACGAGCTTGGCACCGACTACCGCGCCTTCTTCGACCGCGTGCTCGACTACGCCCGCGAACGCGTCACCACGAGCGACGGGCCCGGAGTGTCCACGGTACGCCAGCGCGTTCAGTGGTGGTCCGCCTTGGCCCTCCTGCGAGCGCTCTCCTCCTCACCCGCCGCCGCCGCAAGCACACTGCGCACACGCGCGGCCGCCGCAGAGGCGACCACGGTCGAAGAGGCGGATGCGCTAGGTAGGGCAACCATTCTCGATACCGCCGATGACGAGGCCCTCGAGTCGATGGACATCACACCGGGCGCGGATCTCGCAACGGATGACGAATCGGGTGGCCCGACCAACGCCGATCGTCGTCGACTGCTCGATCTCGCCAGGTCCGCCGAATCGCTCGCCGGTCCCGCCAGCGACCTGAAGCTGGCCGTACTCATTGCCCAGGTCCGCGAGCTCATTGACGGCGGTGACTCGCCGATCGTCTTCTGCCGCTTCATCGACACCGCCGACTACGTGGCGGAATACTTGACGAACACCCTCGGGTCTCTCGCGAGCGTCGCATCGGTCACCGGTACTCTTCCACCCGAGTTGCGACGCGCACGCATCGCTGAGTTGGCCACGAACAACGGCCCCATCGTGCTGGTCGCCACCGACTGCCTCTCCGAAGGGGTCAACCTTCAGGATCATTTCTCGGCGGTCATCCACTACGACCTGGCGTGGAACCCAACGCGTCACGAACAGCGTGAGGGTCGCGTCGACCGCTTCGGCCAACCTCATGACATCGTCCGAGCGGTCACGATCTACGGCCGCGATAACCCCGTGGACGGCATCGTTCTCGACGTCCTGCTCCGAAAGTTCCAGGCCATCCGCGCGGCTACCGGCGTCTCCGTTCCGGTTCCCGACCGCTCGGATGACGTGGTTGGAGCGCTCATCGAAGGTCTCATTCTTCGAGGTCGCGAGAGCCCCGACCAATTGCGGTTCGACCTCAATCTCGACGAGCGCCGCGAGCAGCTCCACCAGGAGTGGGAGTCAGCCGCCGAGCGCGAGCGCCGGTCGCAGACTCGCTACGCCCAACAGGCAATACACCCCGAAGAAGTTGCTCGAGAGGTCGGCGATGCGCGACGCTCCATTGGCGAACCAGAGGAGATTGAGTCCTTCGCCATCGCTGCTCTTCAAGCTCTTGGCGCCACGCCAAAGACCACCACTGGTGGATGGACAACCCCGACGGCCGCTTTGCCGAAGGGGCTTCGCGATAGCTTCCCGCGGCCTCTCGCCGATGCACTCGTCTTGCAGCGCGATCTGCCCGCCCCCATGGACCGGGCGGTCCTGACTCGGACCGACAGTACCGTCGCCGCTATCGCCCACTGGGTGCTCGACACCGCCCTCGACCCCCTCGGTGATCGGAGCGTCGCGTCACGCGCTGGTGTCGTGCGAACGAGTGCGGTGACGCGGCGCACCACGCTATTACTCATAAGGTTCAGGTTCCACCTGAGTCTCCCTTCTCACCACGGCGCACGCCAGCAGGTTGCGGAGGAAGCCCGGGTCCTAGGCTTCGCGGGGTCGCCCGGTGAACCCGAGTGGTTGGATGAGCGTGACGCCGAAGCACTGCTGAGCTGCCAGGCGGACGCCAACCTGGGCGCCGACCAAGCAGTCGAGCAGGCGCGCCGGATCCTGGATTCCTTGGGCCAACTTGAGACGGGCTTCAACGATCACGCTGATGCCCTCGCGACCGAACTCCTTGACGCCCATCGTCGTGTGCGATCCGGCTCCGGGGCGCCACGCCGCGGACTGAGCGTGGACGCCCAGCATCCCGTGGACGTGCTCGGCGTCTACATCTACCTCCCTGCGGTGACCTCATGAGCCCCAGCTTCGAAGCAACGACGGCCGGCCAGACCTCGGTGCGCACGATTGGACCCATTCTTCCAGCGGACCTCCTTACCCGTGTGCTCGTCGGCACCGGTCTCGAAGGCATGACGAGTGGCGACTTCCATCTCGAATTGGGCCTGACGCCCCGAGAAGCCGCCAACCGAGCGTGGGCAGTGCTGTCCGGCGCATGGAAGGCCTTTCGCGACGCCATCGCCAAGCGTCCCGAGGACGACCCCTCGACGTCGCTCACGCGAGAGAAGTGGGAGACGATCCTACTGAGAGAACTCGGCTACGGACGCGTCGCCCCGGCTACCGGGGGACTCGACGCCGATGGCCGATCTTTCCCCGTGAGTCACTGTTGGAACAACGTTGTTCCGATGCACCTGCTTGGTTGGCGAGTACCGCTCGATCGACCGACGAAGGGCCTTGCCGGCGCCGCCGGCCGGGCGCCCCACTCGATGGTGCAAGAGCTCCTCAACCGATCCGAACCTTTTTCGTGGGCCATCCTCACCAACGGCATCCAGCTTCGGCTGCTGCGCGACTCGACGGCACTTGTTGGACAGTCCTACGTGGAGTTCGATCTCGAGGCGATCTTCGATGGCGAGGTGTTCGCTGACTTCGCACTCCTCTTCCTCCTGTGTCACCAGAGTCGACTCGAGCCACTCTCGAGCGAGAACCACACCGACTGTTGGCTCGAGCGGTGGCGAACCACCGTGGCTGCCGAGGGTGTCCGGGCCCTGGGCGATCTACGAGAAGGAGTTCGTGGCGCGATTGAGGCCCTCGGTTCAGGATTCGCGAACCACCCGGCCAACGCCGAGCTCTACGAGCACATCGAGAACCGCAGCCTGGATCTACAGGACTACCACCGCGCACTCCTCCGGCTTGTCTACCGACTGCTCTTCTGCTTCGTCGCCGAAGATCGGGGACTACTTCTGCTTCCGGACGACCCCGCCGACGAACAGGCAGTCCGCCAACATCGAGCCACCGCCCGATCTCGTTATCGGGAGTGGTTCTCAACCGCGCGTCTCCGTCGCACGGCCCGACGCAATCGCGGTGGACGACACCACGATCAGTGGCAAGCACTCCGCCTCGTCCTCAACGGACTGGGTTCCGAAGAAGGTCTGCCCCAACTCGCTCTCCCGGCTCTTGGGGGGCTTTTCGAGTCGGGCCCGGCCGACGTGGTCATGGGCTACGAACTGAGCAACCGCTCGCTGTTCGCGGCAATTCGACAGCTCTCTTACACGACGGATGGACGCGGCGGCGCACGACGGCCGATCGATTACGTCAACCTCGGCGCGGAAGAGCTCGGCGGCATCTACGAAGGATTGTTGGAGTTCGTTCCGCGCTGGGACTCGGCGACGAGGTCCTTCACGTTGTCGAATCTGGCTGGCAACGAACGCCGCACGTCCGGTGCGTACTACACACCATCCTCGCTTACCGACTGCCTGCTCGACTCGACGCTCGACCCTCTCCTCGATCAAGCCGAGTCCGAGTCTGATCCAGAGGCGGCGTTGCTCGCGATCACGGTGTGCGACCCGGCGTGCGGTTCCGGTCACTTCCTGGTTGCCGCCGCCCGACGCATCGCCGCCCGACTCGCGGCGGTGCGGGCCGGTGGTGACGAACCCAGCGTCATCGCCAGCCAAGCAGCAATGCACGACGTCGTCGCCCACTGCATCTACGGTGTCGACGTCAGTCCCATGGCCGCCGAACTCGCAAAGATGAGCCTCTGGCTGGAGGCGCTCCAACCGGGGCGACCTCTCAGTCACCTCGACGGTCACATCAAGGTTGGCAACTCGTTGCTGGGTGCCACGCCGTCTCTGCTTTCCGGCGGGATCCCCGACGAGGCGTTTACACCAATTGAGGGTGATGACCGCAGACTGACAACCGATCTCAAGCGACGCAACCAACGAGAGCGCGCTGGACAGGGTGGGCTCTTCGCACTCGCCGGGCTACGAGTCGACACTTCCGGCATTGCTCGAGAGGCGACAGCGATCGACTCGCTCCCGGCCCTCTCCCTCGCGGATGTTCACCTCGCCGCTCAACGCCAGCGTCAGCTCGACGCATCCCCGGAACTCCGCCATGCTCGATTCATAGCCGACGCGTGGTGTGCGGCCTTCCTCGTGCCAAAGGTACCTGGCCGACCTGAGATCACCGAAGCAATCCTGCAGCAGTGGGAAGCCCAAGGGCTGGCCGAGTCGACCAGCGGGGATCGCTCGCGCGCCGCCGTGGAGGAGGTTGCCGCGTCGTACCGTCTGTTCCATTGGCACTTGGAGTTCCCACAAATCTTCTCCTCCGACGGGACTAGCTCGGGACCCGGCTGGAAGGGTGGCTTCACCTGCCTCATCGGTAATCCCCCGTGGGAGCACGTGGAGTTGAAGGAGCAGGAGTTCTTCGCCGCCCGCGATACCGCAGTTGCGGAGGCGCCCACGGCGGCAATTCGCAAGCGCCTCATCAGGGCCCTCGAAGTGGACCGCCCCGAACTCTTCGCAGAGTACGTGGTCGCCAAACGGGCGCTTGACGGTGAGCGCCACCTTTTGGCGAACTCGGGTCGCTACCCACTGTGCGGTCGGGGACGAATCAACACCTACGCCGTATTCGCAGAGCACTTTCGTAACGTGCTCGCCCCAGGCGGTCGCCTCGGCATCATCGTGCCCACCGGCATCGCCACCGACGCCACTACCCAATACTTCTTCCGTGACGTAGTGGAGAGTAGTTCGTTGGTTTCTCTTTACGACTTCGAAAACCGTCAGCCACTGTTCGAAGGTGTTGACAGCAGGTTCAAGTTTGTACTGCTCACACTGACTGGTGCCGACGCGCCGGTCGACACCGCTTCCTTCTCGTTCTTTGCGCACGATCCCTCAGAGGTCCCCACCAAGCGGTTCGAACTCACACCCGAAGAGTTGCTCCTCGTAAACCCGAACACTGGCACCTGTCCGGTCTTTCGATCACGTCGCGACGCCGAACTCACCCTCGCCGCCTACCGGCGACACCAGGTTCTGGTTCGCTACGGTGACCACCCATCAAACCCATGGGGAATTCGTTTCATGCAGGGCCTCTTCAATATGACGAGTGACTCACATCTATTCCATACGCAAGACCAGTTGGAGAACGACGACTGGGTGCTGGAGGGCAATGTCTTCCAGAACGGACAGGACACTATGGTCCCGCTCTACGAGGGAAAGATGGTCCACCACTATGACCACCGCTGGGCGACGTTTGAACGCGACGGCTCAAGCCGTGACGTCACAGCCGAAGAGCATGATGACCCAAACTTCAGTGCACTTCCTCGCTACTGGGTCGATCAGCAGGAGGCGATCGAAAAGCTGCCCAGTGGACGAAGCCCGAACTGGCTCGTCGGGTTCCGAAACATCGCACGAACAACCGATATTCGAACTTTCATCACGGCTGCCTTTCCTTTTGCGGGCGTCGGACACAGTATGCCGTGCGTCTTTGTCGACAACTCCCCTGAACTCCTCGTCGCACTCTTTTCGTCACTCCCGGTCGACTACCTAATGCGCCAAAAGCTTGGTGGGACGAACATGACATATTTCTATATTGAGCAGCTCCCAATCCCGAAGTGGAACGTATTCGATGACCAGTGCACATGGTCGGCAGGTCACACACTGAAGGAATGGTTCGATAATCGCGTAATTGAACTCGTACACACCGCGCACGATACGACTCCGATTGCAGAGTCGATCGGCTACAGTGGCTCACCCTTCCGCTGGGACCCCGAACGTCGAGCCCATTTGCGAGCCGAACTCGATGCCGCACTGTTCCACCTCTACGGTTATCAACGCGACGACGTTGACTACATCCTTGGTACCTTCCCCATCGTCAACCGACAGGATGTTGACGCCTACGGCGAAGAGCGAACGCGACGTCTGGTACTCGAGGCGTACGACGCGCTGGCCACTGCCACGGTGAGCGGCCAGCCCTACCAGTCACCGCTGATGCCACCACCCGGGGACGGTCCTCGCCACCACTAAGCCTTGGCCCTGTTCAGGACCGTGGTCTCTCTAACGGGCTCGCCCATGGTCCAGTACTTCATCCCATTCACGAGCAGGTAGATGTAGGTTCGTGACTCGAACATGGCCGGCTCGCCAAGCTCTCGAACCACTTCAACGGCGTGTTCAAAATCCTCGACACCATCCGGAAGCCAGTTGCGAATGGTGTACTCGTGTGAAGGGTCCGCCTTGCCTTCCTGCCACCGTCGACTGCTGACGAAGACGCGAAACCACTCGACGCATGAAACGACGCCGTCGCTCCGATTAGCCATCAATCGGTACCGCAGCGATCGCGTCGCTGATGCTCGATGCCCAGCTTTGGGCAGCGTCTGGAGTCGTGAGCACGAGCTTCGCCGGCACGCGGCGGAGCGCCTCGACGTCGACGCCAGGGAAGAACTCTTGGATGGCGTCGACCGCGAAGATCTCCGACACACCATTGGTACGTGGGGCGATGTAGGCGAGGTACCTATTCTTCGCCGCCACTGGCGCAATCATGATGCCCCTCTTGTAGGGCCGAACAAAGACGCGGTCGTTGGACGTGAACGCGGCGATGACGCGCTCCATCGCTTCGCGTTGGCCCATGGAGTCAGCGTGCGCCAGTACGACCGCCATCCGTTCGTCGTAGGAGGTGGTGGACGACGTCGACTCCACTCCCTTGGACTCGTCGTCTTCTTCCGTGGCACGGCTCAGGATGAATCCTTGGCCAGTTGGGGACGTGTACGCCGAAAAGCTGCACACCCTGATCGGGAATTGGAACGTCTCCATGTAGCGGACCATTCGCCTCAGGTCCTCATTCGTCCCCAGGCCGGCGAGGACGATGCGAATGTCGCGACCTTCACCCGATCGCTCGCGGTCAAGTGCGCGCGCAACCAACTCCCGGCCCGCCGGACTCATCGTCGACTCGCCCCTGGTCACCTCCCTCTCGAGCTCCTCGATGGTCAGCTCCGAAAGCCGGGCCGCGTAGTCGACCCCCTGCATCAGCGCCTCCCTGGACGCGTTGTGTCGCTTCAGTTCAATGACCACCCACGTACCGGGGTCCTCAACGCAGAACAGGTCCAGGCGTACTCCGCCGAGAATCAACTGCCTGCGGACAACTTCAAGTCCGTGCGCGACCAGGCTCGGCTCGGCCTGCACCCAGTCCTCGAGAACGCCCTCGCTGGGGACAACCGTACCGAACAAGCGATGTGGCGCGCCGTCGTCGACATACCAGAGCGAGGAGTCTTCCATGGGTGTCACTTCCGTTTAGTAGCCACGAGCCGTGTGTAACTCGAACACTAACCATCAGAGCACGAAGGTGTCACAAGGTGATCGACCGACCGAACTGATCGTCAGCTGACTTCCAACCTGGCCCGCAGCTCAGGCGCTGCGAGACGGTGGGCCGGGTCGGCGGCCCCTGCGCTGTTGAACGGGATCCCCTCTTCCTCGAGCGCCTCGCGGCACGTGCGGCGGTCCGTCGGGTCGCTCCACGAAAAGTTGGGTCGAGGTTTACCATCCGCGCCGAGCACACGCCACGCGTTGTGGCACTCGGTGCACTTCGCCAAGTGCTGGCCCAAGGGGTTAGGGTGTGTGCCAACCACGGCAGCCAACTCTCCGTACGTCGTCCACTCGCCGGGTCTGATCATGTCCAGGATCTCATGGAGATTGGTCCAGTCCCGTACCGGTGTGTGGGATCCGCCGAGTTCCGCGGGCGTTGTACCGCTGACCGTCGTCCACCAATCTGAACCGTTCACGACGGCTGTCTCCCCGGTAGCCAGGAGGATGATGTGCTGGGCCAGCCCCGAGAGGCTGTAGCGATTCTCATCCTGCGACCATTCGAGAACCTTGACACGGTCATCTGTTCGCCAAAGGGCACTTCCACCGGCTGGATGAGACACGACCCACATCGAAACGGCCTCGGCGTAGCGACCCTGCGGACGCAACGTCAATTCATCACCGTCGTCAATAAGGCACTCCTCGAGAATCACCGACACTGCCGTACGGCTCTCCCTCTGGCGGGCCCTCGCACTTTCGCGCGCCGGTCGCCTCGTAAGGCCCGACGGCGTGATAACCAGGTCCTCCTTCGCCAGCACGGGCCACAATTGCGAAACGGTGATGATCAAATCATTCGTGGTCCGATAGGCGACAACCTGGACGAGAGTGATGTCGAGACCTTGACTCTCAAGCCACACCACAGATGCAGTAACAGACTGCGGAAACTCTCCGGCCACGAGCACGATCCGTGGTGAGAGGAGAGCCTCCTCATCAATCCCGCCGCAGTGCTCGGCGAGTTGACCAAGCGCTACTTCGTCAGTGATCTCCGGATCCACTGTCTTGCGCAGGTACTCACCGTGACACGCCGCAAGTGCTTCAGGCGTGAACTGGGATGCGTACGCGGCGTACTTGATGGCCTGCATCTCCACGGTGTCTGGTGCACCGTCTCGTTTCAACTCGGCAACGACAAGCGTGCCATCGGCGTCAAGCCCCAGAAGATCCAGGCGATCGCTGTGCCGGCCACTTCCCGAGATCCACCGATCGAACTCGTAGGTGACGATGCGAACCTCAGGGCCAAGGATCGAGGGGTAAGCCCTGATCCACTCTTGAAGATCCGCACGCTCCCTCAGTCCAACCTCCGACAGGGTCACAGGTCGAGCAGGCAATGCCAAACCGGGGAGCACGGTGAACACCTGCTCATGAGGTAGCGGAGACATAGGGCCATGATAGGCAGCTGACTCACGCGACCTCAGTCCTCACACCGCCGCGGCGGAGTCACCCCCATCTACCGACCCCCATCTACCCAACCCCATCTATCTCCCCCGTCTATTGGGTGCGAACCGTGGTGCCACACCCACGCGAACCGCCCCTGTTGCACTCCCAGCGAGTTACACCTCTCGGCTGTTGTGGCCCTGCGATTAGCTGCGGCGATTGCGTGCCCGTTCAAACCGGGCACGGTAACCAGCGCGGCTCACTGTGGGTACGCGCCACGACCAAGGAGCTCCCCATGACATTTGTCCAAATCACATCACCGTCGGATCAGCAGCGACTCGTCGAACTCGAAGTTGCGACACTTGAGATCCTCGGCGAGGTCACGTCCCTCTTCTCCAACCTTGGCAGTGTCAGAGAGATGATTGGCTGACTGGTGGAGACACGCGAAGGGGGCGTCGCGTGGAACGGCGACGTCCGGCCTGAAGCGGAACGCAGTATTGCTATTGCCGACTGCAGGGAAGGCGGCTGGTTCTATCAAACGGAAATTGACACTGTCCTGGCCTACGCCAATCGAGAGCGCCGGTTGACCGGAGACTCAGTCGCCACGATCTTCGACGTCTCGCCCTTCGTGCGCTACCTCAAAAGCTGCGAAGAGGTCTCACTGGTACATGAGAAACTTCTGCGACGCGACGGGCGCTCGGTGGAGTGGGACACTTCAACGTACTCGGCCGTCATTACGCGATCGCCCAACGGCCCCCACCCCGTCCGCGTCACGTTCACGTACGAGAACGTCACCGTTCAATCAAGCGGTCTCGAGGGGGCAACCATCACTCGCTATCTGGGGCAAGCGAGTCGCAGAGATCTCTGCTGGGAGTTTCTCGGTCTAGTTCGGTGGCGCTTGGCCGCGATCGTTCATTGCGACTGACCGACTCCCTCGTCAGTTAGTCGATGCCTTTCAACTCAGAGATTGATTAGCTCTCGCAATGGTCGGAGCATTCGACACTCGTACGGACAGCGTCGACAAGTGACCTAACTGTGCTTGGTGCAGCGCTACGCGCTGCCGCGGCTGGCGCCGCACGAATCTGGGTCATCGAGACGCAGTGGAAATCAAACACAGTGAAGACCCGGGCGGGGACTTGTCACCGACGAAGCGCAGCGTCGTGCCACTCAGGCCGAGGAGTACACCTGGCTGGTGCTCGCTGCGCTCGACCAGGAATGTCTTTATACGTTTGAAACGTAAAATCCGTGTCAATCATTCCCTTTTAGAAAGATCGGAAACAGAGGGCGAAAGTCCTCGTGAAGGCGTAGATCCCTCCTCTCGCCTATGAGACTCAGATCCGCTCGACTCGAGATTCGACGAGGCCGCACTGCGCGCACGTCCAGTCCTTGTGGGACCTCCTGGAGATGGCATCGACCGCGTCCCCTTCTCGCCCAGTAACGGTGCATCCGTGGTCCATTGCGCGGATCACATCTAGTCGGACCATCGCCTAGATGACTACACTCCCCCGAACCCGCACCACCACCCCGCCGCAGACCACCACCAGCATCGACGAGCTGCTGGCCCTTCCTCAAGTCGAACGCCTGGAGCTTCTGCGTGCTGTCCACTCCGGTCAACCCGGCCCACGCGTGATCGTCACCGCCTCAGTGCTCGTCAGGTCGCTGAAGACAGTCAAACTTGATCAGGAACTTTAAGGCTTCTAGCGAAGCAACGGACCCCTGTGCTTACTCCTCTTTCACGCAATTGAACACGGTCGTGGACACCCAGGCGTTCTCGCCGAATTACAGGAATAGCGGATGGTGTCGGTGCCGACTCCCTATCCCCAACTGCCGGGGTCCCGGCCGAGCATCGTCGCGACCTCACTGGCCGGTATCGCGCGTGAGAAGAGATAGCCCTGGCCGAGTTCACAGTTGAAGTGGCGTAGCTGCTTGAGCTGTTCGGGGGTCTCAATACCTTCGGCGACCATGGTTATGTGGAGTTTGTTGCCCAGAGAGACAATGCTTTCGAGCAACGTGTCGTTTTTGGCATGGTCGGTCGACGGGTTGACGAAGTAGCGGTCGATCTTGAGGATCCTCGGGTTCAACAGGACGATGTAGGAGAGGGAGGAGTACCCGGTGCCGAAATCGTCGAGCGCGACGCCAATCCTGAGACGAACGAACTGCTCGATGACGCCCAACGTCTCGGCGACATCGAGCATGGCCAGACTTTCGGTGATCTCGAAGATCAGACGCTCCGGCGCCAGACCGCTCGTGGCCAGTACGTCTTCGGTCATCGCGATCAGGCCCGGATCGTGGAACTGGCGCGCGGAGAGGTTGACCGTGACGTAGGGCAAGGTCGGCCCGGCATCCGTTGGCCGCCACGAACTGGCGGCCGTCACGGCCTCATGCAGTGCGAAGGCCCCCAGTTCCAAGATGAGGTCACTCTGTTCGGCCAGCGGGA
>Ga0307375_10006062_pt1 | contig 11249 bp, 11 predicted proteins | sample TR1MG_FD_202531 | JGI IMG/M metagenome (GOLD analysis project Ga0307375, IMG submission 202531) | Soil microbial communities from Risofladan, Vaasa, Finland - TR-1 | ecosystem: Environmental > Terrestrial > Soil > Coastal area > Acid sulfate soil | place: Finland: Risofladan, Vaasa | collected...
CGGTCGCCACGGCATTGAGTTCGCTGGCGCAGCAGCCCGACGCAGCAACCACGATCACGCGCACCTTGTTCGTCGGCCTGGCAATGATCGAGTCCATTGCGATCTACTGCTTCGTGGTCTCGATGATTCTCATTTTCGCCAACCCGTTCTGGAACCACGTCATCGCGCAAGCCGCGGGAAAATAGCCCATGCTGATCGACTGGTTTACCGTCCTGGCGCAAGTCGTCAACTTCCTCATTCTGGTGTGGTTGCTGAAGCGCTTCCTTTACCGGCCGATACTCGACGCCATCGACGCGCGCGAGAAGCGGATCGCCAGGGAACTGGCCGACGCCGACGCGAAACAGGCCGAGGCGCAACAGGAGCGCGACGAGTTCCGGCACAAGAACGAGGCGTTCGAGCAGCAGCGCAGCGCGCTCCTCGGCAAGGCGATGGACGAGGCGAAGGCCGAACGCCAGCAAGTGCTCGACGCGGCGCGGCAGGCGGCCGATGCCTTGAGTGCCAAGCGGCAGGAAGCGCTCAGAAGCGAACAGCAGAGCCTGAACGAAGCGCTCGGCCGCCGGGCGCGGGAGGAGGTGTTCGCCATTGCGCGCAAGGCGCTGGCCGATCTCGCCACGGCGAGCCTGGAAGAGCGCATGGGCGATGTGTTCACGCGCCGTTTGCGCGAGCTGGAGGGCGCAACGAAAGCTGGCCTGGGCGAGGCCCTCAAGGCGGCGTCTTCCCCGGCGATCGTGCGCAGTGCGTTCGATTTGCCTGCGGAGCAGCGCGCAGCGATTCAAGAGGCGGTCAACAAAACTTTCTCGGCCGACATCCGGCTGCGCTTCGAGACGGCGCCTGAGCTGGTCAGCGGGATCGAACTTGCCACGGATGGGCAAAAAGTAGGGTGGAGCATCGCGGAATATCTGGCGTCGCTGCAAAAGGGCGTCGACGATCTGCTGAAGGAGAAATACCAGCCTTCGGCCGAAGCGGCGCCCCAGCCCGAAGCAGAAAGCCCATGAACATGGAACCCACCGGCCTGCGGCAGGTTTTCGATACGGCATTTGCCGGCATGCGCGAAGCGCGCGAAGCGTTCAGGCCGCAGCTCGCGCCGCGCGAAGCCGGCACGATTACCAGCATCGCCACCGGCATCGCCAAGGTCGCGGGGCTGCCCGGCGTGGGTTTTGACGAACTGGTGGAGTTTTCAGGCGAGGTGCTCGGCATGGCGTTCAACGTGGACGCGGACGAGGTCGGGGTCGTTCTGCTCGGCGAATACTGGCATCTCCAAACCGGCGACGAAGTGCGGCGCACCGGCCGGGTCATGGACGTCGCCGTGGGCGAGGGACTGCTGGGGCGCGTCATCGACCCGCTGGGCCGTCCGCTCGACGGCAATGGAGGGGTCGCCTCGAGCAAGCGCCTGCCGATCGAGCGCACGGCGCCGCATATCATGGATCGTGCGCCGGTCACCGAGCCGCTGCAGACCGGGCTCAAAGTCATCGATGCGCTCATTCCGGTGGGGCACGGCCAGCGCGAGCTGATACTCGGCGACCGGCAGACCGGCAAGACCGCCATTGCGATCGACACCATCCTCAATCAGCGCGGCAAGGATGTGCTGTGCGTCTATTGCGCCATCGGTCAGCGCGCTTCCGCCGTGGCGAAAGCCGTGGCGAGCCTGCGCGAAAAGGGCGCGATGGATTACACCGTCGTCGTTGTGACGGAAGGAAACGACCCGCCGGGCCTCGCTTTCATCGCGCCTTATGCCGCTACCAGCATCGCCGAGTCATTCATGGAAGCGGGTCGCGACGTGCTGATCGTGTACGACGACCTTACCCATCATGCGCGCGCCTATCGCGAACTTTCGCTGCTGCTGCGGCGTCCGCCCGGGCGCGAAGCGTTTCCCGGCGACATTTTCTACATCCACGCGCGGCTGCTGGAGCGCGCAACGCGTTTGCGCCCCGAACTCGGTGGAGGCTCGCTGACCGCGCTTCCGATCATCGAAACCGAGGCGCAGGATATCTCCGCCTACATTCCGACTAACCTGATCTCCATCACCGACGGGCAGATCTATCTTTCGCCGTCGCTGTTCGAGTTGGGCGTGCTGCCCGCGATCGATGTCGGCAAATCGGTTTCGCGCGTAGGTGGCAAGGCGCAGCGGGCGGCCTACCGCGCGGTGGCGGGCGACCTCAAGCTCGCTTACGCGCAATTCGAGGAACTGGAAACCTTTGCCCGGTTCGGCGCCCGCCTGGACGAGAACACGCGCAAGGTCATCGAGCATGGAAGGCGCATCCGCGCCTGTCTCAAGCAGCCGGAATTCGCCCCGGTGTCCGTGCCCGCCCAAATCGCCGTTCTGCTGGCATTGACCGAGAAACTCTTCGATCGGGTACCGCTGGAGCAGATGACGGAGGCCGAGCACGCCTTGCGCGAGGCGGCGGCGAATATTCCGGCGGAGGTGTGCGCGCGATTCGAAACTGCCGACAAGTTGAGCGACGAGGACCGCAATGCGATTGTCGAAATCGCCCGTCAGGCGCTCGCTCATTTTCAGCCTGAGCCGGAATCAAAACCCGAGGGCAAGGCCGAATCCAAATCCGAAGGCGAAGCCGAGCCCAAGCCCGAGGACGAGTCCAAGCCCGCTAGCACTACCCATAATTAGCCAAGCAACCATACAACCGGAGAACACCATGCAAATCCAGATCAACACCGACCACAACATTGAAGGTCGCGAGGCGCTTGCCGCTCACGTCAGCGGCGTAGTGGAGGGCGCCCTCGACCGATTCAGCGATCACGTCACGCGCGTCGAGGTTCACCTGACAGACGAAGCTGGCCACAAGAGCGGCCAGAACGACAAGCGCTGCGTAATGGAGGCCCGTCTCCAGGGCCGCCAGCCGATCGCGGTCACGCATCACGCCGCGTCCCTGCACCAGGCCGTCGACGGCGCCGCGGACAAATTGACCAGACTGCTCGAGAGCACGATTGGGCGGCTGCGCGACCAGGAAAGTCGCGCGACTTCCCCGTCCCATCAGGAGCCGAAATCCCCGGAGGAGTGATGAGCGACACCATTGCGAGCCTGCGGCGCAAGATCACCAGTGCCGGCGATCTGCAGTCGGTCGTTCGCTCGATGAAAGCCCTGGCCGCTTCGAGCATCGGGCAATATGAGCAATCGGTGCGCGCCCTGGCCGACTACTATCAGGCAGTCGAGCTGGGCTTGAGCATTTGTTTCCGCGGCGGCACGCCGGTCGCGCCGATGACGGAAGGCCGGAAACGCACGGACGAGGCTTCGATCGGCGCGGTGGTATTCGGTTCCGATCAGGGATTGGTGGGGCAGTTCAACGACGTGGTGGCGGATTTTGCGGTGAAAAGCCTGGCCGCTGTTCCCGGCAAGTCCCAGGTCTGGGCGGTCGGCGAACGCGTGCACGCCCGCCTGGCGGATGCAGGGCTGCCGCTGGCCGGACTCTATGCGGTGCCCAATTCCGTCAAGGCCATCACGCCGCTCGTCGGCCAGATTCTCGTCGATGCCGAGACGCGCCGCCGCCGGGGCGCGGTCACCGAACTTCACCTGTTCTACAACCGTCCCAGCTCCGCCGCGTTGTATGCGCCCGTCAGCCAGCGGCTGCTGCCGCTGGACGACGCCTGGCGCAGCAAGCTGGCCGAACTTCCCTGGCCGACGCGAAACCTGCCCGAGGTGATGGGGGAGGGCATTGCGAGCTTGCGCGCGCTGATCCGCGAATATCTTTTCGTCTCGCTGTTCCGCGCCTGCGCCGAATCCCTCGCGAGCGAGAACGCAAGCCGCCTCGCGGCGATGCAGCGTGCCGAAAAGAACATCGACGATCTGCTGGAGGCCCTCAACGGCGCGTTCCATCGTCTGCGCCAGAGCGGCATCGACGAGGAATTGTTCGACGTCATCTCCGGCTACGAAGCACTGCCGCAAGAGGCGGGCATTAGCGCAGCCGCCGCCGGTCCTTGAACGCCGAGACCGCCTTTGCGCGGTCGTCCGTCCGCGCCCCTGTGCAATCGTGAGTCGGCTGCAGCGGCGCCCAATCCTGCAGCGGGTCCCGGTGCGGCCCATGGCTTGATGCTAAACTTCCACCCGTTCATGCCGTCCCGAAGGTCGAAACATGGGTCAATTTCCCGCAGACATTTACACCGAACCTTCCAACGTGGATGTCGACACGCTAAGAAATCTGGGCCCGCTGCGCGCTATGGCGGGGATTTGGCAAGGTCTTCGCGGCGTGGACGTGAAGCCGAAGGCGGAAGGGCCGAAGACGCAGGTCTACGTCGAACGCATCGAACTGCAGCCGATCGACCCACAGACCAACGGGCCGCAATTGTTTTACGGGCTGCGTTATCACACGCATGTGGTGAAGCCGAATCAGCTAAAGACGTATCACGACCAGGTGGGATACTGGTTATGGGAGCCTGCCACGGATACGGTCATCCATACGCTCACGATTCCGCGCGCCCAGATTGTAATGGCGGGCGGAAAGGCAAGCGCCGAGGCGAAGGAGTTCGAGCTGAGCGCCACGCACGACTCCGAGAGCTTCGGTATCCGTTCTGCTCCCTTTCTCGAATATGCGTTCAAGACGGTCGAATTCCGGATCAAGGTAACAATCAATCCGGACGGCACCTGGTCTTACGCCGAGGACACGGTGTTGATGATTCGCGGCAAACCTGAGCCCTTTCATCACACGGATAAGAATACACTGACCAAAATCGGGGAACCTACCCCCAATCCGCTGGCGCAAAGCTAGACGGCGCCGCGCCGGTTTTTCGCGGCATCGACCAAGGCTTGATCACCATGTCCATGGTGTGCGCGGAAAATCGCTGCGCGCGTAGCGCGGCATGCTACATTGCAGGACAGCAAACCGCAGTGCCTCTTCCACGATGAATCAAACCTTCCGCGCCTTGGCCGAACGGGATTTCCGCCTGTATTTCTTCGGACAGGCGGTGTCGCTCATCGGCACCTGGGTACAACAGGTCGCAATGTCGTGGATCGCCTATCGCGTCACCGGCTCGGCGTTCATGCTCGGCCTGATCGCTTTCTCCGGACAGATTCCCATTCTGCTGCTGGCCCCGGTCGGCGGCATGCTGGCGGACCGGCTGGACCGGCGCCTGCTGCTGGCCGTGATCCAGGTCGTCGCCATGGCGGTCGCCGTTTGCCTCGGACTGCTCTCTTACACAGCGGGTTTTTCGGCGTGGGCGCTGGTCATCGCTTCGGCTGTGCTCGGCATGTCGAGCGCCGTGGAAATGCCTACGCGTCAGGCCTTCATTTTGCAGACGGTTCACGACCGCAGCCACGCGACCAATGCAATTGCCCTCAATTCGCTTGCATTCAACGGCGCGCGCGTGGTCGGGCCGGCGGTGGCGGGCGCCGTGCTCGCGCTGGTCGGGGAAACCGCCTGCTTCGCGCTCAATGCCGTTTCCTATCTGGCCGCCATCTACACGCTGCTCGCGATGCGTCCGCGGGCCGTCGCAGCGAACCGGCGCAAAGGCAGTCTGCGCGAATCGATTCAGTACCTTCGGCAGTTCGCGCCGGCGCGTTGGCTCCTGATCATGGTCGCAGCCGCCAGTTTCTGCGTGGCGCCGATGATGACCTTCATGCCCGTCTACGCAAAGGATTTCTTTCATGGCGGACCGGGCACCCTGGGGATGCTCATGGGGGCCTCCGGCTTGGGCGCGGTACTTGCCGGCGTGTACCTTGCAAACCGGACAACGGTGATCGGGCTGGGCGCGCGGATCGGCGCGAGTTGCCTGATGATAGGTGTGTCGGCGCTGGCATTTTCGTATAACCCGCTGTTTCTGGTGGCATTGCCGATCCTGCTAGTGTCGGGCGCGAGCACTATCCTGGTCATCACTGCGAGCAACATAGTTCTGCAGCATCTGGTGCCCGAGCATCTGCGCGGGCGCGTGATGGCGCTGTTTACGATGTCCTTCTTCGGCATGCTTCCGCTGAGCGCCTTGGCCGCCGGCGCCCTCGCGCGCGTCGCCAGCGTTCAGCTGGTGTTCGTCGTCGCGGGCTTCGGCGCAATCGCGGTGGGCCAGGCTTTCAGGCGCCAGCTGCCGCGTCTGCAGAAGCTGGCGCGTCCGGTACTGGACGGGCAGGGATTGCTCGCGCCGTAACATCGATGTGCCTCGCGCCGTTTGGCAACCGGTACGGAGGGTCCGGACCCGGGCTCAGCCCTTGCGCGCGGCGATGTTCTGATGCGCATGTAGCGGCTTCGCGGAAACTCCACAGCCACCTGCGGCGTAAAGCGTCGGTGTGGTCCACGGCGCGATCAAAATCGGCCGGATACGCGGTAATATCGGCGGTATCGCGGCAAAGTGACGCAGGGTAATCACAAAAGGAGACGAACAAAATGCGCTACGAGGCGCCAAAGACGCTGGAGCAGGCGATTGCCTTGCTCTCCGGCGCCGCAGGTCAGGCGAGCTTGCTGGCCGGCGGCACAGACGTGCTGATCCAGTTGCGTTCGGGCCGTATCGCCCCCCAACTGCTGGTCGACGTCAAGGCCATCCCCGAAATGCGGACCATCGTTGCCGATGCCGGCGGCTATCGCATCGGCGCGGCTGTCACCTGCATGGAACTGATCGAGGACGAGGCGTTCGCGCGCGAATGGCCTGGCATCGTCGACGGAGTCAAGCTGATCGGCTCGGTCCAGGTGAAGGGCCGCGCGACGATGGGAGGCAACCTGTGCAATGCCTCGCCGGCTGCGGACAGCGTCCCCGCGCTGATCGCCGCCGGCGCTCTTGTCCAGATCGCCGGACCGCTGGGCAGACGTGAGGCGCCGGTCGAAGATTTTGTCCTGGGTCCGGGCAGGACTTCGCTCGGCAACGGCGAGTTGGTCGCCTCGATCCAGCTGCCGCGGCGCGCGCCGCATTCGGGTGATGCCTATCTGCGTTTCACCCCGCGCACCGAGATGGACATCGCAGTGGTCGGCGCCGCGGTCAACCTGACGCTGGACGGCAAGGGCGTGTGCAGCAGCGCCAGGGTCGGCCTGGGCGCGGTGGCCGCACGCGCATTGCTGGTGCCGGCGGCCGCTGACGCATTGATCGGCACCAAGGTCGACGCGGCGGCGCTCAAGCGTCTGGCCGCAGCCGCAAGCGCAGCCTGCCGGCCGATCGACGACAAGCGCGGTACCAAGGAATTTCGCATCAAGGTCGCCGGCGTGATGGCACGGCGCGCGGCCGCGATCGCGATGCAACGGGCGAGGAGGCAGGGCTGATGTCACGAAATCATGTAAGCACGACGGTCAACGGAGACCAGGTCGAATTTCTTTGCGAAACCGGCCAGACGCTGCTCGATGCATTGCGCGACGAGCTGCGCCTCACCGGCACCAAGGAAGGTTGCGGCACCGGCGACTGCGGCGCCTGCAGCGTCATGGTCGACGGGCGCCTGGTATGCGCCTGTCTGATGCTGGCGGTCGAGGCCGAAGGCAAAAACATTCAAACCGTAGAGGGCATGGCCGACGGCGAAACCCTGCATCCCCTGCAGCGCAAATTCATCGAGCATGCGGCCCTGCAATGCGGTATCTGCACCCCGGGGATACTGATTGCGGCGCGCGCGTTGCTCGAGCGCAACCCGGATCCGACAGAGGAAGAAGTGCGCTACTGGCTCGCCGGCAACCTTTGCCGCTGCACCGGCTATCACAAGATCGTCGACGCGGTGCTCGATGCCGCGCGCGAAATGCGCGGAGCCTGATCATGTCGACCATGCTCAAGTACCAGGAAAAGAAACTGAAGATCGTCGGCACGCGGCCGCTGCGGCCCGACGGGGTCGACAAGGTGACCGGGCGCGCGCGCTTCGGTGCCGACTACAATCTGCCGGGGCAGCTGATCGGCAAGGTGCTGCGCAGTCCGCACGCGCATGCGCGCATCAAGTCGATCGACACCTCGGCGGCGCTGGCGCTGCCGGGCGTCAAGGCGGTGGTCACGCGCGACGATTTCGCCGAAATGCCGGACGAAATGGCGGCGGTGGGCGAACTCATGATCAATTTCCGCGACGTCACGCGCAACATGATGGCGCGCGAGAAGGCGCTCTACGACGGCCATCCGGTGGCTGCGGTCGCGGCGACCACCGAAGCGGTGGCGAAAGCGGCGCTGGCGCTGATCAAGGTCGAATACGAGGTGTTGCCGCATGTGATCGACGTGGTCGAGGCGATGCAACCGGGCGCGCCGCTGCTGCACGAGGACCAGTATACGCAGGGGGTGAAGCCCAAGCCGGAGCGCCCTTCCAATGTGGCCAAGCGCCTGGAGTTCGGGCACGGGGACGTCGCAGCGGGTTTCAAGCAGGCCGAGGTGATCGTCGAGCGGGAGTTCAACACCAAGCCGGTGCATCAGGGCTATATCGAGCCGCAGGCCTGCCTTGCCAGCTACAGCGCGGACGGGCAGGCGGAACTGTGGACCTCGACCCAGGGACACTTCGTGTTTCGCGCGCAGTGTGCCAAGGTGCTGCAGATGGACATATCCAAGATTCGCGTGACGCCGACCGAGATCGGCGGCGGCTTCGGCGGCAAGAACAATATCTACAACGAGGCGCTGGCGATCACGCTGTCGCGCAAAGCGGGCCACCCGGTGAAAATGGTGATGACGCGCGAAGAGGTGTTCCGCGGCACCGGCCCGACGCCCGGCGCCAACGTCAAGGTCAAGATCGGCTGCACCCGGGACGGGAAGATCACGGCGGCGCAGGCCGAGCTGAACTTCCAGGCCGGCGCCTTCCCGGGCTCGCCGGTGAATCAGGCCTCGATGTGCGCCTTCACCCGCTACGACCTCGCCAATGTGCATGTGGTCGGCAACGATGTCACCGTGAACCGGCCGAAAGTCGCGGCCTATCGGGCCCCGGGGGCGCCGATCGCAGTGTTCGGCGTCGAGAGCGTGATCGACGAGATGGCGAAAAAGCTCGGCATCGACCCGATCGAATTCCGCCTCAGGAATGCCGCAAAGGAAGGCACGCAGACCTACTACGGCCCCAAGCTCGGTCCGATCGGGTACATCCAGACCTTGGAGGCGGCGCGGGCACATCCGCACTACAGCGCGCCGCTGGGACCGAATCAGGGCCGCGGCGTCGCCACAGGATTCTGGTTCAATATCGGCAACGAAACCACCTGTTCGCTCAACCTGCAGGAGGACGGAACGCTGACGCTGATGCTCGGGACCATCGATGTCGCCGGCGGCTCGCGCGCCTCGATGGCGATGATGGTGGCCGAAGAACTCGGCATCGCGTTCGATCGCGTCCGTCCGGTCGTAGGCGACACGTCCTCTCTCGGCTTCAACTTCCTTACCGCGGGCAGCCGCAGCACTTTCGCCAGCGGCATGGCCAGCGTGATCGCGGCGCGGCAGGTGATCGAGAAGTTGCGCCAGCGCGTGGCGCAGATACGCGAGGTGCCGCTGGAAGCGGTGGCGTGGAAGGACGGCCAGGCGCAGCCCGTCGACAGCAGCGTTCAGCAGTTCTCGCCCATGACCCTGGCGGAGATCGCGAGAATGGCCGGTAAAACCGGCGGTACCGTGGCCGGCCATGCGGAAATCAATGCGCAGGGCGCCGGACCCGGCTTCGGCACGCATATCGTCGACGTCGAGGTGGACAAGGAGACGGGCGCGGTCAGGATCTTGCGCTATACCGCGGTGCAGGACGTAGGCAAGGCCATTCATCCGGCCTATGTCGAAGGCCAACTGCAGGGCGGCGCCGCGCAGGGCATAGGCTGGGCGCTGAACGAGGAATACGTCTACGGCGAGGACGGCGTGCTGCAGAATCCCGGCTTCCTCGACTATCGCATTCCGGTGGCGTCCGATCTGCCCTTCATCGATACGGTCATCGTCGAAGTGCCCAACCCCAATCATCCCTATGGGGTGCGCGGCTGCGGCGAAGTTCCGATCATCGCGCCGATGGCGGCCATCGCCAACGCGATCGAGAACGCGATCGGCCTGCGCCTGTGCGAGCAGCCGTTCTCGCCGCCGCGGGTGCTGAAGGCGATCGACGAGGCGGCGGCCGCAAAGCGCTAGACCCGTGGCCAGGATCACGCTGTCGAGCAGCCTGGCGCCGTTCACCGAGGGCGTGTTGGAGCTGGAACTGGGCGTGGCCAACGTGCGCCAGCTGTTTCAGACGCTGGGTGAGCGCTATCCGGATCTGCAAGCTCAGTTGGAGGCGGGTATCGCCGTCGCAATCGACGGCGAGATCTATCAGGACGCCCTGTTGCAGCCGATCGCCCGCGATAGCGAGGTCATACTGATTCCGAAGATTGCGGGCGGCTAGACCGGCTCGTTTCGCACCGGCGCTGACAAAGCGCCATGGACCTAAACCGGACTAGCCGGAACCAAGCAAAGTGCCTTCGGCGGGGGAAAAACCCTTATCCCGCGAACAAGGGGGGACGCATCCCCCCTTGTCCCCCAAGGGAACTTCCTTCGGGGCGTTGATCCCCCCGCGCACGCGTCCTCGCCATTTATCAAAATCTTTGCCGTTTCGGTCAACTCTTGACTGATAAGAGACTAAATTCCAGGGCGCGACCGGCAGCCGGAAACGGAAATGCGGTCGTCGCTTGTCAGGACGCTGTTAAACATTGTTAAACGGGCTTTGCGGCTTGCTACCGCGGTGTAGAGTGAAAGCGGTAAGGGGATGAATTTATCCTCGAGCGGCCGCGGGCGGATTAGGGCGCGGTTCGGAAAAATCAGCTCGGAAGCATGTTGTATGGGGCCGCAAAAACGGATTCTTTATATCGAGGACGAACCTAACCTGCGATGGTTGGTAAAGTGCATCCTCGAGTCGGCCGGCGGTTTCGAGGTGCTGCCATGCAGTTCCGGCGCCGAAGGATTGCGCCGTATCGGGGAATTCGCCCCGGACCTGGTACTGCTCGACGTGATGATGCCGGAAATGGATGGTTTCAGCGTTTTGCGCGCGCTGCGCGAGCAGCCGGAAAGCGCGGCGCTCCCGGTGGTCTTCCTCACTGCCAGGAACGAGCAAGGCGATGAATATCTGCACTCGGGTGCGTGCGGGGTGATCGCCAAGCCCTTCGAGCCCGCCCTCCTGGTAGAGCGGGTGCAGGCCTACGCCGCGGGGCATGGTGGCCGCCCAGATTCGGACTTGCGGCAGCGGGGAGACTAGGCGCCGGAACTGAAGCGCTGCCACAGGGCATTGACTTGCTCCACCAGCGCGTTCGGCTCGAAGGGCTTGGTGATCACACCGAGCGCGCCGCGGCGCAGCAGATCCTGCCGCAGATCATCCTGCGTATTGGCGGTGAAAAATACCATCGGGGTCGCGGCTGTCTCGGGCAGTTTGCGCAGGGCGTCCATGGTGG
>Ga0307375_10006063_pt1 | contig 11248 bp, 9 predicted proteins | sample TR1MG_FD_202531 | JGI IMG/M metagenome (GOLD analysis project Ga0307375, IMG submission 202531) | Soil microbial communities from Risofladan, Vaasa, Finland - TR-1 | ecosystem: Environmental > Terrestrial > Soil > Coastal area > Acid sulfate soil | place: Finland: Risofladan, Vaasa | collected...
AACGCTAACGCTCGGGTTTTTCGGCCAGGCCGAGTACATTCTGCACGGAGTGAACCAGCGCAAGGTCGCCACTGGCGCAGGCCTCCCGAAGCACAATCGTGGGTCGGTGAATCAGGCGATTGGTGAGGGTATGTGCGATAAAATCCATGGCCTCTTCGGGGGATTTCCCTGCGGCCATCAATGCCTTGGCGCGGAATAGAACATCATCTCGCGTCACTTCGGCTTGATGCCGGTAGGATTTGATGAGTTCGGCGCCCGTTTGTAGTTGCACCCATTCGAGAAAATGCCCCACCTGCAGGTTGATGATTTCTTCGGCCTGCTCTGCGGCGGCGACGCGGGATTTCTGTCCTTCATCAATGACCGATTTCAGGTCGTCAACCGTGTACAGATAAACATCCTGCAGATCGGCTACCTGGGGTTCGATATCCCGGGGGACCGCAATATCCACCATGAAAATCGGTCGACGTTTGCGCTGCTTCAGGGCCTGTTCGACGGCGCCTTTCCCAAGTACCGGCACGGGGCTGGCCGTGGAGGAAATGACGATATCCGCCTTGTGCAGATGCGTGGGGATTTCTGCCAGACCGATAGCGAGGCCGCCGAACTGCTCTGCGAGATGATGGGCGCGATCGATGGAACGATTGGCGACGATCACCTGGCGGAGCCCGTTTCCCTGCAGGTGCCGGGCACAGAGTTCAATCGTTTCGCCTGCTCCGATCAGCAGGGCCGTTTTTTGCGAGAAGTCACCGAATATCTGTTTGGCGAGATTCACTGCGGCAAAGGCAACCGAGACCGGGCTTGCCCCGATCTGAGTGTCGGTTCGGACCTGCTTGGCGACGGAAAAGGTATGCTGGAACAACCGGCCCAAAACTGGACCCAGTGCCTGCGCATCCTGGGCGATGGTGAAGGCATCCTTGATCTGCCCCAGAATCTGCGGCTCGCCCAGCACCATGGAGTCCAGCCCGCAGGCCACGCGCATCAGGTGCCGGATGGCTAGTTCATCTTTGTGGGCATAGACATAAGGCGCGATGGACTCAACAGGCAGTTGATGGAACGTGGCGAGCCATTCGATGAGGTTCTCACGGACACATTCCGAGTGGGTATAGATCTCGGTACGATTGCACGTAGATACAATGGCGGCTTCTTTGGCGCCGCAGCCGTGAATCAGATCATTCAACGCAGACGGCAAACGATCAATGCCGAAGGCAATGCGTTCGCGCACATCAACCGGGGCAGTTTTATGATTCAGACCGAATGCAATAAGTGACATAGCCGATAATTATACTCTGCCGCGGCGCACTCGTGCACCTTGATGATTACTCATGGCCTCTAGTATATAAGCATTTCCTGAAATATGTGGCGGCCTATTCACTCCGGGCGGCCCAAATCGCGCAGTGGGAGGCGCTTTCGGTTGCGATAAGCAGGCCAGTAACGCTGACTTGCCAGGAGTAATACGCCCAAACCCATAATGGCCACCCCCCAGTTCGCCCAGATGCCCAGCGGATACCCCGTGGAAAACCAGGGTGCGGACAAGGCACAGGTTCCGCTGATGACCAAAGCGACGGGTATCGGCCAGTTCGCACGTTGCAGGCGATGCCAGCGACTAAGCAGACGCTGTCCCAGCAAAACCGAAACAAGGCCGATCACGCTGCCTGCCAGCACATCCGTCGGCCAATGGACACCCACGGCCATGCGCGAGATGGCAAAAAAACTGGCGCCGATCAGGGCCAGTAGTGCCCAGCCGAAGGAAAGACGCAATCCGATGATCAGCAGGCCGGCCAGGGTGAATGCAGTCACGGCATGACCGGACGGAAAGCTCCCGTGATCCAGTCGGTGGCCGATTAGATGAAAGGCATCGGCTGCCAGTACGGCTGGCGGGCGGGACACGTCGAGAATGGGCTTGAGAGTATGCGTGATCAGTGTTGCCAGAATGGCAGACAGCAAGAGCAGCGCGGCCAGTCGCGGCCGCCAGAGCAGAAACGGCAACAACAAGCCCAGTGCCAGATAGGTGTCTGCCAGTGAACTCAGGCCCGACCAGAATGCGGGTGCAAGCGGCCCGAGGTTGTTGAAGGAATGAAATAACGACATCCGTGCATGCGGAATCGCTGCCACGAGTATCAGGGCAATCGAAGCCGTGATAATAAACCCGTAGGCTAATTTCATGCCGGCGGTGGCATCCCGCATCGGGTCTTGTGCCCAGGTTGAGAGATGACCCTTATTTGCGTTCATGCGGTTTTTTGTCCATTCGATTCGACCGGATATTCGTTCGGCTGTTGCCAGTCCGCGTCGGTGACCTCCGTCAGGGCCGTCTGTCGGATATGGTAGGAACGAACGTCCTTGGCTTCGTGATAGGTGCGGGAAAGCATTTCCGACAACACGCCGGTCGTCAGGATCTGGACCGAGATCAGCACGAGCATGATGCCCACCATGAACAAGGGACGATCGCCAATGTTTTCTCCCAATATCTTCAAGATCAACAGATAAAAGAGGGTGAGCCCGCCCAGTGCGCCGAAGCCGAGCCCCAGCATGCCAAAGAAGTGCGCTGGTCGTGCGGCGAAACGCATGAAGAAAAATACAGAGATAAGATCAATGATGACGCGGAAAGTTCGTGACAACCCGTATTTTGAGACCCCCGCCGTACGGGCGTGGTGCGAAACCACCTCCTCCTTGATGCGGCTAGGGGCAGTTTGCGTGGCCAACCAGGCCGGGATGAACCGATGCATTTCGCCGTAGAGCCGAACCTGCTTGATGACGACCGCCCGGAAAACTTTCAGGCTACAGCCGTAATCGTGCAAGGTGACGCCGGTAATCTTGCGGATGAGTCGATTGGCGATCTGAGAAGGTACTTTTCGTAGCCAGAGATTGTCCTGACGATTCTTGCGCCAACCTGAGACGAGATCGAGATCTTCGTCGAGCAGCCGGTGGACCATACGGGGTATATCGATCGGATCGTTTTGCAAATCCCCATCCAGGGTTGCGATGACATCCCCACGGGCCAGATCGATCCCTGCCTGCATGGCTGCTGTTTGTCCGAAATTTCGTGCCAGCGGGACCAAACGAACATGATGACCGTAGTGCTGCAGCCCTTCCGTAATCCGTGCCACCGTACCATCTGCGGAGCCATCATCCACGAGCAGAATTTCCCAGGGGGCGGGATAGCTCGCCAGGGCGTAATGGACGCGCTCCAGCAAGGGGGCAATATTATCCTGCTCGTTGAAAACGGGGATGACCAGCGACAGGGGGGCCGCGTTTAGTGAGGTCATACATGCTCCTTGGGAACGTTCTGAGGTGGGTCCGTACATGGTTTCGGGCTCGGGCCGCGATTTTGAAGGGGCGAAGTGTAAGCCAAAATGGACGGCTGCCCTACTCTAGCGATTTGACAGGGTTCTGCGGCAGCTTCACCTGTCATCGGGGCTCATCATGATTCCGAGGGCGTATCCGGATTCAGTGCATCGGAGTCCGGGGAGCGCGCATTGCTCTGAGGCCAGTACTGCGTGATGAGTGTTTGAAGTTTCGATGGCGAGATGCCGCCCACGATGACCTGGACGATATTCCCTTCATGCACCAGTATGATCGTTGGTGTTCCCATGATTCTCAGCGTACGGGCCAATCCTTGATTTTCCTGAACATTGATGACGCACATCGAAACCGGGTGATCCTGCAGGACTGTTTCCAGAATGGGCGCCATTCGGCGGCAGGCCATGCAACCTGGCGCCTCGAAAAAGAACACGCCCTCTTTTTTAGGGTCGTTCTGCTCGATGGGCGTGCAGTAACGAAGTAATGCTGCCGGCGCAGGCATTCCCTGTGTGGATTTTGCGCGACGCACCATGATCCACTGTCCCAACAGGATCAGCAAAACCAGCGCAAGCAATACGGCGGGAACGGTTAAATCGGGCATGGTATTCCTGTTTCCTCGGTTAAAATCGTGCAAACCGGATGTGTGTGCGCTTGAAGGCGGCGTCATGGGGTTCGATCATTTTACAGCTTGGCCCGAGTGCATATTATGTCAATTCCCTTTCGCTCAAAACTCACCGCTCGTAACCTGCAGAGGTGCAAACGTTCCGGTCGCTCCGATGCGGCACAGATGACGGGACGCTGGATGCGGCCTTATCCCAATGCCCTCGCCCAGCGATGGTTACCCGACCGTGGTTTCATCGAGATCGAGCACCCCACGCTGGGCGACCCCAGGGATATTCTCCACAGGGAACGTCAGCTCGATCAGATCGATCGCAATACGCGTTTATTCCTCTCCGGCAAACCGGCAAACCATGTGCTCCTGTGGGGCGCGCGGGGAACCGGCAAGAGTGCGATGGTTCGGGCGATGCTCACCCGTTATGGCGGCAAGGATTTCGGCGTGATCGAACTCGACCATGCAGGGCTTTCCGCCCTTTCCGATCTGATACAGATACTCGTGCGAACAACTAGACGCTATGTGCTCTTTGTGGATGATTTGTCGTTTGAAGCACAGGACATGCGTTACAAAAGCCTCAAGGCCTTGCTTGACGGTTCGTTGATGACGCCGCCCGCAAATATTCTGGTTTACGCGACGTCAAATCGCCGACACCTTTTGCCTGAGTCGATGCAGGACAATCTCGAAGGACGCGTGATCGACGGGGAATTGCACGAAGGCGATGCCATTGACGAAAAGGTGTCCTTATCCGAACGGTTCGGACTCTGGCTCGCCTTTCATCCCTTTAGTCAGGATCAGTACCTGGACATCGTTCGTGCCCATATGAAGGTTGGCGCGATCGGAGATGAGGGCGAAGATGGGGGGAGCGAGGAACCGGATTGGCAAGCCGAAGCATTGCGCTTTGCCCGCTTGAGGGGGTCAAGAAGTGGCCGTGTCGCGGCCCAATTCATTCAGTATTGGAACAGCATGCGCATGGGCGCATTGTCGTAGCTCGAAATCGAGACTGCGGTCTGAGAAAGATTTTGAATGCCCGGTGACGTCACAGATGCCAATTTTACCGCCTAGGTATTCGAAATTATCAATGAGTCAACGGCGCATGACGCGGAAATGTCCAATTTAAATTGTTTTATTACAATTGGATAATACAGTTTTCTAAACCTATTTATAAGACTTATGTGCGCCCTCCTCAGGTTAATGGGAAAGGCAACGACGATAAAAAGCCAGCCTGTTTTTGTATTTGCACAACAGATGTTGATTCTTTTAACAAAGGGTTGACGAAACTACTTGTATTCCATTCCTTTTCGTTTATTGTCGGCAGTGTATTTTTTGCGGTTAGTTTCATACAGCCGAACAATGAGTACCTGTGTGCAGGGGTTTTCAGTGCTAGACACTACACACGGTCTGAAGCGTTAGCACATGTACGAGAGTATTTTTTCGATGATTAATATCTATGTTGGCAACCTGTCCTATCAATCTGACGATGCAGATGTTCGCACTGCATTCGAAGCCTTTGGTGAAGTAAAATCCGCCAAAGTGATCCAAGACATGGCCACCGGTCGCTCCAAGGGCTTTGCCTTTGTTGAAATGGCTGATAAAGCTGCTGGCACGACCGCCATTGAGCAGTTGGACAACACCGAGTTGAACGGACGTAACATCCGTGTCAATGAAGCCCGTCCCCGCGAGCGTACTAATGATCGTGGCGGTGACCGCGGTGAGTTCCGCTCACGTCACTAAGCTAACCACGTTTAGCTGATCAACGGCCATCATTGATTTGATGGCCGAGCTTTTTTAGAAGCCTTCAAACTGACTCTTGCGAGTCATTTTTTTTGTCCGGATGATGGTGAAGTCGCCGGGTTTGATGCTGATAAAGAAACAGGTCGAACTGTTTTGCAGGAAGAATGGCGTCCTCCTCGATGCCCGGCACGGTGAAAGCCAAACTGAGCAAGGCGGAGCTTTCCCGCATATCCCGTTCGGCCTTGCGCCAAACCCACAGCATCGGTTCGGGTGAGAGAAATGCAAAAACCACATCAAAAGGCGCCCAGGATATTTTCCAGAAATCCCCGAATTTGATCTGGCAGTTGGGTTGCTTCCTACTGCGCCAGTACGCAATCAGAAACAGTACGGGGGCACTTTCAATGCCGACAAAGTGTCTGTCAGGGTGCTTTTGAGCCAGGCGCATCAACAAACGTCCATCTCCGCAGCCGATATCGAGCAGGCTCAGGTATCCGTTCGCGTCCATGAAGTTAGTCAGCGTCTGGCTGACCATCTTGTCCGACCGGTATAGAGGGATTCGCGTAAAGATCGCATTCCACTGGAGGGCGATCAACAGAATCGCGGCAGCGAAGAACCACCAGGGATTGATCGTGAAGGAAAGCACAGCGGCCATGGGCATGAAAATGAGGACAGGTCGCCACCATTCCGGCAGTAGTCGCCAAGTGATCAGCATAGCGAACAGCCCGGAAAGCAGTGCAGCAAATGGCAAGGGCATGCGTGGGAAGTGATACTGTTCGCCCAGGTGAATTAGCGCACCGGTTGATAAGACACCCGCAGCAAGCGCAAAGATGGCCAGACCAAAACTTACCAGGCGAGGCATGTGATCACCCTTGATCTTTTCACTGGGGGCACCTTTGATGTGCTGGTTATATAAGTAATTGTTTTAAAGTGAAATCGCATGGAATGCGTGCGTTTTTACGAGATTTTTATCTACCCGGCCAGGTGTTTTATGAACATTTTCACCATTCACCGAGGACATTTTTAACGATTGGCGTTTCAATGCGGGGCCGGGATACTGCCAGTTGCCCCGTTGATCGTACCTGGGGCGGTTGGATTCGGCGTCGGAGTGATGGGTGGGGTTATTTGTGTATCGATTCCGAGGTTAGGTGTAATCAGGTTGATCTGATTTCCTGGCAGCGTGGACTCCGTTGCGGTTTTGAAATCCGTCGGATGGAGGACGCGATCGGTTGCGGAGTCATTCATCACGATGATCGAAATACGGCGGTTGCGGGGATCGGCGGGGTCATTTGGGATAAAGGGCAAGGCATCCGCCATACCAATGACGCGCAAGAGTTTCTTCTCCTCATAGCCATCCTTGACGAGTTCGCGTCGCGCCGCGTTTGCCCGGTCAGCAGACAGTTCCCAGTTACTTCTGTCTATGCCGTTGTAGGGCAGTGAATCGGTATGGCCGATGATGCTCAATCGGTTGGGCAGCTGATTGATTACCGGGGCAAGTTTGCCCAATATTTCAGCCGCATAGGATTCAAGATGGGTGGATCCCACCTTAAACATCGGGCGTTTTGCTTGGTCCAGGATCTGGATCCGCAGACCGTCGCGCGTCATGTCGAGTTTGATCTGATCCTTGTAGGCCTTGAGTGCTGGATCGACGTTGATAAGGGACTCGAGTTCCTTTTTCAGATCTTCGATGCGTTTCTTGTCCGCTTCCTCGATTTTTTTCCGAGCCTGCTCCTCGGTCATTTTATTTTCGTCCATGTTGGCTTTGATCGGGGGGTTAGTACCGTTATGGACCTGTCCCTGCTGGCGGGTGAGATCCTCACCGCCCGCATTGATCAAACTCACGGACGCCCCGGCACTCGGCCCTCCTTCCAGGGTCACCTTGAGGGGATTGGAGAAATAATCGGCAATCCCTTTCAGTTTGACCTCCCCTACCGAACCCAGCAGCCACATCAGCAGAAAGAAGGCCATCATGGCAGTTACAAAGTCAGCATAGGCGATCTTCCAGGCGCCACCGTGGTGACCACCATGTCCCTTGTTGACCTTCTTGATAATGATCGGTTTGGCTTTATCTGGCTGTTCGGCCATCGTGCTGTTCTCTGGAAATGGGAAGAGTCATGGCGACTTATTTCTTCTGTTTCAGGAATTCTTCCAGTTCCTGGAAGCCCGGGCGGTCTGAAGAAAACAGAACTTTTCGGCCAAACTCAGCAGAAACCTGCGGCGGATACCCATTCATGAAAGCGATCATGGCGGCCTTGATACTTTGGTAATACTTGGTGGAGTCATTAACCTTATGCTCCAGGTTTGCCGCCACCGGACCCACCACGCCATAGGCAATAAAGATACCCAGGAAAGTACCCACCAATGCCGCTGCAATCAACCCCCCCAATACCGCTGGAGGTTCAGCGACAGACTCCATGGTATGCACAACTCCGAGAACCGCCGCGACAATACCGAATGCAGGCAGACCATCGCCAATTTTCGCAATATTCGAACCAGGCATTGAGGCTTCCTGGTGGTGGGTTTCAATATCGATATCCATGAGGTTGTCGATCTGGTGCACATCCAAGGTGCTGGATACCATCAGGCGGAGATAGTCGGTGATGAAATCGACGGCGTGGTGATCGGCCAGGACGGTTGGCGCCTCCTGAAACAGGGCACTGTTATGCGGATCTTCGATATCTTCCTCGATGGACATCAGCCCTTCTTTCCGGGCCCGCGTGAAAATATGGTACAGCAGGGCGAGCGTTTCCATATGAAGTGATTTCTTGTATTTGGACCCCTTGAGCGCCGTACCGAAGCCACCCAGTGTCGCCTTCATCGTTTTTCCGGAGTTACTGCCGATAAAGGCAGCTGCGCCGGAACCAACAATCATCAGATACTCAATGGGCTGAAAAAGGACGACGATATGCCCACCCGCTAGGATAAAACCACCGATAACCGATCCGAACAGTAATACCCAACCAATAATGAGGGTCATATTTTTTCCATATTAAAAAATGCGTGAAATGCCCGCTTTGAGCACATCCATAAGTTACAGTTTCGGTCATTTCCGGGCGTACGGAAACGACTCAAAATCGCCCTAGCCAATTGTTTACATCGTCACAAATAGCGATTTCTTTAACCTTATACCAAATCTATGGGGTCCAGAATCAATGCCCCAGAGATTTTCCCGTAATTTCGGCGAGGTCAGACGAGCAATCCGGGCGCTCATTGATTCGGATCAGCGCCGCTTTCATCAACGCAGCTCGACTGGAATCCAGTCGTTTCCAGATATTGAATACCGATGCCAATCGCGCGGCCAACTGCGGATTGAATCCATCGATCTCGATGATTTCATCGGCGATCCACGCGTAACCGCGACCATTGAGGGCGTGAAAGTGCAACTGGTTACCCCGAGCAAAACTGCCGATGAGCGCATGCACCCGGTTCGGATTCTTGAGTGAAAATGCGGAATGTGCTTTCAACTGCTGTACCCGCGCAATGGCATCCCCGTCCGTCCGTTGCGCCTGAAGCGCAAACCACTTGTCCATGATCAATGGATCATGACGCCAGCGGGCCTCAAATACCAACATGAGACGGTCGAATTCGTTCGTGGGGCGAACGCTGAGTGCGAGCAAAGCATTGAACGATTCGGTCATGTTGTCTGCCCGGTCGAACTGGTTTACGGCCAGTTGCAACCATGAAGGGCGATCCAGCGCAATCAGGTATGACAACACCTGACGTCGAATCTGTCGCTGGCCAACATCTCGCGTTAGGTAGCGATATTTTTTGGGCGGCAGGTTTTTCTCATAGACCAGCAGGAGGGTCGATTCCCACTCCGTCGCCAGTTGCAGCCGCAGTCGGGTACGCTCGCGATGAATCCACTCGAAGGGAATATTTTCCGCAAACTGGTCTGCCAAGTATTTCTCGCTGGGCAGGGTTATGCACTCAGCGACGAACATCGGGTCGTGGTCGGACTCAAGCAAGATTTGACCGAAGGCGTTGGAGAGTCCCTTTGGCAAGGTGTCTTCGGCTGATCCTTCCTCTGCAACCGCTGTTTGAATCCGCGCCATGAGGGTGCGAAGCAGGAGTTTCTGCAACGCATCCCAACGATTGAATGGGTCAGTATCTGCACGGCTGAGTGTGGCGAGCGCGCTGTCGTCATAGGGATAATCGATTTCAACAGGTGCCGTGAAACCGCGATTCAGCGATGGGATGATCTTCGTATCCAGAGGCAGATCGACCGGGAATGACCAGGTTTGGCGAAACTCGGTGATCGTCAGAGTTTGCTGGTTATGCCCATTCATGGAGACCGGTTCGCCCGATGCCGTAAACAACGCGACATCCAGCGGAAGCATGAAGGGTTGATAGTCCGATGCTTCCTGTTGAACGGTGAGTGTATATTCGCCCGGCGTGCGCTTGTCGGTAATCTGCAATTTCGGTGTGCCGGCCACGTCATACCAACGGCGAAATTGTTGAAGGTTCCTGCCCGAGACATCGGCCATGCACTGGATGAAATCCTCGATGGTCACGGCCTGCCCGTCAAATCGTTCGAAATACAGATCGGTTCCCTGCCTGAAGGTGTCCCATCCCAGCAGGTTGCGCTGCATCCGAACGACCTCAGCGCCCTTGTTATACACCGTTGACGTATAAAAGTTATTGATTTCACGATAGGTTTTTGGCTGCACCGGATGCGCCTGGGGGCCGGCATCCTCTGCAAACTGCACCTGACGCAGCAGATTCACATCCTGAATCCGGTTCACAGCGCGTGAACCCATGTCCGCTGAGAATTCTTGATCGCGGAAGACCGTAAAGCCTTCCTTGAGCGAGAGCTGGAACCAGTCACGACAGGTAACGCGGTTGCCGGACCAGTTGTGGAAATACTCGTGGGCGACAACCGATTCGATACCGGCATAATCACCATCGGTTGCCGTATCGGGTTTGGCCAGGATGTATCGGGAGTTGAAGATGTTCAAACCCTTGTTTTCCATCGCACCCATATTGAAATCGTCCACGGCGACGATATTGAACACGTCCAGATCATATTCACGACCGTAGGTGTCCTCATCCCAACGCATGGATTTTTTCAGGGAATCCATGGCGTGTTGGCAGCGGTCGGCATTATGTTCTTCAACATAAATGGCCAGATCGACCGCTCGGCCTGAGCGGGTAATGAATTGATCCTTCAGCGCGGTCAGTTTTCCGGCAACGAGCGCAAAGAGGTAGGAAGGTTTCGGATGGGGATCGATCCAACGGGCGATATGTTTGCCCTCGCCCGCCGGTTCGAGGCTGACGGGATTGCCATTCGCCAGCAGCACGGGATACAGCGTCCGATCAGCGATCAATGTCACACTGTAGCGCGCCAGCACATCGGGACGATCGATGAAATAGGTAATACGCCGGAAGCCCTCCGGTTCGCATTGAGTGCAGAAATTGCCTGAGGATTGATAGAGCCCTTCCAGCGCTTTATTGGCCGCGGGATTGATTTCGGTTTCGACCGACAGCGTGAAAGCTTCACCCACCGATGGAACTGTCAGGTGGGTACCCGTGCAGGAATAATGATTGGCAGAGAGCAGCTGATTATTCAATTGGACGGATAGCAAATTCAAGTTTTCGCCGTTCAGCACGAGT
>Ga0307375_10006064_pt1 | contig 11248 bp, 9 predicted proteins | sample TR1MG_FD_202531 | JGI IMG/M metagenome (GOLD analysis project Ga0307375, IMG submission 202531) | Soil microbial communities from Risofladan, Vaasa, Finland - TR-1 | ecosystem: Environmental > Terrestrial > Soil > Coastal area > Acid sulfate soil | place: Finland: Risofladan, Vaasa | collected...
AGGAGTGCACTTTCATCTGCTCGGCTTCGATGAAGCCGGTCGTGTTCCGGTAGGAGACCACGCCAAGGACGACCAGCATGGCCAGTGCCAGCGCGTATCCGGCTCCGATCTTTGTTCCAATGGTCCAATTCATACAGCCATCCTCTCTACTGGATTGAAAACCGTCATACTTTGTATTGCTCCGCCAATTGCTTCAGCCGCTGCCCCAGCTCGTGCAGGTTCTGCGCCGCGACTTCCGCCTGCCGGGTGCCGGCGACGTTCTGCACGCTGGCCTGCTTGATGTTTTCCATTGCCAGCGCCACCTGATCCATGCCCACCATCTGCTGCTGGCTCGATGCGGCGATCTGGGTGGCCGCCTGCGCCGCTTCATGGATGCTCTCGGCGAGCAGGCGGATGGATTCGCCGGTTTCCGTGGTCTGCTTGACCCCGGCCTCGACCGCCTTGTTGCCCTGCTCGGTGGCCAGCACGGCGGCGCTGGTGGCCTTCTGGATGTCGCCCAGAATCGCGCGCACCTGGCCGGTGGCCTGCTTGGATTGCTCGGCCAGGCTCTTGACCTCCTGCGCCACCACGCCGAAGCCCTTGCCGTGCTCGCCGGCCCTGGCCGCCTCGATGGCGGCGTTCACCGCCAGCACGTTGGACTGCTCGGCCAGGTCGTTGACGGTGGCGATGATCTCGCCGATCGCCTGACTCTGCTCGCTCAATCGCACAATGCTTTCGGCGACGGATTCCATCTGTTCCTGAATGTGGTGCATCCCCAGCACCGCATCCTCGACCGACTTGCGGCCAGTCTGGGAAACACTCGAGGCCTTCTGCGCGCTGTCGGAGACGTATTTCGCCTTCTGGCTCGCCAGTTGCGCGGTCTGTTTGACTTCCTCCACCGTGGCGGTCGTCTCGCTCACGGCGGTGGCGGTCTCGGCGGCGCCGGAGGCCACTTGGGTGGTGGTGGCGAGGATTTCGCTGGACGAGGAGGCGAGCACGCTCACCCCCTCGCGGAGCTCCCGTGTTGTTTGCCGCAATTTCTCGACCATCGCTCGGAATGCGCGTGCCAAGTCGCCGACTTCGTCGGCGCGGTTGTTCGCCGGCACGCTGACGGTGAGGACTCCGCCGGCGATCTGCCTTGCGACGCCCGCGATCGCTCTCAGCGGCACGGCGATGATCCGGTTGAGGACCAGTACCATCGTCAGCCCCAGCAGCATCGCCGCGATGCCGATGCCGATGAACAGCCGCACCGCCTGTTCGGTGCGCTGTTCGGAGTTCGCCACGGCAGTGCGCGCCCGTTCTGCCGCCAAATCGCCGAGCTCCTGGGCGATGACACGCATTTTGCGGTAGCGTTCTTCCTGCAGGCCCGTCGCAAGTGTCTTGGCCTGTTCCGCTTTCCCGGCGTAGATCAGCGGGATGATTTCGGCATCGCGCGTCTGTGCGAACGCCTCACGGATCGTCTTGAACTCCTCGATCCTGCTGGCCAGGAGCGAATCATTGCGGTTGCGATCCAGCAGTTGCCGGATGACCTCGGTAATCTCTTTGTCGCGCTGGTTGATCTCCTGGCGCCCGGTTTCCTGGTCAGTACGTTCTGTCGTCAGCAGCATGCTGAGCAGCGCCACCCGGATGCCGTTCTCGTCCGAGCGGAGTTTCAGCAGATCCACGGCATTGGCGAAATCTTCCTGATAGAGATTTTTCTGCGACGCTTGGATCGCCGAGATGCCCAGGTAGGCGGTCACGATCACGGTTGCGAGGAAGGCGATCATCAGCCCGAAACCCGCGAAGAGTTTGCCGCGCGTCGAAAAATCAAGAAACCATTTCACGTTCGACTCTCCTTTGCTGCGCAATAACTTGCGGTGCATCCGAATCTGATTCTTCGCTTCCCTAACCGGACACCTGTTCCTGCACGACGATGCTTTCGTCCGTCAGCAGCTTCTCCGCATCGAGAATCACCAGACGCTCGGGGGTCACGCCTTTCAGATATTCCTCGCGAAGGCCCGTGAGCGTGGGCAGGGACGGCTGGATGTCGGCCAGCGGAATATGGCGTACGCCAACGATGGCGTCCGCCAGGATGCCGAAAAGCATGTTGCCCGATTGCAGAACGATGACCTTGCTGAGATCGGTTAGTCCCTTTTCCGGCAGATCGAAGAACTTCTTGATGTCGATGACAGAAAAAATCTCGCCGCGCATGTTGACGATGCCGAGAACAAACCGCGGTGTACACGGCAATGGCGTCAGGTTTTCCAGCGGGGAGACCTCGCGAATATAGTGCGTTTCAACCGCGTATCGCTCATGGGCAAGAATGAATTCCACTATCTCGATGCGCGCATCGGCGCCTTCCGTCGGAACCGGTTCCTGCGCCAGCATCAGCGCCCTTGACTTCAGGACCCGTTGTACCTCTTCGGGCAACGGCGCCCAGACGTGATCAATGGCGGTGCGTGCGGATTCCAGTCGCCGTTCGATCTGGCGCCAGTCAATGGCCGCCGGGGTTTTTCTCTTTTGTGATGTTGGCTTGTGGGTGTTCATCCCAACTTATCCATGCTTAATGCACCAACGGCCCCACGTGGCAGGCTCGACCGCACGGTGGTAATGATCTCCGTGAGTCGGCCAGCGGTCAGCCCCTCCGATTCCGGGAGGGGATCACTATGCGGATATGCAACTAGCAATGCCAGCGCATTCTTGAAATGCCGCTCCGCCTCCCGGTGACGGCCTTGCGCCAGACGCAGGTTGCCCAACGTGAAATGCGCGAGTACGAAACCAGGATCGAGATAGAGCGCGCGCATCAGCGACTGCACGGCGGGCTCGTGGTAGCCCTGCTCTTGCCGGATGGTGGCGAGGAGATATAGGTAAGCGGGATTCAGCTTGTCGGCGACAATCGCCTGTTCGCACCATTCAGCTGCTTCGCCGAGATTGCCCTGGTTGGCACAGGTCCGCGCTGCGCGGGACAGCGCTGCGCCGTCAGCCACCTCCAGCGGAGGTCGGTCGCCCGGCAGGGATGTCGGGCGGTCCGGATTCAACGGCGCCTCATACAACGGATTCGCCAGCGTGGCAGCCGCAACCAGGCATTCCGGCGGCAACGTCCCGGGCAATGGGCCGGGTGCTACGGCGGGACAAGTGGTTGCAACGGATGGCGATTCGGGATTCCCAAGTTTGCGGTAGAAAACCGCTCCGGGAAAGCTGACAGCGGTGAACCCGGAGAACAGGCTGTTTGAAGTTTCCGCCGCGCTGACAATGAGCCAGCCGCCATCGACGAGCGAGCGGTGGAGGTTTTCAATGACTTTCTTCGCCTGAGCGACGGTCAAATACATCAGCACATTGCGGCAGAAGATCACGTCCATCGCGTTGGTGTTATTCGTGAACGAAGGGTAAGTGTCGTCGGCAAGGTTGAGGTAGGAAAAAGCCACCTGCTTGCGGATACGCGGCTGGATCTCGAAGCGCCCATTTTTTCCGTGGTTGAAATGGCGCGCCCGGATCCAGCCCGGCGTGGCGCGAAACGACCATTCGCCGTACATCCCCTCCGCCGCCTTGCGCAGAAACGACGGATTGATGTCGGTAGCCAAGATGGTCACGTTCCAAGCCTTGGGATGCGGAATCAGGCGGTCGAGCAGCATGGCGATCGAATAGGGTTCCTCGCCCGTGCAGCAACCGGCGCTCCAGATGCGCAGTCGCCGTTCGGTGTGCTCGCGCGCGTGCAGCAGCTCCGGGAGGATGTGCTGTTCGAGCAGCTCGAAGCTGCGTTCGTCACGGAAGAAATAGGTTTCGCCCACGGTCAAATGGCTGGCGAGGATCTCGATCTGTTTCCGCGCCAGGGGCGCCGAGAGGAGCCAGCGCGCGCACGATTCCGGATCTGACATGCCGAAGACGGGCGTTGCGGCAGCGATGCCCCGCTCGAGATCGCCCCAGCGTTCTGCCGGAAAGTCCAGGCCTGTCTGCGCAGCGAGCACTTCGCTCAGCCGTGACAACAGACGAGGGGGGAGAGTGGGCAGCATGTTCCGCCTCAGGGGGTTTCCAGCGCCCGATCCAGTGAATTTTCCTCTTCCAGCGAAAGGAATGTGTCCAGATCGTGGACAAGGATCAAACCGTCCTCAAGTTTCACCACGCCTTCCAGGTATTCGACAGCGGGAAGGATGCTCTTTGCCGCGATCAGATCCTGTTCGGAACATTCGACAACATCCGTCACCGTGTCCACCGCCAATGCGACAGCACGTCGTGCGGTGTGCGCAACCACAAGCTGGTCGCCCAAGGCAATCTCCCGTTCAGGAAGACGAAAACGCCGGCGCACATTGATGACCGGGATGACCCCTCCCTGCATGTTGACTATGCCGAGAACGATGTCCGGCGCTCTTGACAGCAGGGTGATGTGCACCATGCGCACCACTCTGTCTACCGCAGACAGACGCAGGGCATAGCGTTGGGCATCCAAAATAAAAACGACATATTGTTCAGTCATCTTGATTGCATTCAAGGAATCAATGTTGACCACTGACACTGGCGATCCTGTTCGACGGCACGAACCATACGTCCCCAAGATCGATGGCATGAGCGGGAGCTCTTCAAGGGATGAGTCAGGTAACTCCCCCATTTCCGGCAATCGCCGAAAAGGGAGCTGATCGACCAATGACAACGGCTACATCGTCATTTTTACGTCGCCGGCACTGAATGCTCTGGTATTGAGCCGTAAATGGCCGTTCATATGTCCGTTTCCGTCATTGTGCTATCCGGGCCTGACATGGGAACGTGGATGTTCATTCGGAGCACTTCAGAGTCTGACCTGCCCTTGATCAAGCCAGATTTCTCATCATAAGCGTACTTTCACCCCATTGTCAGTAGTGTTCGTTGTCGGATTGCTGCAGAATTCAAGGACCCTGATGCGAGATGCGGAATGCGAGATGCGAATTTCCGAATGGGTCGACCTCTGCCTGTCGCAGGCTTGCACGGTCGCCGTCGGAACCGCAAGGCCAGCCCTCGGCCTAGGCTGACTGAAAACCCTCTGATTCGATAAAGTTGTCTCACCGCGCCGACGAGAGTTGTCGATGGGACGTTTTGTGGTTGGTGAAAACCTCTCGCAGAGATCCTTGCTGCCCGAGCGCCTCGACGACTACCTGACAGAAGACAACCCGGTGCGGGTCGTGTACGTCTTTGTCGACAACCTGGATCTTGCCACGCTGGGCTTTGACCGAGCGGTCGCGCAGGCCACGGGTCGTCTTGGCTATCACCCGGCCACGCTGCTGAAGATCTACCTCTACGGTTACCTCAATCGCGTGCAGTCGAGCCGTCGCCTGGAGCGCGAGGCGCAGCGGAACATCGAGCTTTGGTGGCTCAGGTGACTGACCGGTCGACTGGCGACCGACGTCAAGACGATCGCCGACTTCCGCAAGGACAATGGCGCGGCGATCCGCCAGGTCTGCCGCGAGTTCGTGGTGCTGTGCCGGCGGCTTGAACTGTTTTCGCAGGCGCTGGTGGCCATCGACGGCAGCAAGTTCAAGGCGGTCAACAACCGCGTCCGGAATGACACGTGCGCCAAGGTGCCGCGCCGGCTCGAGCAGATCGCGGCCAGCGTGACCAGGATCTGTGGCGGAACTGGACAGTGCGGATCGTCAGGGCACGGCCCATGTCACCGAAACCCGCAAGGTACGGTGCGAGACAAGGTCTAGAAGCTCCAGTCGGAGATACAGCGCAGGAAGTCGAGGCTGCGCCCGACCAGCAGGTCTCGCTGACTGACCCGGATGCGCGATCGATGATCACCCTCGGCACCGGCACTGTCGGCTACGACGTTCAGACGGCTGCAAATGCTCAACACGACCTGATCGTCGACCAGCAGGTCACCAGCGTCGGCAGTGAACCCAGCCAGCTGGCAGAAATGACGCAGCGCGCACGCACCGCAGGCCAAACATCTCGAGGTCGTCGCTGATCGAGGTTACTTCAGCGGCGTGGAGATCATGGCGTGCGCAGACGTCGACATCTCCGCCTACGTTCCCCGGCCGATAACCTGCGACAACCAGGCCCATACCCATGGAGGCCTCTGCCAGTGCGTGACCTGCGACCTGACGCCTTCATAGGGCCGGTTCATATCTGATACGCGCTTTCCAGTGCGGAAAATTCCGGCCCATCCGTCACTTGTGCGTACCACTCATCCACGACTATATGAAAGTGTGGGTAACGAGCGTTACACCCGCCCCGTCACCGCTCTCGTAACCAGCGAAATAGCTCAGCAGACGATTTCCCGCAGCGTCAATCGCATCGAGACGGACTTTTGTCCGCGAGTACGCTCGTGCCATGTCTGCGGTGCCGTTCGCATCCAGACAGACAAACTCGCCAGAGGCGGGGCGCTGGCTTGACGCATACGGTTGCGGGGCAACGGGGCGCGCGGTGTTGGCTGAGCATGTGGGAGCGACCACAGCACCCGAGAATACGATTCGCCCACTACTGGCCTTGGCGGGTGAGATACCCAAAGTCATGCTTAATAAGCAACCCACAAGCAGGGTGTTGAATGGACCTGTCATGATGTTTCCTGGCAGCACCGGTAAGCCCACGGCGGCACCCGAATGAAGGTGCATTCAATCGGATTTATTCCGATGTCCACAAACTATCCCAATGCAACAAATGCGACCGTGAGCTCCCTCATGATTTGCCTTTTGCGCATAGCTTCTGCATCAAATTTGTGACGCATCAGGCACCTCGCATGTGACGTAATAGACATTAATGCTCTGATGGAAGTGGCATCGTGCGCGGCTGTCCGTGCCTTGGGCGACCTCAAATCGACCGCGACGTATCCTGTCGATATCGGTTGGGCTTGACCCGCGTTGAGCGGCAGACCTCACCACGAGTGGTGGTGTTCGCGTCACGATGACCATCGCGCGAGGTTTCTTTTGACCACCCTCCCTGTCGGCGCCCACTCGGCTCACCATGGGGTTGGTTAGCGCCCACCTTGGTGACTCTGTAGTTCGGCAGTCTGGTCAAACGCAGAAGCGCGCCAATACGCAGCCAATGCCATTGCCCGAGCAGTTCTCAAACTGGCAGCGCGGCCATCATGTCAGCCGGGCCTTTAAGTGATCGGCGCTTCTGCTCAGAGCATCAAGGGCTCGATGCCATTGTTCCGCGCCAAACATTTGCGGGATATGATCGAACGGCCTGCCGGGAGACAACGATGCCGATGACGAAAATGATTACCGCGAAATCAGCGTATCGCCGCCAGTCGCTCTGGATCATCCTGGGTGTTGGCATGATCATCGCTGTAACAGCAGCATTCGGAGCCATGGCCCTCGCGCGATTTAAGGCCGCCGAGGCTTCGTGGGAGGCGTATACGCAACGAGCGGTCTCCATCAATGTGGCCTTCGCGGATCTTAATCGCGATATCGGCTACGGGGGCTTCATCCATAACTTCAAGAATCTTGTTCTTCGCCGCGATTTGCCTCGATACCAGGCCAGGATCGAGGATGATTTATCCGGTTTGAATGGGGACATGGATCGACTCGACGGTGTGCTCACGATGCCAAAGGACCGAGCTGCGCTTGCCCAGGTACGCGCTACCTTTGCCGAATATGCCGACGTTTACCGGAGGGTTCCTGCGCTAATTCGCGCCGGGAACTCTCCCGCGGAAATCGATGCGGTGGTCAAGGTTTCAGATACCGCAGCGCTGGCGGCCATCCGGCGATTGGCCGCTCGTAACACGGAGCGTGCCCAGACAGCCCAGCAGAATGCCCAGTCGCTTCAGGCCCGCGCCTCGCTCTTCCTGCGGCTGGGCGGGCTGGTGGTACTCGCGGCGATTTTGGGGGCCGCGGCGGTGATGATCCAGTTCCAGAAGCGCGTGGTGGCCGCCAATGACGCCAAGAAAGTGTTCCTGGCCAGCATGAGCCATGAAATTCGCACGCCGATGAACGCCATTCTCGGTCTGGCCTACCTTCTCGAAAAGGGCAACCTGCCGGCTGAGGGCCGCGATCTGGCCCGAAAAATCGTCGCCGCTGGCAAGTCGTTGCTGCGCATTATCGATGACATCCTGGATTTTTCGAAGATTGAGGCTGGCCGCCTGGAGATCGGGAGCGAGCCTTTCTATCTCAGTGAAGTCATCGACAATCTGGCCACGATCATGGCCGCTTATGCCAGCGACAAGAAGATCGAGTTGGTTATTGCTCCCCCGCCCAGCGGCGACTACTACTTGCGCGGAGACGCCCAACGACTGGGCCAGGTACTCATCAATCTCGTGGGCAACGCCGTCAAGTTCACCGACGCGGGCCATGTAGTGGTGGCCATCAGCGTGCTTGGCGAGACGGAACAACAGGTCATTCTCCGCTTCGACGTGCGTGACACGGGCATCGGGATTTCTGCGAAAAAGCAGCAGGAAATCTTTGCGCCATTCTCCCAGGCGGATACCACGATCACCCGACGCTTCGGCGGCACTGGTCTGGGTTTGACGATCAGCCGGAGGCTGGTGACGCTGATGGGCGGCGAGCTTGGCGTCACCAGCACAGCGGGCTGCGGCAGCGAGTTTGGGTTCACGCTGAGCTTCGATCGACTTCCAGGAACCCGGTTTTCCGCACCGGAAATGGCACACCTCAACGTGCTTATCGCCGATGACAGCCCGATCGCCATGGAGGCTCTGCAGAATACCGCCAAAGGGCTGGGCTGGCATGCGACCACCGTGGATTCCGGCGAGGAGGCGCTCAAGCATGTGCTCGCAAAGGAGCCTGATCAGGGATCGGAAGAAGTGTTGATCGTCGATTGGCACATGCCCGGCATGGATGGACTGGCAACCACACGCGCCATCCGGGAGGCGCGTCGGGACGCGCACGACCCGATCATCCTGCTGGTCACGGCTTACGCACGGGAAGAGCTCCTTGCCCAGCCGGACAGCGTGTTAGCGGACGCGATACTGAGCAAGCCTGTGACGCCCTCGAGCCTCTACGATGCGGTCGCCCAGGTGCACAGAAAGCGCCACGGGAACCTGGCAGCGGCCCCAACCGTGCTCTCGCAAGGCCGCCTGGCTCATGTGCGGGTGCTGGTGGCCGACGACAGCGACATCAACCGGGAAGTGGCACAACGCATCCTTGCCGGCGAGGGCGCCCACGTCATCCTGGTCAACGATGGCCAGCAGGCGGTGGACTGGCTGCAAGCCCATGCGCAGGAGATCGACATCGTGCTGATGGACGTGCAGATGCCGGTGATGGACGGCTATGCAGCAACGCGTCAGATCCGTGACACGCTGGGGCTAAAGGATCTGCCGGTGGTCGCGCTCACCGCGGGCGCCTTCCAGGAGCAGAAAGAAGCGGCTGCGGCCGCGGGGATGACCGACTACATCTCCAAACCATTTGATGTGGAAGCGGCCATTGCGCTGATCCTCAAGTATGTCGGCCGCGCCCATCAGAAGGCGCGCATGGCCAAGTCGTCGTCCGGTTCGGTGGCTTCCACACCCTCTCAGGACCTTCCCGGTCTCGCGGTGGCCCGCGGCATGGCCATCTGGAAGGACGTCACCGTCTATCAGCAATACCTGCGCAAGTTTGCCAGCGACTACCGCGACAGCGTGAACACCATGGCTGAGGCTGACCCGGCCATGGCGGCGACGCTTGCGCACAAGCTGACCGGGGCTGCCGGCAGCCTGGCGTTGACTGAACTCGCCGCGATGGCGGCCGAGGCCGACGGCGTGCTGCGTGCCCGGGAGGATCCGGGCGTCGCGCTCGCCAGGCTGCAAGCGGCGATGGAGATTGCTTTGGCGTCGATCCAGCGCTTTGCGCCCGTCGAGAGCCCGATGCCTTTCGCGCCCACAGACATCGACAACACCCGCGACATCGCGCCGCTCCTGCGACGCACCCTGGAGGCGCTCAACACCGATAACCCGGATGCGGTGCGGCCTGTGCTGGTGGAATTGGGCAAGATATTACCGTCAGCCCGTCTTGCGGCGCTTTATCGTGCCGTCGAGGGCTTTGATTTTCGGGGGGGTGAAACTCTCACCCGGACACTTGCCGTGGAACTCGGCATTTCATTGGAGGATGCATGATGCCCGATGGCCCGATCCTGATCATTGACGACGAACCGCAAAACCTCGCCGCGCTGCAACAGACATTGTCCAGCGAATATCGCCTGGTTTTCGCCCGCGACGGCGCGGAAGCACTCAAGGCTTCCCTCAAGCACCGGCCCGCGCTGATCCTGCTGGACATCGAGATGCCTGGACTGGACGGCTATGCGGTCTGTCGGGCCCTGAAGGCCGACGAGCGCACGGCAGCGATCCCGGTCATCTTCATCACCAATTTGTTCGATGTGGGAGACGAGGCCGCCGGATTTGAGGCGGGTGCAGTGGACTATATCGTCAAGCCTATCTCACCGCTGACCGTGTCCGCCCGCGTCCGCACCCATCTGTCGCTGGTACAGGCGAGCCGCCTGGAACGCAGCTACCGCGATGCGATCTACATGCTGGGTGAGGCCGGCCACTACAACGATAACGACACGGGCGTACATATTTGGCGCATGGCCGCGTACGCCGGCGCGCTGGCCGTGGCCTGTGGCTGGCCTGCCGATGCGTGCAAATTGCTCGAACTGGCCGCGCCCATGCACGACACCGGCAAAATCGGTATTTCCGACGCGATCCTGCGCAAGCAGGGCCCCTTGGACGCCACCGAATGGGAGATCATGAAAACCCACTCGAGAATCGGCCACGACCTTCTTTCCAAGAGCGACGCCCCGGTCTTCGTGATGGCCGCCGAGATCGCCTTGCGCCACCACGAGAAATACGACGGCAGCGGCTACCCGGATGGACTGGCCGGTGAATCCATTCCCGAATCAGCCCGCATCGTTGCGCTGGCCGATGTCTTCGATGCGCTATCCATGAAGCGGCCCTACAAGGAGGCCTGGCCGCTCGATCGCGTCATGGAAAACCTTCAGAAGGGCTCCGGGGTGCATTTTGATCCTCGCCTGGTAGATGCGTTTGTTTCGATCCTGCCGCAAATCCTGAACATCAAGAACGAATGGGATGAACGCGAGTTCAATTTAGGCAGTTGACTGGACTGCGGTCGATCCCCTGGAAACCAGCCAGCGTGACCGCATCCGCCAGATCGGGTGGCGAATTCAACTGGCCGCGAACGGCAGGAGTGAGTGGAGGCCCTTCCCCTACCCCCGATAACGCACCCTAATCGCCATGCCCAGAAGCTGCTTCCGGCCACTTTCGGACAGTCGCTGAGCGAACTTCACAGGACAAAAGCTACCATTGCCGCCGATCCTTGGCGCGGCTACGGCTTGAGCTGCAGGACGGATTGACTTCGGTTAAAGCAACTCGCCCCAG
>Ga0307375_10006069_pt1 | contig 11246 bp, 25 predicted proteins | sample TR1MG_FD_202531 | JGI IMG/M metagenome (GOLD analysis project Ga0307375, IMG submission 202531) | Soil microbial communities from Risofladan, Vaasa, Finland - TR-1 | ecosystem: Environmental > Terrestrial > Soil > Coastal area > Acid sulfate soil | place: Finland: Risofladan, Vaasa | collected...
TGAGCGTTTGAAGCCTAGTGGCAACCTTGGGGGTTTTAGCCAATTCATAAGCTACCTTATCTATCGTATTATCCTTCATTGCTACTGCGTTATATGCCCTCTTATATGCTTCTCTCTGTGAGAGTCCGGCAAATAAGCCTTGAACATACTTTTCCTGCTTTATAGTTAATGCTAGTTTATCTGCCATTCTTATCACTCTCCTAAATTAAATATTGAGGTTTCCATTCTTCTTCGCCATTTTCATCTTCGCCTAATGATTCTATTACATTTATAGAAATATCCAGGCATCTAGTTAGCCAGCCATGCACACTATCATCAATATAGATATCTCCATCTAATGGTTTGCTTTTAGCTGCACATAATATTCTCCCATTAGTTCTTACTCTTAATGCCATTATAATCACCTCACTAAATTAATATGTTATCTTAGCACTTCTTCTAACTCGTTCGCTATAACTTCTAGATAGTAAATGGTTAATCTTTTTGTTATCCATTATACGGGCTAGTTCATCAGTTGTCTCATCTGTCATGTTCTCACAGTTGTGACTTTGCTTATATGCTTCTATTCGTGATAGTCCAGCATATAAACCTTGAACATATCGTTCTTGCTCTATAGTCAATTCATCATCATCTTTTCTTATCATTCTTATTACTCTCCTACTCCATCTGATCCCTTATAGCGATTAGCATATCTATGTATTGGGATAGTTCAACTTTCGTTAACGCTATATTTGCTTGTTCGTCTAAGTTCTGTATACCTACTAATGCTATCTTTGCTTGTTCGCTTGAATAGCAGTATACACCTCTCTGTTCATTGCCCATTGTTATACTCTCTATCTGTCTACTACCTTCCCTGTAAGCTGCGTCAATCTTTCTTGCGTATATTTGATTTAACGTCTTATGGTCAACATATGTACATTCGTGCTTGAGCGCACATTCTTCTAATAACTTTTCTACGTTTTTAACTTCATCTATTACCTTATACCTTATATTTACTTTCATATTACACCTCCGAAACTTCTGTGCTGATATCGCTTTGTATCCACTCATTGAGTTTTGTTAGCATTTTAAATTCTTTATCACTCAAACGCCCTGTCGCGTTGCCTTTTATCATTAAAATAGATAATATATCATCATAATATATAACTTTACCCATCTATTACCCTTTCAAAATTAAGTTTTGCTATATTTGTTTTGTGCTATTGTCCCCACCATACAATAGCTACCCCTCCAACTCTTTCAATTGGCGCAACCTTATATATCTCGTATATCTCGTATACGTTTAATACATAATAAAAGCAGCCTATTTTCTAAGCTGCTCATACCTTATCTTTATTAAGTGTTCTATTTCTTTTGTCATGCTTCTGCTGTCTTTCTCTGCGATCTCTTTTAACATTTCCTTTGTTTGCTCATCTAGTCTTATATCTACTCTAGCCATTAAAATATTATTGCAATTACTTTTGCATCCTCTATTACTACTTCGTTATCATCCAGTCCATCGTCACCATTACAACTATAATTCCCAGCTATTATATAACAATGGTCTTGTTCGTAGGATTTCATCATGTCACTATTAGGGTTTTTTATGTTATATCTAAATGCTTCTTCGTAATCGTTCAAGTTCCAAGCTGACGTTCCGTCAAAAGAAGGATTTTCATTGTATTCATCTGTTCCATACTCGGGGAATTCTCTTTCGTCTGCTCTTTCTGTGTTGTTCTTGCTACATTCACATATTTCGTTTAATTCTCTTTCCTTGTTTTCAAATCTCATTCCTATAAAGCTGTAATTGTCTTCATTTGCTTCGCGTATTGCTTTTATTTGATTCATCATTTCTGTTAAATTCATTTTAATAATCCCCTTTCATTACTTCTCTTTATTAGTATATTCTCATTGTACGGTTTTTATACGTACTTGTCAAAGGGTTATTTAAAATATATTTAATTTATTTTTTTAATACCTAATCAATTCCTCTTTACCTCTGCCTGCTCTCGTAACTGTACAAGTCTAATTATCTTTTGCATAACCCCATATATAGCCATATGCTGTTTTATATTTACCTTTACAACATTCACCTATATCTCCGCGACCATACCCTAACTGTCTTTGTATCTCTGCTGCACTTGTGAACCTTTTTAAGAAGTTATTGTTTTTATCATATTGAAAAACTTCTTTACTTTTCTTCGCTGCTCCTCTTAAATGCCTTCCATTATGGGTATTATTTTCTTTGGCATCTGTCCAATACAGATTATTAACATTGTTTTTTAGCTTATCATCGTCTTGGTGTCCAGCATGGGGTAAATTGTCTGGATTTTCTATAAATGCTATAGCAACTAGTCTGTGAGCTTTAAACATCTTCTTTTTCCCATTTTTACAAAGCCATACCTGCAAATACCCACGACTATTGGTAAGTTTCATAATTCTTCCTTTTAATTCACGTCCTGCAGAATCGAATCTATCCAAACTTCTTACATTACCTAGATTACTTACCTCGTATATTCCTTCATAGCCCTTAACGGCTTTCCATTTTTCCATTTATAAAACCGCCCTTCTTTATTTTTGATTATAAAGAATAGGACTTACTGCTGTCTCACGACATGAGCCTAATATATTAATTAAATCTGATTAACTGTTCTGTTCCTCTTCCCGCTTTAGTGTAACAAACAAGTCGCACGCCAAATTCACTCGACATTAAACCGTTGCTCGAATATTGATCTGAGCCACAAAATGGCTCGTTGAAATATATCTTTAACTTATTAAAATCCTCTACTTTCAAATGATGAAAATGTCCCGCATTTATTTCTTTTACGTTAAACTCTTTGAATAGTCTGTCTGCTTCTTTAAGCTTACTCACCCCTGCATTATCGCCATGTAATAGCAATATACTGTAATCAAATATAGGTAATATAGCCATACTTAATCCTTTTAGCTTGGGTATAAAGTGTAAGTTTTGCACTTTTGCGTACTTCCATTGCAACATGTCAAATATTATATTGCCAAAGCTTTCTTCCTCTGTGCGTTCTTGCTTTGCTTTCTCTATGCTCTCATGGGAGCCGTTGACCTTTGCAAAAGTTACGTCATATCCTGCTGTTATTAATGTTAAGAATAATTGCTCGTAGGCTTTTATGACTTCTGTAACAGCGGCTGTTACCCATGTTCCATACTTTTGTACTGAACCATGTATAATACCATGTATACTATCTCCCAGGTCCGGTATGTAAATCTTCTTACTTGGCACATTATCTATTATTGATTGTGCTAGTTTTGCAAATCTCTCGTGCATAATTGTAATGTTATACTTATTAAAATAGTTATCTACCTCTAATCCACTATGTACATCCGCTATGTATGCTACGTATATTTCTTCTACATCTTGCTTAAGCTTAGTTGTATTATACGGGGTCGCATCTATCTGGTTGACCGCTGCACACATTTGTCTATGCCAGAAATCTGTTGTATCCATTTGTTTTACACGATTTTCGATATCGTCAAACTTGCTATGTTCTATCTTTGTTAGTGCATATTGCTTTTTCTTTATCCTGCATTTTTCCGCTATTTCATCAGCAGTATAATAGTCGAGTTGCTTTGGTGTAAAAGGCATACTATCCTTTGTTATGTCAAAAGCTGTTTTGATTGCGAAAAATTCATTGCGTGTCAAGTTCATTTTAAGCGATACTTGATTTAATGTTAAATGCGCTATGCAGTATAAGTTAAAGGCTTCTTCTAGGTTTTCAAAAGTTATAAATATATCGTGTCTTTGTCGTTGTCCGTAGTAGATCGTATAGCCTTTGTCTTGTTCCTCATACTTAGGCTTTGGCTCTTCTTTACCCTCTACCGCTGCAATTTTGCCAGGATAGTCATACCGGTATAGTCCTCTTTGCACTGTCTTATATTTCATGTTTAAAATAATCGCTATATCCTTTAGGCTTTTACCCTCTTTGCGGAGTAGGTCGGCTTTAGTGTGCCAACCCATTTAAGTGCCCAACTTTATATTGTTTGCGATACATACCTTGTTAGCGTACGTTAGTTCTTCTTCTGCTCTCAATAATGCCTTTGCTATAATGCATCTACGAGATATATCAATTTCTTTATTATCTATTAATTGCCTTTGATAGTCTTTTAGGGTTTCTATTATATTGTTCATAAGCTAACTCTCAACATTAATCTTTGTGACCTTATCCAGTCAACTATTCTTTGTTTTATTAATTTAGCCATAATTAACCTCCTAAAAAATAGATATAGCGCATTAGATAACCAATGCGCCAGTGTTCTACATAAGTGCTAGAGGGAATTAGCACCTTTCGAGACTGCTCTCATTAGTAATGATATCAGACATTTGTCAAGATGTCAGTGGGTTAAAGTGGGTATATTTGACTTTTATACCCTTGCACTAACCTCTTTTATCCAATCCTCCGAATATCCCAACATTTCCGCTATTTGCGCTAATGTATATTTTTTTCGACCGTCCTCGTTTTTTTGATATTTAAGGTATGCAACCTTACTATAAATATTGTCACATTCCTTTATAGCTGCGTTTACACCATCAAGGTTTGTTTGCATATTCTCAATATACTCATTTTCCATCACTATCAAGTTCCAGAAATGGTTCATATTATAAACTATCTTGTCAAGGGTTGAATCGTCACTGCTTCCCCTGGGCATATCTAGATTCGCATAGTTTTGACCCTTAATCTCTCTAGGTCCACTATTATCAAATTGATTAGTCCAATATTTCCAATTAACCTCAAGACCATCTCTTAGTTTGATATGAGTTTCTAATTCCATAATAAGTAATTTGTAATTTTTCATATATTTCCCCCTTACATTCTAAAGTGTCTCTGAAATGGCATTTCCTTATCTATGTAGATTATCTCTGTTAAGTCTACAAGCCGCTTTACGTAATGTTTTTTATCTCGCCAATACTTTACACTCACCTTTTGCCTATCTGCCGTTATATCGCCATATAGGCTCTCGTCATAATCTAGTTGTGCGCCGTTGTATTGTCTGTCCAACTCTATGTAGTAAGTAGTATCATGGATAGATATATTATTACGCTTCATTACTTCTTCCCCCATTCATTCAATAATGCATTTCTTTCATTCTCCGGCATAGTCTCAATCCCTAATTCCTTCGCTTCTCTGACTATTTCCTCTAGTAATACTGACATTTCCCTTGCATCATAAACGCTACTTCCGTAATAGCTTATGACTTTCTTATATCCTTCAAGTTTGCTGTCCTCCAAGACTTCTGCAAACCATCCTAATCCTTTACTATCCCAACTTTCAATCCATCTTTCAACAGCTTCATTTTTTATAGGCACTATCTCAAATTGTCCCACTTCTCTAATTGCTGTTTTATAGACAAACTCTTTAGTGTTCTTTATTTCCTCTGCGATCTTTTGGCATATAGTGAAACAGTATGCATTTGCATCTAAACTTCGTTTGACCCTATACTGCTTTATATCCACTTGTAACTCTTTGCCCTTTGCGATAATTTCCTTTAACCCTGCGACCTCCTGTGCTGTTTGGTGGCACTTTAAAGTAGTTAACACTATTTCCATCAACTTGGTATCTTCAGGGTATGAAATTCTTATTGCGCTAGCTTTCATGGTTTAGAAAATAGTGGTTCTATTGGGTGGTTTTCGTGGTAGCATTTACCTTTGTAATATCTACAATCTTTACATCTTTCCACTTTACAATTTGTTTTTATAAAATCCCTATATGCTTGAAACACTTCTTTTTTAATTATCATTATTGTTCTCCCTCCCATGCTCTATACATATTAAACCAATCTTCTGCCGTCATAGTTATAAGCCATTCACAATGGTTTTTTCTATGCGCTACTATAGGTATTACCGCCTTTGCATCTGCTTTGCTTTGACTCATTGCACCTTCTATATTTAATCGCTCTACTCGCTTAACTTCGATATGTATTCCAGGGAGTCCAATAACATCAGCGTCACCATTTGCCCCACAATATTGCTGACTTCTTCTTGCTTCATAGCCATGTTCTCTGCACACCTTTGCAAATTGACGCTCCCCTTCTTTGCCTTTTTGGTTAGAATTCATAAGTGCGACCTCCCATAATCTGACGTATTACTTCTGTATTTTTAAACCCGTTTTTATGATGTTCTAAAGTTTTAACCAACTTCATGCACATTTTATAATTAAGGTTTAATACTTCCATTAGTTTGCTTACTGTGTAATAATCTTTGTAGAGTGTGTCCGAGAGGTATTGCTGTACCCCTCGTTTATACTCTAGGTCAATGGACTTTTTGCAATGCGGCGATTCGTTTCCTCGGTGGTGGCTATCGCATAGGTATTTGTAATTCCAATCTGCTTCAAGTCCTTTTCTTTGACTTTTAAAAATAACGTGGTGTCTTTCCCCTGGTCGGCTGCAACCTCCTATTTCACACTCCATATTTAAAACTCTTTTTACCCTGTCTATTTGGTATATCTTGCATTTCTGGTTTTATTGCTTCCATTTCCATAGCACCCAAAATATTAAATGCCATTGCTGCGAGGTGATCTTCGTCATCCCATCCAGCTTTATATTTTAATAAATGTCTCTCTGCGCTATCTATAAAGCTTGTGCACGGAATACCTTTCATAAAATTAAATCTTTCATACTTCTTTGCGCCTTTTTCATAATGTGAGGAAAGTCTCAATATTGCATTAGGCGGTATGCTTAGACAGTCTCCCTTACCCTCATGTACATCTCTTACTGCGCCACTTTCAAAGCGTGTTCTGTTTCCACTATCCTGCATATCGTCTACTGCTCTTTCTATATCTGCCAGATCTAGTTCTCGCACTTCTATTTCGTCTAAGTTTTCTCTGTGTAATAAGTCGCAATCTTTACAGTCTATTTCTTTGTCGCATTCCCAATTTAATTTGCAAGTTATTTTGTTAAACATTGTTTTCCCCCTGTTAAATTATTTCTACTTCTACTAATGACATTCCCAAACTTTTACTTGTATAAGTTAAAAAGTAATAAGATTCAAGATATTTAAAAAATGCGTATCCCATTAAGTGAGCCGAGATCATTAACTGTTTAGTGTTTAAAGTGTCGTCAATAAATATATGTTCTTTCTGTATCCTAATTTTTTTCCTTGTCATTGAATTAACTCACCCCTTTTTAAAATGGATATTCTTCTCGCTAATTCCTCACCATGTAACCCCATTGGAATTACTTCTTTACCGCCTATTATCTCTGGTGTGTATGATGCCCTGCGACCTTTCTTTACTGCTCCCTCATATATATCTCTTGCAGGTGGTTTTAACTTCCCATACTTTTCTATTTCTTCTGGTGTCATAGGTCTTGATATGCATTCACTCATTTTATAAACCCTCCTAAAAATTCGTTTATCGTTGGTCTAAATCCACTTACTTTCTCGATGTTGTTGCATAGTTGGTTCATTTGCATTAGTATTGTTTGATATTCTGGTAGCCATTGCTCAACTTCTTTTTCTGTTGTGCTGCTATTCTCTAAAAATGCAGTAGCTTTGTTAAACCTGATTAGTAGTTTGTTGTATTGCTTTTCAAGGATTGTACATTTTTTAACTATTTCTATTGCTTGCATTACTTCCCCCTAATCGTCCCACGGTGTTTTTTCTTGGCTTGTATAAAATTCCTCTACACCGCATGGCTTTAATATTTCGTCGTTGCCGTGATTAAAAAATACTCTGTATGGTGTCGCAAAATCTATTTGCAATATTCCTGCCGGACCATGCCTATTGAGGAAAAAGTTAATATCTACTATGTCAACCAATACATTTGAATTATTATATTTATACTTGACCGTGTTTTGGTCTGTTTGTTTGTTATAATAACTATCTCTATACATCAACATTAGTCCGTCACAATCTTGCTCAAAACTCCCGCTATCCCTTAAATCACTAGGCATTGGCTTCCTGTCTGCTCTTTGATCCACATCTCTGCTTAATTGGCTTAGTGCTAATACGCAAATCTTATTATCTTTTGCCATTTCCTTTAACCCTCTTGATACTTCTTCAAGTTGATAATTTCTTTGGAGTTTCTTATCTCCATGAATCATTTGCACATAATCTATTACAATCAACCCAATTTTACCCTTGCCCTGCTTATCAAACTTCTTTTGAGCTTTTTTAAGACTTGCATTTATCTCTCCCATACTTCGGGACCTGTCATCTATATATATAGGTTTTTGTTTTAGGTCCTTAATTGCTTCCTGCATTTCTCTGAATTCTATAGCTGTCAATTTCCCGCTTTGCTCTAACATGCTATCAACTTTAGAATTTTGATATATTAGTAACTTGATCAGTTCTTCTTTTGCCATTTCCAAACTAAAAATAACTACTGGTACTTTAGTTGATGCTATTTCTGCTAATTGACAAAACAAACTTGTTTTTCCCATCTTTGGTCTGGCACCTAAGATGTAATATCTTCCTGGCTGCCATCCTCCTGTTAATTTGTCCAAGTCACAAAAGCCCGTTGGTATTCCTGCTATTTTTCCGCTCTTGCTATGTTCTTTAATGTTTTTTATAACTTCATCTATTAGGTCTGGCACATATCCGCTATAGGTCGCATCTTCCATTTGTAAGGCTTGTATGTCTGCTACAGCTTGCTGTATGGTTTCTGCTATATTGCCCTCTGCCTTGCCTTGAAGTTGTGCAGCAATCTTTATTAATTTTCTTTGTGCGGACCTTTCTTTGATTATTTTCACATAATGCTGATAATTAGCTGTTGTTACGATTGACGATATTAATCTTGTTATGTCTTGAAACTCTACTGCTGATGTTTTGAGACTTTTTAAATTATCAATTATGGTAATAGGGTCAATATTAGTTCCTGCTTTTTTAAGGTCCGTCATTGCTTGATATATTTCCCTGTGTTCTATATGGTAAAAGTCATCCGCTTCGAGTTGTGGAATTATTTCATCTATTAATCCTGTTTCAAACAACATGATACCTAATAAACTTTTCTCTGCTTCTGTGTTGAATGGTAAATTCATTAACTCCACCCCCAAGTTTGTTCTTTTGGCTTATCCTCAAAATTAATATCAAGATAATCTACATAGCCACCATTAAAAAATGTACTTCCTTGTTGCCATGCTTTCCATTCTTCTTTTGTTTGTTTGTATCTATTAACACACCTTGTCAATTCTTCAATGCCTATAATTTGTAGTTTTTTTATTTGAGCTTTAGCAACTTTATTTTTGCCTTTTTTATTGGGATATAAGGACCAAACATTTTCGAAAAACTCTATATATACTTCTTTATCATTCTTTACATTCTTCTTTAGTGGTTGCGACTTGGTTGTCAGTTGGTCATCAGTTGGCGATGACTTGGTCATCAGTTGGCGAATATTAGCTTCAATGCCTTGTGTATCAACACATTCACTTGGCGATATATTGTACTTTTTGAAGTTAACTATTTTGAAAATCGTCGCTTTATTCTTTCCTATCGGGATAACCTTTTCTATCATGTTGTCTTTTATAAGGTTATTCATAAGGGTTCTTAACTTCGATTCTGAGATATTTAATCTTATAGAATAACTTGGTCTACTGTATAAAAATTCAGAATAATTGATCGTATAAATTGTACCTTTGTAAGTATCTGTTTTAGGTTCTTTGCTAAATCTTGCACTAAATAACATGTCTACCCATACTTTAAAACAGTCATTGTCTTTGTATATCCAATGTTCCCTTATCTCCCTTCTTAAGGGTAGGAAGTTTTGCATTTAATCACCTACTCTATTAGTTGTATTAAATTATCATGTTTGAATTTAATATAGTATGCCATGTTGTAATCTCGACACTTTTGGCAGTAGTATTGGTCTTTGTCTTTTGCTCTGCCGCACGGACATAAACCTTGTCGTTTGCGTTGTCTACGTAGTTTTAGTGATTGCACACCGTTCATATTCTACCTCCTGTTGTTCTTTTGCCCATTTTTCATGTTGGCTTATCATGCTATATCTGGCATAGGATCAATTACATTCTTTACTTTGTAATAGTCTGACATTACCCATTCTTTGCTTGGCTTACCTGTTTCCATTTTGCCTAACACTGATAAGTCAACACCTTTTTTTACTGCCATATCCATAAGGGCATTTAGTTGAATTTTGCTAGGCTTTACATTATCTTCATAGCCATTATTAAGTTCATATTCTCCTTCTTTGATGATGCCATCCATTCTTTTAAGGTCTTTAACAAGTTCTTTAGGTAATGTTTGTTTCTTGTTCTTGGGTTCTTCTTGCTCCCTTGGCATTTCCTCAAATCCAGTAAACTCTACTCCATACCCTGCAAATCTTAATGCCCTTGCGATAGCTCTCGTTTCTGCTAATTCAAGGATTGCATTTCTTAGTTTTGCATCTCTAGTTACTGTTGCGTTACCTAATCCATTGTATATTCCCTTATCTGTCGTTACCTTCGCTTGTATGGTTGTTTTATCGCTATCTTGATAGATTATATTAGTTTCAATTGAAAGTGCCTTGTTACTCTCGTGAGCGAGCCTCAACCTACCACCTACTACTGGGTAACTTTTACCACTAACGCAAACTAACTCATCAGCATTAAATTGATTATTCACTTACTTCACTCCTTTAAATTTGATATAATTATCGGTCTGAATTAAGCCATATATTGTCGCTTTCTTCGTGGATTGTTGCTACTTCATCAAGTCTAGATTCTAATCTGCTTATTTTAAGTTCTAAATCCTCAATCTTATTTTCAAGATCCTCTTTTGTTTCATCCCATAACGCAAAGTCTATTTTCTCTCTTAAATAATCAGCATCTTTCTCGTCAAGTTCTAGCGTTAATGTACCTATTTGTATTGATACGAAGTTTACTTTGCCACTGTGGAATCTTTGAACATCTACTTCTATAGTTGGATTTTCTCCGATAAATTCAGCTTTAATTGACATTCATTCTTCCTCCCCTACATTTGTTATAGTTTGAATTTCGCCATCCCCTATTACTACCGCATACCCCTGAACGAACAACTCGATTGCATCTAAAAATGTATAATCTTTTATTGCTCTGTACATTGTTTATACCTCCCTCATTAATTCACTAATGCTTGCATTTTGCATCGCTTCGGCGGTGCTTTTTATATAAGTGCAATTATTATCATTAGTGCTATCCCCACTAATGCAAATCCCCACGCAAAACCTTTTGATTCACTGCAACGTTTTACAAGCCACTTTTCCATATTACTGCCTCCCAATCACTTATTAATAACTCTTCCGGTATCTCTGCCATAGTCAATTTCAAAC
>Ga0307375_10006072_pt1 | contig 11242 bp, 11 predicted proteins | sample TR1MG_FD_202531 | JGI IMG/M metagenome (GOLD analysis project Ga0307375, IMG submission 202531) | Soil microbial communities from Risofladan, Vaasa, Finland - TR-1 | ecosystem: Environmental > Terrestrial > Soil > Coastal area > Acid sulfate soil | place: Finland: Risofladan, Vaasa | collected...
TACAGTTCACGCAAGGCCTTATCGCGGTCCTTCGAATAATAGAGGGCGATGGTTTGGGCAATACGGGACTTCCCTTCTACCAACACTGCATGAGAGCAACTGGTCTTGTTTTCTTTGATGCATTCCTCGCACAGCACCATTTTGTTGTTTGGGGGAGCATACTCTGTGACAATAGACCTGCTTCGCACTTACCATAGATCTTAATTGGCTCGATTAGAAATGTTAAACTATCACCAGTCCTGACAACTATCCTTTGCGTAACTATTCGGTCTCGCGGTTATGGTGGGGCATTGTCGCAGTTCGAGAATGGCTGCCACTCGATTGCCTGTCACAAGGTTGAGTCAAGTTTAAGTGTTGCGGCGAAAATGCTCTCCGACAAGCCCATGCTCGTAGGCGCCCTTGATTGTGCACCCAGCTGCTGCGGCGTGCCCACCGCCGCCAAACTGCTTGCAGAAGTTGCCACAGTGCAGTGGTTTCACACTGTTGTCCATTGCATTGTGGCGTGTACTGACTTTGTCATGCTCATCGATCAGCAGGGCAATTGCCACGTTGTTGGCCACACGAGAGCCCAAATCGGAGAGCAGGCGGTAGTCCGAAAAGCCTCGAGACAGACGCAGCCATGCCGCGCGATGCCACTCGTTCTCAAAGAACACATCAATGAACTCGCGTGTGGCGGCCAGTGTGGTGACAACCGCTTCATCGGTAGCCAGCAGTGCCTCGCCCCGCAGAACCAGCTCACGACGCTCATCTTCGTTCATCTGGTCCAACCTCTCCAAATCCAACGGCACCGACAGCGCTCGAACGATCGCCTTGCTGTCTTTGTGTTTCCAGCGCCAAAGATCGCCATCGCCAATGTGCTGCACGTACCACGGTTGTTCTGTGCTGACAAAGTAGTCACAGACAAGCTCAGTGGCGCACAAGGTGTTATTAAAGTGACGTACGACGTTCCCGCGCAGCGCCACTCTGCTCGCATTGATCGCCTTTTCGTTTGTTTCGTGATGATCAACGATGACAATCTGCTGTGCATTCTCCGCAAGTTCATCGACCAGTGCCGGCGACGGGCAACAGTCCACAAAGTAAATCACCTGCGATGCCTTCAACACTTCCTTGTCAAGCGTATCCGGACGGAGATTCCAGTCGACGATCGTCGTGTGCTCAGTCGAGAGCGTGCGAAAAAGCAACCGACTGGCTGCGTAGCCATCGAGACAGGGTGCGTGTGCAACAATGCAAGTTCTCATGTTTTGCAACAAATGCAATTTTGTTCAGCAATGTTTATTAAAGCAAATCCTTGGAGCACGTCGCACCGATCGCTCCGCGCTGCGTTTCACCGCTGCTGTCCGTTTCTTCAACGCTCAGATAGAAGAACTCGGGATACTGCTTGGCCTGCTTCAGAAACCCAGTGATATTCCAGAAGTGTGGCTCCAGCGCTGTATCGCTGCTGTCCAAGTGCATCACCGAGGCTTCCAGCAGACCACAGGGAAATGTCAATCCACGCGCAACGCAGGTTGCTTGCTCTAGACTTTCACAGCTCTGCGTGGAATCACCACCGCACACTGTCAAAGCATACGGCGCTGTGATCGACATTGGGTTGTCGAGGGGGCCGCGGAAGCTGATGCGCTCGGGTGTAGTGCCATTCAGCAGCCACCAACGCACTCGCATTTCCACCGTGTCTGTCAGAAACTCAATGCGACCAATGCTCTGTCCGCCGTCCGGCGTTGGCGCTGGCTGTGTGTGGATGCCGAGTGCAGTAAAGCAGCGAATGTTATTCTGCCGCATCAGAAACAAGATGAACACAATCACAGCCAGCGCTGCAAAGATGAACGTCAGCACCCAGACAATCCAGTAGACAATTGGGAAGCGGCGTTCATCCTCAGTCGCTGTTGTCGACTTCATCGTATAGACCAGCTGCTGCCTGCTGCTGGGAACTAAGGTGCCAGCGAGCTCTTAGACGCAATTTCCGAGTGTGTTTGTCTGTGTGTTGCTCTGTTTATTTCTTCTCGCACCCCTCCAGCCCGCTAATGCTCCAATTCTGTAGACCAAGCGCGGTTTCGATGCCGACCTCATCATCATCGACGAGGCCAACTTCATCAAGCGCCAGCTCTGGACCGACCTGATTCTGCCGCTCAACATGCAGGAGAAAACAGCGCTCGTCGCGGCCAGTTCGCCCAAGGGTGCTGCAAACTCCTACTGCTCTGTGCTGATGGCAGCCAAAGACGAGAACGGTGAGCCCGTTTTCAACACGATTCGCGCGAACGAATGCTGCAAGGCCTGCCTCGCTGCCGGCACCTCGGAGACCTGCAATCACAAAATGCTTGCGCGCTCGAAGAACAAATCGCAGCGCAAGATGAAGCAGACTGCGGAGCTTTATCAGGACGGTGACCGAGACACCATGATGGAAGAAATGTACGGCCAAGAAAGCACCTCGAAAGGCGGCATCATTCCGGATTCAAAGGTCCAACAGTTCAAAGAAAACATCAAGATTCTCACACATCGGCCACGCTGTGTCTATGTCAGCATGGACCCTGGTGGTGGTGGAAAAAGCAGTCAAATGGGGGTCATCGTCGCGGCTGAGATGAACACGCCGGCCAGTGGTGTGAAACTCGTGGTAAGCTGTTTAATTAGGCTGTTTTCTCTTTGCCCCCGCCGCTTTGCCCTTGGCCTTTGCGGGCTGCTTGATGCGTACTCGCGCGTGTGAAATGGTGCAGCGCGTTGCCACCGAATCCCAAGGTCTTGCCAGATTGTGCGTCTGCCATGCCTCGCGCAGCATGTCGATGGTTTTGTCTAGGTTTTCAGCGGTTTTCAGTGGGTCGCTCGAAATGAAATCGGTGATGGCGTACTCGAAGAAGCCCCAGTAGGCGCTGATGAACTTCTGCTTGGCGGCCTGCGCTTCTGTGCCCAATTCTGCAAAGTCTTCGGGCACGTTGTCTGGCTGCATCCACTGGCGCTCGATTATGTTGCGCATCACGCCGTGCACATGCATCATCGTGAAAACGACAATCAGCTGCGTGTTGATGGGTGCCTTCGAGTAGTCGCCGGTGATGCAGGCCAGCACCCACTGCCAGCGCAGATTGTCCGTGGCCACAGCCTCGTTGTTGTAGACTTTGTGACCCAACTCGATGCGCAATTGCCGCAACTCAGCATAGTCAAAGCGGCCTTCAAACAGCAGATCCAGCACAGTGTCCTTTTTCATGTTTCTAACTTCTAATCGCGCAGCTGCTGCTTGTCGCGGGTATGCCACTGACGCGCTCTTCGGGCTGGGAAGTCGAGCAATCAACGTCAGAGCGCGTGCTCGAATATATCCGCACCAACCCACTGCTCGCCAATCTGCCCGTGGTGGTGATTCTCGAAGCTGCCCCCGGCATCGCAGCCAGCAACATCAGCAAGCACCTCGATGAGTACGCCCTGCGCTGGCACATGGAGCTGCAGTACATGCGCGAGTGCGACGACAATGCAATTGGGGTGCTGAAGTCGAAAGAACTGAACGTGCGCTATCGCTACTGCCTCGAGCATGTGCTCGACGCTGCGTCGCTTGTCTGCGATGCAAACTGCAAAACACTGCATCCGAGCAACCCGCCGCAGAAAGAGATCGAGCGACTGTGCGAGATGATGCGCTCCTATCACTACGATGAGAAAAAACACATTGTCACCTCGAAGATGGAAGGCACCACCGACGACATTCTCTCCGCGCTCAATCAACTGCTCTACTGGGGCAATGTGTTCTGGTGCACCAACAAGTACTTCTTGGTGCGCGGGCGCATTGTGCAGCGCTCTGGCTTCGACTTTCAATTCCCGACACACGGCTCATTCCGGCCGCGTACAACAAAAACAAATAAACGAAGGTGGAATTGATAGTTGGGGGGTTTACTTGCACAATGCGCGGTGGTCGCGCCAATCAGCCCGCTGGCATCGAATCGAGCAATACGGCGTGCCGCAGCGGGTGCACTGTTGGTCGGTTTGGGTAGGGCAGTTGTGGCAGAGCGCCAGACGCGGTGGGGCAATCGGCTGGGCAATTCTAATTTGATTAACGCGGTCTAGAATTTCAGAGGCAGTCGGTCGTTTCTGCGGGTCCCATTGCAGCATCTGCCGAATCAAATTCTCAAGCTCTGGCGATGCCGGGTAGAATTCCTGTACTTGCACTGCGTGCATGGACTGCGACAGTTCGTACAAAGCATCACGCTGAGACCTGACTCCCTCAAGTTCTACGAATTGGCTCCCAGTCGCCGCTTCCCAAGCCGTCACCCCGAGCGACCAAATGTCAGCGATGCGTGGGTCGAGCACGCGATTTTGAATCATCTCTGGTGCCATATAATTCAGTGTGCCGACTCGTGCATCGTGTGCAGTCGGTGTGTCAACGGATGTCGAAAGACCAAAATCAATGAGTTGGAAGCGATGACGTGTTCGGTTGTGGCGGCCGACTGTTTGAGAATACGTGATGTTCTCGAGTTTGATGTCGCGATGCGCGAATCGTTTGCGGTGCACACAGCGCAGCTGGCGCGACACGTCCCAAACCAGGCGCTGCAAAAACAACTTCATCGACTCTTGGGTGTGAAAGTTACCCAATGGGTCTGGGTAAGTCTGCCCGAATTGAAACAAGTCACTGCCCGCGGCAAGATCCATGCGCAAGCCGTAGACCGGCTGCATGCTCTGTGGATCTGGAATGTAGACAAACTCGCGAAACTTCAGCAAGCGTTTGCACTCACTGTTCAAGTAGAACATAATCGGCAGCTCAACGTCAACCGCGTGCTGCACATGCGTCGGCTTGAAGAGCTTCAGCGCATACGCAGCACCAGTCACTCGATCGCGAATGTCGACAACCCGTCCAGAGGCTCCAGTTCCGAGGGTGTCTTGATAGCGCCATTTCTTCCAGAACCCAGTATCTACTGTTTTTGGAATGTCAATTGTTGGTGCAGACATGCTGTAGTTCTTTGAGTTGTTGCGAACTGCGTTCTGCAATTAATGCTGTTGTTCTGCAAACTTTACTAGCTTAGAACAACGCAGCGTAGACGCAGAGCAGCGCGCCTGTCCACAGCGACGCTGCACTGGATTCACAGGTCGAGTTCGGGCAAATCAGCTCAAGCTTGGGGCTGGCACAGAGTTGACCGCGCGGCAATGCACAGTCCCACGTGCAGGTGGGCAGTTGGCAGACTGGGCTGCAGTCCTCCTCACAGGGCAGATCTTCACAGCGGCCCTGCAGACACATCGGGCAATTGTCATCGTCGTAGACGACCCCTGTGCAGTTCACTTCGCACTTTGGCGTCGCAGTGCACTCTGAGGAACTGCAGACCGCTGTGCAGTTCAGTTCTTGGCACATCGGTGTGCACTGTTCAGTGCAGTATGTATTCTCTGAGATCTCCCAAGCGCAGTTCAAACCCGGCGAGGACGTTGCAAGCGCCGCGCCGACTACGACACACAGCACAGCTAGTCGTCGCAACATCACTGGAGCATAACTTTTTCCTTGTTGTCAGGACAGCGTATAGACTGTTTGTCGGTATGAGTGAACCACAGAACTCAGACGGCAAAGGTCCATGCCGATTTGTGCGTATTGTGGTCGAAAGAACCGCCTTGTCCAGCTGTGCAGCGGATGTGACGCAGTAAATTACTGTAATGACCAATGCCAGCGCAAGGCCTGGCCCACACACAAACAGCTGTGCATTGCAGCTGAGCCGCAGGAAGAGTTTTTACCTGGCGAGATTATACCGCCCAGTTACATTCCTAGCGATCCTTTTGGAGATGTGGAGCCGCTGCCGGCCCGCAAGCAACGCGACATTGCCGAGGAAGTGCAAGAGTTCATCGACAGCAATGAAAAACCGAAGAGCCACATCGAAGCTCAGGAATTGATTGCCAAGATGATCGAACGCTTCAACATCAAGTTGCCAGAGAACAAGCGTTGGGACATTATCAATGCGCTCATGATGCAACATCTCGAGCGTAAGAATGGAGAACTGATGCTGATGCGCGAGGTAGAATTACAACGCATTAATGCCGATACCACCTACCGCATCAACTTAGAGCGCTATGACAAAATGTGTCGCAAGTTTAGCACCAAAATGGCAAAGTCCATTATCGAGGACGGCATGACCCGCTCGGCTCAGCACTACCCTGACCTCAGAGAACTTTTGGAGTTTGGTCTTCGAACACTGCGGGGGTTCGAAGATCCCCTTGAACCGACGTCAGAAGAAACCCTCGTTGACTTTGCGTCTGACATTCTCGCAGCCACTGAAATGGCTAACATCGAAGAAAGTGCCCCATGTAAAGAGAATGTGCAACGCGACGCTGCGAATCGCACACCGATTACACTGAACGCCAAAGTCGGACCCGTTCTGAAGGATGCCACCGATCCCAGCACCGATCGCTATCAGCAAGAGCAAGCTATCAGAGACTACGTTAAGGACTACTACCTACCCCTCATTGACGATGCTTCTGACATTGCTTTGCTATATCCAATGACCAACGACGAGACCGGCGAAGTCGAGTTCTTCTCTCGCGAGGAGTTCAACCGAATGCAGCAGCAGAACCGTGACCATGTTGACTACCAACTCGACAACCAGGAAAACGAAGCACGGCAAGCACTGCGCAACTATCTTGATAGTCGAGTCGGGTTCAGCATTGCTGTTGCCCCTCAGCGACGCGGAACAAGCAAATCACCAACTCGCGGGCGCGCTTCCACACCAGCTGCAAAACCAGCTGAAACTTCTTCAGGCTATACCTCGTGGCTGTCTGGCTGGTTTGCACGACCTGAACCTTCGCAAACGCAGCAAGTCTCTCGCCGTGGTGCTGCTCAATATGCACAGGCAGCTGCAGAGGCTGCAGATTCTGTAGAGCCGATACCAGGCAGAGGTCGTGCCCCACGCATTGCGGCCGCCACACAGCAAAGACTCAACACACAGCTCACAGGATACCAAGCAGACTTGAAAGGTTTCAAGCTTTGGATGGGCGTGATTGGCTTGGCTTCCATGGTGTTGGCTGCATGGCAGAATCAGCCACTGAAAAATCCGCTTGGCCTGCAACAGGACTTCAGAATTCAAGCCAACAACACGCTGCTCATCGCAGTTGAAGATCTCCGGGCAGATGTCGATGAAAATATCCTACGAGAGAAGTATCTTGTTGCGATGCAGGCAGCCGACATTTCGCGCAGGCAGCGTGTTTTGCTGCAAGACGCTGAACTGCAAGGCTTTCCCGCGTTCATGGATCTGATGCATACTCTCAATGCGGCGACTTACGAAGATAGAACTGGGTTTGGCGATCCCAATACAAGGAAGCGGATTTTTGACTGGGTTGATGATTTGAGTACGAATCGCGAAATGGCAACCAATTGGATGGCTTATCTGCTTGGCAAAGAAATTAAGAATGCCCTAGACGAGTACACTATCGGAGGTGAGGATCCCATGCAGTTGATTTCTGCTTGGCAGACCCGCGGATACCTCAGCAATGTCGATTCCGCACGTCAGGTACAAAACGACGCAAACCGGACACTGGACGTTGCATTGAGTCGCTCCCAGCCGGATGATCCAATGTACAAAAAGGCCCTTGAGCTAAAGGAAGCACTCGCCAAATACGCGATCAATCCAGACTTGAGTCTGCTCAAAGAACGTACCGAGCAATACCTCAAAAATACAGACCTGTCATTGATCGACAGCAGTGCAATGGCCTACGAGTATTGGGACAGAGACAAACAAAATTTCTGCCGCAACGTCATGCAAGCGGCGGATAACATCGAACGCTTCCGAAAGATGCCAGTTGTACTGCGTGAGGAATTCATGCAAGTCTTTGATCTGGCACTGCGTGACATGAATCCTTTCGAGGTTTACATACATGCTGTGATGCGCGACAAGTATCCAGAGTACTTTGAGCTGGCGCTAAGAAACGATCCTGACGCCCGCGAACGTCGTGCCGATATCTACAACCGCGCCATTGGCGATTTCCTCGTGCTGAATCCAGCCTTCCAACAGGGTGTTGTTTACTACCAGAGTGACCGAAATTTGATTCCCTACCAGAACGCGTTCGCCCGCCAGCCGGGCGTGGACTGGTACAATGCGCTGGATGAGCTAGGTGGTCGAAATGCCACCGTAATGAACATTATCGCAGCCGAGAAACAAGCCGGCATGGAAACGGTCAAAAAAACCGACACCGCACTGCGCGGCAGCCTCAGTACAATCGCTTACAGCATTGAGTTCTACTTGCGACATGTACTTTTCCCCTTCAGCCCGTACTTTCCGCGTGTAGCCACAAACTACTTTGTTGGCTATTCGCTTCTGGAGTTGTTATTTGGCTGGAATGACAAGTCGTCGATCGGCCGAGTTTTGAACGCCAGGGAGAATGCGCTGTATCGCTCAGCTACACGTTATCTGGGTGTCGGCTGGCTGGCCGGGGCTGTGGCCTTCCATTCGCTTGATGTCTTCAATCTCTTCTACACTTGGTTGCAATACACCGGCGCTGCGGTAAATTTTGGCGGAGTTCAAGAGACTATGGATTCGTTAATTATACCCGCCGCTGCAGAGACACACATCACCCCATGGAGTGAGTCGTTTCAAAACGCAGCTACCATTGCACTCTACGCCATCAGTGCATTTGCATTGACCGGCTCGGTTTTCTTTCTCACTCGAATTGCCAATGTCGATCCCCTCGGAACTACCTGGGAGTTGGCAAGTCGAACCATGGTTGCGCTCTTCACCGCAAAGCAGCGTCAAGACGAGTGGACTGTGGTACGCATGGTCGAATCCATTGGTCCAATGGGCTCAAAACCGCTTGGCACAGCGCTAATGATGATTCTGCTCGGCAGCACTATCTTACACACTGTGGATTTTCAGAAAACACCCATCCGCCGAGCAATCCTTTCAGCCGAAACACAGTTTTCAGACAACATTAACTTCAACAACATTTCAGTGCCACTGAAACAAGATGTTCCGATGCTAGATATAATGTATCGCGCCTACACATTCGACGACAATTACCGCGTCCGGTTTGGCGCGGTTTGGCGTAGTTTCCGCGATGCTGTGCCTGCTATCAGCCCCGATGATCCTCATATCAAAGGATTATTAGAAAACTACAAGAATTTTGCCTGGCCACCCCCGCGCTCTGTGTCCAGCGAAGATATCATGAGCGAAGAAGACTTTTATAAGTACGTCAACACATGCCAATTGATCCTCTTCAAAGGCGGTGCTTTCCTGCCACGAAAGTAAATTACTCCAGTCGGCTTTTAATCATGTCTTCCACTAGCGCTCTGCACTCTTCAGTGTCTGGCCGATGTAGATACATCGGATAATTGGGGTGTAGATAGGCAACCATCAGCTCAGTAACTCTCGCACCATACAAATTCTCTAGAATCCATGCATAGATGCTGACTTGCACTGCAGCAACATTGCATTTCTTGCGCAGTACATTGCGCGATGCGGGCTTTCCACCGACTGCCTGGCAATTCGGACTATGTCCTGCAGCGGTTTCAGCTTTGTAGTTGCCGCAATCGCACCACGGCAAGTCAGTTGGACCCTTGTTGATCTTGTAGTCAACAACCATCAACACTAGCTCATCGGGGAAACGACTGTCCCGCAATACAAGATCAATGGTGCCTGGCAACTTTGCCTCCGTGCTGAACACAAGCCACTCAACGCGAAACGGCACCCACCATGAATCCAACTGTTTGAGAAACTCACAGAAATGCGTCCAGCCAGGCAGATCTTCATAACACGTGAACTGCGGATAGCGCTCAGGCTTCCACGGCGTGAACGGCTGCCCGTCCAAGAAGTACTCAAAGTGGTGATGATGCAACTTGCCAAACTGCACAGTCTCGTAGTTCTCTGCCTCGCGTTGCTTTTGCAGTGCGGTGTTGCCTCTGTAGGCCTTGACTGGGTCGAAGCGGTTTGGAAAGTAGTCAGCCATCAGCCGGGTCACTGAGCTGTTGCGCCACGTGACCTTTTCACCGTTGGCCAGCTCAATCGTGTAGGCGTGGTCTTCGATTTGCTTGCCATTCGGCAGCGTGATCAGCTTGTCTGAGAACGTGATGCGGGCGTCTCGCGGGTGAGCATTCTTCCGAGCCAGCATTCTATATACACAGGTGTTGGGAACAGTTGAAACTAGAAGCTACAGAGCGGCTGCGGCAATGCGTTTTTTGTTATTGCTACTGGCGCTTTTAGGCTGCAATGCACTGAACAATCTCATCTGCAAGTGCCAAGAACCCGGCTATGCGCTGTGCACCACCAATGCACAGTGCTCCTCGACTGCTGTTGAGTGCCTCTGCGAACCGACCACCGAGCCGAATCTGCCACAGCCTGCCGTGCACGCTGACCCTGCCGCTGTTGACCCGAACACTGTCGAGCTTGAGACTGAAGTCTCCTACACCACAGCACAGACTGCGCTGATTCTGATCGGCATTTTCGCCGCAGCCATTGGCATTATCGTGTTCGGTGTGTACTTCGAGAAGTTTAGTATCTCGTGGCGTCCACGGGCTTCGTAGTAAAGAGCACTGCATCGACGGGAATTTTTCTATTCTGCTGCCAGTTTGCTCATTGGAATGCCGTGATGGCCGCTGTACTGCGTTGTCATCAGCATTTCCAGCTGGGTGCACTTTTTCAGAAACGCCGGTGTGTAGTAGAGGAAAGCGAGAAACAGCAGCACGACCAGCACCCACTCCATCACTGAGGCATAGCCCAGCGTGCCGTTCATCGTCTCGTCGCAGTTCTTGTCTCGCCGGCACACGCAATCCCCGCTCAGCTCTGAGTACATCTCGTTTTTGTGGCAGAAATTCCAGTTGCTCAGCAGTGCCATCCACACATCGAAGCTCTGTGTGGTGTTGCAGATGGTCGTGTAGTCGAGGGGTGCCACTGTATCCAGCAGAATCTCCAACAGCAGATTGAAACGTGCATGCTCCCAGCTGTGATGCGCCGGTGTCAGATAGAATGAATCCATGCACGCTGGCAGTGCTATGCACGCGGCATAGCTTTCGTTGTACAGCGAGGTCAGGCTATCGCAAGGTGCTGGTGTTGCGTGACCGCATCCGGCCAACACCAGCAGCGCGCCAAATATCCGCAACCATTCTCTCATTGCGGTTTATTTCCTAAACTCCACAAGCCCTGTTCATTCTTCTACCGCGCTAATCAGCTTGTGCTAATATGGCCACTTCCTCTGGTAGCCACGATGAAGATGACATCGCGTTGATTCAAGCTCGTGAGGAACAAAGTCTTCCAGCACCGTACGGCGAGAAGCCCACCGACACCAAGCGGCGCAACAAATTCCAGCAAATGACGCA
>Ga0307375_10006073_pt1 | contig 11240 bp, 10 predicted proteins | sample TR1MG_FD_202531 | JGI IMG/M metagenome (GOLD analysis project Ga0307375, IMG submission 202531) | Soil microbial communities from Risofladan, Vaasa, Finland - TR-1 | ecosystem: Environmental > Terrestrial > Soil > Coastal area > Acid sulfate soil | place: Finland: Risofladan, Vaasa | collected...
ATAAATTAACCATCACCGATGCTCTCCAGACAAACTTGGATATCACAGGATCATATTCTGTGGCTGGTTGGTTTAAACCTGAATCTTGGGGTTCGGCGGTAATTACGATTTATTCAAAGTGGATCAGCACGGGTTATATGTGCAGAATCAATGCTTCTCAATCTCAGTATTGGAATGATGCTGTCCAAGTCAATATCAACTGGCTGAAAACTCTTTCTCTCAATACTTGGTATCATATGGTCTTCATTTATGATGAGGATGCTGGTACTGTTTCAACATATCTTGATGGTGTGCTTCAAGGTTCTGGAGCAATGAGTACCACGCCATCCGATAATGCTCACGCTTTTCAGTTGGGAGTGCAGGGGGCAAATACTTCAGGATATGATGGCTTAATGTCGGACGTGGCGATCTGGAAGGGGTACGTTCTCTCTGAATCTGAAATTCAAAATCTTGCCTCCGCATTCCCAGTGCAGAAATCAGGAATTATTTCCTACTGGAAGATGAATGAAGAACGTGCAGCGAAGACAGTCACTCCTGTAGCTGATGCCAAGATTGATATAGGGGTGACTAATCCATTTGGGGGTAAAACTGGTGTCCTGCAGCTTGATGGGACGGGAGATTATTTATCCATCCCTGATTCGCCAGACTGGAATTTTGGAAAAGGTGATTTCACGATTGATTGTTGGGTGAGGTTTTCTTTAATTACATTGACTCGAATGATTTATAATCGAGGTGCTAATGAATTTTCTCTTCGGCTTAATGCTGGAGCGTTGCAGGGTGTAATTGCTTCTGGAGTTGTAAGCACCTACACCTGGACACCAAATACATCCCAGTGGTATCACCTTGCCTGGGCTCGATCAGGTGGAGTGCTGAAAATGTTTGTTGATGGAGTGCAGGTGGACTCGGATGTAAACACAGCAAGCATCAATTCTACTTCAGCAATTCAGATTGGAGCGAATTCTGGTGGAACAGATAACTTCTTTGGATCTATTTCGGAAGTGAGAGTGTCGAATGGCATTGCGAGATGGACGGAATCCTTCACTCCTCCGACATCTCAGTATGAAACAGATTCCAATACGGCTTTACTGCTGCATATGAATGGATACGACACAAGCACAACCTTCACGGATTCATCCATTAAGACTTCGCATATCGTTACACCGTTCGGTGATGCTCAAATTGATACTGGAATTACCGATGCGTTTGGCGGAACTGCTGGGTGTCTTCTATGTGATGGAACCGTTGATTATTTATCCATTCCTGATTCGTCAGACTGGAGCTTTGGAATAGGTGACTGGACTATCGATTTTTGGGTTAGGTTCAGCATTACAATAAACACACAACAGCTCGTAACGCAATGGGATACTAACTCATCCAATTATTTTCAATTTTATAAACATTCCAATAATTCAGTTTTAAGATTGTCATGTGTGGTTGATGGTGAGGATGCTGGAAATTATGGTTTTACGAAATCGTTTTCAGCAGATACCTGGTATCACGTTGCTATTATGCGTGTTGGCCCTACGGCAATCTGTACTGTTGATGGAACTGTTTTGCCAAAACTTATATACACTGATTTCGGAACTGTTGATCTTGGCGATATCAATGGATTTTTAGAAATAGGAAGAAGAGGGGATGGAACTGGTCGTTTATATGGATGGATGCAGGAGATTCGAGTCAGCAAAGGAATTGCTCGATGGACGGAAGATTTCACACCATTAACATATCCATACATAACGGATGATTACACGAAGCTGCTTCTTCATTGTCGGGGCACAGACGCAAGTACATCCTTCCCCGACTCATCAATTAAGACCCCACACGTTGTGACGGCGGTAGCGAATGCTCAAGTCGATACGAGTTATTCAAAATTTGGATCGGGATCTGCTCTTATGGATGGAACAGGAGATTGGTTGAGTGTTCCAACATCCAGCGACTGGCGCATCAATACTGGAGACTGGACAATTGATTTCTGGGTTCGATTTACGGATATAAGCACTACTCAATATTTTGTCGGCCAAAGAGAAGACTCATCTTTAGCTTGGTATATATCGAAGTATGCTGATGGTGGTGATGATTCCAATAAATTAAGGTGGGCATTTTATGGGGGCGCACCACCGTATCACGGAACACATCAAATGACCAATACCTGGTCTCCTGCCAACAATACCTGGTATCACTTGGCTTTTGTTAGATCGGGAACTACAGGATATATGTTCATCGATGGAGTTTCGCAGGCAGTGACAACACAAAGTGCTTTCAATAGCACGATGGTAGAACTTACCGCTTCATTAACGATTGGGAATTATGCTACTGGTACATGGGGAATAATTGGAAATATGGATGAATTCAGAGTTTCTAAAGGAATTGCTCGGTGGACAGCAGATTTTGATGTTCCGACTGCTCCTTATGAAACCGATGAATACACCGTGCTTCTTCTCCATTGTAACGGCTTAGATACAAGCACAATCTTCAAGGATTCCTCAACCTTTACACCTGAAACTCCTGTGGCCTATGCGGATGCAATCGGCTCTAATTTACTGGAAACAGTAAATTCTCCAACTCAAGTTGTTGGGAAAGTTGGAAGTGCTGCGAATTTTGAGGCAGGAAGTTCTCAATATGCTTCGATTACAAACGCACTTCAGGGTGGATTGAATCTTGTAAAAGATTTTTCACTACTTGCGTGGGCAAAACCACGGTCTCTTGGATCCAGTATGTATGTGATCGACAAGACATCTGGGTCGAATGGATATGGACTTCGTTTTGGAACTACTGGACTCGTGACTGTAAGAATTAACGGAAATGAAACAGATTCAACGGGCACGACAGCGGTGGCAGGAGATTGGATTCACGCTGGCGGTTTATATACTGGGGCTTACAGACAGGCTTGGGTTGATGGGAAATTGATAAATCAAGCAGCATACTCAACGGATCCTGTCCTTGAGGCAGCTAATTTAGGATTAGGAATTGATGTTTCTGCGACTGGTGCATATATGGATGGAATTTTGGATGAGGTTATTATTGCAGGGAGATATTTTCGTGAGGAAGAAATGAAGTCACTTTTCGTCAAGGGAAACATAAGAATCCAGGCTGTAACAACTGACAAGAATATGTCTCTTCAATCAATTCCATTTGCAGCTTCCGCTGTTCCTGATTACGCCAGGATAATCCTTTATCAAGAAGAAATCGATGCAATTACCTTAAATACAGATCTTATTGCATCTGTTTCCAGAGACGGAGGATTTTCCTGGGTGACAGTGACTTTGGCTGATCAGGGGGAATATGCAGCAACCAGGAACATTTTGACTGGGATTGCGGATGTCTCGTCTCAGCCGTCTGGGAGCTCGATGCTTTATAAGATCGAGACAGCCAATGAAAAAGACATGAAGATTCACGCAGCCTCAATGAACTGGTAGGAGGGGATATGGTTGTAAAATTATTTGATCAAGATTCTCACAAAAATCGAATTCGTGAGAGACAAGATGCCAAGACGAGTCAGGCCCATAAGGATAAAGTTAAAGCAAAGGGTCTTCGGAACGTTAAAAAAGATCTGAGCAAGTAAGGGAGGCGAAATGGCACTGACAGAATTCGGAAGACACATCTTCAGCAGCTTGACCGAGCACGGGCGTTTCTTTGAAGCTCCCTTGACCGAAGAAGGTCATTACGGGCCAAGTGCGAATCTCGATCTTAATATTTATGATTCCGCTTCTATTACCGAAAATGTTGATCTCGATATCCTTATCGATATTTCTGTCTATGATTCCGCCTCTATCGCAGAAAGCCTTACTCTCAGGTTGGATGCTTTGGTTCCAAGTGTTTACGATTCTATTTCTATTGCGGAAAATTTGGATATCAATCTTGATGTCTTAAATATCTCTATTTACGATTCCTCCTCTATTGCGGAAAATTTTGATCTTGATCTTAATGTCTTAAATATTTCCGTCTATGATTCCGTCTTGATTACTGAATCCGCCAGCATCATCGATCTTGTTGTTGAGGTTGGTGTTGTGGTAGATACGGCCTCAATCACAGAAGACCTGACTCTTAATCTGGATGTCTTGAATCTCAGCGTGTTCGATACAGTCACGATTGCAGAAGACCTGACTCTTAATCTGGATGTCTTAAATTTTTCAGTTTTTGATACAGCTTCTATTGCTGAAGACATCGCAGTCTTTCTTCCGATTCTAACGATCTCGAAGTATGACTCCGTGACGGTTTTTGAAGTCTTTGACATCCTGATGCCAGAGATGAATATTTTTACTTATGAAAATATTCCGATTACGGAAATTTTTTCGATCCTAATGCCAGAGATGAATATCGGTGTATTTGATTCCGTTACAATTACCGAATCACTCAGTATTAACGATCTCGTGGTTGAGGTTGGGATTGTCGATGATTCCGTCTCTATTGCGGAATCGACAACGCTTTCCCTAAGTGAACTTTTCTTGAGCGTCAACGATGCAGTCTCGATCACAGAAGACATCGAGCCCAGCATCGACGTTCTCTATGTCAATGAATTCGATGCTATCGCAATTGCCGAAGATCTGGAGCTAACGTTACCTGAACTTATCATTGACGTGAATGACTCTGTATCGCTTGCTGAGAATCTGGATTTGAACCTGGATGTCCTCAATATCGAGCCTTACGACTCTATCTCCGTCGCAGAAAACCTAGAGCTCAACCTAGATTCTTTGGTTCCCAATGTCTTCGACTCCATTACGATTATCGAGGACTTGGTTATTACTGATATCATCGTTGAATTGGGGATTGTCTTCGACTCCATATCTATTGCCGAAGACCTGGTTATTAACCTCACAGAGCTGGTTCCAAGCGTTTTTGATTCAATATCCATCGCAGAAGACATTGCTATGGGGCTGAATGACCTGTTCTTGCTGGTATCTGATAGTCTCCTTATTACGGAATCCGTCAGTGTCATCGATCTCGTGGTGGAAGTCGGGATCGTAGTAGATACGGTTGCGATTGCGGAAACTTCAACTCTATCCTTGAGCGTTCTCCATATCCCAGAGAGATATGATGTCTCGATTATCTCGGAAACCGTTATTATTGGATTGAATGTTCTTGTCCCGAACGTGTTTGATTCGGCTGTGGTTACAGAAGATATAACGCTTTTCCTCGGAGAAATGTTTTTTACAGTTTCCGATTCGATTGTCGTTGCCGAGGATGTTACTTTCGATTCACCACTTCCAGTAAATGTATTCGATTCGGTTGCGATTGCAGAAGACGTTACCTTTGATTCTCCTCTTCCCATTGATGTTTTCGATTCAATAGCGATTACAGAAGATGTTGCCTTTGACTCTCTGCTTCCAGTAAATGTATTCGATACAGTTACAATTACGGAAGACATCACGATGAGAGACCTTGTGATTGAGCTTGGGATTGTCTTTAACTCGATTGCGGTTGCAGAAGACGTTACTTTCGATTTACCGCTTCCCATCGATGTCTTTGATTCGATTTCAATTACTGAAGATATTCAAACACATGACATCGTGATTGAGCTTGGGATTGTTTTCGACTCAATAGCGATTACAGAAGACGTTATTTTTGATTCTCCGCTGCCAGTAGACGTATATGATTCAGTAACAGTTACTGAAGATATTCAAACACATGACATCGTGATTGAACTTGGGATTGTCTTCGATTCAATTGCGATTACAGAAGATCTCGTATTGAGTCTTGGCACTCTTGCGCCGAACATTTTTGATTCTATATCGATTACAGAAAACTTGGATTTGAATTTAGATGTACTGAATCTTTTGGTTTTCGATTCAATCACAATTACTGAATCCGTCAGTATCATTGATCTTGTTGTTGAGGTAGGGATCGTTGTTGACACTGTATCAATAACAGAAAATCTGAATCTAAACCTCGATGCCTTGAATGTCAGCGTATTCGACAGTGCTTCCATTGTGGAAGATATTGCTGCACAGGCTCTCACGGGAGCTGAGGTTAATGACACAGTTACGATTACAGAAGATCTGACGTTGTACCTGGATCAGCTCTTTGTTGATGTCAATGATGCTATTTCGATAACAGAGTTCTTTACAACAGAAGGACAATCCGCAGTCAGCGTGTTTGATACAGTTGCGGTCGCAGAAAACATCGAGCCGTCACTGGATGTTCTTAATGTCTCTGTCTTTGATACAGCGACAGTTGCGGAAGATATCGAAGTCCATGATCTCGTGATTGAACTCAGTGTGTTTGACACAATCACTGTCATGGATATCCAGAACTTAACTAAGAGCGGAGCTCTTGCCGTTTTGGATGATATTGAGGTTATTGAGAATTTGGAACTTGAACTTGATGCCCTCTTTACGAGCGTGTTTGATTCAGCAGCGATTGCAGAGGACATTCAGGCTTACCTGGATGTTCTTTACGTCGATGTATTTGACTCAGCAGCAGTTGTAGAAGACGTTACTCTTGATTCTTCGCTTTCCATTGATGTCTTTGATACAGTCACGGTTGCGGAAGACATCACAATGAGAGACATCGTGATTGAACTTGGAATTGTCTTTGATTCAATTACGATAGCAGAAGACGTTGCCTTTGATTCACCGCTTCCCATCGATGTCTTCGATACAATCACGGTTACAGAAAATATTCAAACGACTGATATTGTGATTGAGCTGGGGATCATCTTTGATTCGATTGTGATTGCAGAAAATGTCACTCTCGATTCTTCATTACCCATCAATGTCTTCGATACAATCACGGTTACAGAAAATATTCAAACGACTGATATCGTGATTGAGCTGGGGATCGTCTTTGATTCTGTTGCGATTGCGGAATTCGTTGACCTCTATTCAGAGCTTCCAGTGGATGTCTTTGAAGCTATCTCGATTACAGAAGTCCCAACGCTTTCCCCGAATCCTTTATATGTGGATGTCAATGAAGCCGTAATAATTACGGAAAATATCGATGTCACTGACCTGGTGGTTGAGTTGGGAGTGCTGGTTGACACCATTGCATCTGTTACGGAATTTGTGGATATCTCGCTGGATGTCTTAAATATCAATGAGTTTGACTCCATTGCAGTCTCGGAATTCAATGATCAATATCTGGATGTTTTAGTGCCAGAAGTCTTTGATATCATTGCAGTTACAGAAGCGATCATTATGACGGATATCGTGATTGAGCTCAGTGCGATAGAGACAATCGCAGTCACAGAAGACATTCAGGCATCTGTTGATAATCTGTTCATAAGTGTCAATGACACGGTATCGATTGCGGAGGACTTCACTGGAACTCTTCCAAGCGTCTTCATCAATGTGTTCGATACAGTCTCGATTACGGAGCAGGCTTACGTCATCGATTTGGTTCTGGAAGTCGGGATTCTGGTCGATACGATTTCGGTTGCGGAATCCATTGATCAATATCTGGATGTTTTGGTTCCGAATGTTGGCGATTCCGTGACGATTACGGAAAGCCTTGAAATTGAAAATCCAATTATTTATTTGTCAGTATTCAGTAACATTGTTACTGCGGAATCTTACTCCGTGGCACTCGATGATTTGGTTATCAACGTAGCGGAAACCGCCATAGTGCTCTCTGAAAATTTCGAGTCACTTTTCGACATTTTAAATAGTGACGTTACTGAACAAATCTACTGCATAGAATCAGTAAGTTTGTTACTGAATGAGCTTTTCACGAGTATCGAAGATATCGTTACAATTACGGAATTAGCAACGCCTTCGCTGGATGTACTCAATGTAAGCGTTTCGGATTCAGCAGTAATTTCAGAATATGTTGATCGCACTAGAGGAGTGTTCGAGGTAGATGTCTCAGATTCGATTTCGATAGCAGAATTTATCAGTGACAATCTCGATGCCTTGTTTGCGGAAGCATTCGACAACATTATAATTGCCGAAGTCACAAGCAAGTTCTTTGACAAATGGAACATCATTTCGGCAGACGACATCGTGATCTCTGAAGACGTGCAGGCATTCCTACCGTTTATGGCATTTGATGTCAGTGATGATCTTGCCATCGAGGAATATACGAACTTCGGATTTAATGTTCTTGGAATTGATGCTTACGATGACATCGCTGTTGTTGAGTATGTCAACGGAGACTTCTATACTTGGAGAGCGTATCGAAAGATGTGGCTGTATTCACCGATTGGAGCTCCGAGCTGATATGGATCTTAATTTATTTGTATATGATTTAATCGTGGTAGTTGAAGATATCTCAGGTGATTTTTATACCTGGAAAGCTGTCACCAAACTTTTCTTGGGTTCATCGCTCACGGAAATTTTCGTATAGGAGGCGAATATGGGATGCGAAACAGCAGCGTCGCTGCCGACAAGCAGTTCCGCCAGACATTATGTAAATGAAATAGGGACTGAGCTCATTGTTGAATGCGGAAAGAACCTCAGTAATGCTGCGTTTCTGAAGCTCTCAGTGAAGCGTCCCGATGGTTCTGTTGTGGAGTGGACAGGCGAACAAGCATTCCAGCGGAGAACAGCCATTCGTTATGTAACGAAGGAAGGCGACTTTAACGTGAGTGGTGAGTACCAGTTACAGAGTAAGGTCAGCTTAAATGGATGGGTCGGAAAGGGCAGAACCTCGAAGTTTTTAATTTACGATCAATTTGATTAACAAAAAGGAGAGAAACAATGCCGACATATAAGAATTCAAATACTGTGGTTGTTGCTTTAAAGAGCAACCGAATCGAAGCTGGACAAGTTGTTCAGTCTGAAGAATACATCGAGTCTCTGCCTGCAGGTGTAACCCAGATTGCTGACGATCCTCGTTATGTTCCCGTGAAATTCAGTAGTCTTTATTCGGGAGATTCAGGGGACTCTGGTGCTATCGCTGTTCCTGCTGGACTGCAACAATATCGGATCACGGTATCTGTTGGTGTTGGCGCAGTGAGAGTTGAGATGAACGATGTCACAACGGCAACCTTGACGGAAACTCTCGTTGCTGGAGAGTCTGCATCTTATCAGTGTCTCAACAGAATCGTGAGCACATTGAAGCTGCATTATTTGCTTACAGGAACAGTCGCAAAAGTCTCGATTGCATAAGGGAGTAAGAATGCCGACATACAAAAACAGGAACGGTTCCCCCAAAAACATAGGAAGCCAATCCATCAATGCAGGAGAGATTAAGAAAGTTCTCTCCTGGCCTGCTGGAGACACGGCTGGCATCGAGATGCTCGATGAAATGCCGATGTATAACCCGACCATTTATTCTGAGAGGATTACGGAAAGCAAAACCGTGCATATCCCCGAAGGTGAGGCGAGGTTTGCTATCCATTTTTTTGCTGAAGTGGGAGCACCCATAATCCATTACAATTCAAAAGACAATAAACCCTGTCTGAAACTTTATCCTGGCGCAAAGTGGAACGAGCGTACTTACGAGCGTTTGATTGACAAACTTATCGTTGAGCTTAAAGCCGATGAGATCCTCTGGATCATCATCGAACGGACGTGACGTTACTGAAGTTTTTCAGTAACTTTTCGGGAAGAGTTATTCAGTAAGATTGTTCAGTAACCCCATTTTGAAAACAAAAAGAAAAATTCATTTTGGGCTATAAAAAAACTAAATTTCTCCAACAAAAAAAAGGGGAACAATCATAAAAATGAAACGAAAAAACGAGGTAGAAAATGAAGAAGTTTTTTGCGATAGCGTTAGCATTAGCGATGGTATTTTCGTTCGCTCCAATTTCGTCAGCAGCGTTGTTTGAGGACAACTCGACGAATTATGAGAACGAGAACGAGCAGGATCAAGCGCAAGGCCAGCTTCAAGGGCAAGCGCAAGGCCAGCTCCAGGGGCAAGCTCAAGCAGCAATCGCTGCTCAAGGGCAAATGCAGGGAAATTTAAACAAGAACGACGGGAACCAGGGACAGGCTGACGTAAATATTCGTTACGAAGACCGTTTCCAGATTCCTTCGCATTCTTCGTTTGCAGCTCCTGCAGGGACAGAAACAGCACAGATGTCGATTGGTGGTTTAACGCTTTCAGATACCGCTCCTCACGTCGTTGCTCAAGCAAAAATGCAGATTTTACAAATGGCTCTTGAAGGTGGTTTGGTTGACAAGGAATTCGCTCAGGATCAGGTTTTGACGATGATCGATAACTTGAATATTCAAACAACTCCGAAGAGAATTTTTAGTTATGGCCCACGCACAAGTGGCAAGCACTTATTCAACCTTTTTGGAATCATTGCTACGGATTCTTGGAGAGGCAATAAGAAGGCCGAAGAAGTTTCAGAAGTACCTGCTACATAAGGAGTTAAGATAACTAGGACAGGAGGAAATATGGAAAAAATTATGGAGATTGTCAACTGGGTTTTAGCGAACAAAGAACAGCTTGTCGTTGGATACCTTGCGATTGTCGGATTTGTGTCGTGGATTGTTCAGCTCACGCCCACGCTCAAGGATGACAACATCGTCTTGCCGATTATCAAGTTCCTGGGCAAATACATCGCCGTGAACAAGAAAGTCGTGGACGAGGAAAGGCCAAAATAATGGGCTGGATTGAGTTGGCAGGAAACATTTTCAAGCTGGTGTTCCTCCTCCTGTCGAAGTTTTTTGACTGGAAAAAGGAGCGAAAGGTGATCAAAAGTGAGGCTGCGGATATGGTTACGGACGGCATCAAAACCCGTGATCGAAGTAAAATCACTGCTGGTTTTTCTCGCTTGAAAAATATTTGATTTGGTGATTTAATATACCGCTGCACTGTAGAAAATTCTCTCTACAGTGCAGCGGTTTTCCAACTGCGAAGGAGATACGGAATGAAAAAAGCAACACTTTTGCTTCTTGTGATTTTCGCTCTTTCCGCTTCAGGCTGCGCCTTTTTTCAACCCACCAAGATTTACCCAATCGAAGACGATGATATCTACTCCACACCTGCAGGCGCATCTGTCGTAATCCCTGCTGGCACAAAGATTTTGGATGACAAGGGAAATGTCATTGAGGAATGGCCCGATGGGAAAACTACGCTGGTGAAAAAGTCAGGCTGGACGATGAGTGATTTTTATTTGCAAGAAGTCGTGGACGCTAAAGTCAAAAGACCCAAGCGATAAATTTTTTTTGAGTGCTTATGCCCCTTACTCAGGGGCATTCGCATCTCTGGAATTGACACTTTCAGCTTTCGGAGAGGATGGGCGGATGGAAATTTTGAATGAGATTTTCGGATGGTTTTTGAAACAAGTGGGGTGTGAAAATTTTTTTTCACAAAATACCCCCTTCCCCTCTCCTCCCCCCACTCTTTTTCTC
>Ga0307375_10006075_pt1 | contig 11239 bp, 16 predicted proteins | sample TR1MG_FD_202531 | JGI IMG/M metagenome (GOLD analysis project Ga0307375, IMG submission 202531) | Soil microbial communities from Risofladan, Vaasa, Finland - TR-1 | ecosystem: Environmental > Terrestrial > Soil > Coastal area > Acid sulfate soil | place: Finland: Risofladan, Vaasa | collected...
TAGCCGCCGTCGTCGTCGTCGTCGTCACTGACACGTTCGACGCGTTGGTGAGTGTGATTACCAGCACTAGTAACAAGAGGGGGCTCGACCACATCACCAGGTGCGCGGCTCGGAAGGAAGATCGAAGAGAGACCATGGTTCTCGCAGGCTAGGGGTAATGAAGGGTAATTGCTATTCATTCGTTTCAGAATTCACCGGTACTAGATGAGATGACGTGCTGCGAAGTGCTGCAGTTCGGCTCGAAGGGAGCCTGGAGCGCTGTGGTCCTTGGACGCGAGCTCGATCAGGGATCGACCTTCGAAGACCCGTTGATAGGTCAAACGGGCGATTCGGTCGTACTGACTTCCGCGAAAGCTGCCAAGTCGTGTGAGCAGTGGTGACTCCTCTCTACTCGATACGTCGCCTTGTTCGAAGTACGAGAGTGCACCTAGGGCGGCCTTCTCCTTAAGTAGCCAGCGACGTAGTCGTCCGCGGAGCGCTGAGAGGAGGTCAGGCGCGGCGTACTGGCGCGACTGTCCGGCCCAATCGGTGATGAGCTCACTCGCGAGACCGAGGGCCATCGAGAGCGTCTCGCTTGGATCGCGGATGATACCGTCGCCGAATCGCAACTGGCGACACACGCTCACGATGCCTGGCATCAAGGTTTGGAGCAGTGTCCGACCGATGAGCGGGTCTGTTGCGCACTCGAGGAGTGCTTGCACGAGTGCGGCACGTTCGAGGACAGTTCGTCCGCCCCTCAATTCGAGGACGCGCACGACGTCACAGAGATCACTCAGCACGTCAAGGCCTAGAGACGGGGCGTGCTTGACGAGACCCGACAATGATGTCCGCGCCTCGCTGGTACGGCCCCTGCGCTCCCACTCGCTTCGTAGTTGTCCTAGTACATCGGTCTGGTTTGTCATGGACACCAGTACAGGGCGAGCTGCGCACTGCACCATGCCCCGCGGGGCACCATCGTTAAGTACGTTTCTCATGACTATGAGCGTGCTCCTGGTCACGCACTTCACAACGCACATAGCGGCGACCTAAGGTGGTGAGCATGGACATCGAAGCCTTTTACGAACAGAACGAAGCCCGCCGTGAGAGCGCCGAGTTTGAGTTTGGCTCTGAGTGGAGCGACGCGTCGGACAACGAGTACGAGTTGTCGTGGGTCGAGGCTACGGGTGAGCTTTATTTGATGGTCGAACCAGAGGCGCTCATCAACGAGGATATCTTTGGTGACTTCCTCGTCGCCGACGAGCCCATCAACGATCTGACCGTCGTGGTCATTGGAAAGGTCCCGTCGCTCGTGGCGCTCGAGGATCAACTCCGTGGGTGGGAGGACGCCATGCTCGAGGAGAACTCATTAGCGTGGCTCTACGAGCGTTTTCCTCAGTAGCGATTAGAGATAGGGCGAAGATGAGTTCGCCACTTTGCACAGCCGTGTGAGAGCGGGGACCAAGTCGTGCAGAGGCACCCGTTCAGCTTCGCTAATCGTGGTCTGGAGAGGATTCCAACTTCCGTCGATGGATGTGGCGTTGGCCGCCGCTTGGGTCCCCTTGAGCAGTTCGCTCATTGCGTTCGCCTGGAGAGTGGCTCGTTGACTCGAGGTGAGTCCTGGCGCTTCGCTCTGGGCTTGCAGGTGAAGGGCGCGTCCGACGAAGACGCACGACGCACGAGCTTCGGCGACGGCTCCGCCGGTGCCGCACGAACTGAGTACGAGTCCCGCGACGAGTAGCGGAATCGCGAGCGCCGCGCGCTTTAGGCGAGCCACGAGTCGGCGGCCTGCAGCAAGAAGTCGCTCACGCTGTGGCCGCGCTCAAAGATGTCGCAAAGTGGATCCTCTCCTCGGGCGACTTGGCTCAGCGATATCGCCCTTCGGGCGATGATCGAGATTCGGCGTTCGCTGCCCTCGGTGGGGGAGGCGAACGAGTCGGTCGCCGTCACCTCGAGCGGCATCTCTAGGCCACCTATCGGGGCGAGGTCGATTGCGAGACGCAAGAGGTCAGGTCCGTGAGGCATTGGTGGCAGCGTCCAGGTCAGCACCAACGGGAAATGGAACTCGTCGGGCGGGTCTACTTCGTCGGGTAGGCCCAGCACGGCGTCCTCGAATGCGAGAAGGGTCCTGGGATCGACGTCGAGTTCGATGTGAAGATCGATCGGTCCGCCGCACCCATCCTCTGGGTGAAGGTCAACTTCCCACGCCTGACGCAGGGAGTAAGTCTCGACGAAGTGTCGTTCGTCGTGTACGTGGAAGCCGTGAGTAACCGCGTGGTCTTTCAGGTCTGCGACGAAACCAGCAACATCAATGGCGGCCATTACTCATCAGGTTAGCCCCAATGCAACTACCGTGATTACGTGACTGAATCGATTCTTAGCCAACTCCGGGCGTGCGCGCTCGAAATTGGTGAAGCCGTCAGAACGCACCGTGGGCGTGGATTCTCAGGGATTCGAGCCACGCAGTATCACCTGGATGTAGTAGCGGACGACGTGGCGCTGCGGGTGCTGAGGGGGGCGGGATTCCGGGTGGTGAGCGAGGAGTCGGGTGTCACGGGTGACGGCGAGGTGACCATTGTGGTCGATCCAATTGATGGCTCGACCAACTGTGACCGTGGCGTGCCCTTCTTCGCCACGAGTCTTGCCGCGATGCGCGGTGGTGAGCTCGTCGCGGGTTTGGTTGCGAATCAGGCGACGGGGACCCTCTTCGAGGCCGAAAAGGGTGCCGGGGCGACGCGTGACGGAGTGCTCATCCGACCGAGCGGTGCTCAAAGGATCGACGAGTCGGTCATGAGCTTCTCGGGGTTGCCCTCACGACACCTGGGCTGGGCCCAGATGCGCGCCATGGGTGCCGCGAGTCTCGAAGTCTGCCTGGTGGCGGATGGGTCGCTGGACGTCTTTGCAGTAGCGCAACAGTCGACGCTTAACCCTTGGGATTATTTGGCGGGTTTGCTCATCGTGCGAGAGGCGGGAGCGGTCGCGAAGGACTACCGCCGAGAAGAACTCGAGACTTGCGATGGTGTGGTTCGCCGCCCCGTATTTTGCGCAACCCAGGGACTCCTTGACGACATGTTGGCTGCGGGCGCCCTCTAAGCCTGGGTGAGCCCACTCAGCGAAAGGTCAAGTGAGCGGGCTCGTTCGAGTGGTGCACGCCACAGCAACTTCATCTCTTCGATCAGTCCCACGAGTCGTTCGATTGCAGTCGCGATGACGCGCTCATCGTCAGTCCGCCTCGATGCTTGCGGCGTCTCGATATCTTTCTCGAGGAAACTGATGGCCACGGCGCAATCGTGTAAATCTCCCAGTACCGTCTGGACCGTCTCCAACTCGCGTGCCAGACGAAGCGCGGTTTCCCCGAGTAGTGGGCTGGCCGTCTCGGCGCAGTAACGACCTTTCTTGGCAAGAATCCGAACCTGGTGAAGTTGGATGATGTTTGGTGATGATCCGCAATCGTCGGCCGCACGAAAAAGGCTACGGAGCGTTGCATCGAGTTCGGGGCGGACGAGTTCCAGCGCGGGCTTACGTGCGGCAGACCGTAGTGGTGGTTGCACGACCGCATCGCTGAGGCGTCCGATTAGTCGTCGGTATCTCGGTGAGCCAAGCAATACTGCGACCCCTCGGTTCTCCTTCTTGCGCTGTGATCGCAGTCGCTTCCAGATTGACGAAGGTAGCGGCGTCTCAAGCTGAGCGTTGATGTCGTCGAGTACACCGCTGAGGACGTCAACGTCGCGCTGGCGGCCCAGGACCCCGCCCATCCAGCGTAAATCTCGTAGTAACAAATCGAGCGGCGCTGGCTTCATCGCGCGAGTGAGAATCTTCAGCTCCGAACGAAGTCGACGGGCCCCCACGCGAAGTTGGTGTACTCCCTCGGGGTCACGTCCCCTACGTGCAATAGGATCGGAGCGAAGCAGAAGACCGACCTCCGTACCGAGCAGCAGACGAAGCAATTCCTCGCCATTTAGTGTCGTAGACAAATCCTCACTAGTCGGCGGCTCACTCACGTTTGCATCATTGCTCAGTTTCGAGGACCTCGCAATCGCGCCGTACGTTTGCCGTGTTGATTGCCCATCACGGCACCCAACAATCGATGTCCCGTCTTTCGAACTCTTAGGCGTCGAGATTCCTCACCGATGCCGTGACCAATACGCGTTGGCACGGTGGCCCACGCGGCGGGACGCCGAATGCATCTCGTCATGTGTCTTGCCCCGGGTCTTTTTGGTGGAGGGCATCCATTTGGAGAGCTTGAATCTTGACATATTCCTCGTTCCTCTCACTCGCTTTGAATCTACCCCTCGTCGACCACCTGTGCATAGGTTGATTCGTCCCGCATCGCTCTGTTCTCCCGCACGAAAAGACGTGTTTCATCTCAAGGAGAATGATTGACTGACCAGTGCGTTGCGGCTTCCGGCGGCTCCGTAAGTGTCAACGCGAGCCACTAGAATGGTCTAGTTCGGGCGCTTAGCTCAGTTGGTTAGAGCAGCTGATTTACACTCAGCAGGTCGGGGGTTCGAGTCCCTCAGCGCCCACCATACGTAGTAAGGAAATGCTAGGTTCAAGACGTGAAGACGTCACAGAAATCCCTCAAAAATCCCTCACAGGGGGTGAGCGGTCCCGCGTGCGGCAAAACACCGCGGCGCCGGGGAGGCATCTCGTGAGCGGTTCACTTCGCCAAATTCGTCCGGGAGTCTGGGAAATGCGGGTCAGGACTGGGCGCGATCCGCTCACGGGTCGATACCGCCAAGTCAGCCGTACGTTTCGCGGTGTGAAGAAGGACGCACAGGTGGCCTTGAATGAACTGGCCGTCGAAGCTGATCAGGGAAAAATGGCCAACACCAGTGCGACATTCAGCCAGTTGGCCGAACAGTGGCTCGACTTTGCTAAACCCAGTCTCGGTCCTCAAACCCTTCGCTCCTACAGGGGACTACTGGACAACCACATTCTGCCCGCGCTCGGGGCCAGACCACTGCGTCAAATCGAGACGGCAGATTTGGACTCGCTCTATCACGGCCTCGTGAAGCGTAGGGGCCTATCAACGAGCAGTGTCCGACGAGTGCACACGGTCATCCACCGTGCCTTTCAGCAAGGTGTGCGTTGGAAGTGGGTGCGAGAGAATCCAGCCACTCTGGTGAGTCTTCCGAAACTGTCACGACACGAGGTGACGCCGCCGGACGTGGAGCAAGTGCAGCAGTTGTTAGCGGTAGCCACAAAGTTCGATCCTGTCTTTGGGCGTTTGCTTTATTTGGCGGCTACTACGGGCGCGCGCCGCGGCGAACTGTGTGCGTTGAAGTGGAAGCACGTTGACACGGATTCTTCGGCGCTTCTGATTGAACATGCGATCATCGAGACTCCGGGCGGTGGGTGGCTGGAGAAGGACACTAAAACCCACGCAAGTCGACGTATTGCGCTCGACGGTGAGACTCTCAGGGTTCTCGCCGAGCAACAGGCCTATGCAGACGAGTTGGCGCGGATGGCGAGTCTTTCAATCACGGATGAAAGTTACGTCTTTAGCCTTGAACCTGACGGTCAGCGTCCGTTCCTGCCCACGTATGTCACCCGGCGGTTCGAACTAGTAAGGGCGACTCTCGGTCTGACGCAGATTCGACTTCACGATTTTCGTCATTTTGCAGCCACTCGGCTTATATCCTCCGGTGTCTCAGTTCGGACAGTTGCTGGTCGGCTCGGGCACTCTAACGCTTCGATGACACTCCAGGTGTACAGCCATTTTGTTGAAGCGTCTGACCGAGAAGCGGCAGAAGTTATCGGTTCGCTCGTCTCGACGACCTCGACTACGCGAAGTGCGAAACCACGACCGCGAAAGCGAAACTCCAATTCGACTCGACAATAGGAGTTTGGCCAGCCCATCCGGCGAACTGAGTTACCGCAGTCCGTACAGGAGGGATTGCTCTCGTGCCCATTCCGGCGCGAGTCAGGTCTTTTGAGACAGTTCTTAGGCGGATTACAGGGGTGACAGCAACCTCCTTCAGCAGTTGGATTGGTACCACTGATTTAGCGTGCTCACCTCATGATTGAAAACACCATCGAGATTTACAAGTTGCTGTCGCTGGTAGGTAGTAACTCCATTATCGGCTACCGCGGTCTGTATGAGTGCTGAGAGTTTTCTCGTTGTTGAGATGGTCGCGTAGACAGTACCCGAGATGTCAGATGGGACGTTTGCGACTGAGAGAAGTTTGTTCGAAGAGTACGAGAGAGTGGTCAACAACTCTTGTGACGTGGTTGGCTTCTGATGACTGGTTGCGTAGTTAGTCATCTCGTTCAGTGTTGAGCAGAATCCAATAGCGCTGCTTGATGTGTTCTGGTGGCTAGCACCGTGGAACGGCCACACATGAAATAGGGCAAGAATTATAAGAAGTGGAACCGCGAGACTAGTCACTGTGGCGATTGCGAAGACGATGATCCCGACGATGGTTGCGGCAATGCCCGTACCTATCCTCCCTATGAGGTGCCTGATCACCACCCATGACTAGCACATCAGATTGCCGTTATGACGGAGTACGACGTCTGCTCCGAGCCTGCCCAGCACGCCGTGACCCAGTGGCGGCACCCACTGGCACTTCGTGGAGCAGGTGTGGAGTAGGGAGCAGTTGTCATTCAGACCATTCAACAGGTCAGCATCGTGAACCTCGGGGTATCGCTCGACTAAAAATGAGAGGATTGGCGTATGGAACTTCGGATATTCAGTGAACCGCAGCAAGGCGCCACGTATGACGAGATACTCGCCTTGGCGCTCGCGGCGGAGGAGGGAGGTTTCGGTGCCTTTTTTCGATCGGATCACTACCTCAAGATGGGCGCAGTCTCGGGCTTGCCCGGTCCGACCGACGCGTGGATCACCCTCGCCGGACTTGCCCGCGATACCAATCGGATCCGCCTCGGCACGCTGCTGACCGCCGCGACCTTCCGTGCTCCCGGTCCGCTCGCGATCACCGTCGCCGAAGTGGACGCGATGAGTGGCGGGCGAGTGGAGCTCGGCCTCGGAGCGGGCTGGTTCGAGGAGGAGCACGCTGCCTACGGCATTCCCTTCCCTTCAGTTGGAGAGCGCTTCGAGAGGTTGGAGGAGCAGCTCGCCATCATCACTGGCCTGTGGACCACGGACGTCGGTGACACTTTCGACTTTTCTGGCAAGCACTACTCGCTTTCCAACTCCCCAGCGCTTCCCAAGCCGGTTCAGAAGCCGCGACCGCCCATCATCATCGGTGGCCACGGCCGGAAGGTCACACCGCGACTGGCCGCCGCATACGCCGATGAGTTCAACGTTCCCTTTGCCCCATATGAGGTCTGCAAGTCTCAGTACAGTCTCGTCGGGGAGGCGTGCGAAGCGATTGGCCGGGACCCCGAATCCATCGTTCGTTCGGCCGCACTCGTCGTCTGTTGTGGTCGAAACGAGGCCGAAGTCGCGCGACGTGCGTCCAATATTGGGCGTAGTGTCGACGAACTCTCTGAGGACGGGCTAGCTGGCTCGCCCGCACAAGTGGTGGATAAGATCCTCCACTTCGGCGAACTCGGAATCTCGCGGCTGTATCTCCAAGTCCTTGACATGAACGATCTCGATCACGTTCGCCTGATTGCCGAAGAAGTGTTGCCCGAGGTCAAGTAGCACCCCACGTGCATCGGAGACTTGTGGGATCGAGGCTGGCCGCCCGTGTGCCGCCGAGGTCGACTGGTCTCTCAAGGCGACACCACGACTCACTTTGGAGGCATATCCAAGGCCTGTTCAACGGTTCCGAAGCTTCCAAACATCTGAAAACCCTCTATTCTATTGGTGGGCAGGCCGAGTCTCGATTCCGGCACCTTGGGATTAGCCCGCGGACCCACCGGAACCAGAGTGCTTCTGACCAGGTATGACGGCCCGACGTTGCGGGCCGTGGTGGCAAGTCGCCCAAGCTGAGCCCATAAATGGGCGCGAGTGCGACGACCGCTCAGCGTCGGACCGTTCGCACCGCCGGGGGGAGTGCTTCCGGCGGAGAGGACGTTCCGTCATGGCCACCGAACTGCTGACCATCGCCCAGGTGTGCGAGGAGTTACAGGTTGCGCGCAGCACTATCGACCAGTGGAGGCGTCTTAACACGGCGCCGCGCTTCACCCGCTTACCGAACAGCGCGCTGCGCGTCGCGCGCGGCGAACTCGAGCGCTGGCTCTCGTCGCAGGAGACGTGTTGATGGGGCGCTTCTTTCGACCGACGAGCGTGCGCTTCTCCACCGTGACGTGCCGGAAGGAGACGGGGCGCTGGCGCGTCGACGGTGAAGGGACCAAGAAGACGTTCACGCACAAGTCCGTCGCCGAGCGCTATCGAACCGGCATTGAGCGGGCGTATCGCGACGGCGAGGAGTTTGACCGCAGTTCGTTGCTACCGCGCCCGATGGCTCGAGGTGCCACGCCGCGCGTGGCCGAGTGGGTGCGCGACTACGCAGAAATGCACCTGCCCAAGCTGCAACCAAAGTCGCGCGCCGCCCTTGGCGATGACCTGATTGCATTCATCGAGCACGCCACCAGCGACGGCGCGCCCGCGTGGGGTCGCGACGAGCGCCGGGCGGTGAGGGAGTGGCTGGTCGGCAAGGCCGAGCTACCGGGCGAGTTGACCAGTTGGGTCGCTCGTCACTCGTTGCGTCTGGAGGCTCTCGACCGCGCGGCTCTCAGTCAGTTACAGCGCCGTCTCGAGGTTCGCGAAGACGGCGTGACACCCCTCGCCGGCGCGACCACGACCAAGCGTCTCGGCAAGGTGAAGTAGACCCTTCGCGCCGCGCACGACGAGGGCGTGATCGCCCAACTCGACTGGCCGGCGCGCCGGCGTGGCGCCGAGCGCAAGGGTGAGATCGGTCGCGCGCCGGAACCGGTCGGACTGTGCCCACGGTCGATGACCTCTACCGGGTCGTCGTGGCCTGCACTACGACCAAGGCTCGGGCCTCGGCCCGCTACCGGGCCATGACGGCCGTCGCCGGCTACGCGGGGCTTCGCCCCGGAGAGGTATTCGCACTGCGCTTCGCGGACCTGGTCTTGCCGCGAGATGACGACTCCTTCGGCGTCATCCACGTGCGAGAAGCTGACGGGCGAGCGGGGGTGAACTGGATGAGGCCGCAGGACCCCGACTTCACGTTGCCCAAGACGCGCGGCTCCGTGCGCGACGTGCCCATCCCGCCGGTGCTCGTCAAGGAGTTGCGGCGCTACCTCGCTCTCACTGTCGTGGTATCTGGGCGAGTCTTCGTCAGGAAGTCCTCGACGTCGGCCAAGCACTGGCCCGACGCGCTACGGGCGGCGTGTGCGAAGAGTGATGTCGCGGCCCTCACCCCGTACGACCTGCGCCGGATGTACGCGTCACACCTGGCGGCGGCGGGAGTGCCCCTCGCCGAGATTGCTCGCCGCATGGGCAATTCGGTCAAGACCCTTCTTGACCACTACATCGTGCCGGTAGCCGGCCAGGTGGAGGAGAACGAGAACCGCTTGCGCCATCTCTATGGATAAAGAGCCCATGGCTCTGATCGCCCCTACGCAGGCCTCGCCAGGACAATTAGTCCACGATTAGTTGACGAACATTTCCTCATGTTGTAGTTCTTGTTACACACAGATTCTTCGTCATAATTTGAATTACAGCGGCGTAATTACAGTGGCGAATTTCTGTCGGTGGTGTTGCGCTGTAGGACACAATTATGAAGAAGGAGAACTCGATGAAGGTATCGCCTTACCACACGGTGACCCCCGAGAAGGAAGAACCCGGACACCGTGACGTGTACCACGACTTGAGTGACTGTCCCGACGGCTTGCGAATCAAAATCGCCAATCGGCGGGCCGGAATGGCGGGTCGCCCCAAGTGCGACTACTGCAAGTCACACTGAGTTCGTGAGACGTCACAGCCCGCTGGAATCATTAGTGAAGTGTGAATGCGAGAAAGGAGGTCAACCATGACTGACAGGCGTGCTGGATCGAAGCAAGGTCCCTATGTTGGAAAAGAGCCCCGTGCGCGCAACGACGATGGAACGTGGCGCAAGAAGCGTTCTGACGCTGGCAAGCCCCGTGGCAAGCGATCGAAGTGATGCAACGACGAAAGTAACGTCGCGAGTGGATTAGTCAGTGGACGTGCCGCTCGTGAAGACTGTGCGGCGCGTTGGGAATTCGGTCAACGCGTTCTAGGACCGTAACTTCCTGCCAGTGGCGGGTCAGGCAGTGGAAAGAGTTAGCTGGCTGTTCGCGTGCCACACGATCACGGCACCGTAGGACGCGGCGCACTTGGATTGACGGCGTCGAGACGATTCACGCGAGGCGTGAGGGTGCTGGATCCGGCACGACGAGTAGGAGCGTGGCGATCGGTGTCGACCCGGTGACCGAGTGGCCGGGCACGGCACGCACGGGCCGACTGATCACGTCAGGCGTGCCATCGAGATCGACGAGGACTCTCGACACGCCCTTGAGCGAGTCGACGAGATCCCGGGTGGTCGGCAGATCGCGAGGATCTCCGAACGACTCGTTGCTCGCGGCGTTCTGCATGACGTTGCCCCGTTTGACCGTGCGCAGCACGAGCTCGTCGCTGCCGATGGACTCGATCTTCCAGACGCGATATAAGAGATTCGTGTGGTCCCCGGATCCTGTCGTAACGACGAGGGGGAGCGGGTCGTGGTTGAGAAGTGACGGCTTAAGGAAGCCAGCGCGGAACTCGGCGTCGGCGCGGTCGAGGTAGGAGGCCACGAAGTCCGAAACACAGCCCTCACCGGAGAATTCTGCGACCGGCCCGATGCCGAGCCGGCACGCCCTCTTGGCGACTTCAGCGGCGTCGGGATTCACGACGGCGACGGCGAGATTCTCTCGCTGAAGCGTCGAGACCAACAGGCCCGATATCATCGAGTCGCCCGGCGGCAGCGAGTAGCCAACGATTGTGACGTGATCAGCCCCGGAGAGAGCCTGATGAGCGTTCTTCCAAAGCTCCCGGGTGACGACGTTTGTGAAGTAGGCGGCCTTCGTGAGGATGGGCGGTACCAAGAACACCTCGCGACCAGTCAAGGTGCGGGTGCGGTCGGCGGGGGATGGCGGAATTGGCATCCCGAACTGGTCAAAGCGAAGCTCCTCTCTCACGAGGGTGGCGCCCGTGGTGTCGCGTGGGCTCATCCACCAATCGAGTGACCCGTGCAACTTCAGCAACCTCATGGTCGCAGAGTGCGTCCAGCCCCCTAGATCTAGAAACGTCGGCTGGTGCAGCCTCGTTGGAGGAACGTCACGGACGGCGCTGCGGTCGTCGATCATTCGGTCGTTGTCCGCTCCG
>Ga0307375_10006077_pt1 | contig 11238 bp, 10 predicted proteins | sample TR1MG_FD_202531 | JGI IMG/M metagenome (GOLD analysis project Ga0307375, IMG submission 202531) | Soil microbial communities from Risofladan, Vaasa, Finland - TR-1 | ecosystem: Environmental > Terrestrial > Soil > Coastal area > Acid sulfate soil | place: Finland: Risofladan, Vaasa | collected...
CGCGTCACGGTCAGCCCGGGGGTATCCCGCGGGACGAGGAAGCTGCTGGTCCCCTGCAGCATCCCGACCGCGGGGTTCGTGTTCGCGTAGACCACGTAGAGCGACGCGTCGTAGCCGTTGCTGATGTAGTGCTTGCGGCCGTTGATCGTCCAGTGGCCGTCGGCGAACACCGCCCGGGTGTCCATGTTCGCCTCCGGGACGTTGTACGGCAGCCAGCGATCCGACGCCCCCTTCGGCTCGGTCAGGCAGTGGGCGAGGAGGAACGACGGGTCCGCCATGTAGCGGGGGAACCAGCGCGCCTGCAGGTGCTCGGGCGCCACGTTCCGCAGGAGCACCGAAACCTTCCAGCCCTGGGCCAGCTTGTCGGCCACGCCGGCATCCCCGCGACCCAGCTCGGTGGCGATGAGGGCGAACGTCTGCGCCTCGGTTCCCGGGTCCAGCTCCACGCCGCCGTACCTGGCTGGCACGCCGAGCCCGCGCAGGCCGGCCGCGTCGGCCTCCTCGAGGATGCTCCGCGGGAGGCGTTCGTCGGGTTCGAAGAGCCACTCCCGCTGGCGGTTGGCCCGGATGAACGGGATGACCACCCGGTCGACGTACTCGCGGGTCGTCTGCTGCATGAGTCGCTGCTCGGCCGAGAGCTCCAGCACGTCCATCGTCGCGGTCATGTCCGAATCCTCCCCGGATCTTCGTGTGCCGCGGCCGCCACGAGGCCGGACGCACGGGCCGATCCGTGCAGCGGCCCTACTCGGCGACCGGGCCCCCGGGGGCTACCTCCGGCCCGATCCAGATCGTCTGGACGTTGGTGAACTCGCGGATCCCGAACGAGCCGAGCTCCCGGCCCCAGCCACTCCGCTTCACGCCCCCGAAGGGCAGGCGCGGGTCGGAGGCGACCATCCCGTTGACGAAGACGGCACCCGATTCGACCGTCCTCGCGAGCGACTCGCCGGCCGCGACATTGCCGGTCCAGATGCTGGCGCCGAGGCCGTAGTCGGAACCGTTCGCGATCGCGACGGCGTCCTCGCCGTCGGCGACCCGCCGCACGGCGGCGACCGGGCCGAACGTCTCCTCGGCCAGCACCGGCATGCCGTCGTGGACGTCGACCAGGACGGTGGGCGCGTAGAAGTGGCCCGCACCGGCAACGCGGCGCCCGCCGACGAGCGCCCGCGCGCCCGCGCCGACCGACTCCTCGACCTGGCGTTCCAGCGTGTCCCGCAGGTCGGCCCGGGCGAGCGGCCCGACCTGGGTGGCGGGATCGAGCGGGTCGCCGACCCGGAGCGACGAGACCGCTCGCGCGAAGCGCTCCTCGAACTCGTCGGCGACCGGCTCGGCGACGAGGAAACGTTTCGCCGCGATGCACGACTGGCCGGTGTTCTGGTTCCGGGCCCGGACCGCGGTGGCCGCCGCCGCCGCCACGTCGGCGTCGGCGAGGACGATGAACGGGTCCGACCCACCCAGCTCGAGCACCGTCTTCTTGAGCGAGGCCCCCGCGACGGCCGCGACGCGCGCGCCGACCTCCGAGCTGCCGGTGAGCGTCACTGCGCGCACCCGGCGGTCGCGCACCACTGGCTCGACGTCCGCGCCAGCGAGCAGGAGTGTGCGGAAGAGGCCGCGCGGGAAGCCCGCCTCCTCGAACGCCGAGCCGACCGCGAGCGCGCACTGCGGGATGTTCGAGGCGTGCTTGAGGAGCGCGCCGTTGCCTGCCATCAGCGCGGGGGCGGCAAACCGGAAGACCTGCCAGAACGGGTAGTTCCAGGGCATGATCGCGAGCACGACCCCGAGCGGCTGGAAGGCGACGAGGCTCCGGCTCGCGTTCGTCGCGACGACCTCGTCGCGCAGGAGGTCCGCTGCCCGGTCCGCGTAGAAGTCGCACGTCAGGGCGCACTTCTCGATCTCGGCGAGGGCCTCGGTGATCGGCTTGCCCATCTCGAGCGTGATCAGGCGGGCGTAGTCGTCGCGGCGGCGGCGCAGGTGCGCGGCCAGGGCCCGCATCGCCACGGCGCGCTCCGGGAACGACGTCCCCCGCCAGGCCCGCTGCGCCGCGTCCGCCCCGGCGATCGCCGCCTCGACCTCGTCAGGCGTGGTGGCCGGGTAGCGGGCCAGGACCGCGCCGGTCGCGGGGTTGATCGATTCGAGCTCGGCGGTCATGGGCGCAGCCTCTCGTTCATCCAGTCGGCCATCGCGGGCCGGTACTTGTACGGGATGTTGTTGCAGACGTGGTTGCCGTCCCGGTACATGAGCAGGGTAGCGTTGGGCGCCTCGCGGGCGATCCGCTCGGCCTGCTCGGGCGGGAAGAGCCGATCGCGGGCGCCGTGGATGACGAGGAGCGGCTGGTCGACGTCGGCGAGGACGCCGTGGAGCGCCAGGGTCTTCGTCCGCTCGAACGCCTCGGCCTCGTCCCGCGACTTCGTGTAGAAGACGTAGCCCGCCCGGGTCAGGGAGTTCAGCGCCGGCCAGCACTCGGACAGGTCGTACGGGCCGGCGAGGGCCACCAGGGCGCGGATGCGTTTCTCGCGGGCCGCCGCAAGCGGGCCGTAGATCCCGCCCATGCTGATCCCCATCAGGCCGACCCGCCCCGCGTCCACGTCCGACCGGGCGGCGAGCGCGTCGATGATCGGCCGGACGACGCTGGACCAGTCGGCCCGGATCGGGAAGCGCGGCGCGCTCTCGCCCTGGCCGGGGCCGTCCACCGTGAGCGTGGCCATCCCGCGGCGAAGGAAGTCCTCCTCCATCGCGAAGAGCTCCTCCTTCACGGAATCGAGCCCGGGGACCAGGAGCACGACCGGCGGGCGGGCCGTGTCGCGCGGCCGGCGCAGGTTGCCCGGGATGGTCGTGCCCTCGAACGGGATCTCCAGGCGCTCGCCGGGAGGATCGAGGTGGGGGAGCGCCCGGGCGTACATCGCGACGACGAGCGCATTCATCTCGAGGTGCAGGGCCCGGTCCTCGAACCAGAGGAACTTCCCGAGGTGGTAGGACCAGGCGGCCCGCTGGAACGCCCCGGTCGCCGTGACGACGTGGCCGCGCGCAGCCGCCTCCTCGGCGAGCTCCCGGTGCATGTCGCCGACGGCCTTCCAGTTGGGCGCCCAGTCGACCCATTCGGTCGTGGCGGCCTGGACCCGCTCGAAGTCGTTGACGTCGATCCCGTTGGCCACGAAGCGCGGCTTCCAGTGGGAGACGGCGAGCTGGACCCGGTTCACCGGCTCAGTGGCCACCGTTGGTCTCCTTCCACCCGGATGCGCTCATGACAGGCTGCCTTCGAGCCGGCCGGCGAGATCGGCGAGAAACGCCGCGGCCTCGGCGCCGTCCGCCACCCGGTGATCGACCGACAGGGTGAGCGACACGATCGGGGCGACCACGACCTGGCCGGCACGGGCGACCACCTGGTCGCGAACGCGTCCGACGGCGAGGATCGCGGCCTCCGGCGGGTTGACGATCGCGGTGAACCGGTCGACCCCGTTCGCACCGAGGTTCGAGATCGTCATGACCGCCCCCGCGAGCGCATCCGCAGCCAGCTTCCCGGCCCGTGCTCCCGACTGGAGCGTCGATCGCTCGCGGGAGATCTCGGCCAGTGCCTTCGTGTCGGCGTCGCGCAGGACGGGCACGAGAAGCCCGTCGTCGAGCGCCACCGCGATCCCGAGGTGGATGCCGTCGCCGGGGATCAGCCCCTCCGGGTCGTAGCGCATCGTGAGCCGCGGGTGGTCGACCAGCGTCCGGGCGACCGCCCGGATCAGCACGTCGGCGTAGGAGACGCCGGCCGCGGTCCGGGCTGTTCCCGCGGCCGTCATGTCCACGTCGCGCGACACCGAGAACTGCGGCACGTCGCGGAACGAGCGGGCCATCCGCTCCGCGATGACGCGGCGCATCCGGGAGAGCGGCTCGGGGGCGGGCCCGGTGCCCGGTGCGCCTGGCCCTGCGCCCGATCCGGCCGGCCCGCCCGGAGCGGCGGCAGCAGCGCCAGCCGCGGCGACGGCTTCGACGTCCTCGACCGAGATCCGGCCGCCCCGCGCCGGGCGGATCCCGGCCAAGTCCACGCGGAGCTCGGCGGCACGCTTGCGCGCCGCGGGGCTCGCGACGATGCGTTCGTCCGTGCCTCCGGACGGGCCGACGGCCGGGGCGGAAGCCGGCGCGACGACCCGCTCCGGCTCGAGGACCGCGGCCGGCTCCGGCGCTTCCGTGATCGGCTCGTCGGCGGTCGTCGAGATGAGCGCGATCACCGAGGTGACCGGGATCTCGTCCCCGGCGGTCGCGAGCAGGCGGCGCACGAAGCCCGCGACGGGCGACTCGACCTCCATCGTCGCCTTGTCCGTCTCGACCTCGAAGAGCACCTCGCCGGCCTCGACGTGGTCGCCCTCCTTCTTCAGCCACGCGACGAACCGGCCCTCGTCCATCGTCAGGCCGAGCTTGGGCAGGATCACCGGGGTGACGCTCACCCGACGATCTCCCGCGCGACGCGGACGATGTCCTCGACCTGCGGGACGACCCCGCGCTCGAGGTGGGCGGCGTAGGGGATCGGCGTCTCGACGCCGGCCAGGCGTCGCGGTGGGGCATCCAGGTCGTCGAAGGCCTCCTCCGCGACGAGGGCCGCGATCTCGCCCCCGTAGCCGCCGCGCAGGATCGCCTCGTGGACCACGAGCAGCCGCCGGGTCCGGCGCACGCTGGCGAGGATGGTCTCCCGGTCGAGCGGGACCAGCGAGCGCAGGTCGATGACCTCCGCCTCGATCCCGTCGCGGGCCAGCATCTCGGCCGCCTCGAGCGCGAAGAGCACCTCGCGCGACCATGTGACGATCGTGAGGTCGCGCCCGGCCCGCTTCACGTCCGCCTTCCCGAGCGGGATCACGTACTCGCCGGCGGGGACCGGCCCCTTCGTCCGGTAGAGGAGCTTGTGCTCGATGAACATGACCGGGTCGTCGTCCCGGATCGCCGCGGCCAGGAGGCCCTTCGCATCGGCGGGGGTGGCCGGCATGACCACCTTCAGGCCGGCGACGTGGGTGAACCACGCCTCGAGCGACTTGGAATGCTGCGCCGCGTTGCCGCGGCCCGAGCCGCCCTGGGTCCGCACGACGAGTGGCACGCGGGCCTGGCCGCCGAACATGAAGCGGTTCTGGGCGGCCTGGTTCACGATCTGGTCGATCGCGAGGCCGGAGAAGTCGATGTACATGAGCTCGACGACCGGCCGCAGGCCGGTGAGCGCGGCCCCGACGCCCGCCCCGACGATGCCGATCTCGCTGATCGGCGTCTGGCGGATGCGGTCGGGCCCGAACTCCACGAGCAGCCCGGCGGTCACCTGGAACGCGCCGCCGTGCTCCGCGATGTCCTCGCCCATGACGAAGACCCTGGGATCGCGCAGCATCTCGAGCCGGAGCGCCTCCCGGAGCGCCTCGGAGTAGAAGAGCTCGTTGGTCGCCGCGGCCGTCGGGGCCGCAGCCGCCTCACTGGGTGGCATAGATCTCCTCCGGCGTGATCGGCGATGCGAGCGGGCCCGTCTCGGCCCACGCGACCGCGCGTTCCATCTCCTCGTCCACGACCCGGTCGATCGCGTCCAGCTCGGCGTCGGAGGCGATGCCGTCCGACGTCAGCCAGGCCCGGGCATTCGTGATGGGGTCGAACGTGGCGCGCCAGGACTCGATCTCCGCCTTCGTCCGGTACTGCTGCGGATCGCCGTAGTAGTGGCCCTCGTGGCGGTACGCCTCGGCAACGATGAGCGTCGGTCCGCCGCCGGCCCGGGCCAGGGCGACGGCCTCGCCGGCGGCCGCGTGGACGAGGCGGACGTCGCGGCCGTCGACGTGGACCCCCGGCATGCCGTACCCGATCGCGCGGGACGCGATGTCGTCCACCGCGAACGCCCGGCCCGCCGGGAGGCTCTCCGCGTACTGGTTGTTCTCGCAGACGTACACGACCGGGAGCTTCCAGATCGCCGCGAGGTTGAGCGACTCGTGGAACGTCCCCTGGTTGGCAGCCCCGTCGCCGAAGAACGAGACGGCGACCTGGTCGGATCCCAGCTGCTTCGCGGTGAGCGCCGCGCCGGTCGCGATCGGGATGCCGCCGCCGACGATCCCGTTGGCACCGAGGTTGCCCTTCGACGTGTCCGCGATGTGCATCGAGCCGCCCCGGCCGCGGCAGTACCCCGTCTCCCGCCCCAGCAGCTCCGCGAACATCTTCCCGAGGTCGGCGCGCTTCGCGATGCAGTGGCCGTGGCCGCGATGGGTCGACGTGATCCAGTCGTCGTCGCGGAGGTGCGCACAGACGCCCGCTGCGATCGCCTCCTCGCCCGCGTAGCTGTGGATGGTGCCCCAGATCTTGTTCTCGCCGAAGAGGGTCGTGGAGCGTTGCTCGAACCGGCGGATCGTCCGCATCACCCGGTAGAGCTCGAGCGCATCGGCCCGGTCGATCGTCATCTCGTCCTCCTCACGGGGTCAGCATCACGCGAATCGCGCCGTCACGGCGCTCGGTAAAGGTCGTCCAAGCCTCGGCGAACCGGTCGAGCGGGAAATGGTGGGTCGTCAGGCTGGCCACGTCGATCCCGCCCCGCGCGAGCAGCTCCAGCGCCCGACCGGAGACGCCCATGGGGTTCGCCACGGAGCCCAGCACGTCGAGGTGGCCGCGGACGATCGTCGAGAGGTCGACGCCCGAGAGCTCGACGCCCTGGCCGGTCGCCCCTCCGAGGACCACGCGCCCGCCACGGCGGGCCGTCGAGATCGCCAGGCGCGCCGCCTCGGCCGTCCCGCCGAACTCCACGACGAGGTCCGCCGTTCCCGCCAGCGGCCCCGCGTCGCGCTCGTCGACCACGAGATCGGCGAAGCGGGCGGCGCGGGCAAGCCGTTCCCCGCGGCCCACGATCGTGACCCGGCCGGCGCCGCTCGCGAAGGCGAGCTGGGCGGCGCACAGCCCGATAGCGCCCGGCCCGATGACGACGACGGACTCGCCCGGACGGAGCCGCCCGCGCTCAAGCGCCCACAGGGCGACGCCGAGGTTGTCGGTCCAGGCGCCGTCGGCCGTGGAGACGCTGTCGGGCAGCGGGTGCAGCGCGGCAACCGGCACGCTGGCGTACTCGGCCAGCCCGCCCGCGATCGTGAAGCCGACGTGCGCGTGCCCGGTCTCGGGCCGGCCGTAGTTCTGGCACAGGGTGTAGAGGCCCTCGCGGCAGCGGTCGCAGACGCCGCAGCCGACGTGGACCTCGACTCCCACCCGGGTCCCGGCCGGCGGCCCGTCCGTCCCCGGGCCGAGGGCGACCAGCGTCCCGGCGAACTCGTGGCCCGGGATGTGCGGGAAGCGCGTCCCGGCGAACGTTCCGGCCAGGATCTTGCGGTCGGTCGCACAGACCATCGACGCCTCGACCCGGAGGAGAGCGCGGCCCGCGGCCGGATCGGGCACCGGCACGTCGGTCACGGCGAACACGCCGGGCGCCTCGAAGAGGACCGCGCGCATCGTCGCCGCGTTCACGGCCGGAAGCGCCGGGTGGGTGGCGCGGGTCACGGCTCGACGATGACCTTCAGCGCCCCGTCGATCCGCTCGTTGAACGTGCGGAGCGCCTCGCGAAACTCGCGCAGGGCGAAGTGGTGGGTGATCAGCCGGCCGGCCGGGATCCGGCCGTCCGCGATGAGCGGGATGACCTCCTCCATCGTGTTCCGGTTGGCCCGCACGCCGTAGAGGTCGAGCTCCTCGAGGACGACCTTCTGGAAGTCCACCGCGGCCGGCTCCTTCGGGATCCCGGTGAACGCCACCCGGCCGCCCTTGCGGACCATCCCGATCGCCTGCCCGACGGAATCCCGCGAGCCGGCCGAGTCGACCGCCACGTCCACGCCGTTTCCGCCGGACCACTCGCGCACCCGCGCCACGGGATCGCCGGCGTGGTAGTCGACGGTCTCGAAGCCCAGCTCGCCGGCCCGCTCCAGGCGCCTGCCGCCCCCGACCACGACCACCCGGGCCGCGCCCAGGGCCTTCGCGCACATCCCCACGAGGAGCCCCATGCCGCCGGAGCCGACCGAGGCGACCAGGTCGCCGGGCTGGATCCCGGGACGCTTCACGGAGTGGAGCGCGATCGATGCCGTGTCGCAGAGCGCGGCCGTGTCGTACGGCATGTCGTCAGGAATGCGGAAGACGGCCTTGATCGTGTGGACCACGTACTCGGCGTAGGCGCCCTGGGAGTAGTGGCCGTACTGGCGATGGCCGAGGTCCTCGCGGCCGTAGTTGAAGCACAGGTTGTAGCGCCCGATCCGGCACATCCGGCACAGGCCGCAACCCGAGTGCGAGGTTCCGGCGACGCGCGTCCCGACCGTGAACCCGTTCTGCTCCGCCACGGACCCGGCCGCCACGACATCGCCGGACCACTCGTGGCCCGGGATGTACGGGTAGGCGCGCGGCCAGCGCCCGGCGAAGCTGCCCTCGATGATCTCCGCGTCGGTGCCGCAGATCGCGATCGCGCGCACCCTGCACAGCACCTCGTTCGCCGCCGGCTCCGGTCGCGGGACGTCGCGGATCTCGAAGGCGTGCGGAGCGGTGAGCACGAGCGCGTCCATGACTAGTCCTCCACGAATGCGGCGACGCGGCAGACGGAAGCCTCGCCCCCCTGCCAGCGCCAGGGGAATGCGCCCAGGTCCACGCGCCGGCCGGCTACCTCGGAGATCTCCCCGCCCAGGTTCTCGAGCATCGAGACGTCGTGCCGCGCGGTCGCGTAGTGGATGTGCTCGAAGTCCGCGAGGGGCAGCGTCTCCTCGATGGGCCGGCCGGTCATCGTCTCGTACTCCGCGACAAGGTCCGGGCGCATCAGCCGGACGCGAGTGTGGAGGGAGTGGTCGATCGACGCGAGGTCGGCGCCGATCCACTTGATGCGCCTCGCGATCAGCTCGTCCACCACCTCGGGCCTGGGGCCGGGATGGCGGTCGAAGTAGGTCACGTCGTTGCGCGTCGGCTTCGTCCAGTTGTACTGGTCCCAGCCGGTGTAGAGGACGACGATGTCGCCTTCGCGGATCCGCTCGCCCCGGGGGAGCTGGCCCTCGACGTCGGCCATGCTGTAGTAGCTCCAGGGCTTCGTGATCGGCCGCATGTCGATCACCAGGCCCGTCCCGTAGAGCTCGTCGAGGCCGATCCGGCCGAGGTCCCGGCCCGTCTCGCAGTAGTGGCTCGGCGCGTCGATGTGCGTGCCGGTGTGCATGTTCGTCTTGACGAGCATCGTGCTCTTGCGGTCCCGGTGGTGCGTCGTGATGTCGGTGACCTCGATCGAGGCGAACTGGGGCCACGTGGGCATCCGATCGCCCCAGGGCTGGGTGAGGTCGACGAGGCGGGTCATGGCTGGGCTCCGGTTGTCATGGGGGCTTCCTCAGGTTGCTGCCGGCGCGGCCGTGGACGCGCGGATGACGAGCTCGGTGGGCAGGCTGAGCCGGACGTCGCCGATCGGGCGACCCTCCAGCCGGTCGATGAGCAGGTGCGCGCCAACGGCACCCATCTCGCGCTGCGGCACGCGCACGGTCGTGAGGGCGGGCTCGAGCAGGCCCGCCAGCGGGATGTCGTTGAAACCGACGATCGAGAGGTCGCCCGGGACCCGGGCGCCGATCCCGCGGAGATGCTGGAGCATGCCGATGGCGATGAGGTCGTTGGCCGCGAAGACGGCGGTGGGCCGGGCCGGGCCGGCGAGCATGATCCCGAGCGCCCGGTTGCCGGCCTCCTCGGAGAACGCGTCGGCCTCGACCACCAGCCCGGGCTCGTCGGCAAGGCCGTGCGCGAGGACGCCGGTCCGGTACCCCTCGAGCCGTTCGGCGCCCGTCGAGGTATTCCCGGGCCCGGCGATGTGGCCCACGCGGCGGTGGCCCAGGCCCGCGAGGTGGGCGACCACGCCGAGGGCGGCGGCGCGGTTGTCGACGACGACCGCGAGGTCACGCGCGCATTTGACCGCCCGGTTGAGAAGGACGAACGGGAACTCCTCCTCGCACAGCTTCTCGATCGTGTTGTCGGCCATCTGCGAGGACGCGATGAGCAGGCCGTCCACCTGGCGCTCGCGCAGCACGCGGAGGTAGGCGGCCTCCCGCGCCGGATCATCCTCCGAGTTGCACAGGATCAGGTTGTAGCCACGCTCGAGGGCCGCGTCCTCGGCGCCCTTGATGATCGACGAGAAGAACGGGTTCGTGATGTCCGGGACGAGCATCCCGAGCGTCAGCGTCCGCTGCAGCCGAAGGCTGCGCGCGAGTGCCGAGGGCCGGTAGCCGAGCCGATCCGCGGCCGCGAGGATGCGCTCGCGCGTCGCCGGCCGGATCGTGGACTCGGCGTGGCCGTTGAGCACCCGCGAAACCGTCGACGGGTGCACGCCGGCCTCCGACGCCACGTCGGTGATCGTGGCGCGCGCCTTCGTCGCGTTCATCGGGCTACCGCGCCTGGCCGGTCATACGGCGGCGCTCTCGCCGAGGTAGAGGCGCTTGACCTGGGGATCGTGCAGCAGTTGCTGGCCTTCGCCGCGCAGCTTGATCACGCCGAGCTCCATGACGCAGCCGGTCCGCGCCGTGCCGAGCCCGGTCCGCGCGTTCTGCTCGACCAGGAGGATGGTCACCCCCTGTTCGTTGAGCTCGCGCATCTTGGCCATGACCGTCCGTGACGCCCGCGGCTCCAGGCCCAGGGTCGGTTCGTCGAGCAGCAGGAGACGGGGCGCGGTCACGATGGCGCGGGCCATCTCGACCTGCTTCTGCTCGCCACCCGAGAGCAGGCCCGCGCGGCGATTGGCCTGCTCCACGACGATCGGAAACAGCTCGCCCGCGGCCTTCAACCGCTCGTGAGCGAGCGTCCGGTTGCGGATGCTGTAGGCCCCCATCAACAGGTTCTCGCGCACGGTCATCTGCGGGAAGGTGCTGCGGCCCTGGGGCACGTGGGCGATGCCCCGGCGGAACAGCTCGTCCGGACGCAGCCCGCCGACCTCGGCTCCATCAAACCGGATCGCCCCGCGCCGCGGGTGCAGGACACCGGACAGGACACGCAGGAGCGTGGACTTCCCGGCCCCGTTGGGGCCGATCAGGCACACGAAGTCTCGCTCGGCGAGCGTGAGGTCGACGCCGCGAAGGATGTCGCCCCCGCTGCCGTAGCCGGCCCAGACGCCTTCGATCTCGAGCAGCATTCTCAGTCTCCGAGGTAGGCGTCGAGGACGATCGGGTCGTCGCGGACCGCACCCGGGGAGCCCTGGGCGATCACGGTGCCGCGGTGCATCACGATGATCGGGTCGCACAGGTTCATCACGAAGCCCATGTTGTGCTCGATGATCAG
>Ga0307375_10006079_pt1 | contig 11235 bp, 9 predicted proteins | sample TR1MG_FD_202531 | JGI IMG/M metagenome (GOLD analysis project Ga0307375, IMG submission 202531) | Soil microbial communities from Risofladan, Vaasa, Finland - TR-1 | ecosystem: Environmental > Terrestrial > Soil > Coastal area > Acid sulfate soil | place: Finland: Risofladan, Vaasa | collected...
GGCGGGAGCCGGATTTTGGGCAAGGTGGCGTCGCAGTGCTCGCCGCAACTGCAATTTGTGACGGACCAGGAGATGCTGGCGACGACGTGCGACACGGACGGTTCGCTGCATCTGGTGGCGATTGGGATGGAGGGTCGGCGGCTGTGGGATGCGGGGACGCCGGAGACGGAGGTTTGGCCGATTGTGGTGGCCCGGGGCGGGCGGGTTGCGCGGGAGACGCTGGAGGCGACGCACCCGGTGGGGCCGTACTCGCCGCTTAGTTTTGAGGACGTGAAAGGGCAGAGGGTGCGGGTGTACAACGCGGCGGACGGCAAGGTGGTGTTGACGGCTGAGGCCACGCCGGTGCTGGACGGCGGCGGGAACGTGGCGATTTCGCCCTCCGGGCGGCGGGTGGCGGTGCTGCAGGGAGGCTCGATTGCGGTGTATGAACTGCCCGCAGCGCCGAAGGGGGCCGGGGCCGGAAAAGGGGCCGGGAAAGGGCCAGGGACCGGGACCGCGATAGGGAAACAGCCACAGTAAAGCTCACTTTTGCGGGTGTTCAGGGCTTGCCACCCCGTGTACACTGGGCAGCGGGAGACTTTACCCTTGTCCACGGCGGTCGTTCATTACATGGCAGCAGCGGTCACCGACCGGGGACGCAAGCGCCCCTCCAACGAAGATGCATTTGGCTACTCCGTGGAAGACGGGGTGTACGTGGTGTGCGACGGGATGGGCGGCGCGGCGGCGGGGGAGATTGCCAGCTCGCTTGCGGTGGATGAAGTGCTACGGATGATCTCCGGGCACGAGCAGGACGGATCCGCACCGAAACAGGAGACTGTGGAGCAGGCGATTGTGGCGGCGAACGAGGCGATTTTTGCCCGGGCGCAGCGGAACCATCGGCTGAGCGGCATGGGGACCACGCTGGTGGCTCTGGCTGTGGAAGACCGGCAGGTCTGGGTGCTGAACGTGGGTGACAGCCGCTGTTATCGCTACCGGGGCGGACAACTGGAGCAGCTGACGCTGGACCACTCGCTGGTGGAAGAGCAGGTGCGGATGGGCCGGATGACGAAGTCCGAAGCGTCGCGGTCGCCGTTTCGCAACGTGATAACGCGGGCGCTGGGAACGCAGAGCCGGGTGACGCCGGACGTGTTTGGCCTGGAGGCCGAGCCGGGCGATCTGTTCCTGTTGTGCTCTGACGGGCTGACGCGGGAGCTTTCTGACAAGGTGATTGAGTCGCGGCTGGCACAGGACGGACCGCTGGAAGAGCTTTGCCTGCGGCTGGTGAACTCTGCGAAAAAGGCCGGGGGACACGACAACATTACCTGCCTGCTGGTGCGCGCCGAAGCCTGAGCGGCTGCCGGGCGCTGAAGGACAACTTTTCAAATCAAGGACTGAGCGAAACCTGCAATGACTTGCGCGCGGGGTCGGATTTGCGCGCAGGGCGGGCGCGGCAAGCGGTTATATGATGCGAGCATGACAGGCGAAGAATCGAGCCGGATTTCGCGGTGGGCGATGGAGTACGGCCTGAAGCCGTTCGCCATTGCCAGCTTCTTTGTGCTGGTGGCGCTGCTTTGGACCTTTCTGCTGCAGCACGAGATTGCGTACCCATTTGTGTTTCTGTTTTTTGGCGCGATCATGGGCAGCGCGTGGTTTGGGGGGCTGATTTCCGGCTTCTGGGCGGTGGGGCTTTCGTCGCTGCTGATTACGTATTTTTTTATTCCGCCGTATTTTTCGATGCAGGTGGCTCGGAACTCGCAGAGCTTTCTGGCGGCGTTTATTCTGTGCGCGATTGCGATCACGATTGTGAGTTCGTCGCGGAAGCGCGCGGAGACCGCGATTCGCGCGGCGCGGGACCAGCTGGAGACGAAGGTGCAGGAGCGGACGGCGGAGCTGCAGCAATCCAACCTGGAGATACAGGAGAGCGAGCGGCAACTGCGTCTGCTGACGGAGGCGATTCCGCAGCAGATTTGGCGGGCGGATGCCGAGGGGAGCGTCGAATATTGCAACCTGCCGCTACGGGACTACATCGGGCACTCGATGGAGGAGTTGCACGGGCGGGGATTTTTCGCGGTGGTTCATCCGGAAGACGCGCCGCTGTATCGCGCGGGATGGCAGGCGGCGCTCAACAGCGGAGAGCGGTTTGAGGCTGAGGTGCGGGTGCGCTCGGCGGCGGGACTGTACCGCTGGTTTCTGGTGCGGAGCCTTCCGCAGCGGGCGCAGGACGGGCAGATTGCGCGGTGGTACACGATCCACATCGACATTGAGGAGCAGCGGCGGGCGCAGCAGGAGCTGGTATTTGCGCAGGAGGATCTGGCGCGGCTTTCGCGCACGATGAGCATGGCGGAGATGGCGGCCTCGATTGCGCACGAGCTGAACCAGCCGATGACGGCGGTGGTGACGCATGCCTACGCGTGCCGGGAATGGCTGCGGAGCGAGCCGGCAAATGTGGAGAAGGCGTCGGCGACGGCGGAAAAGATTGTGCGGGAGAGCACGCGGGCCAGCGAGGTGGTGAAGCGAGTGCGGGCGCTTTTCCGCAAGGAAGCGCAGGTGCGCGAGGAGGCGGACGTGAACCAGCTGATTCGGGAGCTGGCGCGACTGCTGCGCGATGAGGCGATTCGGCGGGACGTGACGATTCGGCTGGGGCTTGCAGAGACGCTGCCACGGCTGGCGGTGGACCAGGTGCAGATCCAGCAGGTGCTGCTGAACCTGGCGATGAACGGCATGGAAGCGATGGCGGGGCTGGCGGGGCATCACGAGCTGCGCATCCGATCCGAGGCGTACGGCGAGGGCGCGGTGCTGGTGGTGGTGGAGGATGAGGGGCCGGGGATTGCGCCGGAGATGGCTTCGCGGATTTTTGAGCCGTTCTTTACGACGAAGCCGCAAGGCACGGGGATTGGACTGGCGATTTGCCGCAGCATTGTGGAGGCGCACGAGGGGCGGCTGTGGGCCGCGAACTCGGCGCAGGGCGGGGCGGTGCTTCAATTCACCGTGCGGGCGCAATCATGACGGGCGGAGCAGAGGTGCGGGCGGAGGCGCGCGCGACGGTATTCATTGTGGACGACGATTTGTCCATTTGCGAAGGGCTGTGCAACCTGCTGGAGTCGGTGGGGATTCCGGCGCGGTGCTTCTCGTCGGCGGAGGAATTTCGAGGGCAATGGAGCGCGGGGTTTGCGGGCTGCCTGCTGCTGGATGCGCGGCTGCCGGGGATGAGCGGCGTGGAGTTACACCAACAGATGCAGCAAGCGGGGATGGAGATCCCGGTGATCTTCATGACCGCCCACGGGGACATTCCGATGGTGCGCAAGGTGCTGAAGGCGGGCGCTGTGGAGTTCCTGACGAAGCCGTTCCAGAAGGAAGAGCTGCTGCACGCGGTGGAGCAAGCCTTTGCGCTGGACCGGGCGCGGCGCGAGGAAGAAGCGGTGACGCGGTCTATCCGCGCGCGGCTGCAACTGCTGACCGAGCGTGAGCGATCAGTGCTGCAGATGGTGACGGCGGGGCTGCTGAACAAGCAGATTGCGGCAGAGCTGAACCTGAGCGAGATCACTGTGAAGCTGCACCGGCGGCACGTGATGGACAAGATGCAGGCGAGCTCACTGGCGGAGCTGGTGCGGCTGTGCGAGCGGGTGAAGGTGCCTGTGTGGCCAGGCGAAACGCAGTAATCGGACGCCCGAGAGAAGAAAAGCGCAAATCCTTATCCCGTCCTTATCGGAAAGCCAGAAACTATACCAAAGCATAGGTTGTCACAGGGGGAGGCTGCTTCTAGTCTCACCTCATAACCGCTCGGCAACCAGGCGCAGTGCAGGCAGTGCGGGTGTTTGGCAGAGATGCGAACGCCGAATTCACTGCTGTATCTGCCGAAGCTTCAGAACCGAATCTGTAACGGAAGTTTCAAGCAACTCAGCTCAGCACGAACGCAGAATAACCAGACGCGGCGCAGCGGATGACCCCCTCGGGAGCCGCACAGCCGAGGACTATCCGCCGGAGGAAACAGTGGGAATGCAGGCAATGCTCGTGGAAATTTTGCTCTCAGGATTTTTCGCGCTGGCGTGCTTCAAGGCGCGCGCGGAAGAGCCCAGCGCGCAGGGGCTTGCGCCGCAGCGGCTGCTGGCGATGACGGACCGCTTGGAGCGGCTGAAGCGCTCACGGTGGCAGTGGTTTGCGATGGTGCTTCTGCTGGTGGTGGTGCGGGTGCAGATGGGCGTGCCGATGGTGGCAGAGGTGACGGTGCTGGCGCAGTTTGTGCTGTTCCTGATGCTGCCCACGCAGAAGCCTGTGATGGGGGTTCTGCGCCGCTCATGAGAGAGCTACAGCATATATCGGATTTCCTGTGCAGGGTGCGGCGAAAGCTGCGCTTCGGTGAGTTCTCGCGCGAGCCGCTGCAACTGCTGCGGCTGGAGTGGAAGGTGGAACTGCTGGAGTGCGACTGGCTGATGCGTCCGGCGGATCCGTTTGACAGCGAGCTGCCGCGGCACCTGGTGGATGAGCACCAGACGCAGCAGGCGCTGCGCGACGCGCTGAGCTTGCGCGATGTGGTTTTCAAGTCGTTCCCGGGCGTGAACACGGCGGAGCTGAGGATGTTTCGCACGGGGGCAGACGAGCGGCCTGAGCTGATGATGACTGGCTCAGTGAACCGCACCAACGAGGCACTGGCGCGCGTGCCGTCTGTAGCGATGCGGGCGCGGCTTTGCGGTTTCAACTTCAACCTGGCGCAGGGCGTGCTGGAGCGAATGAGTCCGGTCTCGGCGGCCTGCTCCTGATGGGCAGTTAGTAACCAAGATTTCAAAGGAAGTTTTAAAAGGAGGGCAGTAATGGCAGCAACAAAAGGACAAGGCAGGGCATTCACGCTGTTCATGGTAGGGCTGACAACAGCCATGGCCGGAATTGCGTATCTCTCATCGGGCAGCGGCAAGCTGGCAATGATCGTGGGCCTGGCTGTTGTTGCAGTTTCCTGCGGGCTGTTTTTGAAGCTGAAGCCCCAGGAAGGCAAGGTAGCGGCGAAGGCGCAGGCGCTTGGGCTGCAGTTGGCCGGAGTGGCAGTGGTGCTGCTTGGCTGGCTGACAGTGCTTTACGGCCTCCATCTGACGTCCAGCGTAAGCGGCCGGATGACCACTTCGATTATTGGTTTTGCGATATCGCTGGTGGGCATGCTGTATCTGCTGCCTGCGGCGGCGAATAAGAACGCGATCTGGAAGGGTTAATCGTTCCGTCCTGATCCCAGTTGACCAAGATCCAACTCACCATGGAGCTGAATCGATGAGAATTGCACGTATTGCATCCTGCATCTGCGCCCTTTCGTTTTTGCTATCTGCCGGCGCAGGCATTGTGGCTCGCGCGGACGCGCCCGCATCGGCGACGACTGCTGAGCTGAAGACGGATGCCGCTCAGGCCCCAGCGACGACGGCCCTTGCGGCCGGCGACCCTGGCGGCAGCCTGACCGGCACCATCACCGACGTACCCGTGTCCGACGCCAAGGCGGGACTGACACTGGGCGACGTGGCCAACCAGGTGGGCCAGAACAAGATCGGCATCAACTTTACCTGGACGCTGGTAGCGGGTTTTCTGGTCATGTTCATGCAGGCCGGATTTGCCATGGTGGAGGCTGGACTCTGCCGCGTGAAAAACGCCAACCACACGTACATGATGAACTTCTTTGTGTATGCGTGCGGCCTGTTCGCCTACTGGATTGTGGGCTTTGCGATCCAGATGGGAGGTGCAGCCGGGAACGGGAATCTGGGCGGGTTGCAATCGCTCAGCGGCGAACATCTGGTTACGCTGTTCGGCAACCACTGGGGCATCTTTGCGACCAGCGGCATGTTCCTGGCCGGGCACACGTATGACGTGGGCGTGATGGTGATCTTCCTGTTCCAGATGGTGTTCATGGACACGGCGCTGACCATTGTGACGGGCGCCGCGGCGGAACGCTGGAAGTTCATGACGTTCGCAGTGTCGTCGGTGCTGATGGGCGCCTTCACGTATCCGCTGTTTGCCAACTGGGCGTGGGGCGGCGGCTGGCTTTCGCAGCTGGGCGCGAACCTGGGCCTGGGCAAGGGCTACTGCGACTTCGCCGGTTCCGGCGTGGTGCACGCGGTGGGCGGGCTGACGGCGCTGGCAGTGGCGCTGATCATCGGACCGCGCATTGGCAAGTTCAACCGCGACGGCTCAGCGAATCCGATCATCGGTCACGACATTTCTGCCGTGCTGATCGGCTGCTTCATCCTGGCCTTCGGCTGGTTCGGCTTTAACCCCGGCAGCACGCTGGGCGCTTCCGGCGCAGGCTGCCTCCGCATTGGTTCGGTGGCGGTTAACACGATGCTGGCGGGCTGCACAGGCACCTTCGGCGCGCTGCTTTACATGTGGATCCTGAAGGGCAAGCCGGATGCCTCGATGAGCGGCAACGGTCTGCTGGCGGGACTTGTGGCGATCACGGCGCCTTCGGGTTTTGTGAATCCGACGGGCAGCGCCATCATCGGCCTTGTGGCCGGCGTGCTGGTTTGCCTGAGCGTGAGCTTTGTGGAGAACAGCCTGAAGGTGGACGATCCGGTGGGCGCGATCAGCGTACACGGAGCCTGCGGCCTGTGGGGCGTGCTTTCTGTGGGGCTGTTTGCCGACGGAACGAGCAACTACGGCGGCGGGTGGAACGGCGTGACAGGGTCAGTGACGGGCCTGTTCTACGGCGACGCGAGCCAGCTGGTTGCGCAGATTGTGGGCATTGCAACGCTGGTTGGCTTTGTGTTCACTTTCAGCTACATCCTGAACTGGATTCTGGACATCCTTCTCGGACAGCGCGTTTCTGCTGAGACCGAGGTTGCCGGACTGGATCTTCCGGAGATGGGACAGGTCGGCTATCCGGAGTTTGTGTTTGCTCCGGAGCCGGAGGTCCTGGTGGCTGCCGGCCGGGCGGCCGTGGCCTAACAACCCCGCTTTGCGCCATGCACCGCCGGCGAATGCTGCCGGCGGTGGTGGCGCGAGAGGCGGATTTGCGGAAGACATACCGCAGGCGCAGCAGGGAAGCATTTAAGGGTGACTTGCTGCTTCACGCTATTTTCAGTTTCTACGGGAGACATCTAGATGAAGAAATCCGACCTCCACTCGACCCTTGAACGTGAAGAAACCTTCATGGTGCCTGCCAAGCAGGCGCCGATTGCGCTGCCGGAGGTGCTGGGCGCGCAGACATCGCGGACGCTGGAGCGGATGTTCCGCGATCCGCGCGTGCTGGAGCCGGAGGAGCGCCTGGACCTGATTGCGCAGTTGCGCAATGCGGTGGACCTGGCGCCACACGTGCCCGAGGTACGCGTGCTGCTGGGCATGGCGCTGAGCGTGAACCTGGAGGCGCAGGAAGCGTTGGAAGAGTTGCGCGAAGCGGTGCGGCAGGCACCGGACTGCTTTATTGCGCGGCTGAAGTTTGGCGAGCTGCTGATGCGGCTGCGGATTTGCACCCAGGCGGCCGAAGAGACGCACAAGGCGGCGCAGCTTGCGACGAACGCGGCGCAGTCAGAACTGGCGCGGAGACAAGCGGCCACGATTCGCACTATGCTGAGAGAAGGAATTGAGCGCGGCGGCTACGGAGGCGTTCTTTCCCAAATGCTTCGCTTCGGCCGCCGCAAGTCCGCGCAGCCCGGCAATGCACCCGCACTGGTGAGTTCCAAGTAGGAGAGGATGCCTGCAAGTCTGCAATTGGCGCTGCTGATCGCGATACTGCTTCCAGCAGGAAAGATTGTTGCGTCTCTGTGTTCACGGTTCGGCATCCCGGCGATTCTGGGTGAGCTGATGGTGGGCGTGGTGGCTGGTCCGGGCTGCCTGGACATGCTGCACATGCACCTGTTCAGCGGCACGCCGGCGGCGGCCTCGTTTATGCTGCTGGCACAGATTGGCGGCCTGGTGCTGATGTTCATCGCCGGTCTGGAGACCGACATTGAGCGCATGCGGGAGGCCAGTGTGACGGCCTTCCTGGTGGCGCTATCCGGCGTGATCTGGCCGTTTTTTCTGGGCGCGGGTGTGGCGCACCTGCTGGGCCTGTCCTGGACGAGCGCGTGCTTCCTGGGCGGCGCGCTGACTGCGACGAGCGTCTCGATTTCCGCGCGCACGCTGATGGACGCGGGCAAGATGACGACGCCGGAAGCGACGATCATCTTGGGCGCGGCGGTGATTGACGACGTGATGGGGCTGTTTGTGCTGGCGTTTCTGGCGGCATCGAGCAGCAGCACCGGCGACTCGTTCGGGCTGGCGCCGATGCTGTCGCAATGGCTGCAGCACCATTATCCGTGGGCTGCTTCGCATCCGCTGCTGGTGCAGATGACACTGATTGCGATTTGCGTGACGGTGTTTTTTGTGGTGGCGTATGGTGCGGCGCAGCGGTGGGTTGATCCGCTGATGCGGCTGTTCCGCAAGCTGGACGCGAACGAGGCGGTGACGAGTTGCGTGCTGGCCCTGGTGCTGATGTACGCCATTAGCGCGGAGTGGCTGGGCAGCGTGGCCGGCATTACGGGCGCGTATCTGCTGGGATATGTGTTTGCCGGAGCCAAGCTGAAGGCGCTGATTGAGCGCACGTTTTACGCCATTGGGCACGGCCTGCTGATTCCGCTGTTCTTTGTTTCGATCGGGCTGTCGAGCAATTTTCGTGCGCTGGGCGGGCACTGGATGCTGCTTTCGGCCACGTTCTTTGTGGCGGTGGCGAGCAAGATGATCGGTTGCGGCGTGGCGGCGTTGGGGATGGGGCTGGGCCCGGTGCCGAGCCTGCGCATTGGCTGCGGCATGATTTCGCGCGGTGAGGTGGGCCTGATTGTGACCGCGATGGCCGCGAGCACGGGCATCTTTCAGGACTACGAGATTGCGGTGATGGTGACGGTGGTGCTGCTGACCACGCTGATTACGCCGCTGCTGATGCGCGGTGCATTCGCGCTGCATTGCCCGCAAGACGTGGAGGATGACGATGAAGACGGCGGCGCACCCGAGGAGTACACTGCCACGGTGGGGAACCAGGCGGAAGCCTGAGGCTGCGGCGACACGGGGAATTGACCTGCGCGCCCGGCGTGTGTCACGCTGCTAGTGAATTGGCGCAACCATGCAAACAACTTTGCGCGCGTAGCCGCAAGCCTGCACCCTGGGTGCGCTTGTGCGGCGGCGCTGTTGCTGAGGAACGATGCCGCGGCTTTCAGGCTGCCAGGAGGTGGAGCTTCTGAGCTTCCCTTCCATCACCGCAGCGCAAATCGCCGAAGGTTTGCTGGCAATTCCGGCGTTTGTTCCGGCATTGGTTTGCCCCGGGTACCTGGCCGCGTGGTACACGAATCTGCACGGATTCCGCCAACGCACAATGGTGGAGCGGCTGTTCTGGAGTGTGCCGCTTTCGCTGGCCATTTCTCCCATTGCCTGCGTGCTGATCGGAAAGGCGTTTTCCCTGGATGCGGCAGTGGCTCTGCTGGCCGGCTGCGCGGTGGCGTGGCTTGCGGTGCTGTGGCGCGAAGGGCGCGAGCTGCGGGAGCAAGGGCGCCACTGGAACATCGGCTTTCGTCCGCTGGGCGGCGTGGCGCTGGCCGCGGCGCTGGCGTGGATAGCGGTGGCAGTGCTGTCACTGGTGGACCTGGAGTGGGGCCACAAGCTTTTTATGAATGTGGCCATGCTGGACCAATGCTTCCGCGTGGACTGGACGCAGAGTGTGCTGCGCACCGGCGTGCCACCCGTGAATTCGATGTACTCGTTCCACCATCCGGCGACCATGCGGAATTACTACTTCTGGTACGTGCTGTGCGCGGCGGTGGCGCGCATGGCGCATCTGCCTGCGCGCGCCGTGTTCCTGGCCAGCTGCGTGTGGTCAGGGTTTGGTCTGGCCGCGCTGACCGGTCTTTACCTGAAGCACTTTCTGGCGGTGGGCGCGCGGCTGCGCCGGCAGTTTTTGCAGGCCCTGCTGCTGTTTACCGTGACCGGAGTGGATATCTGCTTTGTGGCGTGGCAGCTCGTATTCTACAAAGTTCCGCCACCGGCAGATTTGGAAGCGTGGTCCAAAGACGCAATTGTGAGTTGGCTGCATACACTGCTTTGGGCGCCGCATCACATGGCTGGAATGCTTTGCTGCATGTTCGCGTTCCTGTTGGCGTGGTTGGCCGGGCGCGACGAGAGCCGGCATCGGGCGGTGAGCGTTTTGCTGATGGCCGCGGCGCTTGCCAGCGCGTTTGGCTTGTCAGTTTACGTCGCGTTTGCCTTCTTCCTGTTGGTGCTGGCGTGGGGCGCGTGGCAGTTGCTGGTGGAGCGCGCGGCCCGGCCCGCGTGGCTGCTGGCAATGGGCGGAGCGGGCGCAGTGATTCTGCTGGCGCCGTATTTGTGGGAGCTGACACATGGCGCTTCCGGGCTGCATGGCGGATCGGTGCTGGGCTTTGCGATCCGCGAAATGATTCCGCCGGATGGACTGGCGGCCTCGTCGCTGCTGCAGCATTTGTCGCCGGGGCATCCGCTGCTGGCGCGTGCACTGGCGAAGTTGATATTGCTGGCGCCGGGCTATGCGATTGAGCTGGGATTTTTCTTCGTGGTGTTGCTGGTGTATCTGGTGCCGGCGTGGCGCGGGCGCGTGCGGCTGACGTCGCCGCAGCGCGCGCTGGTATTTCTGGCGGTGGCGATTGTGCCGTTGCTTTCCGCGATCCGGTCGGACGTGCTGAGCGTAAATGACTTTGGCTGGCGGGCGGCTCTGCTGCTGCAGTTTCCGCTGTTGCTGTTGGCGTCGGAAGTGCTGATCTGCTGGCGAATGGATGAAAAGGGCTCCGGCTCGGAAGCGGAGTACCGCAGGCTGCCCAGACACACGCCACACTGGCTGCGCGGGCTGGCCGCGCTGGCGCTGGTGATTGGCATGATGGACACGGCGGCGCAGGCGGTGATGTTGCGCCTGATTGTGACAGTGGGTGAGCGGCACATCAGCGAGGGGCCGAATCCGGCGGAGCACAGCTTTGCGCACAACGCGTACATTTCCGCGATTGGGTATGCGCAGATGAATCGGGTGATTCCGCGGGATGCGACGGTGCAATTTAATCCGGGGCACGGGAGCAACTACTGGCTGGCGGCGGACCTGCTGGGGTCGAATCATCAGGCGGCGATTGTGAGCGACCGGCCGTTTTGCGGGGCGGAACTGGGCGGCGATCCGGCGGGGTGCGCGGCGATGGCGGCGGAAGTGGATGCGCTCTACCGGGGGGACACGGCGGAACAGGCGCGGGCTGCGTGCGGTGCGCTGGGGATTCAGTATCTGGTGGCGCGCATCTCCGACCCGGCGTGGAA
>Ga0307375_10006083_pt1 | contig 11232 bp, 11 predicted proteins | sample TR1MG_FD_202531 | JGI IMG/M metagenome (GOLD analysis project Ga0307375, IMG submission 202531) | Soil microbial communities from Risofladan, Vaasa, Finland - TR-1 | ecosystem: Environmental > Terrestrial > Soil > Coastal area > Acid sulfate soil | place: Finland: Risofladan, Vaasa | collected...
AAGGCGTTTTCAGTCCAAGAAGATGTTCGTAAAGGGCGGTGTCTTTCATGATGGCGTTGGAGTGGTTGAAAAACAGAATTCTCTGACATTAAGAGAAAATTCACAGTACATTTGATGAAGAACCATTGTTTTTATATGAATCGCAGAAGCAACTTTTATCACCTGCTTATTCTTATTTTAACTTCCCGCAAGTGCGAAACTGCTCGAAACGGCCTGTTTGTTGAACTATTTTTTCGGCGCACCCTGGGCGTGGCCACACACCCCGAAATTAAAACTTTTCTTGAGCGGGGGGTGAGCGTGGGGGTAGGTTTTGAATTGGGGAGGAGGCTGGAGTGACATTAAAAAGTGCCACGGGCATGTTATTTGAGGTAGCCGCTATGTGCCATTAGCAGAATGTGGTCTTTCCTGATAGATTGCTGCCACATGTACCTGTAGCCCCCGTTAATTGGACGGGTGGAGGTTACGACAAACTATACCGGCGATGTCGATAAATAATGCTATTCAGTCGATGCCGCTTTGAATTCAAGGAAGGAAACAACATGGCTGTGCCAGGATTTCAAGATTTAATGCTACCGTTTCTGCAAATTTGCCAAGATGGGAAAGAAAGAACTGTTTCAGAAGTCGGTGAGGTTATTGCCAGTCAGCTTCACCTAACAGTAGAAGATCTTCAGGAAACAATGACATCAGGGCAGACAAAGTTTTACAACAGAACCGCTTGGGTTAAGTCCTATTTTGGGAAAGCCTGTTTACTTGATTTTCCATCAAGGGGAAGGTTTAAGATTACACAACGCGGCTTAGATTTGCTCAAATCCAATCCTGCCTCAATACGAATTAAGACACTTAATCAATATCCTGAATTCGTTAAATTCCACAAAAAAAATAGTAATGCAGAAGAAAATGAACAAATCATTAATGCCATTATCCCGGAAGAATTAGACCCTTCGACGCCAGAAGAACAGCTGGAAAATGCCTATCAAGAGTTGAGAAGCCAACTTGCATCAACGTTGCTTGAAACCATAATTAAGAACCCCCCAGTATTTTTTGAACAGCTTGTAGTCGATTTGCTAGTCGCAATGGGATATGGCGGATCAAGAAAAGATGCCGGGCAAGCCTTGGGGAAAACTGGTGATGGCGGGATAGACGGAATTATTAAAGAAGACAAATTGGGGCTGGATATTATTTATCTTCAAGCAAAAAGGTATGGCGTTGACAATATTGTCCCATCTCGTGAAGTAAGGGATTTCACGGGAAGTCTTGAAGGGCATGGAGCTCAAAAAGGAGTTTTGATAACGACATCAAGCTTTACTAAGGATGGCATTGAATTTGTAAAACGCCTTCAACAAAAGAAAATTGTATTGATAGATGGCGAAAAACTGGCGCAACTAATGATTGACAATGGTATTGGCGTTTCAACCATCTCCACCTACACAATAAAGAAAATTGATCTCGATTACTTCGATATAGACTGAAACAGTACAAATCTGAAGGACCGCAACGGGTCGTTTGGAGAAATTAGTCCCACTGAATTGCTTGTCGGAAGCAGCCCTTGTCCAGGTCCCCGCTTCGTGCAATTCAAATTATCCAGCCACCGGCAACTCATCCCAATCCGTAGTGTAGTTCGGCGTCTTCCGCTCCCTACGCATCCGATTAAGAATTTCCACTCGCTTTTTTATTGTCACTCTTGTTGGTATACGCAACAAATGCCCAGATTGCGAGTCCTGTAGCGATGACCGCACAGGGCAATGCAATAGCTGAGTCCGTGAAAAAATACGTAAATAGGTAAAACCAAAAAAGGAACAATACGCTGATACCGATCAAAGCGATCATCAGCATCCAGTAGAGGACCAAGCAGAAGATGGCAAAGCCAACGATGGCAACGCCGAACAAGATTGCGAGGAAGCCCATATTTGTTATGGTTAATAGCGTTGCCCTACGCCGTTGCCTCTAGCGCCTTGATCGTCCCCACACTCTCCTCGAATGCAGAATCACTCAAGCCGAACGACTTGGATATCAGGCTGCGGCTATCCTCCAGTATTTCGACGACCTCGCTTATAGATTTACAGGATTCCAGCTTGGATTTCACCCCAAAGAGTTTTGGGATGTCGAACAATCCCGGATTTTTATTCCCGCTCTTGAGTGTCGCTACGATGATGCTGCGTACCTCTGTTTCATTCATGTTGTTTTATTTCTGGTGATTTTTTCGATTGAGATTCTTCTCATGTCAGCCCAATAAATTCAAAGAATATCATCCATGAATTTATGGTTCTCCATCAACCAGCGCTCTTGAAAAAGGCGACGAGCTGACCAACCGACTTCTTTTATATACCACCCATTAACAGATCCACCAATAGCAGCTCCAATAAACGGTATAGAAGCTAGAGCTTTACGTTTGGTAATATTAATTCCCAATTGTTTCGCAAGGGACTTAACAGTAAATATTGCTGACTCCTTGCTAAACTGCTGTTTAGCGGCAGCCTCGCTAATTTTTTTCCATGTCAATTTTGTTAGGATCACTTCTAATTCTCTTAGAGCAGTCATGGCAGCAACTTTTTCCTCGATTGTATTGGCGCCAGCTACTGCCAAGATACCCAAAACAAACTGCTCATCTTCCGGAGTTTTAACCTCGAATCCATAGCAAATGCCAATTTTGTGGATTGTCCGTAAAGATAATGTAATCAAAGCCGGTATATCTGCTGCCATACCGGGGAGTCCGAAGGCACCTGTTCCGGCTCCCTCAACAACTGCGATTCCAATCGCCCAGTTATGCACTTCATCAGCTAATTTATCGGACAGCTCTAAATCTTTAGCTCGAAGTTCAGAAACCGATTCCACACCACCATCTCGGATTACGTCTTTGGTATCTGTCATCCATTTTGCTGCCGAATGAGCACCACTTAATGCACCCCGAATTGCGGCTTCAGGCACAACTTTTTTGACCAGCCATGCTAGTGGCTCAATTACGAGTCCAAATGCTTTTCCAATAACTCCTGGCTCTTCAGCCCTCCAAACCTTGATTCCTTCGAGTTGCTTTTTCTCATAGGCATTAACTGATTTCATACCATCTCCCTCTAATAGACGTTTAACGCATAGATAAAGCATATTGCGCCCTGTATCATTATTTGTAAAGAAACAACAATTCACGCCTAGTCAATACAACCTGGGTGCTGAATACAGTGAAGAAAGAATCTACGTCTCTTGGTGTCATGCTGGGCAGGAATATTGCTCGCCGTCGAATAGAACTGGGTCTTACCCAGGCTGAATTGGCAGACCAGATTGATGCAGATACTGTGACCGTTTCACGATTCGAGCGAGGAACCAATTTACCGTCGTTGCTACGACTTGAGAAAATTGCTGACACGCTTGGAATGCCATTGGCGGAACTACTTTCGCAGTCCACTAACCTGTGTACGGATCAATCGTTGCAAATTCAGGGATGGATCGCTGACTTATCTGAGTCTGATCGTCGTTTTGTCCTGGATATGGTCCAGGCTTGGTGTGAGAGGCTTCGGGTTTAGAATGCTTCCGGCAACTCGTTCCAATCCGTAGTGTAATTCGGCGTCTTTCTTTCTCTTCGCATTGCCCATCGATGTTGAATTCCTGATGCAGCAATGGTCATACTCCCTTTGCCCATTTTTCGGTTGATCGAATCCATAATACTCATCATGCTCGCTGACTTAGCTTGCTTTGCTGTGTCATCAAATAGCGTAGCCTGTACCGAATCCTTGGGCTGCAATCCCATCAGCAATACACCCGTTTTCTTGTAGCGGTAGCCGGAACGATAGATTGCCTTCAATCCCATTAGTGAGGCTGAGACTAGCTTCATGGTGTCATCACTTGGCTGGCCCAATGGAACAATCATTGACCTTTGGTACTGGGGTTCTTTTTCGTTGAACGGATTAGTGCGAATGTACACACAAACACTGGCTGCTACTGATCCATCTTGCCTGAGCTTTTCCGCTGCTTTGGTGGCAAAGTAGGATACCGATTCGGCCAGGTCGTCATACTCAGTTACGGACGACCCGAATGAACGGGACACCATGATTTGCTGACGTGGCGTGCCCGCTTCCTCAAGTTCGATGCAGGGAATACCGTTAAGCTCCTGTACCGTGCGCTCCAATACAACCGAGAACTGATCCCTGATCGCCTTTTGACTGGTCGTTTTCAGGTCTTCGACTGTTCGGATGTTCATTGCAAGCAGCTTTTCGGAAATGCGCCGACCAACACCCCATATCTCGCCCACCGGCAAAGCCGAAAATAGTGCCTTGCGTTGCTGTTCATTCAGCAGACCGAAATCGCATACGCCATTCTCCCCGGCCAATCCTTTTTTGGCACAATGATTGGCCAACTTTGCCAGGGTCTTGGTATCGGCAATACCAACACAAACCGGAATCCCCACATTACGCTTCACAGCCTGCCGGATGGTCTGGCCATAAGCCATGAGAGACTTCGAATCGAAGCCATCAAGGTCCAGAAAACATTCGTCGATTGAGTAGATCTCTTGCCTGGGTGAGAACGTAGAAAGAATCGACATCACCCGAGCCGACAAATCGCCATATAAAGCATAGTTGCTGGAGTACGCGATGATGCCGTGCTGCTTGGCCACTTTCTCCATCTTGAACCATGGCTCACCCATCTTGATGCCAAGTGATTTCACTTCGTTTGAACGGGCTACGGCACAGCCATCGTTATTGGACAGAACGACGACTGGTTTACCCTCCAGCTTCGGGTTGAACATGCGTTCACAGGAAACGTAGAAGTTGTTACAGTCAACGAGGGCGATGGGCATGGCATCAGCATTTAACGAATTTCTTTACCGTGGACGTAACCACACCCCACACTTGTAGCTCCTGACCATCTTGAAGCTCGATTTCCATGAAGCGATTGTTCTCCGGCTTAAGAATGACTTTGTCGCCACGCTTGATGAGTCGCTTCACAGTCAAGTCACCGTCAATAATAGCAATCACAATGTCACCGGATGAAGGTTCAAGAGATTTATCGACAACAAGCAAGTCGCCATCGAATATGCCTGCTCCCACCATGCTATTACCCTTGGCTCGAACGAAGAAGGTGGCATCCCTATGCTGAATCAGGTGTTCATCCAGGCTTAATCTGCCCTCGATGTAATCATCTGCAGGAGAGGGAAATCCAGCGGTTACTTTGTGACTGAAAAGGGGCACATGGATAGGCAAAGTGCCAATCGCAGGAAGTTGGATGGAAATGTGTTGCGAGGTACTGGTCATGGGAGTCAAACGCACAGGAAGAACGTTTGAGGCATGTTAGAGAACGAACGTTCTGTTGTCAACAAATTACGTAGTCAATCAGCTTTTGGCGCTGGCAGCTTCGGCGGTGAGAAGGTCTGCCGGGTATTCTTTCAGCAGTTCCCGGCATTCCTCATTGCTGACGTTCAGCCAATCACCATATTGGTCATCAGGCAGGATCACCACCATGCGCTTTTCATCTGCAGGCTTGTGAAGGGTACGCATCAATGGATGGGAGTCGGCATTGATCGTCAGCATGGTAAAACTATGAATGATTTCATCCTTGGGTGATTTCCAAGCGGACCATAGGCCAGCGATTCCCATGGGTTTACCATCAGCTCGACTGATTTTAGTGGGGACGGCCTTTCCGGTGCGCCAGTCGGGTTCATAAATGGCAGCTGCCGGAATGATGCAGCGTTTCGATAAGCGCCATGCGTCACGATAACTTGGCTTCTCGGCTACCGTTTCGGATCTGGCATTGTATGTATTTCGGGCAATCTTGGTATCTGTAGACCAATGCGGAATCAGGCCAAATGATCCTAACAAGATTTCTCGTTCAAGAATTGAATTGTCATCGGTAACTGCTTCAACATGATTTCGAACAAATAGGCCCATGTAGGTTGGCCACATGTCTGCTTTGAATTCATCCGGAAATCCATCCACCTTGAAGTGCATCTTCAGGGTATGGCGATCTTTTACGGATTCATAATGACTACACATTCACTTATACCTTCGCTTTTGCTGCTACAAGAAATCCCACTGAGCAATCGGTTCCTTAACATAGGGACATCATATTTGGAGATCCCCATGGCTGACCTATCAACGTTCGCACAATACTACAAACTGGCTGACCAACTCATCGAAAAAGTGACCAAGGAAGACTTGGCTGAATGTGCCAGGCTGATGGCACTGAACGTGGCCCACTACCAATCAATGTATGGTGAGCTACCACTGGACGAAACGCTGGCCATGATTAACCTGGACAAGCACAATGAATCATTTTGATATTCTATTCCACTATCCAGATCCATGGCTCACTATGGGAACTGATAATATGTAACTCATCCATTAGATAAATGTATCAAGGGGGCTTCAATGTCAGTCAATAAAGTAATTTTGGTAGGACGTCTGGGAAAAGATCCTGAAGTCAAGAAAATGACCAACGGCGAGTCTGTGGCTAATGTCACACTTGCAACTTCGGAAAACTGGAAAGACAAGAGTGGCGAGAAGCAGGAAAAGACCGAGTGGCACAATCTGGTGTTCTATCGTCGTCTAGCCGAGATTGCCGGAGAGTATTTGAAGAAGGGTTCGCAGATATACATCGAGGGCAAACTACAAACCCGCAAGTGGCAAACTAAGGAAGGTCAGGATCGCTATACCACTGAGATAATTGTCGATGAAATGCAGATGCTGGGCAACAAAATGGTTGGCTCGCCGGAACAAAAACCGTTTCAGCCGGGAGGGCAAAAAAAAGATGGTTTAGATATTCCATCTGTCAGCAAGACCGGGAGAAATACTAGTAACGCCTTTGATGATGACGATATCCCGTTTTAATGATTTTGAAAAGTAGTTATGGTAGACGCCGACAATGCTTCTCCCTATTGCGACTGCGGGGGAGTTTTTGCCAGGTATAAAGTACTGTTCTGCCCGAAATGCAGGAGCACAATGTTATCTTATCGTGTGAAAGTCCTGAATTGAATGTTACCTAAAGACACCTGTGCTGCGGCAAACATCCGAAGGAACGGGAAGTAACTACGATAAGTTCGAAGGGTGAAGGACTACAATCTGACAGCTAATGCCGAGGGATCAAGTTCCGGATCTTGCCGCTAGCAGATGCTTATTCGTTGAACATATTATTTCGCAAGAATCGCCCTCCACACGCCCAGTTATTACATGTCTAGAATCCTCTCTGCCATTGCCAAATTCTTAACAAGCAGGGGCGATGACGCTGTCCGACTGCAGGGCGACTACGTGCACTTTAAAGAAGCAGGTAGCTCTGGATCACTCTCTTTAGAAGAAATCAGAAATACAACGGTTGAACAAAGCTTTCTCGGAATATTCGGGTCATCCATATCCATCAAATCAAGCAATGGTTCTACGCATCTAATCAAAGGACTTGAACACGAACAAGCAGTAGTACTAAAATTTCAAATTGATGAAGAGCGTGAACGAATTGCCATAATCAATGCTACTAAAACTCTTCATAGATATAATCCCCGAATTATCGCTGCATACCAAGAATTAACATTTAGAGACTACTTCTCAAGCAACCGTATGACTCAGTGGTTTGATGAATACGGCGACCTCTTTTTCCTCAAACAAATTAGCGAAAAGATTCTAAAGGCTGCAGATTCAACTGCTGCCGTTGTTTGCCGTCAAGTGTTAGAGAATCCTGACAGATTTCGTTCCACTTGGAATGATCAATGGATAAATAATGAAATGATCAGAATTGAGAATGATCCGATTCTGGGTTCCTTAACATCTAAACAAAAAGAAGCGATTATTCGAAATGACAACCGGGTCCTTACGGTAGCTGGTGCAGGAACAGGTAAAACCAGCACTGTTATTGGAAAAATAAAATATTTGCTGGACAGGCAGTGGTGCAAGCCAGAGGAAATTTTGGTCCTCTCATTCTCAAATGATGCAGTTAAGGAACTAGAAAAGAGGCTGATAGAAAACAAAAACGATGCTGTCAATACAATGACATTTCATAAGCTCGGCCTTGAAATTATCAAGGAAGCAACTGGTGAGAAGCCTGCAATTTTTGATGTGGCTAACTTACCATCGTCAATTAGCCGTTATCTCGCCGAAAGCTTTCATAATCCAAAATCTCGGGAAGTTTTGATTAGATTTCTGGCTTACCATTTCTATCCAGAAAAATCCGAATTGGATTTTAAAACTAAGCAGGGGTACCTTGAATTCGCTACAGGGTACGACCTCCGAACTCTTCTTGATGAAAAAGTGAAAAGTAATCAAGAAGTGCAAATTGCCAACTGGCTCTATCTCAATGGAGTCACCTACCGATACGAGGATGCATACAAAGGATCGGCTACTGCCAGCAAAGAACACCGCGTTTATAAACCCGATTTTTTCTTGCCCAGCTACAACATTTATATCGAGCACTTCGGAATTAACAAGAATGGAGATACTGCACCATGGGTTCCAAAGGAAAATTATCTGTCAGACATGAAGTGGAAAACAAATCTTCACGCTGAAAATAGAACAACCCTAGTTGAAACATATTCCTTTCAATTCATGGATGGAACAGTCTTTGATACTTTAGAACTTAACCTTAGCAAATTGGGCGTCGTATTTAACCCTCTATCAGCAGAAGAAATCAAAGAAAACATAGTTATTAGGGATCGGCTGAAATCCACAGCAAAATTAGCATCTACATTTTTGAACCTGTTCAAATCAGGTGCATATGAAATAAAGGCCCTTGAAAACGCTCTTCATAAGCTGCCACTAACGAAGAAGCGCGAGAAAATATTTCTGGCTATGTTTGAGGATATTCTGACTCAGTATCAGCGGGATCTAAGTATGAAGGGGGAAATTGACTTTGGGGACATGATTATTAACGCCTCGAAGCATGTTGAAACTGGTCGATTTAAGAGTCCATACAAGGCCATTATCGTAGATGAATTCCAAGACATCGCTAAAGGTCGTGCATGGCTCATGAATTCGCTTCTGGAACAGGTCCCTGACTCACGCCTACTTTGTGTTGGTGATGACTGGCAATCTATCTACCGTTTCACGGGAAGTGATATCGGCCTGATGACCAACTACAAGAATCAATGGGAACAGGCAGTACGCATTGATCTCGATAGAACATTTCGGTTCAACAGCAAGATATTGGATTTCTCGACTAAATTCATCACCAGCAATCCTAGCCAGTTGATGAAGAGCATCATTCCAGCTTCTACTAAAGCGACTCCCGCCATCCATATCACATCTCAATCGGCAGGAGAAATACTAGCCTATATAAAGGATACGATTCCCGGTGCAACCGTACTCATGCTAGGACGGTATGGTTTTACTACACCAAAAGTAAACGATGACGCCAATGTTCGAGCGATGACTGTCCATAAGTCTAAGGGATTGGAAGCGGACTTTGTGATTGTCAATGATGTTGTTGCAGGTAAATATGGTTTCCCTTCCGAAATGCAAGATGATTCAATCATCTCAATGCTACTGACAGACTCTCAGGAGTTTGCCCATGCGGAAGAACGCCGTCTTTTCTATGTGGCAGTAACGCGTGCAAGAAATGATGTATGGATCCAATTCAATCCGAAAAACCCATCCTGCTTCGTCTTGGAAATTCTAAAAGATAAAAAATATGACAGTCTCGTTTCATATAGCGAAACAGAGATAGAGACTAGATACCCCTGTCCGGAATGCGGGAGTGCTATGACCCCCCGAAAAGGGAAGACCGCATTTTTGGGTTGTATTCACTGGCCTCGTTGTAGCGGAACTCGGCCAAGTTGTCCTAAGTGTGTGAAAGGTGTGCCCATAAGGACGGGCAACCAATACAAATGCTCCATACCGGAATGTTCATTTACCGCAAAAGCATGCCCTAATTGTAACGATGGCATGCTTGTTAAGATGAATGGCATATATGGTCAATTTATGGGATGCTCAAATTATAGAAAATGCGGGAAAAGACCGGGCACAAAGAACAGTACCTGATGGAGATGAGGACGGAAGCGGACGAACTGAGGTTTCTTTACCATGAGTATTAGGGGTTAATATTCTCAATTACTCGAAGAAGGATACAAATAATAGTAACAACAGGTACATTCCTGTTGCGGAACCATCTTATACTGACTCACCTTTGGCCATTTTCTTGATCATGTCCAAAGTCGCCTTGCAGTCTTCTATTGCACTGTGTTTGCCGTGAGGGAGCCTCAAGAATTGAGGGCTTTCCATGTAGCCTTTGTATGCCCACATGGCGCATTCCCATGACAAATTGTCTTGCGTTGGAATGGCATGAATCCTGCAAGTGTTCTCAATTATTTTCTGATCAAATTTTGAGTTGTACGCAACTACAATCTTGCCGTGCAGTATTTTCTTTATTTTTTCGTACTCATTTATAAAGGTTGGTGATCTTTTAACAGCCTCATTCGTTATGCCATGAATTCCAATAACATGACTTGGTATCTCATAAAATGGCCTAAAGCGACCGTTGTAAAGTGTTTTACCCTTAACCGAAATAATTGCGAGCTCTACAACTTCAGCATTAGGATTTTTTCCAGGCCCTTCAATAAGTCCAGTTGTTTCCGTATCTAGTATGACAGCGTATGGGAGTTTGAGAAGTGTTTGAGACCATGACAGTGCATCTAATCGATCACGTACTCTTTTGGGACGATCTAGCCAAGCCCAATGTATATTCCGTTTGTGTATTAGGCTGTTTTCTTCCAGATAACTCAAGTCCAGTTTGTAATGAAGGTCATCACGTTTCATCCATTGCATGAATGCAGTTTTGACATGATTTTTTGCGTCTTCCTCGGACCATCCATTGATCATTTGTAGATGAGCTAAAGCCTGCATTTCTAATCCAACCGCTTGCGATCTGCCAAAATGTATTGCGTTGTGACATTCTTCGCATATGGCTCTGCAGCCAATCAGCTTTTGTACAAGTTTAATATCGTCAAACTGCCAAAGCTCATGAAGATGCAAATTATCGAACGTTCTTTGGCATATATTACATACAAGATAATTATTTCCCTCAGAGCTACGTCCACAGATTGCACCGCCGCCGGGTGTTGGTTGTTCCAAAGAAGCGCCAAAATGCCAGCGCAGCTTACTCCATTCATAGTTGGATATAACTGCTCTGACATTTTTGCCCCAGGCTGTTCGCGCCGACTGAATATTGACCCACCGTGCCGATTGAATATTGACCCAGGTCCTGTCGCTGTATTTTGATCCAACAGCTGTGGATAAGTGTACCAAATAGCGGGTTCTTGAAGTTCTCCTT
>Ga0307375_10006087_pt1 | contig 11227 bp, 9 predicted proteins | sample TR1MG_FD_202531 | JGI IMG/M metagenome (GOLD analysis project Ga0307375, IMG submission 202531) | Soil microbial communities from Risofladan, Vaasa, Finland - TR-1 | ecosystem: Environmental > Terrestrial > Soil > Coastal area > Acid sulfate soil | place: Finland: Risofladan, Vaasa | collected...
TACATCTTCCTCTCCTCTCTCTAGGCTGGCGGCACTCCTGCAGCCAGCGACACTGTTACCGAACAACGGGGGGCTGTCCCAACAACACGCGCTCACCGAACAAGCCCCCGGCGGGCGCCATCGGGCGACCGCATCAGCCGCAGGGGCGGGCGAAACGCACCCGCCCCCAACAAGCGGGCTACCAAGACGACACATCCTCGGGCCACGCCTCCGACCAGGGCAACGCCAGCTGAGCGGGGGCGACGCGGCACCAGCGCCACGCGGACACGCCAGCGGGCAACGGCAGGCAGGGCACGCGCGACCAGAGGCCAGAGCCGGACAAGACGGGCAGCGGCGGGCCAGAGAAGGCGCAGAGGGCGCCGACGGGCACACCGGCGCGCGCAGCCAGGGCGCAGGAGCGCAACGAGCCACGCGAGGACGGCGAGGCGAGGACGGCCACGAGACACGAGCCGGGCGCACCAGCGGCGACAAAGCCAACCAGAGCGAGGGCACGGCGGAACAGGCGGACGCGAAACGGGACACGCGGGGCCGGGCCGCAAGCCCAGCGCACGCACGCACCACGCCGGGCAGCACGGAGCACGGCGGCCACGGCGGACACGGCGGACGACGAGCCAGCGCCACCCGGGCCAAAGGCGGCGAACACCACGAGACGGCGGGGCAGCGAGGCCGCGGGCAGGAGGCGAAGAGCCGCCAAGACAACGAGCCGATCCGCGCCCACACAGCAGGACGAAACGACGGCGGCACCCGACGCCACCACCGCGGCCACGAACGGGGCCACGAGGCCCACCAGAGACGGCGGCAACGAGCGAGAGCCCACAACGGCGACACGGACAGAGCGGACAGAGGACACACCAGACACGACACCACCTCCCACCGAAAAGCCTGACGAGCGAAGCCGCAAACGATTGATCACTACAAGGAACCAAGCCCGGCACCGCCGCAGGGAACCCCGAACCGCCCTGTAAGGCGACTCCCGCACGAAGTGGGGGCAGAGCAGGGCAGCCAAGGGGGGCTATAAAATATTCCGTTGTGCCCCCCATTGGCTGTCCCTGGCGGGAAGGGGCGGGGACGGGCAAAAAAATTACTCGGAAAGAAACGCAACAAACGCGAAAGAGCCATGGGAACGAGGAAAGGAGAAGTTTTTCCCCCTGGTGTGTGGTGGTGGGTGGACCCCTTAATGAACCTTGTGCTTTTTCGTGCATCCGTGGTCCGGATTGTTGAGGAGGGGCCCGATATATGCGGCGGCGGCGGTGAATTCGGAGTGGCCAACACAGATGCACGGAAAACACAAGCATTTTTCGCGCCTTTTAGCGAAAAATCACAAGAAACTCTACATCTAGCCTATTTTGCACATTCCTCGACGTCGCCTGTCTGTGGGCCGCGACGTTGCTTGCAGAGCCAAGAGTGGGTGTCGCGGCAGCGAGAGCCCTCAAGACGGTGTTCGGGCCCCAAAAGCCGTTCCCGTGCATCGGAAATCACACGGCGGCGGTCGGTTGGAAGCGGCGAGCGACAGCGCGCTGATCTAGTTGGTTCGGTGGGATCCAGAGGGGTACAGGGTGCGCGGAGCTAGGCTGCGCGGGTAGGTTGTGAGGTTGTAAGGGGGTGGTGGTCTGGGGGCGTTGGCGGTTTTCTGCAAAACGAATGCGAAGGGACCAGCGGCGGCCCCCCTGGCTCAGCGGACTGCGCCCCTCTGCTGGCCGCCTGCTGGGCCCGGAGCATCATGATCTCGACAGTGCGGGCGGTGGCGGTATCCGGCCCTGAACGGAGGGGGCCCCCGAAGCAGCGAAGGCACTGGAACGCGTCAGCGGGCCAGCTGCCGAGCGCGCAAGTGGGTGCCCCTGGAGAGATAGGGGAAAAGGAACGCCCGCCCGCACGGTGCTTGCAGAGCCAGGGTTGGGTGCGCGGAGCTCGGGGTCTTGGTTGCTTTGTGGTTGGCTGTTGGTGAGCGGGAGAGACCGTATGATCTTCCGCTCTATGTTTGTTGATTATTTCAGCGATTATTGGATCTTCGGTGTGGCTTTGGGTATCACGCTGTGAGGGGTGCGGGTGGATTTGGTGACAGATGGGCGACCAGGTGCAGCTCTGCGGGTGACCAAAGGGGTCGTCGGTCGGGGGTATGTGAAGCCCCCGCGGCGACGCGACATGGACGGCCTCCATGAGAGGTCCATCTCGCGTGAGCCGCAGGGGCAGCGGTCATCGTAGCACAGTTCGCAGACATAGGCGAGCGGGGAGATCCGCCCGCGGTCACGCCGCGCTCTGGTGGGGTTGGCTACCTACCTGCTCAACATAATGCCATTATGTTGAGCCGAGCGGAGGGAAGCCTCTAGGCCTCTTCGCACTAAACCGGTTAGTGCGAAGAGCCGACGCGAGGCGTAGCAGGGGATGCGTCGCGGCCTCAGTGTTCTGGGCGAGGGCTGTCGGAGGGGTGGGGGTTTGCTTTAAGGGGTTCAAGGGGGGGGAGAGGGAGGCAGCGCGCGGGGTAGTCCGGCCGGCGAGCCCGGCAAAGAGGGGTGACGTGGTCTCCGCGGGTGTACGTCACTTCGCGGAGCGGAACAGCGGCGAGCCCGGCAAAGAGGGGTGACGTGGTCTCCGCGGGTGTACCTCACTTCGCGGCGCTGCACACCGGCGGGCGCAGCAAAGAGGGGTGACGTGGTCTCCGCGGGTGTACCTCACTTCGGGGTGGCGCACACCGTGGATGCTACCCTATCAACTTGGCGAGACGTTGGACGCTAGGCGCGCCTGGAGGGACTCGAACCCCCGACCCACTGCTTAGAAGGCAGTTGCTCTATTCCACTGAGCTACAGGCGCCTGCCGACCATTGTAAACCACGGTCAGGGAGTTGTCAAGCACTCAGCGAGCCAACACTCCTGTAGCTAAAACCGCAGCGGACTACCGAGAAGACTCTGGTCCAGTACAGGTACATACGGGGTAGCTTTGTCAGTTGGCTCCAAGAGCAGGGACTTGAATCTCCGCAAGAGATACCGCCCACCACATCCGAGAGTACCTGCTGCGTCTCCAACACCCTGGCCTCAAGGACACTACGCAACGTGCACACGCAAGAGGCATCAAGACGTGGTTCCGCTGGCTTGTCGCTGAGGGAGAGTCGCAGGATTCCCCGCAAACGGAAAAGGGCCATCCCCCACGGGGACAGCCCTTCCAATAGCTACGTTCTTGTCAGTCGCCTACTCTCTGCTCCTCCAGCGAAGCGCGGCGTATCCTGCCAGACCAGCGAGGCCGCTGCCCAGGAGCAGGATTGAGCCTGCCTCAGGGACGAATTCCACGGTCGGCTCCAGGTAGTAGTCCTCGGTCTCTCCGTCTTCTAGACACGGCGTGTCAATCGGCCTGCCCGCGGCCCACCACCCCGAACCCAGCGCCACGAACTGTTCATCCGACAGGGTGACGCGCGCCCAGAGCGGGTCTGTGTCGCTGCCAGGATGGCAGGGGATGATGGGGATCGACGCCGTGAAGCGCCCCGCCGCGTCGGGCACGACCGGAAAGTCCTGGATAGCCCACTCGTCGCTGCCGCAGCCGCACGCTCCACCATCGTTCCAATCGCCGTCTCGGTTCCAGTCGAACCAGGCTTCGATGTAGTACTCGGGAGGCGCTCCCACTACTTGGATCCACCCCTCCACGGAGACGTTCACCGGAGTGCAGTGGGGCAGAGTGGGGGGGAACCTCACCCCGTCATCGTGCCCATCCCGGTCAGCGGTGTCTGTCTTCGGGTTGATGTTGGTCAGGCCGTCCGCGTCCGGTGCCGTGTCGGCATCCCATTCACCGCTCTTGCTCGGTAGCGGTGATGGACCGAGATACGACGGAGAAGACGCCCCATGGCACAACCCATAGCCATCGGGTGAGGGCGGTGCCCCTTGAAATGGGAACGCTACCACCGGGAAGTTGGCCTTGACGCCTGGGGGGCCGCCAGCGGGATAGGCGGTCATGTCTAGCAGGAAGCTGTTGTAACTGGTAGGCGCGTCGCCAACGTCTCTCCATGGAGTTGGGATTCCCTCGGTGGAGCCATCCTGTGCTTGGGCGATCCCTGGTAAGATTAAGACGACAACCAGACAGCACGCTGTGCATAGCAGCGGCCATCCTCTTGCCCCGTGCCGACCCTTCGTACCCATCTTGAACTCCTCCTCCTTCCTCTTGAGACAACGAAAACCGCGATCAGAGAACTACTGGTAGCCTTCTACTCTCTGCTCCTCCAGCGAAGCGGCTCCCCTGAGCGCAGCCGAAGGGTGGCGTATCCCGCCAATCCAGCGAGACCGCTGCCCAGAAGGAGAACTGAGCCAGGCTCAGGGACGAACAGTGCAGCAGCGCAGTCCTCCGCCAGCAGCCAGCTGGCCTCAGCAGAGTCAATGCGGTTCTGGCCCTCGTCGAGCAGCTTCACCTGATAGGTCCACTCTCCGTACAAGTCCTCTATTCCACCAGAGGCGTCGATACCTTCAGGCAGCAGGGATGACTCGCTCGCCGTTAGCCCGTCGCAGTACGCAAAAAACCTAAATGTCTGCGGGTCCTGAGCCGGCGGCGCGAAGCAGTGAAACATGGATTCATACTGGGGTGGGAGCATTCGGGAGCACAGCTGATAGTTTGGATTCTGGACCCACCCGCCGTAGGTGATGGGGACCTGATACTCCTCTGGGATGGGTATCGGCAGCGTGTTGGCGTCGCCCCTCTCCATCGGAAAGCATTCCACACATGCCTTGTCAGCGGTGACGTACAAGCCCTGGGCAAAGGCCACCCCACCCGCCAGCAGCAGCGCCAGGCTCACGCCCAACAGTATGCCTCTCAGCCAACGCTTCCTCATCGCTCCTCCCTCCTTCCTTTCTTCACTGAGTCCGATCCTGTCGCCCACAGTATAGCGCATTTCTGAACCCGTGTCAATCCCTAGTGAACACTCTTGAGGTGCATTGCCGGTACCCTTTGCGTCTGCCACAATGCTACTGAAGCCCCGTTGGTACAGTCAACCTAGGTGATTGCACCTTCTGGTACTACCCCCTCAACGGCGGGGCCTCTTGTTCTTGGCAAGAACGCGTGTTGCGCCGTGTTCACCTTCTTGATGTAGTCGGCTGACTTGGCCTGACCGCTTGGTAGATTGCCTGATACGTGCTCTAGCCTGTGGGATAGACCCTGTCCCCTACCCCCACATCCAGAGATGCTTGGCTCTGCCAGGGGAGGGCCTGGAGAGAGCGCATAAGCTACAACTCACCCGTTGACAACCCGCCGTAGACCTACCACCCAAGAAGAAAAGGGCCATCCCGTGCAGGGACAGCCCCTCCAATAGCTACGTTCTCGTCACTCGCCTACTCTCTCGTCCTCCAGCGCAAGGTCGCATACCCCGCCAGGCCAGCGAGGCCGCTGCCCAAAAGGAGCATCGTCGCTGGCTCGGGGACGAACTCCGCCTCACACGGGTTCAGGCAGAGAACCGTGCAGCCTCCAGTGTAGTCCCCTTCGTCCACAGGTTCGATGGGCCACCAGGCAGCTACCTCGCCACTCCACCCGGGGAACCCCGACAGGCCATAGAAAGACGCCATCATCCAGCGCAGGTCGAAGCAGTCGCCCGCGGCAGGGTCAGGGTTGTTCAGAGGGGAGGTGTCCAGGTCCACCCTCATCTCCATGTGGGCGCCAGTGCCCTGGAGCAAGCCCCTGTAGGTGACCCCAGTGAACGGCTGATCACCGCCGCACTCCGTGTGCGGCTTTGCCCAGTGCCTGAACGAGATCTCGTCGACCTGCGTGGCAGCAGCCCCTGACCCACTATATCCCCGCAACACACCCTCGTCTTCCCGTGCATCACAGGATCCCGCCTCCCAAATGCAATCGACCCAGGCATCCGGGTCGCCGGCGGGTTCGTCCTCGAAAGCGAATCTCAGCGTGGCACTGGAGATTTCCGGCTCGTCGGGAACCACGTCACCGGGATCGGTGAGGACGGCGCCCAGGTACAGGTACTGGCCGTCGTTCATCAAATAGCCAGTCCCCAATCGAAGCTGGGAGGGCGCGACCGAGCCACGCTGCGTACCATCAGTACTCTCAGCATCTTCGAGCGTCTCTCCGTAGAGGGGCACCGTTGCGGCATTGGCCCACTCGCCGGGACCGACGTAGCCATCTACCGTCGCCGTCCCGCACCCCAGGTCCGCTCTATTCCCCTGCGACAGCGCCGCCGCCGGGAACACCATCAGCAGACACAACACACCAACACCCAGTAGCAACCATCTTGGTCTCATCTCCCCAACCTCCTTGCCGTGTACGCTACTTCTCACTATTTTGTGCACATTATAGCGAACCTCCAAAGCAGAGTCAACCCCAGGGGACAATTCTGAGCGCCAAACGGATCGCCTACATGAGAGACGTGGGTGATCGAGGCCCACCAACACTGAGGGGCCTGCAAATGGTCTTCCGCAACCATGGTGAGAAGGCCGTGTGATGCCCTGTCGCCCGCCCCACTTCGCAGCACCTTTGCCCTGTGGTGCCTCAGACACCAGATGAACCTGCACTCCCCCAGACTGCTGATGGGTGACAGTTCCCTGGCCGTCTTGCAGAGGTACCTGGCCTTGGGGGTGGAGGTCATAGAGAGACCGCATAGATTGCACTCGCCAGTTGACAACCTGCTACACAATTGCCCCAGAAAAGGAAAAGGGACAGCCCTTTCGATAGCTACGTTCTCGTCAGTTGCCTACTCTCTCGTCCTCCATCGAAGCGCCTGCCCTGAGCGCAGTCGAAGGGTGGCGTACCCTGCCAGACCAGCAAGACCACTGCCCAGGAGCAGAATGGATCCTGGTTCCGGGGCGAACATTGCAGCAAAACAGTCCTCCGCCAGCAGCCAGCTTGCGTCAACGGAGTCAATCGGGTTCATTCCTTCGTCGAGCAGCTTGGTACTGCCGACGCGAGTCATGCCTGTGACGTGGGTGTGGTAGCGCCTCCAGTCGGCAAAGGAGGCCGCAGGCTTCTCGTCACGTCGCAGCCAGGCGTCGAGCCAAGTATCAGGCCGAGCAAGAAAGGGAAGGGTCATGGGTAGCCTGGCCACAAGGTGGCTATGACATCATCAGCGCTGATCCCCTGGCGCTAGCCCGCAGGGGCACTTAGTCGAACTCAGGGTTGGCGGCCTTGGCCAGGCTCGCCATCTGCCCTTGCGATGGCTTGCTGAACCAGGTGCTCCGCCGCTCTCATGCGGCGAGGCGAGGCGACATGGTCAGCCAAGTTACCATCAATTCGAAACTCGTCTCCGCCCACCGTTCTCACGACGAGAGTTAGCCTGCGAATATGCATCTCTTCCCTGGCCAAGACCCGGGCAACATAGTCGGGCAGGACGGCAACCAAGGTCCAAAGTCGGCGGCCTGACTCCGGAGCAAACGCGAAGGGCTCGGAGAGGGTCAGGCAGTGTATGCTGTCAGCGTCGTAAAGCCCTAGAACCATACTCGTGAAGTCACTCGTGGATAGCCCCTTTGGGAGACTCAACGACTGGAACCATATCGGTGGATACGAGAAGTCAATGGCGTAAGGCTCCCAATTGGTTTTCTGAGTTAGACGCCGCCAAAGGTCCAGGAGCCCGGATTGATGGCTAAAGACAAGATGGCCGAAGATGGACTCCAGTTCTACGGGGACAGCTGAGAAGTTTTGCAGCGCGACGGTAGCAACCAGAGACTTTCGAAGTTCATAGGACGGGCGATACAAAAGTCGAGGGTGGGAATGGGACCCGTCGGCATCCAGATTTATGGCACGCCCAATTTCGAAGAGGTCCTGGATGGTCACGACGAACCGATCTGGGTGATCTAGCGTTGGAGCCATGAAGGGATCGGACGCCTGGGGCCGTGTCTGTCTGGGTTTCATCGCGGGCGCTGACGGCGCAAAGGATCTCGAGGGGCCACGGCGTGATGCTGAGTCTACGCCGTCCTCTAGGGCTCCAGTTTCAACCAGCCAGGGGACCACGCCGTTTATCAGTGCCCCAGATATTAAGGCAAAAGCATATATTCCCATTGAAGCAACCGCATATTTCGGTGGGCTGGGATCGCCCAGAACCCAGACCGGGTAGAAGAGGATTGCGGCACCCATCAAGCCGCAAATCACCATAGCCAGAATCACACCAGTCATCGCTGGAGCGCGGGATGCCCTTGCGAATCCCTTGCACATTCCCAGGATAACTCCATCTATCGCACCCATGATGCCCCCAAAGACCGCTACGCCAAGCATCGGCGCCACCGAGCCCCAGAAGGCAGCTATGCCAATGACAGCTAGTATCATGCCGCCGAAGAACACTGCCCCCAGGCGCATGCACAGATCACTATGTCTCGTGAGGCCCCACGCGAAGTACATGCCTACGGCGAACCCGGCCAAACCGGTGTCAATCGTGATTCCCATAACCCAGGCCATTACTCCTGCGCCTATCACGCCGCTCAGTCGTGAGCGTATCGCCGATATCAGCTGACCCAGTGACGGCCCTTGGGTTGCGGGTATTCGCTCCATTGGGTTCCTCCCCTCCTGAGATGCAAGCGACCGAATCTCTCGTGCCGGACTAGTTGGGGACCCGGTCAGGCTACTGGGAACGCCAAGACAGATGATACCAGCGGCTGTGGCTGACTCGAAAACGCACGGCTCGACCCCACAGATCTGCAGCAGAAATGGGAGCGAGCAGGGCGAGCCCAACGACACGCCAAAAGCCCTTGGCTTTTGGGATTTCCCCCTGCTGGACGGCAAGGCTCAATGCCGAAGCCGTCCAGATGAACACACCTCGATAGAGAAGAATTGGCGTCTTTAGAAACTACAGGCTCTTACACAAGTTCGCTGTGGGCTGTCAAAACAGTAAGCCAGTAAGCCAGTAACAAGATTTAGTGGTGAACGAGGGACAAATGAAGAGACAGGTGCGTGGCACACCTCCGTAGTGCATCTAACGACCAAGCTCACCGACGGCAATTCCGCTACGCTCCACTGCTGTCCGGTGGAGCGCCTTGTTATGAGGCACTTAGAAAAGTGTCTTAATGACCTTTGAGACACCAGAGATGAGGTCATCCACTTCTTCCCTAGATGGCTCGCGCCCTTTACTGTGGTCGCATAGATTCCTAAGATCACCAAGGTGTTGAATGAGACGCCACATTGGCGTATCAATGACGCTGCTATCCTTTAGCATTTGATTGAAGTCGTTAATTGTCGGAGCCTTCTTTCGAGTCTTCAGGTTATGCTTACCACAAACATGACCAAGATGCCGTTCAAGGACGACTCCAGCAACTGCGCCAGCGCCTCTCAAGAATCCCTTCTTGGCGAGTTCAGTGGCAGCATCAAGCTCATTGTCGAACAGATCTGCTTGGAGAATCTCAAGCATGTCAAACAATGAGCTTTCCAAGCGTGCCTGCGCTGACTTCAAAATGTTCAGTTGTTGCTCAAACTTTGGAAAAGCTGCTTTTCCATCAACTACCGTGTGATAGCCCCGCGTAATACGGAGCCCGATCATGTAGTCAGAGACACCGTACGTGAGGAAGTCAGTTTGCTTACGTTTCTCATCCTTGTACTGCTTCACAAAGTCCGATAGACGATCAGGCAGAACCTGCTTGACCACCTGCATCGATAGTGAATACCAGCGATCGTATTTCTCCTTGAAATTCGGCAGCTCTATCTCGCGTAACTTCTTCTCTGTTTCCTCATCAACATCAACTTCTTCGATGTCGAGCCGCAAGCTGAGTCGAAGCAACTCTCCTTCATGGATTAGAGCCTTCAGTTCATCCTTGAATTTGGTGATGTTCGATTCCATCGTCATTCGTTTCATGCCTCATAACGCCTCCGAGCTCAGCCGCCTTGCGGCTGGCGCAGTGAGGCCAAACTGGACTTGAAGCGCACCAAAAACGAAAACAGCCTCAAAAACAGTCTCGATAGCAAGGTCGGCTGCAGCGAGTTGTTAGATTGCCCGAGATCGCGCCGTTAGAAGGGGATCTCGTCGTCATCCTTGGGCTCGGGCAGGCGAACCTCCCCGGTTTTTGGTCCTTCCGGCTGTCCTGCAACGAAACGGGCGCGTGCCAGGAGTTCGTCGAAGGTGATGATCTCTGGATTGGACAGGTTCCTTCGGAACAACTCGAATGAGCTGAACTTCTGCTCGTTTATGCCACCAGCGGCGAGGAATTCGCCGAGGTTTCCGATGACGATGTATGCCTTTGGCTGGTAGAGGAAGGCAATTTCCTGTGTGGGGTCCCCCTCGGGGCTGACTACCTGGAGCCTGGTCTGGATCGTCTTGAGCGCCAGCTGCAGAGTCCTCTGGATTTGGGCAATGCTGCCCGCTAGTTCTGGGGAGATTGCCCAGGACGCGCTACGATAGGGTTGTCCGCTGTGAAGCAACTTCGTCTCCGGGGTCTTGATTTCGATGAAGCAGAGAGAGCTTACGAGACCCCTAGTCTTCATGAGGGCATCTGCTCGTTTGCCCGGTTGCGAAAGTTGATGACCGGCCGTGATCTGCTCCAGCGCGGTTTCCTCAAGGCCAGTCATGAAGACATATCTCAGGCCGTAGCCGAATATCCACTGATTCTGCTCGAAGAAGTGTTGCCAGACGGCTTCGTTGCCTTTGAGGCAGAGGTGTTCCTTCCGCCTACGGATCACCGTGTCGTCTGATAGTAGATCCTCGAAGAGGTGTAGTTGCTTCCTGCGATACGCGAGGGCGACCAGATCATGGCTAGTGATATCTGATTGGACGATCTCCTCCACAAGAGCGAGGTTCCTAAGGAAGAAGCTCCTCTTGTCTTCGCCGCTTGAGAAGAGGTCCTCAAGCACGTCATCGTCAAGTCTGGCCTTTTCCTCGGGCGGTAGGTCAACGAAGTGGGCAACTCTCAGTAGCTTGTAGAGCTTGTCGAGCTCGTTCCCGGAGAATGTGAACTGCGTTTGCTTGTGAGGTTTGCCGTCTCTTCGTGTGAATCTCTGGATAGTGACAGAGCGGATTTGTCTCGTATCTTCATAGAAAGTTGCTTTGACCTCTTGCCTCTGGCCAGGTGTGACCCTGAGGACGACCTGGTCTTTGACGTGAACGAATTCATGAAGTTGGGGGGAGTCGAAGACCTTCGAGAGGATGCGTGCCTTTCGGCCGGGGGCGCCCTGAATTGGCACGTCGACTTCAAATGGCCTGGAGATGTAGATCCTCTCAGGCTTCTTGCCTTCGAAGTAATCGATGTCTTCCGGCATGAGGGGCCCCCTTTTCTGTGTGTGGGAGATTCCGCTTGGGTGGCGTCTCGCCTTGAGTCCTGCTTCGCCGGGCAATCTAACG
>Ga0307375_10006089_pt1 | contig 11227 bp, 7 predicted proteins | sample TR1MG_FD_202531 | JGI IMG/M metagenome (GOLD analysis project Ga0307375, IMG submission 202531) | Soil microbial communities from Risofladan, Vaasa, Finland - TR-1 | ecosystem: Environmental > Terrestrial > Soil > Coastal area > Acid sulfate soil | place: Finland: Risofladan, Vaasa | collected...
CGACTCGGCCTCGCAAGCGGCCAGCGAGAGGAGGGGACTCACGGCGTGGGTGGCGTAATGCATGGGGGGAAAGCCGTACCAGTAATCCGGCCAGCCCGGGAGACTCATGTTCTGCTGATGAGAGCCGCGGAGGAACTGGATCTTGCCGAGTTCCCCCTTGCGGGCCATCTCCTGGACGAAGAGGAACTCGCGCGTATAGACGGCCGTCTCCATCATCATGTAGACCTTGCCGGAGCTTTTCCTGGCCTCGGCTATGCCCAGGCACTCCTTGACGGTAGTCGCCATCGGCACGGTGCTGCACGCGTGTTTTCCGGCCTCGAGGGCCGCTATTGTCATCGGCGCGTGGGCCGCGATCGGCGTAACTATGTGGATCGCGTCTATCTCCTTCACCTTCAGGAGCTCCTCGTAGCTCGTGAACCTCCGCTCGATACCGAACATGTCGCCTACCTGATCGAGTTTCTTCTCGTCCCTCTGGCAGATCGCGTAGCACTCCGCGTCCGGATGTTTCTGGTACAAAGGAATGAATTCGGCGCCGAAACCGAGGCCGACTATGGCGACCCTTATCTTTTTCGCTGTCGACATGCGATACCTCCTGAGGGGACGCGCGGGGGTCGTTTACCCGGAGGCGTCCCGAATCTATCGATTAAAAAGTCTTTTGACCGTCACGCGGCCCTGCTCTCCGAAAAAAAGGCCGTCGAGGAATCTCTTCCAGGACAGCCCCGACGATGGACATCGATGGGGAGACCCGGGCGACGCCGGCTCTCCCCATCGCGCGGGATCACTTGTAGTCGGGATTGCTCCTGAACACCGCGTCGTTGATGTCGTACTTGAAGGCCTTGGCGTCGCGCTTCTTCATGTAGTCGGAAAGGATCCAGGGAACCAGCTTGTTCGCGTCGAGGTTGGCCTTGTCGTAGGGAATGATGCTGACGAAGACGGCCTTCTTGAAAGGCTTGCCGGCGAAATAGGACTTGATCTGCTGGAAGCAGATATCCGCCTCGAGGGTCGGGCACTCGTTGACGTCCATGGTGACCTGGCCCGATGCGACCCATTTCCAGGATTTTTCCTTGCCGTTGCTCGCGCCGATCCAGTACTTGCCGGTGTCGAGCCCGGCTTCCTGCATGGCCTGCAAAGCCCCGGTCAGCATCTCGTCGTTCTGCACGTAGACGCCGTCGAAGCCGTCGGGACCGAGGCTGATGATCGCGTCCTGCATCACCTTCTTCGCCGGATCGGCGAACCAGTTGCCCGAACCCCAGAAGACGACCTGGAGGTCCTTGCCGCCGGCGCCCTTGATTCCGACGGAATCGAGGAGGTTGCCGATGTCCTTCCCCGCGTTCTTGTAGGCCTGGAGGAAGCCCATGGTTTGGCCCGAGGCGGTGCCCTGACCGAGCTTGCCCTCGATCATGACGATCCGCTTGGCCTTGCTCTTGATGGCCGACTGGCCGGCGAGATCGCCGATGAGCACCCAATCGAAGCCCGCGAAGCCGGCCAGGCCGGGCTCGTTGGGCGGGTTGTGGGTGAGATGGAACTCGGGGATATTCGCCGCCTTGGCCAACTTAAGGCACTCGGAGGTGATCTGCGGGGAATTCTGGACGACGACGAGGGCGTCGACCTTCTGCGTGACGAAATTCTCCACCGCGGCCAGCTGCTCCGGAGCCGTACCCTGGCCGACCACGTCGAGAACCTTCCAGCCCTCCCTCGTGGCGAGGGTCTTGAAGACCTGGAAACCCGCCTTGTAGAAGTCGTCCGAGGCATCCATGTAATAGCCGATGACTTTCTGCTTGCCCTGCGCGAAGCCCGTCGCCGCGACAGCCGCCAGGACCATGACCAGTAACACGAACCTTTTCATGCTTCCTTCCTCCCTCTCTCTTTGAGTGTGCTTGCGTCAATTCAGGCATAGACAAGATCGCCCTATTCCGTTCCGCCTCCACCTCCTTCGGTGGCCAGGTCGCCGCGCGCCAGCGACTGGTCCCTCCTTCTCGTCATGTAGTCCGATACCTTCGACGAAATATCGCCAGCCGTTATTGCGACGATGACTACCAAACCCTTGGCCACGAATTGCACCTCCGAAGGCAAGCGGAGCATGTTCATGGCGTTGCCGATGGAGCCCAGGAAAAATACGCCGATGAGGGTGCCCAGGATATTGCCCTTGCCCCCTTTCAAAGCGGTCCCGCCGATGACCACCATCGCGATCGTGTCGATCTCCAGGTTCTGCCCGAGCGAAATGATCCCGGTATTGACCCGGGCGAGCAGCATCACCGCGCCGATACCCACGAGGAATCCCATGATCACGTAGACCGAGAGCCGCATGTTCTTCACGTTGATGCCCGCGAGATAGGCCGCCTGCGGGTTGGTCCCCACCGCATAGATCCTCCGGCCGAACTTGGTGAATGTCAGCACGAGTCCCGCCAGAAGGACGATCAGCAGGAAGATGAGCACGTAGGGAGGGAGAATCAGGTTGAGCCCGGTGGCCGGATCCTTGGCCCCCTGGATGAGGTTGACCTTGAGGAAATTGAGCTCGCCGTCGAGGATGACCTCCCGGGAATTGGAGACGAGGAGGGCTATCCCCTGGAAGGTAATCATCCCGCCCAGGGTGATGATGAATGGCTCGACCTTCGTGCGGGAGATGATGAGCCCCATCAAGGTCTCGAGCAGGACCGCGACCAGGATGCCAGCCGCGATCGACGCGGGAACGCCGAGATGCCAGGTCGTGATTCCCGATGCGGTGACGATGGAGACGAGGGAGGCGAGCATTCCGACCGAGAGATCTATCCCGCCGGAGAGCATTATCAGCGTCATTCCCACCGCCACGATGCCCGGCACGCCGACCTGCTGGAGGATATTCAGGATATTAACCGGGCTAATGAAGGTCGGGAATTTCGAGAAACCCTGGGTGAACAGTTGCAAGCTCACGATGACCAGGATGAAGCCGGCGAAGATCGACAAGGGCATCAGATTCTCGTGTCGCTTGAAGAGCGACGCCTTCGAGCCGGATTTCCTACCGGCCGCAACTGGCTGGATCATATCTTGCTGTCTCCTATGGAATAGCTGAGGATGTTCTCCTCGGTTATCTCTTCGCGCCTCAACTCGGCGCTCAGCCTTCCGGCCTTCAGCACGATGACGCGGTCGCTCATCGACACGACCTCGGGCATATCGGAGCTGACCATGATGATGGCCTTCCCCTGTCGGAGCAGCTCCACCATGATCTTGTAGATCTCCTGCTTTGAACCCACGTCGATTCCATGGGTAGGCTCGTCGAAGATGTAGATCTCGCCATTCGTATTGAACCATTTGGCGAGAACCACCTTCTGCTGATTGCCTCCGGAGAGCGTCGAGGCGAGGACCGTGGAATCCCGAGTCTTTATGCGAAGCCTTTCCACGAACTCGTCCCCCCTTCGAATTTCGTCGGAGGGCCTGATCACGAGGCTTCGAATGTTGACGAGATTCGCCGCGGCGACGTTCTGGGCGATCGTTTGCGGCAGGAAGAGTCCCGTAGCCTGTCTGTCTTCGGTGATGAAGCACATCTTGTTCCGGATCGCGGCTTTAGGATTGCCGTGCCTTACCCGCCTTCCCCTGATGAGGATCTCTCCCCGCTCGAGCCTGGCGCTCCCGAACAGGACATTCATCAACTCGGAACGCCCGGAGCCCGCCATTCCGGCGAAGCCAAGAATCTCCCCACGCCGAAGTCCGAAGGAGAGGTCCCTGATGCCATTGCCGCTCACCCCGCGAGCCTCGAAGACCAGCTCTCCCGGTTCCACCCTGTCCCTTTGATAGAAGGTCGAGGGATCGCGCCCCACCATGTCCTTGATGAGTCGGCTCTTTGTCAGCCCCGCCATCGCGTGCTCGCCGACGACGCGACCGTCTCGGATCACCGTCACCCGATCGCCGATCCTGAAGACCTCCTCGAGATGGTGGGATATATAGATGAACCCGATGCCGTTTCGCTTGACGGTCGAAATGATATCCAGGAGATTCTCGATCTCGGTTGCCGAAAACGAGGCAGTCGGTTCGTCCAGGATGATGGCCCGCCGCTTGAAGACAAGGCCCTTCGCGATTTCGACGACCTTCTGCTCTCCCGAGCTCAGGTCCCTCATCCTCGCGTCGGGATCGAGACGGCTCTTGAGGTACTCGAGGACCTCCACGGTCCGCCTCCGCATCTCCTTCCTGTCCAGGAACAGACCCCTCTTGATTTCCAGACCGGCGAAGATGTTCTCGACGACGCTGAGGTTCTCGAAGACGATATGTTCCTGATAGATGGTTTGAATTCCCCTCTCGATGGCTACACGGGGGCTCAGCGACGCCTTCTTCCCGTCGAAAAAAATCTCGCCTCCCTCGTCGGGCTGATAGGCCCCCGACAGGATCTTGATCAAGGTGGACTTCCCGGCGCCATTTTCGCCGCAGAGGCAATGCACCTCTCCCTCGTTGAGGTCGAGCGAAATGCCCTGCAGCGCCCTTACTCCGGGAAAGGTCTTGGAAATGTTGCTCAAACGAAGGATTTGGCCCATGCGTCGATCCCCGCCTTTGATTCGCCCGGCGCGGCCTCGAGGCGATGGCCGCTGACTCGCCGTGGTCCATGCCACGATAGGCCGTATTTGCCGCTTGTGAATGTCGGAAAGAAGCCACTACTTGTACGAAATGATCCAATTCTCCGTTTCGCCGCCGAATTCGCCCGTCGGACCGGGGAAGACCGCGCCAGAAGGTGGGTCTTTCTTTCTTGCATGGACGAAAGGGAGCATTTTGTACAAGGAACGGCTCATTTTCGCCATTCACGCGGACCGCATTTGGAATATGCTGCTGATACGGGACACGAATCGTAGCGCCGCGGGGCGGCGGCCAAGGAGTCGGCGATGAAAATCGGAGTCAATACCTGGGTATGGGTTTCCCCATTTACAACCGAGAGGATCGAGCTCCTCGACAAGGTAGCGGGCTTGGGCTTCGATCTCGTCGAGATCGCGGTCGACGATCCCGCGGCGATCGACGCCGGCGTCTTGAAGCGCAGGTTGGCCGACACGGGACTTGGAGTCAGCCTCTGCGGCGCCTTCGGTCCCACCCGCGACATCTCCAACATGGATGGCGACATCCGGAAGACCGGCAGGGAATACATCGAGAGCTGCATCGAGCTCGCCGGGAAAATCGGTTGCGGGCTCTTCTCCGGACCCCTCTATTCCGCAGTGGGCAAGACCCGGATGGTCTCCGCGGAACAGAGAAAGCGCGAGCGCGATTTCTGCGTGCAGAACATGCGCTCGATGGAAGGGCTCGCGAGATCGTGCGGGGTCACCCTGGGAGTGGAGCCCCTCAACAGATTCGAGAGCGACATGATCAATCTCGTGGAACAGGCCTCGGCCTTGATAGACGAGGCGGGAAGCCCCGTCTACAAGGTCCACATCGACAGCTTCCACGCCAACATCGAAGAGAAGAGCATTCCCGCCGCCATCCGAAGCCTGGGGAAGGGCAGACTCTGCCATTTCCACGGCTGCGAGAACGACAGGGGCACACCGGGCACCGGACATCAGGATTGGATCGGGATACGGGATGCGCTCCGGGAGGTCGAGTACGCGGGGGCGGTGGTCATCGAGTCCTTCACGCCCGGGGCGGTCGAGATAGCCAAGGCCGCCTCCATCTGGAGGTCTCTCGCTCCGTCCCAAGACGAACTGGCCGAAGGCGGATTGAAATTCTTCCGGAGGCTCTTCGCCTGATCGCGTTGTCGCATGAAAATCATTCATTATATTTCCGATAGCCTCGATCCTCGGGGCGTCGGCGCCTTCCGGGGGAGCGCCAACTTCATGATGGTCTGCGCCACCGAGGGTCGCCTCGAACTGCTCATCTCCGCATCCACGATGCGCCTCGACCCGGGCGACCTGCTCTTCGGCCGGGTCTCGGACCTGACCCTACCCCTGCCTCCCTCCAACCACGCATCGAAGACCGAGTATTGTCTCGTGCTGTTCGCCGTCGAGGGAGAGGAGGCGGAAGTCGTCGAGGGCCTGGCCGCGGCCGGGATGCGGAAGCAGAAACCGGGCCTTGGCTTCGCGAGGGAGCAGTTCGAGCGACGCCTGAGGTCCGGCTCGCCCGCCATGCTGCGTGCCGCCGAGCACTACCTCCTTTCTTTCATCTACGATTTCTCGGACTCCGGCTCAGGCAAGTCAGGGAGCGCGGTCATGGATCGCCATCTCGGCGACGCGATCGCGTACATGAAGGGTCATCTGCAGGATGAGATAAGCCTCGACGGTCTAGCGGCCGCGGTCAACATCTCGAAGACGCACCTGGTGAAGATATTTCGCCGAGAACTCGGCAGCTCGCCGATGAGATACCTCACCGGCCTTCGCGTGGAAGCCTCGGCCAGCCTGCTCGCGGGCACGGACATGACTCTGGGACAGGTCGCCGAAAAGCTGAACTTCTACAGCGATTCGCATTTCAGCAAGGTCTTCAAGAAAAGCATGGGCGAGAACCCCTCGGCCTACCGACATACCTACATCGACTCCCTCCTGTCCAAACAAAAGAAATCCTTCGAAGAGCTCGAGAAGGCCTACCTGTTCATCCAGCAGCTGATCGACGCGACCGATGACCTGATTTTTTACAAAAATGTCGAGGGCCGATACCTCGGTTGCAACGCCGCGTTTTGTCGCTTCGCCGCCCTTTCCCGCGAGGAAATCATCGGAAAGACCGACATGGAAATATTCCCGGCCGAGATGGCGAAGGGTTTCGTGGACAACGACCGCATCGTCCTCGGCGAAGGCAAGGGCCATCGCAACGAGGAGTGGATCAGGTACGCGGAAGGTGCAAGGGTTCTCGTGGAGGTTTCCAAGTCGCCCTTCTTCGGACTGCGCCACGAGGTCGGCGGCATCATCGGCATCAGCAGGGATATCACCTATCGGAGGATGGCCGAGGAACGCCTCCTCGTGGCCAAGGACGAGGCCGAAAAGGGACGGAGGGGCAACCTCGAGGAAACACTGTCGGCCTTCCGAGCTCTTTCGCGGATGGGCGCCTCGGCCTCTACCTATCTCTCCCTCCTCCGGATCTCGGAGACCGACCCGGAAAAGACCTCGATCATCGATCGCGTGGTGCGGGAGTCCGAGGCCTTCGAAGACTATCTCGACGCCTTGATCGGAATACGGGAAATCGAGCTCGGCGCCTACTCCCTGGACGACTCGATATTCTCGCCCAAGGAGACCTTCGCCGATGCCGCGGAATTCGCCCACGACCGCTTCCCCGATCTCGAAGCCTCTTTCGAATGCTCGGAAAGCCTGCCGATCCTCCTCAGGGGAGGCAAGGAAGCCCTGTTGCGGATCGTTACGAGCCTCGTCTCCCACATCGGCGCCAATGGCGCGCGGCGCGCGCGATTTTGCCTGGAGCACGAGGACGAGAGCGTATCGATTCGCGCGACGGACGATGGCCCCCGTCTCCTGGGCAATAGGATGGGCCTGTTCAACGTGGAGAAGGCGGAGCGGCACGCGGAGAGCCGGAGCTGGGATGCGAATCTCTGGCTTTGCCAGGATCTCGCGGAATACATGGGCGGCGAATGGAACATAGCCAACACCGGCGAAGGGGTCACCTTCACGGCGATCGTCCCGATGCGAAGGGGTTTCGCGTGACGCGCCAAGGAAGCCCGGCCATCGGAGTATGCATACCCCAACCCGACCAGGAGTGGACGGCAGGAGCGCTGTGGTATGCCGAAAAAGCGATCGCCGATTGGGCCCTCAGGGATCCGGATATCCGCTTCGATCTCAGGCTCTCCGCCAGCGTCGAGAAGCAGGCCCGCGACGTGGCGGACCTGATCGAGACAGGCATCGATTGTCTCGTCATCCTCGCCGTCGAGTCCGCGGGAGTCACGCCGATCGTGAGGGAGGCCCGGCGAAGAGGCGTATTCGTGGTCGACACCGACCGGGGTCTGCTCGACAACGAACATGACGCCTACGTCACCGGGGACAATTACCAATACGGCAAGGTCGCCGCGGAATGGATGGCCGCAGAATTGGGAGGTAGGGGAAAGATCGTGGCGATATCGGGAATTCCCTGCACCATCGACACGCTCCGCATGAAGGGCTTTCATGACGGCATAGCCCACTATCCGGGGATAAGGATCCTCGCCGAGCAGGGCGGTTACTGGAACAAGGGAAAGTCCCAGGCGATCATGGAGAGCTATCTGCGGAGGTTCGGCAGGATCGATGGCGTCTATTCGCAGGATGACGGCGTCCAGGAGGCGGCGCTCAAGGCATACGCGGAATCCGGCCGCTCGGACATCGGTGTCTTCTTCGGCGGAACGGGACAGCGCGCCACTATACGCAAGATCATGGACGGCGACCCCCTGGTCCGGGCGACGGTGACCTACCCCCCCTCCCTGATAGCGACCTCGATATCCTTCGGCGCCATGGCGGCGAGGGGTAGGAACTTCGACGGCTTCTACCAGAACCAGGTTCCATCCCTCCTTGTGATCCGCTCGGAGTTGATCACTCGGGAAAACGCCTCCAAATACTACATAGCCGACTCGGTATTCTAGGGGCAGGAAGGGGCGAGACCGGAAGCCGGCTCTCCTTCCCTCGAATCCCCCGTCCTGTTATCCTCCTCGCATGAAGCCCCCCCTCTATCTCCTCGATTCCTACGCCTTCATCTACCGCTCCTATTTCGCCTTCATGAGCAGGCCCCTGCGCTCGCCGGCGGGGCGCAACGTGGGGGCGGCCTTCGGTTTTTTCAAGTTCGTGTTCCAGCTTTTCGACGAGAGGAATCCGGGGGCCTTCGCCGCGGTCTTCGACCCCAAGGGCAAGACCTTTCGCCACGACATGTACGCCGAGTACAAGGCGACGCGGCAGAAGACGCCGGAGGATCTCCACGAGCAGGTGCCCCTCGTCGAGGAGATGCTCAGGGCCCTGGGAGTCCCCATCCTCCGCGCCGAGGGCTTCGAGGCCGACGACGTGATCGCGACGCTGGCGGAACGGGCCCGCGCGGAGAACAGGGAGTGCTGGATCGTCTCGGGCGACAAGGACCTCCTCCAGCTCGTCGGGGGCAGCGTGAGGGCCCTCCGGCCCGGATCGGGTTTCGTCTACCAGTCCTTCGGGCCCGAGGAGGTGAAGGCCGAATGGGGAGTGGGCCCCGAAGGCATCCTCGACTACCTCACCCTCACCGGCGACGCCTCCGACAACGTGCCCGGGGTCAAGGGCATCGGCGACAAGACCGCGGGCAAGCTCCTCGCCCAGTTCGGCTCGGTCGACGAAATCTATGCCAGGCTCGACGAGGTGAAGCCCGACTCCCTCAGGAAGAAGCTCGAGGAAGGCCGTGAATCGGCCGAGCTTTCGCGCCGCCTCATAACCCTCGCCAAGGACGTGAGGCTGCCGATCGCGGGCCTGGACGAGCTCGAGCTTTCGGGCCTGGACCGGGCGGCGGCGAATACCCTCTTCGTACGCGAGGGCATGAAGAGCCTCGTGGCGGGGACCCCGCCCGACGAGGGGGGGCTCTTTCCGACGGCGGCGGCCAAGCGTGCCAGGGCGGGCGAGGCGGACGGAGTCGCTGCCCCGGTAGCGACGGGGAGGCCGGGCGAGACGAAGGCTCCGGCGGAGCTCCTCGGCGAGGGGAGCTACGCGGCGCTGACCGACAGGACCGCCCTCGCGGCCTTCGTCGACGCCTGCATCGCCGCCGGGCGCGTGGCCTTCGACTGCGAGACCGACTCCCTCGACGAGAGAAAGGCCCAATTAGTAGGATTTTCGCTCTCGATCGCCGCGCGGGAGGCGGTCTACGTGCCCATCCGCTGCCCCGAGGGAAGCGGCCTCCCCCTCGCCGAGGCTCTTGCCGAGCTGGGTCGCCTTTTCTCGCGCAAGGAGCTCCTCGTCGTCGGGCAGAACATCAAATACGACTATTCGGTGCTCGCCCAGGCCGGCCTCGTCATGACCTGCCCCCTCGCCGACACGATGATCGCCGCCTTCCTCCTCGACGCGGACGCGATCGCGACTGCCGGAGGCGTCGCGACCGGCGGTCGCGCAGGTTACGGCCTCGAGGCCCTCGCCGAAAGGCGACTCGGCTACCACGGCATCGAGTTCGGAGAGCTGGTGCCCAAGGGCGGGAGCTTCGCCGACGTGCCCCTCGAGAAGGCGACGCACTATGCCGCGGAGGACGCCGACCTAACGCTGAGGCTCTGGCTATTGATGGAGGGCGAACTCGAGGCCGCGGGCCTGGGCAAGCTCTTTCGCGAGCTCGAGATGCCCCTCGTGCCCCTCCTGTCGCGGATGGAGGCCGCGGGCATCGAGGTCGACGCCCCGGCCCTCAGGGAATTCGGTTCGGAGATCGAGCTCAGGCTCGCCAGGCTCCAGCGAGAGATATGGGATCTCTGCGGCCGCGAATTCAACATCGCCTCGCCGAAGCAGCTCCAGGAGGTCCTCTTCATCGAGCGCAAGCTCCCCGCCGGCAAGAAGACGAAGACCGGCTACTCGACCGACACGAGCGTCCTCGAGGAGCTCGCCTCTCTCGATCCCGTGCCCGCGAAGATCCTCGAGCACCGGGGCCTTTCGAAGCTCGCCGGCACCTACGTGGGCCCCCTCGCCGAGATCGCCGAACGCGAGGGGCGGATCCATACCCACTATTCCCAGGTCGGTGCCGCCACGGGCCGCCTCTCGAGCCGGGACCCCAATCTCCAGAACATCCCCATCCGCGACGAGGACGGGAGGAGGATCCGCAGGGCCTTCCGCGCCGCCACCGGCATGACCCTCGTGTCGGCCGACTATTCGCAGATCGAGCTCGTCGTCCTGGCCCATCTCTCCGGCGACAAGGCCCTGGCGGAGGCCTTCCGCGAGGGCATCGACGTGCACAAGCGCACGGCGAGCCTCATCTTCAAGATCTTCGAGGAGATCGTGAGTCCCGAACAGCGTCGCATCGCGAAGACCATCAACTTCGGGGTGATCTACGGCATGTCCGCATTCCGGCTCGCCCGGGACCTGCGCATCCCCCGTCGGGATGCCGATGAGTTCATCCAGCGCTATTTTGAACGCTACGCCGGCGTAGACAGGTTCATTAAACAAACGGTCCGGGAAGCCGAGCGGCGGGGATTCGTCCAGACGATCATGGGCCGGCGCCGCCCGATCAGCCGCATCAACAGCCGTAATCGTACCGAGAAGATGGCCGCCGAGAGGGTGGCTATGAACTCTCCGATTCAGGGAAGCGCCGCGGATATCGTGAAGCAGGCAATGATTGACGTGACCCGAGCCCTCGGGGAGAAGAAAATGAAGTCCCGGTTGCTGCTGCAGGTACA